>Ga0075434_100000617_pt1 | contig 27495 bp, 27 predicted proteins | sample RhiMethybrSRZTD3_FD_75298 | JGI IMG/M metagenome (GOLD analysis project Ga0075434, IMG submission 75298) | Populus rhizosphere microbial communities from Tennessee, USA - Rhizosphere MetaG P. TD hybrid SRZTD3 | ecosystem: Host-associated > Plants > Roots > Rhizosphere > Soil | place: USA... | reverse complement strand
GGAACGCTGAACCCCGAACCTGGAACGCTGAACCCCGAACCCGGAACGCTGAACCCCGAACCTGAACGAACCCAGCACTCTGCACCAAGAACCCTGAACCCGTTCACTATTCGCGCGTGAGCTTGAACTCGCCCTTGGTCGTGCCCTGTGTCCAGGTGCCTGTGATGCTGCGATTGTACGATCCGAGGTCCGCCAGCTTCCCGTCGATCACACAGTGAAGCGCAGCCGTCTTGGCGTTCGCCGGCCGCTCGGCCTCGATGTGCACGGTCCATGTGCTCGAGTCGAGCGTCGCGGTCTTGAAGGGAACGGCGTCGGGACCGGGATCGATTGTGCCGCCGATCTTTTTTCCGTCCCACGTCATCACGACGGTGACGTTGTGGCGCTGTTGCGGTGAGGGACCCCAGTCGCCGTACCACGTGCCGACCAGCGGGTGGCCTTCCTGCGCGACAGCGGAAGCGGCCAACAACAAAAGCCAAAGCGCGGAAACCCGTGGGAACGCCCTCACGGAATGATCCTCCGCTGGCGCGACACCGAGCTGTCCGAGCCGACCATCCCCTGCGGCGATTGGTTGTTGTCCTGGCAGATGTACTCGAACAGCTCCAGGCCCGGGCTCCATCGCAGGATGAATCCGCCGGTCCACGCGGCCGTATACGCGCCGGGGTCGTCGACCGTTGCTTCGTATTTCATGGAGTTGAAGTCGGTCCGCGTGAAACGCTCGATGAGATGCAGCTGCTCGGTGTGCGGTGTGCCCTCGCGATCCATCCAGAACTTCGTGTTGAACCCCACCGTATCCACCACGAGCGTCTCGCCCTCCCAGCGGCCGACGGAGTGACCGTAGTAGCTCGGCTCGACGTCCTTGGGATGCGGCCGGCCGTCCATGTAGATCGTGTGGAAGGTGTGAGGTCCGCCGACGTCGAAGATGTAGATGCGCTTCGTTTCAGGAATGTCCACGAATTCCACACCGTAGGGCGTGATGAATTCGCGCGGTCCGCCCGAAGCCTTGCAGCGCGTGTGCGGCTCGTCGCGCTCGAAATTTGCCTGGCGCGCGGCGTGCAGCGCGCGGGCCCACGGCTGAAACGGCACCGCCTCCAGCGTAACGTTGTCCGGCAGATGGCTCGTCGGATTCGCCCGGTTCACGCTCTTCGGGTTGACCGACAGCTGCACGATGCCGGCTGGCGTCCACAATCCCTTCTCGCCCGGCGGCGGACCAAGGTTGACGCGGCCGTCGGGCCAGTGGGGCGTCGGCTTGGGCGGTCCCGCCGGCGCGCCTCCGCGCCGTTGCGCCGTCGCTGACAGCGAAAACGTCGCCAGCACGAGCGCAACGACTGCGAAGCCGGCGAAGGATGCAGTCTGTCGGGTCAGACTTCGCCGAGCTGTCATTGTTGCGTTGATGGATCGCCGCTCGACGCGGCCCCGAGTCTCCTGCCGTCAGCCGTCGTCACGGTCCGCGCGTTGGCCCGGTTGGCACCGGTGCGCGCGAGGCTCCCTTCCACGGTGACCACGTCGCCGAGTTTCATCGTGTCGCGGAGCCAGCCGCGCTGCTGCAGCTGATGTGGCGCTCCCATCTCGAGCGCCCAGCGCGTGGTTTTCCCCTCGTCGTCTGTGACGTTGAGATAGAACCACACGTGAGGGTTCATCCACTCGATCCGCGTGACGACGCCCTTGATCGTGACCGGCTTGCTGGCGTCGAACTCGGCGGCGAAAGAATGGTGGGCACGCGCGGGGACCGACCGCAGCGCGATCAGCGCCACGAGCGCGATGACGGTGAACGTGATGCGGCTGTGTTTCATGGTCGATTGTCCTGGCAGAAATACTCCGGCATGTCTTCGGCGGGCACCCAGCGAAGCGTCCAGCCGGCGGACCACTTGCGTGTGTACGCCCCCGGATCCTCGATGTTCACATCGTAGCGCAGCGTGTCGAAATCAGGCCGCGCGTACCGCTCGACGAGATGCAGCTGGTCGGTGTGTGGCAACCCGCCGTTGGTAAACCAGAACCGCTCGTTGAAGCCCTTCGTGTCGACGACCAGCGTGTCGCCCTCCCAGCGTCCGACGGAGCGGCCGAAATAGAGCGGGTTGTCGGCGTCGCCCTGCACCTGCCCCTTCTGCTCGCGGCCGTCGGTGTAGATCAGGCGCCAGTTCCGATTGCCGCCGCCCATCATGACGAAGACCCGCTGCCGATCGCGCTGCTCCAGAAACTGCACGCCGTAGCGGTTCTGAAACATGCGTGGTCCGCCCGGCGGCAGGCAGTGCAGGAACATCGGATCGTCTTTGAGGAAGTTGCGTTGCCGGTACACGTACAGATCGCGTGCCCAATCCTGGAACGGCGCCACGCGCGGCGCATCGGCAACATTCTTCAGCAGCCCGTCCGCGTCCGCCTGAACGGCGACGCCGTTCTCGACCAGGGTCGGCGCGCTCGGGTTCGCCCAGTATCCCGTTTCGCCCGGCACGGCGCCCAGCCGCGGCTGACCGTCCTCCCACCGCGGAGTCGGTTTGTGCGTCAGCGGCGGCGCCGCGATCGGCCGCGGAAAGAACACACGCTGTCCGGTTCGAGCGACCACCATCGAGAGCGACCACGCCTGCCTGCTGCCGTCGCGCGCTGCAATGCCCTCGACGGCGACGACGTCACCCACGTGCACGGCGTCACGCGTCCAGCCTTCGCGCTTGAGATCGACAGGGCTTTCCAGCTCGATCGCCCAGTTCGCGACGCCCCCGCCGGATTCGGCGACGTTGATGAATACGTGCGCGTGCGGGTTGGCCCAGTCGATGTCCGTCACCGGTCCGCGCAGCTCCACCTTCTTCGCGCTGTCGAACTTCGCCGCGATGACGTGGTGAGCGGCCAATGGCGCGAAACCGATGAGGATCGCGCCCGACCCAACGAACGCACGGAACAGCCGATCAGTCAGCGGATGCCTACACATCGCCGGGAGCCGAGTTTACGCCCAGGGCCGCCAGGTTTTCCAGATGCGCGCTGGCGAATGCTGCAGTTTCGGCGCCGCTGAGAGCGAGGGCAAGACGGGCGACTGTATACCAGCGGCCTAAGCGACACGGCACCGAAGCGGAGTATAAAATGGCGCCCTTCTGACGAAGGACGCCGCGATCATGACGACATCGGCGCCGGAAGCGATTCGCATCAGCGATGCCGCCTGGAAAGCCCTCGAGGGCGCGTACGATTTGCAGGTCCACGTCGGCCCCGACGTCATTCCCCGTCGCATCGACGACATCGACTGCGCGCGCGAGTTCCTGCAGCATCGCATGAAAGGCTTCGTCCTGAAGTCGCACTACATCCAGACCGGCGAGCGCGCTCAAGTCGTGACGAAGGCTGTTCCCGGCAGCAAAGTATTCGGCGCGCTGACGCTGAATCACAGCGTCGGCGGACTCAATCCCGTCGCCGTGGAACTTGCGGGCCGGACCGGCTGCAAGATCGTGTGGATGCCCACGGTGGATGCGGCGAACGAGACGGCGGGACGGCTCGACGGCGGCACCGACAAGCTCCCGTTCTGGGCGAAGATTCAGCGCGAGCTGGCCGCCGACGGCATTTCGCCGCCGCCGCTGACCGTCATAGACGAGTCCGGAAATCTCGTCGACGCGGCGCGCCGCTGCCTGGAGCGCATTGCGAAGCACAACATGATCCTCGCGACGGGGCATGTCGGACGGCGGGAAATCGTCGCACTGGTGCGCACCGCCAGAGAGATGGGCCTGAAGAAGGTGCTCGTCACGCACGCCGAGTTTCCGTCGCAGAATCTGAGCGGCGACGAACAGAAGGAACTCGCCGACATGGGTGCGCTCATCGAGCACTGTTTCACCACGACGTACACGAACAAGGCGCCGTGGGACGCCGCCTTCGCCAACATCCGCAGGTCCGGTGTGTCGCGCACGGTGATCTCGACCGACCTCGGCCAGACGATCAACCCGCCCGTCGCCGAAGGCTTCGCGATGTTCGCGCAGCGGTTTCTCGACGCCGGGTTTTCAGCCGACGAGGTTCGGACCATGGCGGTCGTGAACCCGATGCGGCTGGTGCAAGAGTGATGCGACGATGAGGATTTGTCTCGCGGCGCAGACGCGCACTGAGCGGCCATGAAGACGATCGACGTCGGCTCGGTCCTCGACGAAGGCGAGTGGAGCACGCACCAGAAACTGCTGGTCCTCGCAACTGCGCTGGCGATCATCCTCGACGGCCTCGACAACCAGGTGCTCGGCGCCGCGGTGCCGGCGCTTATGCGCGAATGGAGCCTGCCGCGGCCGGCGTTCGCGTGGGTCCTTGCGAGCGGGATGTTCGGCATGATGCTGGGCGGCGCCGGTGGCGGCTTCATCGGCGACAGGGTCGGGCGCCGGGTCGCGTTGATCGGCAGCGTCCTCGTGTTCGGCATCCTCACCGTGCTCGTCTCGTTCGCGGGCAGCGTCGGCGCGCTCGGCATGCTGCGATTCTTCGCGGGGCTCGGCCTGGGCGGGGCGATGCCGAACGCGGCGGCGCTTTCGTCGGAATACGTCCCGCGCCGTCATCGCGCGCTGGCGGTCACGTCGACGATCGTCTGCATCCCGCTCGGCGGGACGCTCGCCGGCGTGATGGGCGCCGAGATCCTGCCGCGCTACGGCTGGCGCACGCTCTTCCTCGTCGGCGGCATCGTGCCGCTCGCGCTCGCCGCGATCCTCTGGCGCGTGCTGCCCGAGTCGCCGCGATATCTTGCGCGCCGCCGCGCGCGCTGGCCGGAGCTCGCCACGCTCCTGCGTCGCTTCGGCCACGATGTGCCGCTCGATGTCGCGTTCGAGGACGAGCGCGAGAAAGCGGTCAGGGAGGCGTCGATCGGCCAGCTGTTCGTGCCCGAGTACCGGCGCGACACGCTGGCGCTGTGCGCGTCGTACTTCTTCTGCCTGCTGACGGTGTACATCGGGACGACCTGGGTGCCGTCGCTGTTGACCGGCGCCGGCTTCAGCGTCGCCGTCGCGAGCAATGGTTTGACGGCATACAACCTCGGTGGCGTTGTAGGTGCGATGCTTGGCGCAATCACCATCGCACGGCTCGGCTCGCGGCTCACCATGCTCACGATGGCCGCGGGCGCCGTCGCTGGCGCCGTGCTGCTCGCGTCGGTGGCGATTGCAGCGCAGCCGGTCGTGTCCGTGCTCGCCATGCTCGCGTGGACGGGCGGTCTCATCAACGCGGTGCAAACCACGATGTACGCCCTGGCGGCGCACGTGTATCCGACTGGCATTCGCGCCACCGGCGTGGGCACCGCCGTCGCGATCGGCCGCGTAGGAGGGGTCGTGGCGCCCTATGCCGGCTCGTGGGCGCTCGAGGCCGGCGGCGCGCCGAGACTGTTTGGGTTGATGGCCGCCACGATGACGGTGGTCCTCGCAGCGCTCGCGTCAGTGCGCAATCACATTCCACGCGCCCGCGTTGCGGACGTCGGCGTTCGGATTTCAGAGGCCGTTCGACCCTGAAGCTTGAGCCTGGCCCAATGCGCTTGATGAAGACGCTGTACGGCCGGGTTCTGATCGCGACGGTCATCGGTGTCGTGGTGGGGCGGTTGTGGCCCGACGTCGCGGTCGCCATGAGACCACTCGGCGACGCCTTCATCAAACTCGTGCGGATGATCGTCGCGCCGGTCATTTTCTGCACGGTCGTCGCCGGGATCGCCGGCGCGGCCGGAACGAAGACGGTCGGCAAGGCGGGCGCGCTCGCGCTCGTCTACTTCGAGATCGTCACCACCGTCGCGCTCGTGCTCGGACTCGTCGCCGTCAACGTGATCCGCCCGGGCGCGGGGATGAGCGTGGATGTCTCGACGCTCGATGCCGCGTCGGTTGCGCCCTACGTGAACGCCGGAAAAGGCCAGAGCGCCGTTTCATTCTTCCTTGACATCATCCCGGCGAACGTGGTCGATGCGTTCGCCGGCGGAAACATCCTGCAGGTGTTGCTCGTGTCGGTGCTCTTCGGCTTCGCCCTGAAATTCCTGGGCGCTACGGGCAGACCTGTCATCGAGCTGGTCGAGCGACTGTCGCAGGTTTTTTTCGTGATCGTCGGATTCATCATGAACGCGGCGCCGCTCGGAGCGTTCGGCGCCATGGCGTTCACGATCGGCAACTTCGGCCTGGGGACGCTGGCGCAGCTCGGCAAAGTCATTGCTTCGTTCTATGTTGCGTGTCTGCTGTTCGTCTTCGTCGTGCTGGGCGCGATCGCGCGGTGGCACGGCTTCTCGATCTGGCGATTCGTCGTCTTCATCAAGGAAGAGATCTTCATCGTCTTCGGCACGTCCTCGTCGGAATCGGTGCTGCCCAGGATCATGGAAAAACTCGAGGAGCTGGGCGTGCGGCGTTCCGTCGTCGGCGTGGTGATTCCGGCCGGCTACTCGTTCAATCTCGACGGCACCGCGCTGTATCTGGGGATTGCAGCGGTCTTCATCGCGCAGGCGACGAACACACCGCTCGGACCCGGGCGGCAGCTCACGCTGCTCGCGCTTCTGCTGATTACCTCGAAGGGCGCCGCCGGCGTCGCCGGCGCGGCGCTCATCGCGCTGACGAGTACGCTGTCGGCGACCGGTTACTTACCGGTCGCAGGCGTCGTTCTGATCCTCGGCATTCACCGGTTCATGGGAGAAGCGATGGCGGTCACGAATTTGATCGGCAACGGGGTGGCGACCATCGTGATCGGCAAATGGTGCGGTGAGGTCGACGAAGTGCGCTTCAACCGATGTTTCGTCGAACGCACGGCGGGAGAAGCTCAGGACGTCGCGGCGGTCTCCGCAGGTCTGAACTGATTTATGATCGCCCAGGAGTCGATATGCGACTGCATGTGATTGCCGCGCTCGTGCTCGTCGCGCCCTCGTTCGTGCTCGCGCAGCGTGGCGCAGGCCCATCGGCCGCTCCGCCCGCGCCGGCACCGCATTTCCCGGATGGGACCCCGAATCTCGGGCGGGATCCCGGCGAGAAAGGGATCTGGAACGTGCCGTGGGTGCGCAACATGGGGCTTCGTATCGACAAGACCGAGGCCGGGACCGATCTGCCGAGCTCCGGCGGGGTCGTCGGGCTCGTCGGTCACGATCTGAAGCGCGACGGCTCGCGCTTCGAGCCGCTCGTTCCGTTCATGCCGTGGTCGGCAGCGGTGTACGACTACAACGTCGCCAACGAGTCGAAGTACGACCCGGAAGGCTACTGCCTCCCGCCGGGCGGGCCGAGGATGATGGCGACGCCGTACCCGATGGAGATCATTCAGCTGCCGGAGCAAAAGCGGACCATCATGACGTTCGAGGGTGCGACGCATATCTGGCGCGAGATCTACATGGACGGCCGCGAGCATCCGAAAGGCGACGCGCTCAATCCGTCGTATCTTGGACATTCGGTCGGACATTGGGAAGGCGAAACGCTCGTCGTCGACGTCGTCGGATTCAACGAAGCCACGTGGCTCGATTACTCCGGCCATCCGCACACCGACCAGCTCCACGTGATCGAGAAGTTCACGCGCCGCAACAAGAACGTGCTGCACTACGAGGCGACAATCGACGATCCCGGCGCGTACACGAAGCCGTGGACCGTGGCCTGGAACGTTCCGTGGCGGGCGAACGGAGAACTCGCCGAATACATCTGCCAGGAGAACAACCAGTACCTGTTCCGGCTGACCGATGATTTCGGGCAGCCGATCTTCGGCAAACGGCCGTAAGGGGCGCACCGCTTGCGCACGCTGCAGACTCGGTGTAAAAGGTGCGCCGAGGTCGAGGGGAGGGCCACGATGGACTTTCCGGGGTACACGAACAGACGTCTCGTCATCGCGCTTGCTGCGTGCCTCGTGCTCGCACTCGTGCAGCCGACCGTCGCTCATCACTCCTTCGCCGCCGAGTTCGATGCGAACAAACCGGTGACGCTGAAAGGCGCCGTGACGAACCTCGAGTGGGCGAATCCTCACATCTGGCTCTATCTCGATGTCAAGAACGACGATGGCAGCGTGCAGCCGTGGCAGTGCGAGGGCGGCCCGCCGAACACCCTGACGCGAAACGGCTGGACCAAGGACTCGTTGAAGATTGGCGATCAGGTCACAATCGAGGGCGTGCTCGCCAAAGACGGCTCGAAGACGTGCAACGCGCGTCTCGTGAAGCTGCCTGATGGCCGAAGCGTGTTCGCCGGGTCCTTGGGCGGCGACAATCCACCACCGCCGAAGCAGCCGCACTAGAAGGAGCCTTCTGTGAAGAACCATCTTGCGGCAACGCTGCTCGCGGTGCTGGCCGTCACGGGTGTGTTCGTTCAGCCGGTCGCCGGTCAGCGCGATTACAAGCCGCCGGACGGGCCGACGCCGCGGCTGCCGTCAGGCAAAGTCGATTTCAGCGGGGTGTGGCAGAAGCCGTACGTCCCGGACATGACGAAGGATGGGAAGGATCAGAAAGGCTATCCCGAGCTTCCGTTCACCCCGTGGGGCGCAGCCGAGTGGAAGGCGTACGACGCAGCCGAAGGGGACTACACGGGTTCCTGCCTGCCGTTTGGCATGACGCGGTCGGTGAACACGCCCGAGCCGATGCAGATCATGCAGAGCGACAAGTATTTCACCTTCCTGTTCGAGCAGAACTCCTGGTTCTCTGTCTTTCCGATCGATGGCCGCAAGCACGGGAACGGGATTGCCACGTGGTTCGGTAACTCAGTGGGTCATTGGGAAGGCGACACGCTGGTGATCGACACCATCAATTTCAATGGCAAGACTCGCCTGGACACGATTGGCCACCCGCATAGCGAGCAACTGCACCTGGTCCAGCGCTTCACGCGGCCCGACCTCGGACACATCTCGTACGAAGTGATCGTCGACGATCCCAAGACATTCACCAAGCCGTGGACGAACACGCGGACGTTCACGCTCAGGACCGACTGGGAGATGATGGAGTATTCGTGCGAGGAGAATAACAAGAGCCTCTGGGAGGGCCGGATCAAGATCCCCAGGTACAAACGCTAATCCCGGCGAGCGCGCCCTTCGGGATTTATTCGATTCCGTCTGGGACTCGCAGCTGCGAATGTGTGGTGGCGCCAGATCGACGGAAGCGCTCGGTTGCGATGGGAGCGCATCGAAAACGAACGATTCGAGCGGGCGCGAAATCTGTTCTTCGAGTACCGGGACAAGGACCTGTCGTTCACGGACTGCACGAGTATCGCCCTCATGCGGGAGTTGAAGCTGACAGCCGTGATCACCACTGACCGCCACTTTCAGCAGGTCGGGTTCGACGTGTTGCCTTCCCTACGACCTCAGCGAGCGCGTAAGCCGCGTCGGTCCTGATTCTGCTCGCAACTCTATTCCTGTCGAAGCAAGATCAAAGGATCGATTCTCGACGCACGCCTCGCGGGAAGGTAGCTTGCCGCGAGCGCTATGGTGCCGATCAGAATCGCAACGAATGCGAGCTTTGGGCGAGGCTAGGGCGGGGTGTTCGTGGCTTACAACCCTGGCCACACCCGCACCGTCTGATTGCAAAGAACATGTGGCGACTATTACTCATCGTTTGTGTCGCAGCGGCATCCGCCGGGCAGAACCCTCCGGCTGCCACCGACGCCCAGAAATTCGACGCCGCACGGGAGTTCGTGCGCGCGCGGAACGCTCGCGACTACGCCATCACCACGCCGAACGGCATCGACGAAGCCAAGTACGTCGAGGTCGGCGGCATCCAGCAGTGGATCACGATTCGTGGTGAAAACCGGAACAACCCGGTGCTGCTCTTTCTTCACGGCGGACCGGGCGACGCGACCAACCCCTGGGGCTACGCCGGGTTCAGGTTGTGGCTGAAGCACTTCACCGTCGTCCAATGGGATCAGCGCGGCGCAGGTAGAACATTCGGCAAGAACCGAGATGCGCCGCGAGAGACCATCACGCTCGCGCGCATGACGCAGGACGGTGTCGAGCTCGCCGACGTGCTGCGCAAGCAACTGCGCAAGGACAAGATCGTGCTCGTCGGCCACTCATGGGGATCGATCCTCGGCATCCACATGGTGAAGGCGCGGCCCGAGCTCTTCTACGCGTTCGTCGGCACGGGCCAGGTGGGCGACCCGGCCACGAGCTATACCGTCGCGCATCGCGAGCTGTTGAAGAAGGCGGAAGCGCTCGAGGATGAGCGCGCCCTTCGCGAGCTGCGCGAGGTTGGACCGCCGCCATATGCGGATGGCCGTGGCTATGGTGTGCAGCGCAGATGGTCGAATTTCTTCGAGGGCGCGGACGCGTTCATCGCGTCGATGGTTGGCTTCGCGCTCACCGCGCCGGGCTACACTCTCCGCGATGTCAACGATTGGTTCGACGGTCAGATCGTCAGCGGCGAGCGCCTGGTCGCGCAGTCGAGCGCGCTCGAGGCGCGAACGCTCGCCGGCGACTTCGCCGTTCCGGTCTTCGTGATTCAGGGGGCCGAAGACTTTACCACGCCCACGAGCCTGGCGCGCTCGTTCGTCGATTCCATCCGCGCGCCCGCGAAGGCGTTCGTCACGATCGAGGGCGGGCACTTCGCGGTGTTCATGAAGCCCGTCGCGTTTCTCGACCAACTCGTACCGAGAGTTCTTCCACTGACGCAATGAGCGTTCGAACCGTCGCAAGGGCTGGGAGCGTCCGTCTTGCGCGAACGCTCTTGCTGCTGGCGCGTTACGGTGAACCGGCGACGCTCACCGCGCGTTGCCGAAAGGGTCACAGGAGACGTTGGCCGAGATCGTCGCGACCACGCGGTCGCGCGTGAACTTCTTCATGAACAAGTTCCGGAAGCTCGGTTTCATCGAGTACAACGGCGGATTGAAGGTCAACAACTCCCTCCTCAGCGTCGTGTTGCGCGATTGATCGCGGAATCGGAGCGCGTTGGGCGCATCCGTCCGAGCAGCGCGGGCGCGGCTACCGATTGTTGCCCTACCTGAGCAGCGGCCTCTGCCCATAGTGCTTCCGCAATGTTCGATTTTGCACAGTCCGGAACGCCTCACGTCGGTACACTTTCGCGCTTCGCAGCTATGACTGTTCATCTCGTGAAGCTGTATCGGCAGATGTATGCGAACACCGGGATCGCGACCGACAGCGCGCGTGTGAGCCGCGCGACCCGGTGGGCACGCCTGATCGCCAACCCCTGCAGGCGTCTGTTCATGGCTCGCCCTCTACCTGCCCTTCGGCCGCCTCCAGCTGGTCTCCGGGCCGGCGATGCGAGCGGCCATTTATAGCGGCCACCAAGGATCCATGTTGTACGAATTCATCCGGATGCATCGTCAAGAGATCGAGGGCCGTGCAAGAAAGCGGGTTCGCAGCCGGCCCTGGCCGTCTGTCTCGAGCCGGGAAATCGAGCATGGTGTGCCGCTCTTTCTCACGCAGCTGTCCGAGACTCTGCGGTTGGAGGCGACAGAAACGCCCTTCGCGAGCGATGCGATCGGCTCCGCCGCCATGCGACACGGCGCGGAGTTGTTGGCGGCGGGCTTCAACGTCGCGCAGGTCGTGCACGACTACGGAGACATCTGCCAGGCCATCACCGAGGTCGCGGTCGAGCAGCACGCGCCGATCACCGTCGAAGAATTTCATACGTTGAACCGCTGCCTCGATACTGCGATCGCCGAAGCGGTCACGGAGCACACGCGCCTCACCGCACAAAGACAGTCGGACGAAGAAGTTAAACGTCTCGGGCCGGCCACCCACGACGTTCGAGACCTCCTCAGTGTTGCGCTTCTTGCCTTTCACACGCTGAAGCGTGGCACAGTCGCCATCAACGGAAGTACCGGAGCGGTGCTTGGCCGCAGCTTGACGAGTCTGCGGGATCTGACGGACCGCACGCTTTCGCAGGTTCGGCTTGCCGCCGGAAACCAACGACGTGAGCGACTCAGCGTCATGGCGTTCGTTGACGAAATCGCCGCGACCGGGGTTCTCCATTCGGAGGACCGAGGCATTCAGTTCACAGTGGCGCCGGTCGATCCCGCCTTAGCCATCGATGGAGACCCGCAGTTGCTCGCGTCGGCGGTGATGAACCTGTTGCACAACGCCTTCAAGAACACACCGGCCGGTGGCCGTGTGATCCTCAGCGCGCGTTCGGAAGGCGAACGCCTGCTCGTCGAAATCCAGGATGAATGCGGAGGCATTCCGCAGAGCAAGGGGGACTTCTTCCAACCCTTCGGCGACCGGCGCGGGCGCGATCGTTCTGGTCTCGGCCTCGGGCTCTCGATCGCGCGACAGGCCGTGCGGGCGCACGGCGGTGACATCCGGATCCGCAACATGCCGGGCGAGGGCTGCATCTTCACGATTGACCTGCCGTTGGCTGCCGAGGAAGCGAACGTCCCGCAATCGAACTAGTGGCCCGTCCACTAGCGAGATCGGCGACCGGAATCACTCGACGACCGAGAGACCAAGGCAGCCTTCAGATCGCGTACGAGATCGTCGAGTTGCGTTGGCGTCCCATCGATGTCCAGTAGTGGGTAGTCTGCGTCCGGCGAGAGGAACAGCGCGAAGCCGTGCTGCCCCACTTCGATGCGAGCGTCGTGATGCGCAGCCGATCCTGCCATGTGGAGCCGTGGCAGGTCGACTCTGATCGTGGGCCTGTTCATGCTGCCTGAGCGACGCGACGCCAAATGTCCGGAAGCTGCATGGGATGGAGCACGCTCTGCCAGAGTCTGGCACTGAAGGTTCCGCGCCGCCTGCCCGCGCGCTGGCTCGGCGCGCCGCCGCCTTCGCGCGCGTACTCGAGACGTTCGCGGTCAGCCGTTGCATTCGCATCGCGCGGGACTCGCGTGTCAACCCGTTGACTCGATGGAGCGGCTGGAGCGCTGGCGTGTATCTCGAAGGCACCGGGAATCAGTACTGGCGAGCCGTTGCGTCGAGCCTCTTGAAGGTGCGCAACGGTGTTTTCCGCTTGCGTAGACGGTTCGGATTTCATCGTTCCATCCATTCGACGAATGCCGGCGGAACCTCATTGCGCACGATCATCACGCGCAGAATGCGATCGTCGCGAAGCATCGTTGCCGTGCCGACGCGCGCCGCTTCAACCGTCGGGTAGCGAGCCCACGCAGCGGCAAGGTTCGTCGCCGTGCCGCGCCTCATCGTCGCTATCAGTTTGAACATGGTCTGAAGACCCCATCACAGTGTCCCGCAGCGGGATGACCCGCGATGTTTACGGCGCGCCTCTTCCGCGAACGTCGCGCGCGGGTCGAGTGCTATCGCGGCTCGAAACCGAGTCGGGCTCGCCATACAGCACGTCGGCCGCGGTCGTCGGTTGGACCACGGGCCAGAGCACCAGCACGATCGCCGGCGGGACCAGGCTCAGTGCAAACAACATGAACGCTGTCCCGGCCGTCACCGTGGCGCCAAGCGCCACACCGGCGATCGCGACCAGCGAAATCGCCGCAAACCACAACTGGATCAATCTCGATCGCGTCATTTCTCTCAGCATGTTCTTCACCAAATCAATGTGTGGGTTCTGCACGATCCCGAAAACACAATCGACCGATCCTCCGAGCAGCCGGCGTCTGCCGGTCAAGTGCGATGGATCGCTGCCACTCGATGAGCGTACCTCGAACGTGCACCGCGGACTGTCCCCGATTGCACAGCGTCCGCCGCACTGGAGCCGTACCGGCAAGCATGTGCGAAACGGCACAATCGAATTTCGCCGCGCATGCTAGTCTCGACGTCATGTCAGAACGGAATGGCGATCGAGCTCGATTCCAGAAGGACCGAAAACGCAAACTGCACCATCGCCAGCGAATTCACGCGTTGATGGCATCGCGGCGGAAACGGGCGGACGAGGAAGCGTCGACGCTCGCCGCATCTGTCAACATGCACGACGAGGGCGGTCCGGCGCGCATCGGGGACTGAGCAAGTCTCGAGCGCGTCAATTGCGTTTAACTGCCTGACGCCTTTCGGAGCCTCCCCGCTGTCCGGCCGTTCTCTCTCGAAAGCGACAACCTTGGGGCCAAATGGCGAATCCCGATTTCACCCGCGACCGACCGAATTCGAAAGCCGTTGCTGCATTGCCGCAATCATGTCCGTCCTGCGCCTCAGCATCGATCGGCTCCACCGCCAAGACCCCGGACGCGAACAACAGCTATTGGCGCTGCTCGCGCTGCGGTGAAGTCTGGAATCCCGCTCGCCGAATGACTCAGGGGACGCGGCGATGGCGAACATGATCGAGCGCACCACGACCCAAGCGACCGATCGGGCGCGCACCGTTCGCGAGTTGCGCGAACTGATTGCGGCTCTTGACCGACGAGTCCCACGCGTCGAACGGGTAGGAGAGATCGCTATAGCGCGGGCCGCCGCGGGACTCAAAATTGAAGCATTGAAGCGGATTGAAGAGCTCGAACGTCAGACGGCTCGGGACGCCGCCTCGTAACTGAGTCGTTCCTCGTCGGCTTGGGCTGAATCGCAACAGCCATCATCGTTCCGTTGATCGAGATAAAACACCTCGCGGCTGTTCCGCGCCCACACTGGACGCAGTGCTGCGCAGGCCGTCGAAATCTGCCTTACCTTCTTCAGCTCTCCGGGAGAGAAGAATTGGGCGATCTCCTCGAGCGTTCGAAGATCGCGAACATGATACGGCCGAGGTCCTGACGGCGCGCGGTATTCTCGTTGCACCTGGATGTCCGGCGACCTCATCTTTGGTGGTCACGCGATGAAACGACGCAGTGGATTCAACTACGCTCTCTTAACCGCCGTCGCCGCGGTGAGCGGTCTAGTGATTCTGCGGGGCCTGTTTACCTCGCGCGAGACGTTCTCCTCGGATTTCCTTTCGAACCGATTACTCTACGGCTATGTGTTCGTGGTGACGGCGTTGGTTTTCCTGGTGCTCGGCTACGTCTTGGGGCGTCAAGCCGACAAGTTGAGGCGACTGTCAGCGACGGACTCGCTGACAGGCCTCTCTAATCGACGCGCTCTGGACGACCGCGTTCGCGACGAATGGCATAGGGCGTCACGGTACGGCTCGCCCCTTGCCCTCCTTCTCGTCGATATCGACGGCCTCAAGGTCATCAACGACCAGCTCGGGCATCGTGCTGGCGACGATCTACTGCGCCAGACAGCAACAGCCATCCGCCACAGTCTCCGGGCGAGCGATCTCGGGGCGCGATGGGGCGGGGACGAGTTCGCCATCTTGGCGCCGCAGACGTCGCGCGATGCCGCACGCCAAATGGCCGAACGACTCTTGCTGCAGCTCAAGCAAGAACGCGATGCGAAGCATCCGGGGATTTCTGCTTCAGTAGGCGTCGCCGTATTCGCGTGCGAGGAGGGCGTGATTGACGATCCAGACATGTTGATGCGCGCCGCCGACGAGGCGCTGTACCGCGCGAAGGCCGGCGGGCGCGATCAGGTGAAGGTCGCCGCTTTGCGCCGACGACTGCCGAAGCCGTGACGGTTAGTTGTGCGACGCCGCTGTCGTTGGAAACAACGATCGGCGTCGACCAGAGCGTGACGCACAATCATGGGCGACTCGCAACCGACCTTCCGACGACGCTACCGATCTTCGGTCCTCGCCGCGACCTGGAACGTGAGCTCGGGCATCGCGCGGACGACCGTCCGCTCGACGTGGGCCACAATGCCCGCAAGCTTCTTCTGAATCGCTGCCGCGCGCTCGGCGCCATACGCCAGTCTCATTGCTGGACCCTTGTCCAACTCGGCGAAGTCGCGGGCCAGCGTCGCGACGATGAACTCGCTGCCATCGCCGCCGAAGAGTCCCTGATAAACGGCCAGGCCGCCGGTCGTCAGCTGTTTGTGGGCAGGAATGAGATCTGTTTTGATGTAGTTTTCAAAATCGGCCGCATGCCCCGCCGCGATCGAGTACGCGCTGACGACGACGATCGGCAGTTGCGCATTGGGATCAGGACGGTACGTCAGATCGGTGCGCAGGCGAACGACGGACGTTCGCTGGCTCGCGATGAACCGACGGCTCTTCTGCGCGTACGCCCGCGCTCCGTCCTGTCCGAGCGCTTTGACGATCGGGTTGTCTCCATCGCGTTCGGCCAGGTTCGCGGCGGGTGTCAGGAGCGCGTACTCGAACGACGGTCCGATGACCGTGGCAAAGGCGCTGCGTTGCGTGACGCCGGCTTTTTTCAACGTCGGAATGGTGTCACTCTTCTGGAACTCCAGCCATTCGTTCGCCAACTCGGGCCTGATTTGCACAATAGTGATGTTGACGAGCGGCATCTTGGATACATCGGCTACTGTCGGCCCCCCGGTCTGCGCCAGGACGACGCTCTGAAGAACCGGTGGTTCCTGTCCAGACAGCAGTTGCGGCCGTTGAACGAACGCCGCCGTCAACCCGATACTGGTCACTATCAGCGCGGCTTTGAACCTGCTCATTTCAATTCTCCCTGTCCTCGCACGAGTGTGCAGACGCAGACAGTGGCCGATCCGCACGAAGCGCGCTGTTCGGATTTGCACAGTGAACCAGTTGCGGTAGTGATCGCTCGACTCCGCGACAACTAAGACGGTTTATGCGCGCGTGCGAGTCTAGTCGACAGCTGAACGGCATGCTGTTCCATTTTGGACATTCCCAACGAGGCTCACAGGCGATGTGCAGTAAAGCACAGACGTCCGAGCGCATTCCTGCGATCATTCAAGGGCGTATCCTGAAGTGATTTTCACAGCCATTCGCAGCCGGATTTGCTCGCCGACGCGGTCGTTGACGCCTCACTCTCGACGGTGCGCTGCAGGAATTCGCCACGCTCGTGCCACGCCAACGTTGGCGGCGACAGCGGTAATTGGGCAGAAGGGACATCGCGGGGGATCGCACATGGAACGTAGAAAATCGTCCAACGGCGCTGCGACGCGTCGCTCGTTCGACGCGCAGGCGTTTCTCGACTCGGCCGGTCTCGCGAAGACGGTGGTGCAGTACGGGCGAGGCGACACGATCTTCAGCCAGGGAGACGTCTGCGAGCACGTCATGTACATCCAGACCGGGGGCGTCAAGCTCTCGGTCCTGTCGAAGGCCGGCCGAGAGGCCGTCGTGGCGATGCTCGGCCCGGGCGACTTCTTCGGCGAAGGGTGTCTCGCCGGCCAACCGGTTCGCATGGGCAGCGCCGCCGCGATGACGCCGAGCACGATCCTGCTCGTCGGCAAGAAAAAGATGGTCGGGCTGCTGCACCAACAGCACGCGATGTCCGACCGCTTCATCTCGCATATGCTGGCGCGCAACATCCGGATCGAAGAAGACCTGATCGACCAGCTCTTCAACTCGAGCGAGAAGCGGCTCGCACGTACGCTGTTGCTGCTGGCGCGCTACGGCAAGCAGGACAAACCGGCGCGCGTTCTGCCGCGACTCTCACAGGAGACGCTCGCGGAGATGGTCGGGACGACGCGCTCGCGGGTGAATTTTTTTCTCAACAAGTTCAAAAAACTCGGGTTCATCGAGTACGACGGCGAGCTGCCGGTCAAGGTCAATAGCTCCCTGCTGAGCGTCGTGCTGCACGACTGACGCCGAGCGGCTCGGGTTTTTTGCGCACGAGTTGTGGAACCTGCTCAACACCGCGATCGTATCGTTCCAGGTTCTCAGGACCGGAAACGTAACGGACGGATCTACCCGCGCAACCTGCCGCAGCGGGGCTGCATCTTCACGGTTGATCTGCCGCGGTTGCCGATTGCCGCCGCGGCGACGGTGTAGCTCCGGTCCGGTTATCCCTGCGATCCGTCTTCTCTCGCGCCGAGCGCATCTTCGGCGATCGCGGTCTCATCGTCGGGCAAACCGTTCTCGTCGAGTCCGGGCGCGTTTGATCCTGCGCCCGAGCGTTCGTCTTCCATCGCACCCTTGTGGATGTCGTGGTCCCGTGAGGTGACGGTTGCGATCGCCACGTTCATCGAAAGCTCTCCTTGGCCCAGGGCCAAGCTTACGCGCCGGCCGAAGGAGTGTCTGTCCGATTTTGAACACCAACGACGACGGCTCGCGACCGATGTCCAGTAAAGCACAGACGTTCGGGCGCATAGCTGCGACGATCGGCGTGTGCATCCTGGGGTGATTTCCACTGCCATTCGCAGCCGCATCGGCTCGTCGAACCCGGCCTTTGACGCCTCCGAAGCCGGACACGTGATCTCGGTGGGCGACGGCATCGCACGGGTCGGCGGCGTCGAGTCCGTCATGCTTGGCGAGATGCTGCAGTTCACCAGGACGCTCTTCGGCATCGCGCTCAACCTTGAACAGGATCGCGCGCAGTATCGCGAGCTGGCGGCCTTCGCGCAATTCGGGAGCGATCTCGACAGGGCCACGCGAGCGCAACTCGATCGGGGCGAGCGGCTCGTCGAAGTGCTGAAGCAGCGTCAGTACGAGCCGCTGTCGATCGAAAAACAGATCGCGATCCTGTATGCGGCCACCCGTGGAGCGCTCGACCGGTGTGCCGTTGACGAGATCGGCGGCTACGAGAGCGGGCTCTATGCATTCCTCGACACGCGCCATCCCGCCATCCTCGCCAGGCTGGCAGGGGGCCGTCTAATCGACGATCAACTCGCGAGCGCGCTCAACGGTGCGTTGCAGGAATTCGGCGCGTTCCGTACCACGCCAACGTTGACGGCAGCAGCGTAATCGGCAGAGCAACGATGAACGTCACGTGGATGATTGTGGGAATCGGGATCTGTGCGGCGATGGTCTCGATGCTGCGCTGGTCGCATTGGCACGATCGCCGATGCGAGCTCGGTTACATGAGCGATCGATGGGTCGCGGACCACAGGCTTTCACGGACGCGAAACGAGCCATGATCCTTCGTGACGAGAACGCGCGCGCGCGAGATCCCTCGAAGGTCTTCGGGATGTCCAGCGAGGCGCGCATTCGAACACCGCTCGGACATCGCGTGAGGTGGGGACTGACGCGACGGTTGCCCCGATGGCGTGTCTTCGATGGGCGGCAGTCGCGGGTCGCCCCCACTTGGGCGCCGACCTTCTCGGCTCGGGACCCGCGCTCGAGGGCAAAAACATGCTGACTGATCATACGAACGTTCACGACGCAGTCCCGGAGTGGCCGTTACGGCGATCGACCCGCGGCGGTGCGGCCGTCCGTCTGTGGCTCCTCGTCGGTGCCGGGCTCGTGGCCGTCATGATTGGCGGCGGCGCGGCGTTGTCGTATTACGTCGAGGCGTTGTGGTTCGAGTCGCTGGGATTCGCTGCGGTCTTCTGGAAAACGGTGGCGGTGCAGGCCGCGGTCCTTCTCTCGTTTGCAGCGATCACGTTCGTCGTACTCTACGGGGCGTTTCTCGCGCTCAAGCCGTTGAACCTCGCCGACCTCGCCGGCGGCACGATTCTCATCAAGGGCAACTCGATCAGACTGCCCGTCGAGCGGGCGTTGCGCTTCATCCCGGTTGGCCTGTCGCTGGCGATCGCCGTCGGATCCGGCGTTGCCATGATGGCCGCCTGGCCGACGCTTGCGCTCTATTGGTACGCGCCCAGCGGTGCGACGTCGCCGCTTGACCCGATCTTCCACCGCCCGGCCACGTTCTATCTGTTCATCCTGCCGGCGTGGCAACTGGTCGCGGGCTGGCTGATGACACTTGCGGTCCTCGTGGGCATGGTGGCGGTGTTCTTCGTCGTCATCTCCGCCGGTTCGGGCGCGCTAACCGGTCGGCGCAGCCACGAGCGGCCGCAGGGGTGGCGCGGCTTGTCGATCAGCGTTGCGGTCGTTCTCCTCGCGCTGGCCGTGCGCCTGTACCTGGGACGGTTCGAGCGCCTCTTCGAGGATCACACGATCTTCGCGGGAGTCACGTACACGGACGCGCACATCACCCTCACCGGCATGCTGATTGTTGCCGGGGCGCTCGTGCTGGGAGCTGTGCTGGCGCTCGTCAACGCCGTCGCCGCGCCGCGCCTGCGATGGCTCATCGCAGCGGTCGTACCGGCCGCGGTCTGTTATATCGGGCTGGCGGTCGTCGGCTGGTATGTGAGCAGCTTCGTCGTCAAACCAAACGAACTGGTCCGCGAGCGGCCCTACATCGCGCACAACATCGAGCTGACGCGGAAGGCGTACGCGCTCGACCGCGTCACGCAGCATCCGTTTCCGGCCGACACCACCCTTGAGGCGCTCGACCTCGCGAACAACCAGCTGACGTTGCAGAACATCCGGTTGTGGGACTGGCGTGCGCTGCAGGACACGCTGCGGCAAATCCAGGAGATCCGCACGTACTACGATTTTCCCGACATCGACATCGACAGGTACGAGATTGACGGATCGGTGCGGCAGATGATGGTCGCGACGCGCGAGCTGAACGTCGAGAAGCTGCCAGAGAGCAGCCGCAACTGGATCAACGAGAAGTTGATTTACACGCACGGCTACGGCGTGACGATGAACTCGGTGAACGGTTTCACGGCGGAAGGGCTGCCGACACTCGTGCTGAGCAACATGCCGACGCAGAGCACAGTGCCGGGCTTGAGCGTCACGCGGCCGGAGATCTACTTCGGCGAGTTGACGAATACGGACGTCTACGTGCGGACGCGCCAGAAGGAATTCAACTACCCACAGGGCGACACGAACAGCGTGACTTTGTACGAGGGCGCTGACGGCATCGTGCTCGGCGGGTTCTTTCGCCGCGCTCTGATTGCGCTCAATCGCGGCGACCTCGCGAAACTGCCCTTCAGCGACGACGTGACCGCCACGAGCCGGTTGCTGATGCGACGTACGGTGCGTCAACGAGTCGAATCGGTCGCGCCGTTCCTCATGCTCGATCCCGATCCGTACATGGTCGTCGGCGACGATGGGCGGCTGTCATGGATCGTGGACGCGTTCACGACGTCGCAGACGTTTCCATACGCGCGTGCCTACCGCGTGGAACGCGATCCCCTCAACTACATACGGAACAGTGTGAAGGTGGTTGTCGACGCGTACGACGGCACGACGACCTTCTACGTCTTCGATGCTGATGATCCCATCATCGCGGCCTACCGGAGCATCTTTCCCACTCTCTTCAAAGACGCGTCGGCGATGCCGACCGCGCTCCGCAAGCACGTCCGGTATCCGGAGCTGTTGCTGAAGCTGCAGGCCGACGTCTACGGGCTGTATCACATGACGGATCCCGCGGTGTTCTACAACCGCGAGGACTTGTGGACTGTTGCACGCGAGGTCGGAATGAACGATCGGCGTGAACAGGCCACGCAGACGATGGAGCCGAACTTCGTGTTGATGACGCTGCCGGGCGAGCGCACGACGGAGTTCGTCGGGATTCTGCCGTTCACGCCGGCGAATCGCAACAATCTTATCGGGTGGATCGCGGGCCGCAGCGACGGTCCGCATTATGGAACGTCGATTGTCTACGATTTCCCGAAAACCAAACTGGTCGACGGGCCACTGCAGATCGAGGCGAGGATCGACCAGAATGCGCAGCTCTCCGGCCAGTTGTCGCTGTGGAACCAGCACGGGTCGCACGTACGACGGGGCAGCCTGATCGTCATTCCCATCGGGCGGGCGCTCCTCTATGCGGAGGCAATCTATCTGCAGGCCGAACGCAGCCCGATGCCGGAGCTGCGACTCGTCGTGCTCGCGCTGCAGGACCGGCTGGCTTACGGGCCGACGTTCGAGTCGGCGATGGCTGCGCTCTTCGGCGGCGCCTCGTCCACGCTCTCCGGGCCCGGCGCTGCCGCGCCGCGCGTACCGACGCCCATATCAGCCGGGTCGGAATCCTCTTCAGACGACACGAACACGCTCATCGTTCAAGCGGCCCTGGATCTCGCGGACTATCAACGCTTGACTGCCGAAGGGAAACTCGGTGAGGCCGGCCAGCGACTCGAGCGCTTGAAGCGCACGCTCGAAGAACTCGTGGACCGTCGGCGCTGATCGAAAATTCCAGCTTCCGGAATAGGCGGGACGGCGTCAGTCATCGAGCGTCCGCGGTCGAGAGCATGTACCGCCGCGCGATTCGATCGGCTGATGCGAGGACGGTGATCGGATCGTATAGGTCAGTGCGTCTCAATCATGCAGCGTCGCCGTGCTGTGCAATCGGGAACAGCACGCCGCACGGGTCGGAGCTACGCTAATCGAGTCACAACGATCGACGTGAAACCATGAGATGTGAAAGAAGACGCCCATGATGTATGCACGCACGCTCGCGATTTGCGCCCTCGGGATTGTGTGCTCGACTCAGGCGATCGAGGGGCAAGGCCTGTCGCAGTATCGGAACTTCGAGCTGGGTGGTGACCTGGCCTCCGTGTCGGCACTCGCAGGCGTGGTCTCGTCCGAGGCGAAGACCATCCATCAACGTCCGGCCGTATTACAGGATCTCGAATGGAGACCTTCGCGCTGGGTTGCGGGGTCGGCCGAGGCCTCAACGGATCCGGTCGACGTGATCGTCTTCAGCTTCTACAACGATCAACTCTTCCGTGTCGTGGTCGACTACGGTCACGACCAGACCGAGGGCATGACCGCGGCGGACATGATTGAGGCGATCTCTGCGGTGTACGGCACGCCGCTGCCGCGGACGGCTCGAGGCCGAATGCCGTCACGGCCCGAAACCGAATCGGGAGCGACCGTGGCGCGCTGGGGAGATACTGACCACGCCGTCGTGCTCTACCAATCCCTCTCGTACGGCGCCCGATTCCGCCTGATCGTCACCGAAACTCGTCTCGATGATCGGGCACGCAAGGCAGAGACGCAGGCACTGCTTCTCGATGAGCAAGAGGCGCCGCGCCGCGAAATCGCACGGCAGAAGAAAGAACGTGACGACGGGCGCGCTAACGCCGCGAAAGCGCGGGAGGCGAACAAAAGCGTTTTTCGACCATAAGGCCGAAACGGTACCGGTCGGCTCAGCGCGGCAGGGAATTTGATTCCGGGGAGAATACGATGGCGTCTCTGAACGGCACGATCAAACGTCTGATGAGTGACAAGGGATTCGGATTCATCGTGGCGAGCGATGGAAGCGAGTATTTTTTCCACACGTCGGCCTGCACTCAAACCTCGTTTCACGAACTCCACGAAGGGCAAGCCGTCACGTTCGACCGAGGACAAGGGCCCAAAGGCCCACGAGGCGAAAACGTGAAGGTTGCATAGAGGCGAGCATGCAGATGAATACGACTGAAGTCGATGTCGACGCGTTGGTTCGTGATGTCATCCTCCACCACGGATTGCCCTTCACCGTCCTGTCCGTCATCGAGTCGCCGGCGGGGTGGAACATCCAGGTGCGCGCGGTCACGGGACAGCGCGTGAGTTTTGTCGTTCCTAACGGGCGGTCGCTTGCGATGCGGGTCGCGATTCAGCAGCGGCTGGAGGCAGAGGTGTAGACGCGGCGATGCAGGAACTGCGATGCGCGCCGTCGAGGAGCACGCTGCTCCGAAGAAGTCCGTTCACGCGATGCAGAACTGCTGCAGCGTTGCGACGGCGTCGCCGCCGCTGATGTCCGGCACAATCGATAGCTCAAGCGCCGACACGTCGACGAGATCGACGGCATATTCCTCTTGCTCTCGTCCGGTACCAGGCGGTGCAAACGTGAACTGCTGCCGCACGATGTCAACATCCCGATCCAGATCACTGCGCCGCCACCGCAAGACGAACTCCTGCGTGCGCGTCTTCGTCGTTTCTTCGAATATCACGCGAATGCGCGCGATCCGGACGGGACGATGAAATCGCAATCGAATCGTCTGCGGACCGGCCAGTCCGGCCCGCCAACCTGTCGGCGCACTGACGTCGAATGCCTTCTCAATGGGCGACGCCGCATCCTCTGATGTGACGTCAACGTCCGCGAGATCTCTCAGCTCGAGCCAGGCAGGTCTGGATACGTGCTCGACAACACCCGTTATTTTCTTGATCATTTCGTGACCTCCGACCTGCTGCATTCCAGCAGGCATTTCCTCCTCGTGCAGTTTTCCATTTTGATGTAGACGCGGCCCTGAAAGGGCCGCGCTACACGCATCCGGAAACTGCACCAGGAGGGTATCATCGCGTGGGTGTTCCAATCGTCGTTCCCGCCGAGAAGGACACCACGCGGCCGCCGGGATCGCCCATTTGCACCGCGAGGTGGTGAGCGCGACCATCATCCAGTACCGGAATCGCGTCAGGGTCGATCGCGGCGCCGTCGAGTTCGGCCGACCGAACGCCGCAGGATCGATGTTCCGGGTTCACGACTGAGATGTGATAGTTACAGCCGCTCAACGTCCAATGGATCGAAAAAGCCGGCCACATCGCGGGAATACACGGAGCGATGCTGAACGTCGCGCCGGCACGGCGCAGCCCGAGCAGTCCCTCGACAGCCGCCTGATACATCCACCCGGCTGAACCGGTGTACCACGTCCAGCCGCCACGACCGAGATGCATCGGATGTGCGTAGACATCCGCTGCGACCGCGTACGGCTCCGCCCGGTATTGCTCGAGCCCTTCTGGCGTCCGCATGTGATTGATCGGATTGACCATGTGGAAGAGCTCCATGGCTTCATTGCCGAGGCCCAGTTGCGCAAGCGCGATGACCGTCCATAACGCGGCGTGCGTGTATTGGCCGCCGTTTTCGCGAACGCCTGGAAGATAGCCCTTGATGTACCCCGGATCGTGCGGCATGCGATCGAAAGGCGGCGTCAGGAGCAACACCATTTGCGCGTCGCGTCGAACCAAATGGGCACGTACGGCCTCCATCGCTCGCGCCGTCCGCGCTGGGTCCGCTTCCTGCGAGAAGACCGCCCACGACTGCGTCAGCGAGTCGATCCGGCACTCCTCGTTCTGCGCCGATCCGAGCGGCGTGCCGTCGTCGAAGTAGGCACGACGATACCAGTTGCCATCCCAGGCGAGCTCCAGCATGCCGGCGAGCCAGCGCGCTTCGCTTCGATAATGTTGCGCACGGTCGGTGTCGCCTCGTTCATCGCAGATCGCCGCGTACTGCTTCAGCACGACGACGAGGAACCAGCCAAGCCACACGCTTTCCCCGTGCCCCAAGTGACCGACGCGGTTCATTCCATCGTTCCAATCGCCGGAGCCGATGAACGGCAGTCCGTGTGCCCCGTACTTCAGCGAGCGATCGATCGCGCGAACGGCATGGTCGAACACCGATGCGGCTTGCTGCGACACCGACGGCAAGCCGTACGATTCGCTCTCGTCAGGGCCGAGCGGCGGCGCCTCGAGATACGGCACGACCTCATCGAAGAGCGACCGATCGCCCGTTCGCGCAACGTAGACGGCCGCAGCGTACGGCAGCCAGAGCAGATCGTCCGAGCATCGCGTGCGCGTGCCGCGTCCGGCCGGCGGGTGCCACCAGTGCTGTACATCCCCCTCGACGAACTGCCGCGACGCGGCCAGCAGGAGATGTGAACGACAGAGATCCGGTCTCGAATACAGCAGCGACAGGACATCCTGCAGCTGATCGCGGAATCCGAAAGCCCCGCCCGGCTGGTACGGGCCGCTCCGGGCCCAGATGCGACAACCGAGCGCCTGATACAGCAACCAGCGATTGACGAGCAGATCGAACGAATCATCGGGTGTGTGAACCTCTATCGCGCCGAGCGTATCGTCCCAGAATCGCGCCGAGCGGCCAATCGCATCTTCTACTTCCGCGAGGCGGGCGTACCGCGCGGCGAGTGCGACTGCGTGTGACGCATCATTCGCCTGACCCAGCGCGAAGGCGACGCGACGCGATTCCCCTGGCGGGATCTCAATCGCGATCTGCAGCGCCGCGCACGGATCCAGGCCTGCGCCGACCCGTCCGCCGAGGCTCTCGCGGAACAACCCGGCCGGCGACACCAGCGTGCGGTTCCGCCCGATGAAGTCGCCGCGGTCGCACGTGAAGGACCGCGGCGGTTCGGTGGCCTGCCAGAACGCGACGCGATCCTTGAACTCCGTGTTGTACGCATTTCTCGCAAGAATGGCCCTGGTCGAGTCGTGCAGCTCCGAGACGACGAATCGGCGTTCACCAGACCGGGGCGGACCGAGAACCCACTCGACGTACGCGAAGACGCTCAGTCGCCGCGTGGAGCCTGAGGTGTTCGTCAGCGTCAGCAGCGACAATTTCACGGGATCGTCCGGCGGGACGCAGACTGCCAGATCCTGCTCGAGTCCGTCCACCGCCGACTGAAAATGGGTGATGCCCGCTCCGTGGCGAATCACCCAGCGGCCCGAGTCCTTCGAACGCGGAAGCGGGCCAGGCGTCGCGCTCCACACCGTGCCGTCGTCTTCATCGCGCAAGAAGATCGCCTCGCCTGTCGGATCGCTGATCGGATCGTTTGCGAACGGCGTCAGTCGGTTCTCGCGGCTGTTACCGCCCCACGTATAGGCCGCGCCCGACGCGCTGAGCACAGTTCCGAACCCGGGATTCGCCAGGACGTTCGACCACGGCAGAGGCGTGTCGCGATCGCCCTCGAGGACCATTACATACTCGCGTCCGTCAGGCGTGAAGCCCCCGATGCCGTTCTCCATCACCCGCGGCACAACCGACAGCGGGACGGTCGCCGGCTTCGGCGGCCGCAGCCGGCTCGATTGCGGAACCATCTCGGAGCGCGACAGCCAGAGGGGTTTTCGATCGAGCTGCGGCGCGAGATCGCCAAGATCTCCGCGCAAGACGACGCGGGCGACAGCGGACAGGAGGTGGCGATCGAGGTCCGGCATGCCGTCGGATCGCAGCAGGAACATCCCGCCGGACTTGTCGAGCCACCCGCTCCAGCGTGGTTCTCGGAGGAGGCTCATCAGCTGCGCCTGCACCTCGTCGAGGTAGTCGGCGGGGTGATCGTTGAGGACGACGAGATCGGCGCGGAGATCCTTGACCCGCCAGTACTCCTGCGCGTACAGCAGTTGTCGTACGAGAGCGATTTCGCTCGCGTCCGCGACGTGGACGAGCACGATGGGCAGGTCGCCGGAGATCCGGTGACCCCACAGATTGGACTGACCGAAGATGTTCCGCGCGATGTCGTCGGGGCTGGTGCACGACGCGTCCGATCCGAAGACGCGTGACGCCAACCGATCGAACAGCATGGCCTGATCGTCAGTCAGCCCCAGATGCTGCAGCGTGACGTGGACGTGCGTCGAGGCCATCGAGAACGCGCGAGCCGCGGCGCTCGCATCGCGGTACTTCCGCACCAACCCGAGCGCCGTCGCTCGATCGTGGGCGACACCGGTGGCGAACGTGACGCGCACGAAGGCCCCCGGCGGCAGTCGCACTCGCTCGCGCACGGCAGCCACCGGATCCAGCACCGCGCCGGTTGTTCCGGACAACGCGCGGCCGTCGAGAGCAATCGGGCTGGACGGCGATCGTCCACGCCCCAGGAATCGCGCGCGGTCGGTTTCCCATTCGACGGCGCCGCCGAGCCGGCCGTCCAGGGCGAGCACGTGGAAGCTCCACGCAGGCGTTTCGTCCGCCGATCGCGGCCGCCTGCTGAAGAGCAGGCCCGCGCTCTGGGCGTCGTACTCGGTCTCGATGAAGAGCTTCGCGAACGCGGGGTGGGCGAAATCGTCCTCCGGCCGGGCGAGCACGATCTCCGCGTAACTGGTGACCTCGATCTCCCGCGGCCGATCGCCGCGATTCGTGATCGACAGCCTGCGAACCTCCACATCGTCCTCGGGCGACACGACAACCTGGAGCCGCGTTTCGAAGCCGGCGTCTCGTCGTCTGAACGTCACCTTCTCGAGTTCGAAGGTCGCTTCGTATTCGTCGGGCTCGCGACGAATCGGCTGGTAGG
>Ga0075434_100000616_pt1 | contig 27507 bp, 25 predicted proteins | sample RhiMethybrSRZTD3_FD_75298 | JGI IMG/M metagenome (GOLD analysis project Ga0075434, IMG submission 75298) | Populus rhizosphere microbial communities from Tennessee, USA - Rhizosphere MetaG P. TD hybrid SRZTD3 | ecosystem: Host-associated > Plants > Roots > Rhizosphere > Soil | place: USA... | reverse complement strand
GACCCGATGAAGAGCAGAAGAAGCGCTGGAAGCCAACGCTGGCCGGCGTCATGGCCGGGTTCGGGGCTGGCCGCGGGCCCCAGGGTCTCGTCTAGGTTGGTCACCGGGGGATAGTACCCCAAGGAATCAGGAAGCAGGAATCAGGATGCAGCCGTGGGCTAGGGCTGGAACCTGGCCCAGGCCTGCTTCCTGATTCCTGCTTCCGGATTCCTTGCTGTTGTGTAACTCAGAATTAACTCCCCCGTCATGCACCAGAAACCCCCGTTTTCTACCGTGAAGACTGTAACGCCATGGAAACGGAGTCACGGTGCAACAGACATCCGACACAAGCCGCCTCAGTCACAACGGCCGCGCCATCGAGCATGGCATGACCTCGCGTGGTGCGGTCCGCACTCACGTCCTCGTCGTGGACGATGAGCAGGACATTGCAGGTCTGATCAAGCACACGCTCGAGAAGGGCGGCGAGATCGAGGTCGAGCTGGTGACCACCGGCGACGCCGCGCTGAAGGCCGTGAATGAACGGACGCCGGATCTGATCGTGCTCGATCTCAACCTGCCCGTGTTGAGCGGTCTCGAGGTGTGCCGCATTCTGCGGTCGCGCCCGGCGACGGCGCGCGTGCCGATCATCATGCTGACGGCACGGACCAGCGAGAGCGATCGCGTGACCGGGCTCGATGTCGGCGCCGACGACTACATGACCAAGCCGTTCTCGCTGCGCGAGCTCGCAGCGCGAGTACGTGCGGTGCTCCGGCGTGGTCTTCCGAAAGGCGCAAACGGAGCGGAGGGTGCCGAAGCCTTCGTCTATCGAGGCAAGCATCTGACGGCCGATTTCGATGCCGTGGCGGTGAGCGTCGACGGTGCGTCGGTGCGGCTCACCCGACGCGAGTTCGAACTGCTGCGGTATCTCGTCGAGAACCGCAATCGCGTGCTCTCACGCGATCGGCTGCTCGAGCGCGTGTGGGGATACGACCGCCTCGTCGAGACCCGATCCGTCGACGTGCACGTCGGGCGTCTGAGAGGCAAGCTCGGTGTGGCCGGTCGTCAGATTGAGACGGTTGTGGGATTGGGCTACCGCTTCGTCGAGTAGCTCAGGATTCTTTCCACCCTTCGCTCGTCAACGCGAGCGCTTGCGTCGCAAAGCTCATGCGGGCACGTTCCACGCGATGCCAATCGGTGTAGCGCCGCTTCCAGACCACGCGACTGCCTTGCTCTTCGCGCACTTCCCAACCGAGTTCGCCGGCATTGGTAATCGTGAAGCGACGTTCCTCACCGGCCTTCTTGAAGACTCTCGCGTACATAGGGATCTCGATCTATACCCCTTGGAAAAGGCCCCGTGTGTAAACGTTGTGTAAACCTTTTCAGTCGTAGTGTCCGGCTTTAGCCGGACGTTATCGGGCAGGAACCCGAACTCGAAGCGCAGCAGGGCGTACGCGCGCGTGCACCGACGTTCCCGCGAGCGCGGGTTCACCGTCGACGTGATAGACCATCTGATGTGTTGAACGGATCTCGACGTGTGCGGTCGGAATGATCGTCACGCCAGGAAGCCGATCGACTTTCCCAGCGAAGAGCAACGGCATCTGCGCGATCGCCGACCACGGTGAGCGCTCGCCCACGATCACGACATCCAGCAGGCCATCGTCGATGCGCGCGCCGGGCGCGATCGTGGCGCCGTTGCCGTACTGCCGCGAGTTGGCGATGGCAACAAAGAGTGCGCGGATCTCCATCGACGTTCCGTTTGCGGCAATCGTATAGGTATCGGGTACGAAGCGGATCAGTTCGCGCACGGCGATGGTGATGTAGCGGGCAAAGCCGCGACGCGCGTGCCCGCCCGCCGCGAACTCGTGCGCGACGCGCGCATCGAATCCCAGGCCGGCGATGTTGAAGAACAAACGACCTTCGATCTCGCCGGCGTCGATCGGCTGCTCGCGGCCGTTCAGCGCGACATCGAAGGCGGCACCGGGCTGCAGTGGAATCGCCAGCTCGCGCGCGAGCCCGTTCCCCGATCCACTCGGCACGATCGCCAGCGTGACCGGACTGAACGCGAGCGCCGACGCCACTTCGTTGATCGTACCGTCGCCGCCCCAGGCGACGCACAACGACGCGCCGCGCGCCACCGCGGCTCGCGCCAGATCGTAGGCATGCCTCGATCGCTCGGTGACGAACACTTCGGCGTCGAGCCCGCGCGCGTCGAGCAACGTTGCGGCAAGCTCTGCGCGGCGCCGTGCTTCGTCAGGCCGACGGCCTGTGCCCGAGATGGGGTTGATGATGACGGCAATCTTCAATTGATGACGCTGAAATCACTCATGCTCGACTCAGCGGGCCAGCTTTCTCAACACCTTCGGCGTGACGAACCACGCCAAGGATCCCGCCGGCTTCGACGACAGTCCGCCAACGTCGATGCGGCACATGCCGCCTTTCTTGAACAGCAGCGGCCGGCTTGCGCCGATCAAGTACGCGGCAAGCTCTCCGAGATCCGGCTCGTGGCCGACGAGGGCCACGCGATGACGTTTTGCGGCTTTCGCAAGTTGTGCCATCACCGCTGACGGCGACTGACCAGGGGCCAGCGCATCGAGCAGCTTGACCGGCGGGTTGCCCGGGATGCCGGCGCTCAGCAGATCCGCCGTCTGCTTGGCACGGACCAAAGGACTCGAAAAGATCTCATCGACTGAAACCTCGAGCGCCTTGAGCCCCGGCAGACTGTCCTTGAAGCGGTTGATGCCGCGCGTCGTGAGTGGCCGTTTGCTGTCGTCGGGCCAGTCGTCGCCGCGCTCCGCGGCGATCGCGTGGCGCACCAGATACACTTCGGAGGATGGCATCGAAGCAGAGTCGTCGTCAGGCTGCGGAGACACGGAGTTGCTCAGCCTGTGCGGCGACATGATCGCAGATGGTTAGTAACGATTTCCTCTCGTTCATGTAACGACCGTGTAGCCGGCGGCACTCCATCTCGAGGACGCGCACCAGGCGATCCAGGTCGGCCGACAGCTTGAGATCGCGAACATTCGCCGTGCTTTGAAGGGCGCGCGTCCGCGCGATGAGCACTTCCAGATCGTGCATGCGGCCGAGCAGATCCTGGACGCGCTTCAGCGTCCGCAGCTGCTTCAGCGCACGCGAGCCACGAAGCTCGCGCGCGATCTCCATCGCGTAGCGCAGCTTCTTCACGGCGATCCGGACCGCGTGCAGCCGATCGGCCAGATAGATGCCACCGGCGTTGTTGATGGCGGCGCGAAGGTCGGCACCGCGCCGCGCGGTGCGGATGTCGGCATCGGCGATGCGACGTCGATCGCCCCGGCCGCCCCGCTTCTTCGACGCACCCGCACGAGCCGCGTCCAGTGATTGCTTCTGCACCTTGTGCAGATCCAGCCGCTCGATCTGGCGCGTCATCTCCATCAGCAGCCGAGTGCGCTCCTCGACAACGACGTAACGAAGACGGACGATGCCGCCCTCGGGGGCGTCGCCGGAAGCCGCCAGCTCGTCGAGGGTGATCAGGGCGACGTCCAGCTCGCGCACAGGCCCGAGCGCGCGGGTCAGGCGGCGCATACGCTTCTTCAGCTTGCGCGCGATCTTGCCGGAGACGACCACCGGCAACGCCTCCCGCAGCCGTCGCGTCGCCACGCGCGCGTGGTGCACACCGTTCACGTCGCCTTTACGCGCTGGGGCCAGCGACCGACCGAGCGCCATGAGACGCTGCCGCACGATGAGCTCCGATGGCGTCGATCTCGTCATGGCGAAGTGACTCGTCTCGGCCTACTATAAATCGGTCGCTCAGTTCGCGCTGCACGATTCGCGCTTGGCCGACCACCCAATCTGATGCGCATCGCCGCCATCGACATCGGAACCAATTCCGTTCACATGATCGTCGTCCGCGTACGGACCGATCTGTCGTTTGAAGTCATCGATCGCGAGAAAGTCATGGTCCGGCTCGGCGCCGGCGGCCTCGACGGCAAGGCGCTTACGGCCGAGGCGATGAGCGCGGCCCTGCAGGCGCTGTCGAAGTTCAAGCGGCTCGCCGACTCGCATCGCGTCGATGTGATCCTCGCCGCGGCGACGAGCGCCACGCGCGAAGCGCGCAACGGCGGCGAGTTCCTCGCCCGAGTCGAGCGCGAGACCGGCATCCGCCCTCGCGTCATCAGCGGCACCGAGGAAGCGAAGTTGATCCATCAAGCGGCCGTCTACGGTGTCGACGTCGGCAGCGCCCGCGCGGTGGCCATCGACATCGGCGGCGGCAGCGTCGAGATCACGCTCGGAACCGCCACTTCGATTCAGGCCGCCAAGAGCTTCAAGATCGGCGTCATCCGTCTCACCGAGCGATTCGTGCAGAGCGATCCGTTGTCGGGGCGCGACGAGCATCGCCTCACCAAGCACATCCTGTCGGAGATCGGCAGGTACTGCGATCAGATCACGGCCATCGGATTCGATCGCGTGATTGGGACGTCGGGCACGATTCTGAGCCTCGGCACAGTGGCCGCCACTGCCGCGCGCGGCAGCGCGCCGCCGGAACTGCGCAACCTGCGGATTCCGGCCAAGCAGATTCGGCGGCTGCGCAAGGACATCGTCGGCCTCGATGCCGAGCAGCGGCTGGCCGTCCCTGGACTCGATCCGCGCCGCGCCGATCTCGTCGTCGGCGGCGCCGTGCTGCTCGACACGATTCTTCGCCGCATCGGCGCCGAGGATCTCACGCTGTGCGATCTCGCCCTGCGCGAGGGGCTGGTCCTCGACTATATCCGGCGCAACAGCCGCACCATCGCACAGGTCGACAAGATTCCCGACGTGCGCCGCCGCAGCGCGCTGGAACTGGCCGAGCGGTGCAACTACTACGCGGAGCATTCGCAGCAGGTCGTCCGGCTCGCACTCGCGCTCTTCGATCAAACGCGCGCCACGCACGGCCTCACCGATCGCGAGCGCGAATGGCTCGAGTACGCCGCGCTGCTGCACGACGTCGGTGGCCTCATCAGCTTTGCGCGCCATCACCGCCACTCGTACTACTTGATCAAGAACGGCGACCTGCGCGGCTTCCACCCCGACGAGATCGACGTGATCGCGCTGGTCGCGCGCTATCATCGCCGCGGCACGCCCAAGCGATCGCACGATGAATACGCGCGGCTGTCGGCGCCGCTGCGCAAGACGGTGCGCACGCTGTCGTCGATCCTGCGCGTCGCTGAAAGCCTCGACCGCAGTCACGCCCAGGCGATCTCCGGCATCGAGCTGCGCGATCGCGGCGACGATGCGCTGTTGACGGTGCACACGTCCACCGATGCGGAGCTCGAGATCTGGGCCACCAATCGACATCTGCAGCCGTTCGAGCAGCTGCTTGGCAAGACGGTACGGCTCGAGGCGGCGGTGCAAACGGTTGCCGTGCCGGAGGTCATTCCGACATCGGCCCCGCGGCGGCGGTCGACGAAAGCGCGGCAGCGTCGCGCATCGTGATATCCGTATCGCGTTCGCGCAAAATTCCTGTGAACGCAGCGTCGAGGTGAACGGCGAGCCGGATTCGCCTATTCGAGGCTGGGTAGACCTGCGGTGTGATGCCGGACGTCTTCGCCGGCGACGACGAAGAAGACATCCTCGGCGACGTTGGTGGCGTGATCGCCGATGCGTTCGAGGTGCCGCGTCATCAGCATCAGCTCGAGCGCCGAGTTGACGGCGTTCGAACTCTTGATCATGACGTCGACGAGATGGCGAAACGCCTGCCCGCGCAGCGAGTCCAGCGCATCGTCGCGCTCGAGCACCGCCTGCGCGACGCCGAGATTACCCGACACGAACGCCTGCAGCGCGTTCTCGAGCATCGTTTCGGCAATCTCGCTCATACGGCTGAGAAGCTGCTCTTCCGGTAACCGTCCGGCTGAGAGATATCGGCGCCCCGACTCGGCGAGGTTGACCGCGAGATCGCCCACCCGCTCGAGGTCGGAGTTGATCTTCATCGCCGCGACGATGACCCGCAGATCGACGGCAACCGGCTGGTGCAATGCGAGCAGCTTGAACGCGCGATCGTCGATCGCCATCTGCATCGCGTTGACCTCGACGTCGCCGATGGCGACTTCATCGAGCAGATCGAGATCCTGTTCGACGAGCCCTCGCATCGCGCTGGCCACACGCTGCGACACCAGCCGGCCCTCGGCCGTCAGGTCCTGCTTGAGCTGGGCGATGTCTTGAAAGAAATGCGCCTTGGCTTGTGAAGCGGGAGTGCTCATACCTTATCCGAATCGACCCGTCACGTAGTCTTCGGTGATCTTCTCGCGGGGGTTGGTGAAGATCTTGTCGGTGCGATCGAACTCGACCAGCTTGCCCAGCCAGAACAGCGCCGTCATGTCCGAGACGCGCGCCGCTTGCTGCATGTTGTGCGTGACGATCACGATGGTGTAGGTGGAGCGCAGCTGGTAAATCAGCTCCTCGATGCGCTGCGTCGCGATCGGATCGAGCGCCGACGCCGGTTCGTCCATCAGCAGAATCTTGGGCTTGATCGCCAGCGCCCGGGCGATGCACAGGCGCTGCTGCTGCCCGCCGGAGAGGGCGAGCGCCGAGTCGTGCAGGCGGTCCTTCACTTCGTCCCAGAGCGCAGCGCCGGTCAAGCTCTCTTCGATGATGTCGTCCAGCTGTCGGCGATCGGAGGCAAGCCCGTTGAGGCGCACGCCGTACGCCACGTTGTCGTAAATGGACTTCGGAAACGGGTTCGATTTCTGGAACACCATGCCGACTTCGCGGCGCAGCTGCACCGGGTCCACCGACGGCCCGTAGATATCCTTTCCATCGACGACCACTGTGCCGGTGACGCGAGAGCCCGCGATGATGTCGTTCATGCGGTTGAGCGTGCGCAGAAATGTGCTCTTGCCGCACCCCGATGGTCCGATGAACGCGGTGACGAGCTTGGCGTGCAGCTTGGTCGTGATGTCGAACAGTGCTTGCTTCGGTCCGTAGAAGAACGACATGCGCTCGACGTCGATGGCCACGGCATGGCTGTCGATCGGCGGCCCCGTTCGCTGTGGCGGCTTGACTGTCAGACCATGGGTAAGGGCGGGTGTGCTCACGAGAGTCATGTCCGTAAAGATCCGGCTTGAAGGTTATTGCCCCGTCTGCAGCCGTTCGAGCCGACGAGTGGCGAGCCGCGCCAGGATGGAGCACATGAGCACGAGCGTCACCAGCACCAGCGCCCCGGCCCACGCCTGACGATGCCACTCTTCGTAGGGTGAGATCGCGTACGTGAACACCTGCACCGTCAGCGACGAGATTGGTTGGCCGGGCGACGTCGAGAAGAAACGGTTGTTGAACGCGGTGAAGAGGAGCGGCGCGGTTTCTCCGGCGATGCGCGCGAGCGCAAGGACGACACCGGTGATGATGCCGGGAGCCGCGGCCGGAAGCACCACGGACATCGTCGCCCGCGCACGCGTGGCGCCGAGCGCGAGCGCGCCTTCGCGCAGCGACATCGGCACCAGCTTCACGAGCTCCTCGGTGGTGCGAGTGATGATCGGAATCATCATGATGCCGAGGGCGAGGCTGCCGGCAAACGCGCTGAACTGCTTCACTGGGAGCACGGCGATCCCGTAGACGAACACGCCGATAACGATCGACGGCACGCCGTTGAGCGTGTCGGCCGCGAACTGCACCATGGTCGCCAACCGGGTGCCGCCAAATTCCGCAGCGTAGACGCCGCTGATGACTCCGACGGGGATGGCGAACAGGGCCCCCATGCCGATCAGCATCAGCGTGCCAACGATCGAATTCGCCATGCCGCCGCCGGCCTCACCGACCGGCACGGGCATGTGCGTGAAGAACGCCAGGTTGAGCGAGAACAGACCGCGAGCGACCACGAAGAACAGGATCATCCCCAGCGGTACGAGCGCAAGCAGTACAGCCAGCCCCGACAGCCAGACCACGACGGTCGAACGGACACGCCGAATCGTGTCGCGGTTCATGCCGCCTCCCCTACCGGTGTCGCAACCCTCACCGGCTTCCGCTTGACCGCCGGGCGATTCATCTTCCAGATCAGCATGCGGGAAGCGACGTTCACCGTCAGGGTGATGATGAACAGCACCAGGCCCACTTCGATGAGCGCGTCGAGATAGAGCTCGTCGGCCGCTTCGGAGAACTCGTTCGCCAGGACGGCGGCCATCGTGTACTGCGGCGCAAGCAACGACAATGAGATCTTCGGCGTGTTGCCAATCACCATGGTCACCGCCATCGTCTCGCCCAGTGCTCGACCGAAGCCGAGCATGACCGCGCCGATGATGCCGGTGCGGGCGTAGTACAACGCCGCCTGAATGGCCTCCCACTTCGTCGCACCCAGCGCGTATGCTCCCTCACGCTGCGACATCGGCACCGCCTTCAGCACCTCGCGTGCGACTGACGCCGTGAACGGGATCACCATGACGGCGAGTATCAGCACCGCGGCGAGCATCCCGACGCCGACCGGCGGGCCGCTGAACAGCGGCACCATCTTGAGCGACTCAGGGAGCGACGATTCCAGTGAGCGGACGATCGGCACCAGCACGTAGATGCCCCACAGCCCGTACACGATCGACGGAATGGCGGCGAGCAATTCGGTCAGGAACGTCAGTGGAGTTCTGAGCGAAGCCGGGCACAGCTCGGACAGGAAGATCGCGATGCCCAGCGCGATCGGCCCGGCCAGGAGCAGGGCCAGCACCGACGAGTACAGCGTGCCCCAAATGAATGGACGCGCGCCGAACTCGCCGGAGACGGGATCCCAGATGTCGTGCACCCAGAATCCCAGCCCGAACTTCGCAATCGATAACTGCGATTGGCGTACGAGCTCCCACCCGATCGCGGCCACGATCAGGACGATGCAGAAGGCGACCGCGCCGGTGCCTAGTCTGAACCCGAGCTCGCGCCCTTTGAACATGCGGCGCTCTTACGACACCTTGATCGTGCCGAGTACCGCCATCTCCAGCTTGACCACTTCGGCGGGCAGCGGCGCATAGCCGAGATCGGGCGCGAATTTCTGTCCGTCGGTCAGCGCCCATTTCACGAAGTCGACCATCACCTTGCTCTGCGCCTTATCCTTCGGGTTCTCGTAGAGCAGCAGCCAGGTGAACGACGAGATCGGATACACGCCCTTGCCCGGCGCGTTGGTGATCGACACGCGGAAATCCTTCGGCATGTTCTTCACCGCGGCGCCGGCGGCCGCCGTCACCGATTGCACCGTCGCGCGCACGAACTCGCCGTCCGCGTTCTGCACCGAGCCGTAGGAGATCTTGTTCTGGATCGCGTAAATCAGCTCGACGTAGCCGATCGAGCCAGGCGTCTGCTGAACGAGTCCAGACACGCCCTCATTGCCCTTGCCGCCCAAACCCACGGGCCAGTTGACCGATGTCGCAACGCCCGCTTTTTTCAGCCACTCAGGCGACACCTTCGCCAGAAAGTCCACCCAGATGTAGCTGGTGCCCGACGCTTCGGCGCGGTGGACGACGGTGATGTCGGTGGCCGGAAGCTTCGCGCCCGCATTCAACTTGGCGATCGCGGCGTCGTTCCACTTCGTGATCTTGCCGAGATAGATGTCGGCGAGAACCTGTCCGTTGAACTTGAGCTCGCCGGCGCCCTGCAGGTTGTAGATGGGGACCACGGCACCGAGGACGGTGGGGAGATGCAGCACTTTGCCCGGTGCCTGCTGCATCTGTTCCGGCGTCATCGGACCATCGGTCGCGCCGAAGAACACCGTTTGATTGGAGAGCTGACGAATGCCGCCGCCCGATCCAATGGGCTGATAGTTGATCTGCACCTTGGGGTTCGCTTTGTTGTACTCAGAGAACCACTTCGAGTAGATCGGGTTGGGGAACGTCGCCCCCGCGCCGTTGATTTGAATCGTCTGCGCGCCGATGCCGCTCACCAGCAGCGCCAGGCCGGCAAGCGTGGCGAACACTCTCTGACAGGCTCTCATCGTGATCCTCCCCCTCAAAAGTTGAGGAGACCGTGAATCGACACCGACTTGGTTTCCGGCGTCGTGATGTTGTCGAAATGCTGGCCGTCGTAGTCGACCAGGATCGCCGCGCTCACGTTGCCCTGGTGCGGGAACCAGTAGGCGACGCCGACGATCGTTCGGTTCTGATGCTGTTCCTCGAGCAGCGTCACTCCGGGCACGGGCGACGTCGTCAACGGCGCGGGGGTCGGCGCCTTGTTCGGCGTGTAGTGGTCGTAGCGCAGCAGCAGCTCCCACGACGACTGGTTCTCGAACTGATAGCGAGGCGTCCCCCAGATCGAGTAGCCGTTGCTGTCGACGCGCGCCGAGGTCGGCAGCGCCTGATCCTTCGCGTCCAGGTAGTCGAGGCCGGCGTTCAGGTACTTGTGCTCGAACGTGACGTTGCCCATCACGCGCGTGCGCTCGCTGTCGGCCACGTAGTTGTCCGTGTACCACACGAGGTGCGCGCGGACGCCGCGAAGCACCGGCGCCATCGTCGCGAACGGCCGCAGCGTGCCGCGGAATTCGAAGCCCTTCTCGTTGTTGGTCTCGACGCGCTGGTAGTTCTCACCGTTGTAGAGGCCGACGTGCACGTCGCCGTAGTTCTGCGGGAAGTTGTAGTGAAACGACACGCCGGCATCGGACGAGGTCATCGCCGTCGGCAGCGGAATGCGCTCGGCGAACACCGTGCCCTGGAATCGATAGCGATAGATGCCTTCCTCGAAGTCGACCCACGGCGTCTGCTGTATCCCGAGGCGGACCCACGATCCCCTCGCCATCCAGTCGTCGAGGTTGAACTGACCGTAGGCGTACTTGATGCGGAACACGAGACTGTCGCTGGTGACGCTGGCCCCCGTCACGGTCCCGCTTTGCCGAGTGATATCGGGCGTGATGCGGAAGGCGACGATGTGCGACAGCTGTCCCGTCAGGTTGATGTAGGCGCGGCCGACATCGAACGCATTGCGATGGACGCTATTGCCGGCGGCGTCGATGATCTCTGGCTCAGTCTGTAGGTTGAACAACGGATACAGTGTCATCCCCACGCGTAACGCCGGTGTGTCGTCAGGCGGCACGTAGCCCGCTGCCGGAGTCACCTGGGCCAGTGCTGCGGTTGGCCACAACAACGCGCTCACGACCATTCCGATCAGAACCAGTCGCTCTACTCGATGCACGAACGCACCTCCTGCCGCGCGACATGACGAGGCACGGCCGCCTACGCTAGGCGACCGCGATGACGTTGACGCGTCGGCTTTGCCTCCAAGGCGTAAAGGATTAGTCAGCTCTCTGCCACCCGTGGCGAGTCAGGACTGCGGCTTCCGCGGTGAAGCCGCGAATGGCGAGTTCAACGCGGTGCCAGTCGTCGAAGGTGGCATCACGAACGACCTCGGTATCGGACTCATCGCGGACTCTCCAGCCGAAATTCGGCGCCCGCTCAACAGCGAAGTGGCGATGATGTTCGCCGTCAGTGAGGTCGAGAGCAAAAACCGTTTTCGTCGTCGAGCGCATGAGCAGTCCCTCCGGCACGTCTCGATCGATGCTCGCACTCAGAACCGATCCCCCGCGTCACGAGTTCGTAAAGACCGCACGACTTCACGCTATCGAAGGCGAATTTCGCGGTTGTTTCCGGCGTGTTAAATCCGCGTTTCGTGGGTTGGCGAGGTCCCGACGTTTTGTATGCTATCGACGAGTGATGCTCTCTGAGCGGTACTCCACCCGACCGCAGAGGGCCGTGGCATGAGCGTCCCCACCAGACCGCTCAAGTCGCTGGCCGATCTCACCTCGTCGCGGCAGCCGGCGATGGAGAGCAATGCCCCGTGCAAGATCGAGGCAGACCACCTCAACTTTTTCTACGGAGAGAAGCGCGCGCTGCAAGACATCTCGGTCAAGATCAAGCCGCTGTTGGTCACGGCGTTCATCGGGCCCTCGGGATGCGGCAAGAGCACGTTCCTTCGGACCTTGAACCGGATGAACGACATCATTCCCGGCACCCGAGTCGAGGGCCGCGTCCTCATCGACGGCTCCGATATCTACACGGCGGGCATGGACGTCGTGCATCTGCGCCGGCGAGTCGGCATGGTGTTCCAGAAGTCCAACCCGTTTCCGAAATCGATCTTCGAGAATGTGGCTTACGGGCTTCGCATCAACGGCATGGCCGGCAGCAAGTCGGAGCTGGCGGGGCGCGTCGAAGAAAGCCTGAAGCAGGCCGCGTTGTGGGAAGAAGTGAAAGATCGTTTGCACGAGTCGGCGCTGGCGATGTCCGGCGGACAGCAGCAACGGCTGTGCATCGCGCGCGCGCTGGCGATTCGACCCGACATCGTGCTGATGGACGAACCGGCCTCCGCGCTCGACCCGATCGCGACGCAGCGGATCGAAGAGTTGATCTACGATTTGAAGAAGTCGTACACGATCGTGATCGTCACCCATAACATGCAGCAGGCGGCACGGGTGTCCGACTACACGGCGTTCTTCTGGCTGGGACGCCTGGTCGAATACGATCGAACCGATAAGATCTTCACGGCACCGGCGCAGAAGCTGACAGAGGATTACGTCACCGGGAGATTCGGCTAGTGGAGCGACAGGTTCCGCACTTCCACGAGGAACTCGAGACGCTGAAAGGACGCCTCCTCGAAATGGGCGGCCTGGCCGAGGAGCGCGTGCGCGCCGCCGTGCAGGGACTCGTGCTGCGCGACGGATCGCTCTTCGACAAGATCCTGATCGGCGACGAGCCGCTCAATCAGCTCCACGTCGAGGTCGACGATCGCTGCTTCCGTCTGCTGGCGTTGCACCAGCCGATGGCCACCGACCTGCGGGCGATTGTCGCCGCGGTGAAGATCAATACCGATCTGGAGCGCGTGGGCGATCTGGCGGTCAACATCGCCGAGGCCGGCAAGCGCTACATCACGCATCGGCCGGTGAAACAGCTGATCGACATCCCCAAGATGGGCGACCTCGCGCAGACGATGCTGCGCGACGCGCTCGATGCGTTCGTCAAGCACGACACCAGGCTCGCGCAGCAAGTCCTGAACGAGGACGATCGCCTCGACGCGCTGAAAACGCAGGTGTTCCGCGATCTGCTGACCCACATGCTCAAGGACCAGAGCACTGTGGAGCCGGCCATCGATCTGATTCTCGTGTCGCGTCATCTCGAGCGGATCGGCGATCACGCGACCAACGTCGCCGAAGATGTGATTTTCATGGTGTCGGCGCTCGACGTTCGTCACCACGGTCCGGCGCCGGTGGAATAGCTTCGCTATTCCAAATTCCCAACTCCCAATTCCCAACTCCCAAAGAGTCAGGAGGAGCAGAGCTCTAGATCGCGGATCCGACATTCCCGAAGCTCGAACCGAAAACCCTTGGGAGTTGGGTTGGAGGTTGGGCGTTCTCGTGTTGGGAGTTATGATTGCTCGGATGGGCAAGGCGCTGCTGTGCGTGCTGTGCCGCAGGCGTCCAGCGGATGAACGGTGGCGGCCCTTCTGCAGCGAACGCTGCCGGAACGCAGACCTCGCCGGATGGGCAACCGGAGAGTACCGTGTCGCCAGCGACCCCAGCGCCAGCGACGCGGTGCCGACGACTTCCGATCACGACGCCGACTCTGAGCCCGACTAAAGGACGCGCCTCCTGTCTATGGCCGACACGCTGACGATCACCGACAACCGCACGGGCAAGCAGTACGAGATCCCCATTACCGACGGCGCCATTCGCGCCACCGACCTTCGCCAACTCAAGGTGGCAGCGGACGATCAGGGGCTGTGCACGTACGACCCGGCGTTCATGAACACCGCCGCGTGCCGCAGCCACATCACCTTCATCGACGGCGACAAAGGGGTGCTCCAGTATCGCGGCTATCCGATCGAGCAGCTGGCCGAGCAGTCGACCTATCTGGAAACGTCGTATCTGATCATCTTCGGCGAGCTGCCGACCGCGGCGCAGCTGAGGGAGTGGACGACGCAGATCACATTGCATACGATGCTGCACGAGAACATCAAAAAGCTGATGGAGGGGTTCCAGTACGACGCCCATCCCATGAGCGTGTTCCTCAGCGTCGTCGGCGCGTTCTCGACCTTCTACGCCGATGCGAAGAAGATCTTCGACGAGCAGTCGCGCAAGAAGCAGATTCATCGTCTGATTGCGAAAGTGCCGACGATCGCCGCCTACGCCTACCGCCACAGCATCGGCCGTCCGTACGTGTATCCCGACAACGATCTCAGCTTCGCGGGCAACTTCCTGAACATGCTGTTCAAGATGACGGAGCTGAAATACCACGTGAACCCGGCGCTGGAACGGGCCCTCGAGGTGCTGTTCATCCTGCACGCCGATCACGAGCAGAACTGCAGCACCAACGCGATGCGCGGCATCGGCAGCTCGCACGTCGATCCCTATTCGGCGATGGCCGGCGCGGCAGCGGCGCTCTACGGTCCGCTGCACGGCGGCGCCAACGAAGCGGTGCTGCGGATGCTGAACGAGATCGGACACATCCAGAACGTGCCCGGGTTCATCAAGCGCGTGAAGGCGGGCGAAGGCCGGCTGATGGGATTCGGCCACCGCGTCTACAAGTCGTACGACCCGCGCGCCAAGATCATCAAGCACACCGCCGATGCCGTGTTCGAGGTCACGGGCAAGAACCCGCTGCTCGACATCGCGCTCGAGCTCGAGCGCATTGCGCTGGAAGACGAGTACTTCGTCACGCGGAAGCTGTATCCCAACGTCGACTTCTACTCGGGCCTCATCTATCAGGCGATGGGCTTCCCCGTCGAGATGTTCCCGGTGCTCTTCGCGATTCCGCGCACAGCCGGCTGGATCGCGCAGTGGGAGGAGATGCTGCTCGACCCCGAACAGAAGATCGCGCGGCCGAAGCAGATCTATATCGGCCCGAAAAAGCGCGACTACGTCGCGCTCACGCAGAGGGGATAGAGGTGCAAGGCTCGCTTTGCTCGCCTGGTGCGCGGCCTCGCTTCGCTCGGCAGGTGCAGGCGCTCGGCTCCGCCTCGTTAGGTGCGAGGGCTCGCTTCGCTCGCCAGGTGCTCGTGCTCGCTTCGCTCGCAGGTGCGATTGGCTGCAGCGATGCGCCTGAGGCACGCTCGATGAAACCGATCGCTGACTCTCAAACAGCCGCGACCAAGCCTGTCGCGTTCGACGGGGCCCGTGCCTGGGCGCATCTGCAAAAGCAAGTCGCGCTGGGCCCGCGTCCTTCCGGCACGCCCGCACTCGTGCAGAACCGCAAGTACATCGTCGACCAGCTCAAGGCGATCGGCATCGAGTCGCGCGAGCAGGCGTTCATCGGCATGACGCCGCTCGGCGAGGTGTCGATGGCCAACGTCATCGCGACGATTCCCGGCAAGCGCCCCGATCGCATTGCCATCGCCAGCCACTTCGACACCAAGCTGTTTCGTGAGTTCCGCTTCGTCGGTGCCAACGACGGCGCGTCGTCCACCGCCGCGCTCCTCGAGCTGGCGCGCGTGCTCAAGGCGCAGCCGCACGAGTTCACGATCGAGCTGCTCTTCTTGGACGGCGAGGAAGCGCGCATGACGGAGTGGCGCGGCCTCGACAACACCTACGGTAGCCGCCACTACGTCGAAGACGCGGTGAAGTCAGGATCGATTCGCGGGCTGAAGACCCTCATCCTGCTCGACATGATCGGCGACAAGAACCTCAACATCCGCCGCGACTCGAACTCGACGCCGTGGCTGGTCGACATCATCTGGGGCACGGCCGCAAAGCTGGGCCACACCAGCGAGTTCCCCACCGAGTTGACGACCGTCGAAGACGATCACATCCCGTTCCTGCGCGCCGGCGTCCCGTCGGTGGACGTGATCGACCTCGACAACCCCACGTGGCACACGGCGCAAGACAACGTCGAGAACGTCAGCGCGAAGAGCTTGCAGATCGTTGGTGACGTCATCGTTGCGGCGTTTCCTGAGATCGAGAAGAGACTCGCTTCCGCTCGGTAGCTGGTCCTTGGTTCATAGTCCCTGGTCCGTTCTTGGTCCGAGGTCCGTCCTTCGTCCGTGGTCCGAAGTCCGCACCGGACCAAGGACAAAGGACCAAGCACGGACGTAGGACCAAGCACGGACGAAGGACCAAGAACCAAGCACCAAGGACGGGTGTATCCTCCCTCCATGGCCATAACGCTCAAGGTCAACGGTCGCTCGCAGAGCGTCGACGTCGATCCTGCGACTCCCCTGCTCTTCGTACTCAGTGACGATCTGTCGCTGCGCGGACCCAAGTTCGGCTGCGGGCTCGGCCAGTGCGGCGCGTGCACGGTGATCGCCAACGGGCAGGCGATCCGGTCCTGCGTGACGCCGGTGAACACGGTGGCCAACGCGGAGATCACGACACTCGAGGGGCTGGGCACGGCGGAGAAGCCGCACGCCATCCAGCAGGCGTTCATCGACGAACAAGCCGCGCAGTGCGGCTTCTGCCTCAACGGCGTCATCCTCACCGCCAAGGCGTTTCTCGACAAGAACCCGCGCGCCAACGAGCAGCAGATCCAGCAGGCACTTTCAGGCGTGCTGTGCCGCTGCTACGCCAACGTGCGCATGCTCAAAGCGGTGAACCGCTACGCGAAGGCGGTGGCGCGATGACACCGCACATGACTTCCGACGCCCGCCGCGCGCTCGTCGACGCGGGCTTCTCTCGCCGCGCGTTCCTCAAGGGCTCGGGCGCCCTCATCGTCACGTTTGCCTCGGCCTCCATCGTCGATCGCTTCAGCGGTGTACTGGCGCAGGGCTTCAACGGCACCGGCAGCACGCGTCTCGATTCGTGGATCGCGATCGGATCCGACGGCATCGTCACCGCTTACACCGGCAAGTGCGACTTCGGGCAGGGCCTCTACACCGCGCAGATGCAACTGGTCGCCGAAGAGCTGTGCGTGCCGTTCAATCGCGTGCGCCTGATCCAATGCGACACGTCGATGACGCCCGATCAGGGCACCACGTCCGGGCAGCAGTCGCATCCCACCAACTTCAACACGACCAACCTGGCGCTGGCTGCCGCGACCGCGCGAGAGACCTTGTTGAAGCTCGCCGCCACGCGGTTCGGCGGATCTGCCAGCGGGCTCGTGGCCAAGGACGGTGTCATCAGTGCGGGATCGAATCGGGTCACGTATGCGGAGCTGGTCGGCGGCAAGAAGTTCGAGGTCTCGCTCGACGAGAAGGCCAAGCGCCGGCACCCGCGCGAGTGGACGGTGCTCGGCACCGCGGTCCCTCGCGTCGACATGCGCGAGATGGTCACGGGTCGATTCGAGTTCGTGCACAACGTGAAAGTGCCGGGCATGCTGCACGGCGCCGTCGTTCGTCCGCCGACGGTCGGCGCCACCGTGATGAGCGTCGACGAGGCATCGGTTCGCGATCTGCCCGGCGTGGTGAAGGTGGTCGTCAAACAGAGCTTCGTCGGCGTGGTAGCCCAGAAGCCGTGGCAGGCGATGCAGGCCGCCGGTCGTCTCAAAGTGAATTGGGCGCCCGGCACCGCCCTTTCCCCACAGCGCGACGCCTATCAGCAGATCCGCACACAGCCGTCGGCCGACACGCTCCTGGTCGATTCGGGCGATGTCGACGCGATGCTCGCGAAAGCCACCACCGTGGTGAAGGCCACGTATCAGCATCCCTATCAGATGCACGGATCGATGGGCAGTTCGTGCGCCGTCGCCGACGTGCAGGGCGACAAGGCGACGCTGTGGTCTTCGACGCAATCGGCATATCCGACGCGCAACACCACGGCGACGCTGCTTGGTCTCAAGCAGGAGAACATTCGCGTCATCTACACGCGCGGCGCGGGATGCTACGGCATCAACGGCGCCGACACGGTGACCTACGATGCCGCCGTGCTCTCGCAGGCGGTGGCCAAACCGGTGCGCGTACAGCTCTCGCGCAAGGACGAAATGGCGTGGGAGAACTACGGCAACCTGTTCGCCATCGACCAGCGCGTCGGCCTCGACAAGGACGGCACCATCGCGGTGTGGGACTACGAGGCATGGTCGGCGGCCAAAGGCGGTCGACCGGGCTACAACACCCCCGGCAACGTCGTCACCGGCACGCTGCTCGGCCAGAACCCGGGGGCGTTCAACCCGCGTACTCCCGCGCCGGCGCCCACCAATCCGCTCAACAACGGCTCCAACACAGCGCCGTCGTACATCGCCGGGCGTGTTCGCGATTCGCAGAACGGAGCCGGCGTCGTACGAAGTGAACGCGTGCTCTCGCATCGAGTGCGATCGCCGTTCTTCACCGGACCGCTGCGCGCGCCCGAGCGCCTGCAGAACACGTTCGCGCACGAATCGTTCATGGACGAGATCGCCGCACAGGTCAAAGCCGATCCGGTGGCGTATCGACTGAAGCATCTCAGTCACAAGCGACTGAGCGAAGCGGTGCGACAGGCCGCGAAGGCGGCGAACTGGGAGGCCCGGCCGTCGCCGCGGCCCGGACAGCGCCTGACAGGCACGGTGAGCGGCCGCGGGGTTTCGTGCGTCTGCTACGAGGGCGACAACGGCTACGTCGGTATGGTGGCCGACGTCGACGTCGATCAGGACAGCGGTCAAGTGCGCGTCACCCGTCTCGTCGTCGCGCAGGACTGCGGTCCGATCTCCAACCCCGACGGCATGCGCAATCAGATCGAAGGCGGTGCGCTGCAGGGCATGAGCCGCTGCCTCGGCGAAGAGGTGACGTGGGACAACGAGAAGGTGACGTCGATCGACTGGCGCAGCTACCACGTGCTGCCCCTCGGCTTCGCGATCCCCAAGATCGACATCGTGCTGATCAATCAGACCGACGAAGAAGCCTGCGGTTCCGGCGAGACGTCAATCACGGTGGTCGCGGCTGCCATCGGCAACGCGATCTTCGACGCGACGGGTGCACGCATCCGGACAGTGCCGTTCACGCCTGAGCGAGTGAAGACAGCGCTCGCCGCGCGAGCGTCGACTGCGTGATAGGCCTCAGGGGTCAGGCCTCAGGGCCCAGGGCTGGGCCAGGCTTCAGAACTTGAGACTAGACCAGCCCTGAGGCCTGAGGCCTGGGCCCTGAGGCCTTCAGAGTGGGTACTCGTACCTCGCGACGTAGTATGGGCCAACCTGACGGAAGCTGTGAAGCCGGAAGCCGAGTTGCTCGTAGAGCGCGCGGAGCTTCGGCCGCGATTCGTCGCAATCGAGACGCAGATATCGCTTCCCCAGCGAGCGCGCGCGATTGACCGACCAAGCGAGCAGCGCATCCGAGACGCCCTGTCCCTTGTAGCGCCGGCGCACGGCCAGACGATGAACGAATGCTGATTCCTCTGGAGACGGCAGGTCGGGCCAGAAGAGCAGATCTTCCAGCTGGAATCGGATCACGCCCGCCGCGTCGGCGTCGATCTCGGCGATGATGAACTGACCAGCGGCAGTCTCGGCGGCGATGCGCGCGGCGTCGAGCTCGCCCTCGTCCCACATCACCACACCAAGGGAATCGACCCATCGGGACGCTTCGACAAGGATGTCTTCGACCACGCGCGCCTCCTCGGGCCGCGCCTGCCGAATCTGAATCGCCATTGGCCTCTAGTGTGTCAGCGCAACGGCGCGGTTTGTCAGGAGGACATGGCTCACATGTCGATCTGGACGCGGTGCGGGACCGCAGGTCGCTCCGCAAAATCGATCCTGATCCGAGCACCTCAGCATCCGCTGCCGACCAACAAGCTCTGAAAAATGCACGGGCCCACGATTTTGCTCCGGACCTACGCTCCCGCACCGCAGCGCGCTCGCGAACGTAAGCGAGCCCCGCGCACTCGTGCTTTTCGCGGCGAGGAGTGGGAGTTTCAACGTTGGCTCGACTGAGTGCCGCGGTCAGTTGCGAGAACGCTGGCGTGAGGTACGCGGATTCGCGCCCGCAGGCCATCGATGCTGAACAGCACGCACGCCGTCCAAACGATCACGAAGCCAATCAGCCTCGTTCCTGCGAACGGCTCGCCGTAGAGAAAGACACCGAGAAAGAACTGAATGGTCGGCGCGATGTACTGCAGAAGACCGATGGTCGTCAGCGTGATGCGGCGGGCAGCTGATGCGAAGAGAAGCAGCGGCACCACCGTGACCGGTCCGCCGCCGATGAGCAGAAGGTCGGTCGTCAGGCCGCTGTGGGCAAACGCGCCGTGCCCGTTTGCATTGGCGGCGATGAGGAACGCGGCTGCGGGTATCACCGCCATGCCGGTCTCGAGCGTCAGACCGGCAAGTGAATCGAGCGGCGCCTTCTTCTTCACCAGTCCATAGCTGCCGAAGCTGAGGGCGAGCCCGATCGCAATCCGCGGCAGTGAGCCATACCCGAACGTGAGCTGCAGCACACCCACCGCGGCCAGTGCCACCGCGCACCACTGCAGCGGACGCAGCCGTTCACGAAGCACCATCACGCCAAGCAGCACGCTGACGAGAGGCGTGATGAAGTAGCCGAGGCTCGTCTCGAGCACGAACCCGCTGTTCACGGCGTAGACGTAGAGAAACGAGTTGATGCTGATGAGCACCGCGGCAATCGCATAGATCGCGAACGTGCGTCGATCGAGTTTCGAGACGGCTTCGCGGCGAAACCGCGCTGCCGCGACGATGGCGAGCGCGATGAACGACCAGACGATGCGATGGCCGATGATCTGAAGGGCCGGGACGTGTTCGACGAGCTTCCAGTAAAGCGGAAAAAGCCCCCAGAGGCTGTACGCGGCGACTCCGAGCCAGAAGCCGCTCATGACAAAGTGGAAGAAGTGGAAAAGTGGAAAAAGTGGAAAAAGTGAAAGTGGAAAAGTAGTGAAGTCGACAAGTGCGTTGGGATCACTCGAAGGACGTCGGGATCATTCGGACGTACTTCCCGACTTCCGCCACTTCCCCACTTCTACTTCTTCCACTTTTTCCACTTTTTCCACTTTTCCACTTGTCCGACACTCTCTCAGCACTTCGTCCTCGGTGAGCACCGTGCGCGACGCCTTGGCGCGGCGGAAGATCCGATCGATCAGCTCCTCGTCGGCTTTGATGCCGCGGCGCTCGAGCCAGAACAGGACGTTCGACCTGCCCGACATCGGGCCAATCTCGATCTGCTGCATGCGTCCGACCAGACGCGCCGGAACGCCCGAATACACCGTGTCGGCCAGGTCGGGCTCGTTTTTGTGAAAGGCTTTGACGACGGCAGCCGCATGCACGCCGGTCGCGGTGCGAAACGCGTCGCGCCCGAACACCGGATAGTTGTCGGGGATGGGCTCGCCAGTGGCCTCGGATACCGCCTGCACCAGATCGTTGAGGTGCGTGAGGTCGCGTTCGATCCACCCCATGAGCACCAGGTTCACCATCAGCAGATCCATCGGCGTATTGCCGACGCGCTCGCCGATGCCAAGCATCGTGCCGTGCACGCGGCTGGCGCCGGCCTCGAGCGCGGCCAGGCTGTTGATCGTGCCCATGTCGCGATCGCGGTGGCCGTGCCAGTCGATGCCGACGTCGACGCCCATGTCGTCGATGATCTGCTTGGCAAAGCGCACCACGGCGCGCGCGCCGGCCGGCGTCGCATGCCCCACCGTGTCGGCAATGCACACGCGATGGGCGCCGGCATTGATCGCCGCTTCGAACAACCGGCGCAGCGTCTCGGGGTTCGATCGCGTCGTGTCTTCAGTGACGTACATCACCTTGAGACCCTGCCGCACCGCGAAGCCCACCGCCTCCTCCGTGCATCGCTGCAGGTAGTCGACGGTCCAGTCCTCCGCATAGATCCGGATCGGACTCGATCCGATGAAGCAGCCGACTTCGATCGGAAGCCCGGTCCGCTGCACGATGTCGGCAATCGGCTGAATATCGGCGACGACGGTCCGCGCCGCGCAGTTGGCCTGCACGTTCAGGCGACAGTCGAGAATCTCGAGGGCGAGACGCTCGACGTCGCGAACGACGTGAGGGCCGGCGCCGGGGAGCCCGATGTCGGCGGTATCGATGCCGATGCGATCGAGCAGATGCAGGATGCGCAGCTTCTGCTCGATCGAGGGGGCGCGCACCGACGGCGACTGCAGGCCGTCGCGCAGCGTTTCGTCGTCGAGCAGCACGACCGGCGGCTTCGGCGGGGGCGCTTCCAGATTCCAGTCGAAGACGAGGTCATCCACGCCGCGACCTCCTCGTGATCACGACCGTGCCGCCGAGCCCGACGGCACCGACGATGGCGCTCCACAACAGCCCGCGGCGAACGGAGTCGCGGACCGCGGGGCCCATCATCTCGTCGACGCTCACGGCGGGCCCCTGTCCCGCCAGCGCGGCGCGCTCGGCGGCTACATATCGGCCGGCGCCGGCGCCGACTTCGTGGTCCTGTACGGCAAGAAACACGATGAGAGCGGCAGCAAGCGTGGCGACAACGAGACGGACAGCCACCTCTCAATTATAGGTCGCGGATGATCCGCGACACGGTGCAGACGCGGCGTCAGTCCAAGGAAGTACCAGAGCACAAGGGCAACAAGCACCAAGACGAGCGCCGCGATCACCCACGGCGTCTTCGAGCGCCGCTGCTTGAACAGCGATGCCGTCGGTGGTGGCGCAACCTTCGGGTCGGCCGTTGGACGACCGCAGCGATAACAGATGAGCGCCTTATCGGCGATCTCGGTCTGGCAGAAACGACACTTCAATACTGGCTCCTGAAGGAAATGATCAATTCCCCGTTCCCTCCAACGTCATCACCAGCGCCGATCATCGATTTCGTTATTCCACCACTCCACCCGCTGTCGCTCCGGGCGTCGGAACAGGAACACACCAATGGCGCCGGCGGCAAATCCGGCCACGTGTGCCCAGAAGGCGATCCCACCTCCAGGCGCGTGGCTCGTCGCGGTGGCGATCGATCCCACGCCGCTCAGAAACTGCATCAGGAACCAGATGCCCAGAAACGCGATTGCGGGGATCTCCATGATCTGCCAGAAGAACACCAGCGTGACCAGCGTGACGATGCGCGAGTGTGGATAGAGGATGAAGTAGGCGCCCATCACGCCGGCGATCGCGCCGCTCGCGCCGACCATCGGCACCATCGAGTCTGGCACCGTAAACGCCTGCGCCAGCGCCGCCGCGATCCCGCACAGCAGATAGAACGCCAGAAAGCGGCCGTGCCCCATCTGGTCCTCGACGTTGTCGCCGAAGATCCAGAGATACAGCATGTTGCCCGCGACGTGCAGGAACCCGCCGTGCAGGAACATCGAGGTCACCACGCTTGCCCAGTTGAAGTACGCCGGCACCAGGCCGAAGGCAAACATGAACCCGTTGATCTGGTCGCCGAGCGACAGCTCGTACAGAAAGACGAGCGCGTTGATCACGACCAGCGAGATCGTGACGTAAGGCGTCGTGCGCGTAGGGATGACGTCGCGGAGCGGAATCATGGACGAGAAGAAGTGGAAAAGTGGAAGAAGTGGAAAAGTGGAAAAGTGGAAGTACGGACGTGGAGGAAGTCGATAAGTGAGGAAGTACGCCTTTCTGTGTGACCCGCCCCGACGTACTTCCGAACGTCCGTCACTTACTTACTTCCAGTTTTCCACTTTCTACTTTTCCACTTTTCCACTTATTTCCAACAGCAGATCCTGCGCGCGTTCGAACGACGGTGCGATCTCGAGCGCCGCGAGCGTCTGCTTCTTCGCTTCCGCCCACTCCCCGGCCAGCACGTGCGCGTCGGCGAGATCGGCGTACGACTCGGCGCGGTCGGGCGGGTTGCTGGCGAGCGCGCTGCGGAACGCCTGAATCGCCGTGCGCGCGTCCTTCTTCTTCAACGCCAGCTTGCCCAGCGCGGTTTGGGCGCCGGCGTCGAACGGATCGATTGCCACCAGACGCCGATAGGCATTCTCCGACCGGGCATCGTCTTTGAGCGGTGCGACCAGCTCGGCCAGCTTGCGCGCCGATTCGACGTCGGAGTGATCCACGCGCACGACGTCCTCGAGCGCGCGAATCGCGCGCGCGTTGTCTTTCTGCTCGAGCGCGATCGACGCGATCATCTTGTTCGGGTTGTTGTCGCCGTTGGCCAGCGGGATCAGCTTCGCTGCCCGCTCGAGCGCGGCGATGGCGGCCGCGTTGTCCTTGCGCTCGTGCAGCATTTCGGCCAGCCGCATTTGAATCGCGAAGCTGCCGGGATCGGCGGCGGCCAGCTTCTGCAGCTCCTCGACTGACGGCTTGCCCTTGATTGCCGGTGTCTTGAGGGCGGCGCGGATGTCGGCGTACTGCTTCTCGAGCTTGGCGTCGAACGACGTCTGCAGCTGCGGCAGCGTGACGCCCATCGCTTCCTTGAGCGCGTCCTCGGTTTCCAGGCCCTCTCCGTATGCGCGCAGCAGGGCATGCAGCTTCGGCTCGCCGTAGGTGTCGACCATGTGCTCGACGACGAGCGACGCCTCGTAGTAGGCGAGCGAGATCATCCGCGGATCCTGGAACCCTTCGTTGAGCACGTCGAGCTTGAGAATCTTGCCCTCGTTCATCGCGTGCGCGAAGGCCATTTCCATCTCACGTCCCCACTCGGGACGTCCGCGCTTCTCTTCCCACACCGAGATGCCTTCGGTGAGCCACCGCGGCACGCGGTTCTTCGACATCTGCAGCGTGACGACGTGGGCGAGCTCGTGCCACAGTGTGGCGCCCCAGTTGAAGTCGCCGGGCTTGCGCGCGCGCGGCGAGTCGAGCGTGACGACGCGTCCGAAGCAGGCACCGAGCGCGCCGATCATGCCGGGCAGACCGACGTTGCGGACGGCGAAGTCGTCGTGCTTGGGGAACATCTCGATGAGGATCGGTCCGTTCACTGTGATGTTGTATTTCTTCTCGAAGGTGGCCAGCGCTTCCTTGGCGAGCGGAATCGCCTGCTCTTTCATGACCCCAATCTCTTCGGGATCGAAGCGCACGATGAACTTGCCGTCGGTGACGGTCTGGAACTTGTCGAGTGAATCGAGCAGCGTCAGCAGGTTATACGTGACCTGATCGAAGTCGTCGTCTTTGAACGCGCGCTCGAGCGCCCGTCGCGCGCCAGGCTCGTCGCCGGTGCGCAGCAGATGCCGGCCGAGATCGGCGTACGCTTGCGTGTTCTGATCGTCGATCTCGAGTGCCCGTTTCACGAGCACCGACGCCTCGTCGAACCGGTAGTTGCGAGCGGCATGATCGCCGACCACGCGATACACCTCGCCGTAGCGCGGGTTGATGGCGAGGATCCCCTTGATCTCCTGCTCCATCGCCTGCGGCTTTCCTTCGAGGAAGGCGATCGCGGCCGTCAGAGACTTGGCCTCGAGGCTGTTCGGGTTCACCGCCAGCGCCTGCTTGATCTCCCCTTTCGCGTCATCGCGCTTGCGATCGTCGAGCGCGATCTCGGCCTTCAGGAGATGCACGGGAACCGAGGCGGGATTGATCTTCAGCGCGCGTTCGAGCGCTTCCTTCGCCTTCGGCGGGTCCTCGCCGAGCATCAGCTCGGCGTAGCCGACGATCGCCGGAAGATAGCTCTCATCGGCCTTGAGCGCATCTTGGAACGATTTCAGCGCTTCCTTGGGATCGTACTTCTCGAGGAACAGGCGACCCCACGCCGTGTTGATCGCCACATCCTGCGGCGCGGCCTTGTTGCCACCGCGGTAGAAGCCGTTCGCGTCGTGCGACTGTCCGAGCGCTTGCGCGGCACGGCCCATGCGCAGGTAGTCGGCAGGCGTGCGCGGCTCGAGCCGCTCGACGATCTGATCGAGGATGCGCCGGCCGTCGTCGCGGCGGCCGAGCTCGAGGCGCAACAATCCGAGCTCGAGCGCGGCGTCGCTCGTCGGCTGCGCCGCGGCGGGTCCGGTGAGCTGCTTCTCCGCCTCGGCGTAACGGCCGCGTTCGATATCGGCGCGGGCGTGAATGGCAATCGAGCGCGCGTCGGTCGCACCGCGCAGCAGTCGATCGACCTCGTCGTACTGTCCCTGCGCGAGCGCACGCGCCGCGGTATCGGCCGGCGTGGCAGGCGTCGCCGCGGGTCGACCCTGCGCGGTCGGCGGAGTGCCGTTCTGCAGAATGAGTGTGCAGACCGCCACCACACGAATCACGCCGCTGAACCGATGGGCCATCGCGTCCCTCGTCATACCAATGTCGTGAGTATAGACCGTTATGCGGGCCTGGGGCGGAGCCCTGGTCCGGGTTACGCGCCGGTGCGCAGTCCCAACGCGCGCTCTTCCGCACCGATGCGCTGGATCAGCAGCCAACCAAAGCCGATGACTCCGAGCACACCCGTTATGCGCGCGCCGCTCAGCAGTGCCATCGCGATCAGCTCGCCGACGACGCCGACGTAGTTGGGATGACGAATGACGCGATACGGGCCGCCTGCGACGAGCGGAGTACCGGGCATCACCAGCACGCGGTACGTCCATCGCTTTCCGAGCGAGGCGATCGCCCAGAACTTCACCGCCTTGGCCAGGACCAACAGAATCACGCCCGCGATCGCCGCTCCCTCGCTCGGTCCGCCAACGATCACTCCTTCAGCCGCCATCGCGATGAACGCGGCCGGATACGCCCACTTCATCGTCGAGTACACGGGATCGGGCGCCGCGATTGCCCCGTGATCGAACATCCACTGCTCGTTCGATCGCGACAGCCAGAGCTCCGCGAGCATCATGGCGGCGACGGCGATCAGCGTGGCGATTGGGATGAACATGGGTGCGATGTTTTCTCGGGTAATGCGTCGCGACACTGTGCGGAACCGTATGTCACTCCGCAAAACCGATCTTGATCCGAGCACCTCAGCATTCGCCGCCGATCAACCGGCTATGCCAATACACAGCCCACGGTTTTGCTCCGGACATACGGTCCCGCACAGTGTCACATCAACTCGCACACATCACGGACCACACCTTCGATGGAATCATCAGCACGAGCTCGCACCGACCAACGCCAGCCCGATCGCACCAACCAGCGTCAGCCCGATCGCACCGACAACATCAGGCTGATCGCACCGACAGGCGTTAGCCTCGTCCTCCCACCAAGTTCACGTCACCAGCGACACCAATCAGATACTCCACGGGCTTGGACCAGTACCTCGAGAGCGTCGCCGCGAGATCCAGCGCACGCGGCGATCCGACGATCGATCGCAGCGCGCGGTTGATGCGCCACTTGCCTGAGAACTCGCGCGCACGTCTCGCCTGCAGCATCGCGAACGCGGGCTCGCCCGATTCGAGCTCCTCGAGCGCCGCCTCGGCTGCCAATTCTCCGCCGCGCAGCGCGAAGCGCAACCCGTCGCCGGTCATCGGATCGACGAAGCCGGCCGCGTCGCCCGCGAGGAGCATGCCCGGACAGCCCGATTGACGCGCGTCGACCGCAAGCGGCCCAAGCACGCTGACCCGCGATACCTGCGTCGCACCGGCAAAGCGATCGGACAACTCTGTATCCGCGGCGAGCGCCTCGCGGACGAACGACTGCTGATCCGCATGCGGCAGATTGGCATCGTCGCGCACCACCGACACGTTGGTGAGCCCATCGGGCAGGGGCGCAACGCCGATGTATCCGCCCGGCCGGATGTGCATCTCGCCACGCGGCGTCATGCCGGCGACACCGGTGAAGTACGCACCAAAGGCCCATCGACGGGGCCGCCGCGCGTACGACGACAGCTGCAGCCGGGAGGCCAGCCGCGAGCCGCGACCGTCGGCGGCAATCACCAGACGGGCGCGAATCTCGCACTCGT
>Ga0075434_100000613_pt1 | contig 27602 bp, 21 predicted proteins | sample RhiMethybrSRZTD3_FD_75298 | JGI IMG/M metagenome (GOLD analysis project Ga0075434, IMG submission 75298) | Populus rhizosphere microbial communities from Tennessee, USA - Rhizosphere MetaG P. TD hybrid SRZTD3 | ecosystem: Host-associated > Plants > Roots > Rhizosphere > Soil | place: USA... | reverse complement strand
CATGTCACCAGAGACCCCCGCCGCGGCGGTCCCCGCCACCACCTGCGACGAGATCGCCAGCCCGCCATCGCTGATGTCAGCCCAGTTCGCGCCCAGGCCGCCATCCGCCCGGTTGAAATCATCCGAGCCCGTCGCTGCGAAAGCTCTTTGTGGAAACACAAGCAGCGGAACGACAAGGAGGCAGAAGACCAGCAGCAATCTCCAAGACCAAAGGGCTCTGGACGCCGACCTGGCGGAAGCTCCAGTCATCTCGGCCTTCCGACCTTTGGCCCGTTCACAGGCTGTGCGACCGAGGGCTCGGCCTTTCGCGGGCTGTCAGGCGCCGCACCCCCGGATGGCAGCGCCGGGCGAGCCCTGGCGAGGGGCACGCGGCTGATCTCGGTGCTGGTCTTTTCCAGGTCCCAGGCAAGCTCACGCGGCCGGGTCTCGCTCATCTGAGGGCAAGCCCAAACGTCCACACTGCCCGTGTTGAAACGGCTACCCACCGACGCCACACTGTCATGGCCGCCCGACATAGGTCCCCCCCATGGCCGCCTTATCGGCATACCAAGCCATAATAAAGACGCTTGGCCGACTCCGGCGGTTTACATGCGACCACATGCAGTACACATGCACCCGACCCCAGGCGAGTTCCCTGGCTGGCCCGGTCAACCCCCCAAAAGCTCAAGAGCCGAGCATTTGCGCGTCCACCCATCGACCACCAGCGGCCTCAACTTCGGGATACGCCGCCCGGACCTCTTTGAGCAGGTCAGTCAGGAACAGTAGCACGGCAGCAGGGCGGCACGCGGCGAGCTGCGCCGGGTTGACAACCGGGATATCTGTCCCAGGCATCCGCAGACCCTGCTTGGCTGGTGAGGCGTCCACCACCGCGGGCAGGAGGGCGCGATCCACGCCCGCCAGGCGCAAGAGAGCGACCGCGCGTGAGGCGGCGCCGTATCCCAACACAGTCCTCCCGGCGGACCGCTGGGCTGTGAGCCAGTCGTGCAGTCCCTGGGCATGGGCATGTGCGTTGCGCTGGAGGCCAGCGAGCACAGCGGGGTCACGGACGCCGACCCGGGCGTCATCCCCGAGCAGCGACCGCACCGGCCCTTCCGGCCCGGCAGCCGCGTCGGCGTTCCGGCTAGCGGCCAGCAGCACCGTGCCACCGTAAAGCTCGAACCGCCAAGCCGTGCGTGGGCTGAAGCCGTTTGCAGCCAGCATGGCTGCCAGGGCCGTCGTCGAGTAGTACGCATAGTGCCCATGCCGCAGCGCGTTCCACTGACCGCAGCGGATGATCATGCCCAGCGAGTGGAACTGCAGCAGCAGCACTCCGCCGGGGTTTACCCTGGCCACCCGCTCGGCCAGCGCCGCCGCCTGGTCGGAGCAGTGCATCAGGCCGAAGCAGTCGAGGACCACATCCGCCGGCTCGCCGTCGCCGACCGGCTTAAGGCCGCGCCGGGTCAGCGATCCCAGCCAGGAGCCGCCATGCGGGCTGCCGTATTCGGCGACCCTGCCCCCGTCAGGCAGCAGTCCCGCCGCGGCGGCGCGCTCCACGGCGTCGGCCGCCTGCGCCACGAGTGCGGCCGGCTCGGCGCCTTTCGGCTCCTCCGGCACCGTGGGGTCGGCCAGCAGCTGGGCCAGACCGCACGACGAGCACAGCCACATCTGAAGTGGGTAAGCCGGATCGGGGCCCGGATCATCGCGCCGCGGAAAATAGTCGCAGGCCGGCTGCTCGCCCAGGTCAAGCACCAGGTGCCCGGTCCGCCCCTGGCATGCCCGGCAGGCATGATCACCCATTCACGCCTCCAGCCGACCGGTCCCAGCGCGGTCACGGTGCATGGCCGCCCGGCACGCCGACCGCACTGTGGGCACCGCTCGAGCATGCTGCCTCGTTACGCACTACAGATACCAGATCACCGGATCGGGGACCGAGCCTGGGGTGATGTTGCCGATTCCGGAACCGCGCCCGTTGGGCCGGACGGGGCAGTGTTACCCTGGTGCGGCGCTGACCGGCAGTATTGGGGCTGACCGGCAATGTTCAGAGCTGCCCGGCAGCATTGGGGGAATATGTCGCCGCTGGCCGTTTGCCGCCTATGCGGCGCGGAGCTTACCCGTACGTTCGTTGATCTTGGTATGTCCCCGCTCTGCGAGAGCTACGTTTCCGCAGAGCGGCTCGACGAGGCTGAGGCGTTCTACCCGCTCCACGTGCGTCTCTGCGACTCGTGCTTGCTTGTGCAGCTCCCCGCCTACGTTTCAGGTGAGCACATCTTTTCCGACTACGCGTACTTCTCGTCGTACTCCGACTCATGGGTGGCGCACGCGAAGCGGTACGCCGATGCGATGATCGACCGGCTCAGTCTTACCCCTGACAGCCTGGTCACCGAGGTCGCGAGCAACGATGGCTACCTTCTGCAGCACTTCCTGGCCCGGGGGATCCCCGTCCTCGGCGTTGAGCCCGCCGCGAACGTGGCCGCCGCCGCCCGCTCCCGGGGCATCCCGACGGAGGTCAAGTTCCTGGGACCCGAGACCGGGCTCGAGATCGCCGAATGTCACGGGCAGGCCGACCTGGTCGCCGGGAACAACGTCTTCGCGCACGTTCCTGACATCAAGGGCTTCGCCGGTGGCCTGCGCGCGCTGGTCAAGGACACGGGTGTGGTGACGCTGGAGTTCCCGCACCTGCTTCGCCTGATCGAACGGCGGCAATACGACACGATCTATCACGAGCATTTCTCGTATCTCTCCCTGCTGACCTCCTCACGTGCGCTGGCCACGGCCGGCCTGCGCGTCGTCGATGTCGACGAGCTCGACACCCATGGCGGCTCGCTCCGCGTCTACGCCCGGCCCGAGGAGGGCGCCAGTGAGCCGAGCGCACGGGTCAAGGCGGTGCTTGACGAGGAGGAGTCCGCGGGGTTGCACACGGTGGCCGGTCATGAAGGCTTTGCGCGCGAGGTGCTGCAGATCAAGAGCGACCTGCTGGGATTCCTGCTCACCGCGGCGAGGGACGGCCGGTCCGTGGCCGGGTACGGCGCCCCGGGCAAGGGGAACACGCTCCTCAACCACTGCGGCATCCGGTCAGACCTTCTCTCGTACACCGTCGACCGGAGCCCGGTGAAGCAGGGCAAGTTCCTCCCCGGCACGCACATCCCGATCTATGCGCCCGAGCGTCTTGCCGAGACCCGGCCCGACTACGTTCTCGTCCTGCCCTGGAACCTCCGGGACGAGATCAGCCAGCAGCTTGACTACGTCCGGTCATGGCGGGGCCGGCTGGTCTTCCCCATCCCCGCGCTCGAAATCGTCTGAATGGGGAGTGAGTTGTGAAGGTCGTCCTGTTCTGCGGTGGCCTCGGGATGCGGATGCGCGACGGGGTCAGCAGCGGCCCGAAGCCGATGGCGATGGTCGGGGAGCGCCCGCTGCTCTGGCACGTCATGCGCTACTACGCCCATTTCGGGCACACCGACTTTATACTCTGCCTGGGTTACGGCGCTTCGTACGTCAAGGATTTCTTCCTGAGCTACGACGAGACGAGGTCCAACGACTTCGTCCTGGAGAACGGCGCCCGCGAGGTGAAGCTGTTCAGCACCGACATCTCTGAGTGGCGGATCACCTTCGTTGACACGGGCCTCCATTCGCCGATCGGCGAGCGGCTGCGCCGCGTGCGCCGCTTCGTCGACGGCGAGGCGATATTCCTGGCCAACTACGCGGACGTCCTGACGAACGCGGAGCTCCCCGACATGATCGAGCGGTTCAAAGCCAGCAGCGCGGTGGCCGGCCTGCTCGCTGTGCCGCCTCAGTCGTCGCACCACGTGGTGGACATCGACGATGACGGGCTCATCACCCAGGTGACTCCCATGCGGGACCTGCGCCAGTGGGAGAACGGCGGCTACTTCCTGCTGCGGCCGGAGATCTTCGATCACCTCAACGAAGGCGAAGACCTCGTGGATGACGCGATCATGCGGCTGGTCCCCCAGCGACGCGTTCTCGCCTACCCGTACAAGGGATACTGGTCACCCGCCGACACCGTGAAGGAGCGTGCGCAACTCGAGGAGATGTACCACCGGGGGACCTGCCCCTGGATGATCTGGGACCCGGAGCGGTCGGGCATGACGCCGCCGGCCGACGCCGCGTTGCCTGCGCCCGGCGCCAGAAACCCGGTGCCACCCAGCTCCGCGTCGGGGTGACCGGCGCGTGTTGCCTTTGCATCTGGAAGCGCCCGTGGGCAGGCCTCTGTCCCTGCTGGCTATCGGCGCGCATCCCGACGACATCGAGATCGGCGCCGGCGGGACACTGCTCAGCCTCGCCGAGACTCAGCCGGGGCTGCGGGTTCGCTACGTTGTCCTGACGGGAACGGCGGATCGCCAGCTAGAGGCGCGTAACGCCGCCAAGGCATTCCTGTCGGCGGCGGACGCCACCATCGAACTGCACGACCTGCCGGAGGGCCGGCTGCCGGCGGTCAGCGGCCAGGTGAAGGAAGTCCTGGAGGAGGTGGCGCAATCGTGCTCACCTGACGTGATCCTCGCCCCGTCGCGCGAGGACGCGCATCAGGATCACCGGACCGTGGCCGAATTCGTGCCGACCGCATTCCGTGATCATCTCTACCTCGCCTACGAGATCCCGAAGTGGGATGGCGACCTGTGCCGGCCATCGGTGTATGTTCCGCTCTCGGCCGACATCGCGCGGCGCAAGGTCGAACTGCTTCACAAGGTGTTTCCATCCCAGCGGGCTCGCGACTGGTGGGACGATGAAGTCTTCCTGGGAATGGCAAGGCTGCGCGGAATGGAGTGCCGGGCGCGCTACGCCGAGGCGTTCACCTGCGCAAAGTCTGTGATCCTGCCTCCAACTTCGCGCCAGCCGGGGACGCCTGAGGTGTAGAGGGCCAGCCTGTGGCATCTCCAGCGGGATAAGGCCGGCCCGGGCCAGTCGCCTCCGGATCCGGTGGCGCCAAGGCAAGGCCGCGCTCAAGCGGGCCAGCTCGCCGGGCTAGATTCGGCCAGTACTGGATGTCTTCGACGTGTATCGACGGGAGGGCTTCGCCATGCCACGGCGTCACCGCGTTGTTGTGAGGTGGTCCGTCCAACTTGTATCAGAGCCGGGCCGCGGCGGATCCTCTGTAGTGGGGGTTGGTCCGGCCGCCCCGGCCCAATCTGATCTCCAGGTTCTGGGGGGCTGGCGATGAGGGTGCTGGTCGCGGGTGATCGTGGCTACATCGGCGCGGTTCTTGTTCCGTTCATACGCGCAGCCGGGCACGAGGTGGCAGGGCTGGATCTTGGCCTGTATGAGGGGTGCGACCTGGGTCCGGGCCCGGAGGGTGTCGACGGGCGGCCCCAGCGTGACATCAGGGATGCCGAGGCCAACCAGCTGGCTGGCTACGACGCGGTGGTGTGCCTGGCAGCGCTGTCCAATGACCCGCTGGGTGACCTGAACCCAGCGGCCACGTATTCGGTGAACCTGGAAGGGACGCTGCGGTTGGCGCGGGCCGCCAAGCGGGCGCGCGTGGAGCGGTTCTTGTTCGCGTCCTCGTGCAGCCTCTATGGCGCGGCAGGCTCGGCCGGGGTGGCCGAGGACGCCGAGTTGCTCCCCGTCACGCCGTATGGCGAGGCCAAGGTGGCGGCCGAGCGTGAGCTGTCGTTGCTGGCCGACGATGCGTTCAGCCCGGCCTACCTGCGCAACGCCACCGCCTATGGTTTCTCGCCGCGGCTGCGCCTCGACATTGTGGTGAACAACCTCACCGCCGTGGCGATGACAACAGGGGAAGTGCGGCTGGAGAGCGACGGATCGCCCTGGCGGCCGCTGGTGCACATCGAGGACATCAGCCGCGCCTTCCTCGCCGTGCTCGAGGCTCCTCGTGAGCTCGTTCACGATCAGGCGTTCAACGTCGGCCGCCAGGAGGATAACGTGCAGGTCCGCGCCATCGCCGAGATGGTACGCGACGCGGTGCCGCGATCGAGGGTGTCGTTCGCGGATGGCGCCGGGCCAGACCTCCGTAACTACCGCGTCGACTTCGCCAAGCTGAATGAGACCTTCCCGGACCTCAGCCTGCGCTGGAGCGTGCGGGAAGGCATCGATGAGCTCGCCGGCTCCTACAACGAGCACGGCCTGACCTATGACGACTTCACCTCATCGCGGTTCGTGCGCCTGCGCCGGATTCGTGAGCTCCTGTCCGCTGACCTCATCGACGAGATGCTACGCCGCCAGACGGGCGGGCAGTTCCCCGCACCAGGCGCCCAGATCGCGCACGATGCTCGCTGACGGCTATCGCCCGCACCAGACGAGTTTCGCGACGCGGCGGTAGTGAAATGCTATTCGACGCGGCTCGAGCTGGACGGGCAGTAGCGGTCAGGAGGCGACGGATAGCGGTGTCATGGCGGCTGACGCGCAAGGCGGGCCGCCGCCTTGGCTGGGGTATCGCGGATCAGGCGGTATCCAGCCTTACCAACTTCGCCGTCAACATCGTCATCGCCCGTGAACTGGGGGCCGAGCAGTATGGGGCCTTCGCCCTCGTCTACGTGACCTATGGGTTCGCGCTTCAGGCGTCGCGCGGCCTTGCCACCGACCCGCTACTGGTCAGGTTCAGCGGCACGGACGTCCCCACCTGGCGGCGTGCCGTCGCGAGCTGCACCGGGACTGCCGCGGTTGCTGGCCTAGCGACGGGTGCGTGCGTGCTCACTGCGGCCGCGCTGCTGGGCGGCCCGACCAGGCTGGCCTTCCTCGCACTCGGGCTTACACTGCCTGGGCTCCTGCTTCAAGACAGTTGGCGATTTGCGTTCTTCGCGCTCGGGCGCGGCAGCCAGGCATTCCTCAACGACGTGGTCTGGGCCGTGGCGCTGTTCGCCGCGCTGGTGCTCCTGCGGGAGACCGGCCACGCGAACGTGTTCTGGTTTGTCTTGGCGTGGGGCGCGGCGGCGGCGGCCGGGGCCGCCGTCGGCCCGCTGCAGGCCCGAGTCCTGCCCAGGCCGTCGCGCACCTGGGAGTGGCTGTCGCGGCAACGTGACCTCGGGCCCCGCTACCTCGTGGAGGGCACCGCCAACAGTGCCGCGGCTCAGCTGCGCAACTACGGCCTCGGCCTGATTCTGGGCCTGGCCGCGCTTGGCTACCTGCAGGCTGCCAACACGCTGATGGGCCCCTTCCAGATCATCATGTATGGAATGGGCCTGGTCGCATTGCCGGAAGCCGCCCGGCTCCTGCGTCGCTCACCACGGCACATGCCGCTGTTCAGCGTGCTACTCAGCGCCGGGCTCACTTTGGCCGGACTCGCGTGGGCAGTCGTGCTGCTCATTGCGCTCCCGAGAGGGCTTGGGGACTGGCTGCTGGGGCCGATCTGGCGGCCCGCCTACCCGCTGGTGCTACCGACCGCGCTTGTCCTCATGGGCGGGTGCGCCGCCGCGGGCGCCGGCACGTGGATGCACGCTCTGGGGGCCGCGCGGCGGAGCGTACGGGCGGCGCTCCTCACGTCGGCGCTCTACCTCATCGGTGCCCTGATAGGGGCGGTTACCGGAGGAGCAGTCGGGACGCTGCGCGGCGCTGCGCTCGCGACATGGCTTGGCGCGCTGGTGTACTGGTGGCAGCTGCGCTTGGCGCTGCGAGAGTTCGGCAATGTGCCGCCTGGCGAGCAGTACCAGCCGAGGCGCCAGGGCGGGCGGCACCGCACCAGCCGGGGACTAAGATTCACGCCGTCGCCCGATCCCGATCTCACGGTGGCGCTCGACCCTGTGCCTGCTGTAGCCGCGTCCACTCAGGCGCGCACGCCACCGCCGCCACCGACAGATCAGCATCACACGGGCCGCACCACAACCAGGTCGTCAGCACTGCGGGAACCGGCGAGAACGCCCCGGCGGCCACACAAGCCCGTGCCGACGGTCAGGGCCGTGCTCGTCGCAGGCGCCTTGGCGGTCCTAACGGCAGCCGCCGCCACCGGCTGGATACTGGCACACAAGTCGCCCGGAACATACAGGACCTCGACCGGAACCCACCGGACTGCCGGCGCACCTGCCCCGGCCGCCGCCATCGCGCCGACACCCACGCCGGTCCCCGAACACGCCTCCCCCTCTGCCACCGTGCGGGCTCTTAAGCCAGTCACCGCGACATCGTTCGACCCCTACGGCGACGGCCAGGGGGAGAACAGTCAGCTCGCCTCCCGCGCGATAGACGCCAGCCCGGCCACGGCGTGGCACACGCAGTGGTACACCACCGCACGCTTCGGGAACCTGAAGCCGGGCACAGGCCTGCTCCTTGACATGGGCCAGAGGGTGACCATTACCGGCGTCCGGCTCCTGCTCGGCAGCGCTCCTGGTGCGGATCTGCAGCTGCGCGCCGGCGACAGGGCGTCTTCGCTGACAGACATGCCGCCCTTCGCGCGCATAACCGGCGCCGACGGGAAGGTGCACCTGCGGCTCACCGAGCCCGCGCACGGCCGCTATGTGCTCATCTGGTTCACCAAGCTGCCGCCGGACTCGTCCGGCACTTCCCAGGCAATCGTCTACAACGTCGAGCTGGAAGGCCGGAAATGACGGTCCCGCCGAAGCTGGCGCGGGCTTGGGAGGCCGGGTGACGCAGGTGCGGCAAGCCCCGGCAGGGGATGGGATTTCATCTAGCGGCGTATCAGGCGAGCAGCGCAAATACTCTCATGTGCTATGAGGGACAACGACGGTGGACCGTCTCGCGCGGGCGGCGAAGGACCTCCGGATGAGGCTTCCCCGCCCGTGATAATCGCGACCATCCTCAGGGAGGAAGGCAGCACGGGCGTCCAGACCCACGTCCAGCAGCTACGCCGGTACCTTGAGGAGCTCGGAACAACCACTGTGTTGGTGACACCGTTCTCGTGGGGTCGGGTGCTCACCGTCCCTATTTTCGGCCTCCGCCTCGCGCTGAAGCGAATTAGCGGATCCGCCAGCGTCGCGTGGTACCGGCACTGGCATGAAGTGTTCCTCCGCAACGCGCTGCGCCGATCCCTCGCTGGCGTAGGCGACTGCGTCGTCTACGCCCAGTGCCCGGTGGCCGCACTGGCGGCCCTGCGCGCGCGGCGGGGCCCACACCAGCGCGTGGTCATGGCCGTTCACTTCCGGACCTCCCAAGCCGACGAATGGGTCAACATGCGGCAGATCAGGCGCGACGGGGCCGTCTTCCGGGCCATCCGGCAGGTCGAACGCGAGGTAATCCCGCGCGTCGACGGCCTCGTGTACGTGTCGAGATGGGCGCGGGACGCGCTTGTGAGCTGGCTTCCAGAGGCCGCGGCGGTGCGCTATGCCATCATCGGCAACTTCGTGGCGCCGCTGCACCATGAGCCCGGCCAAGAACTGTTCGGGGATCTTGTTACCATCGGCCACCTTGAGCCGGTGAAGAACCACCGTTTCATGCTGGAGGTCCTGTCAGAGGCCAAGCGGGCCGGACGACCCCTCACGCTGGATGCGTTCGGCGAGGGACCGCTCCGCAAGGACCTTGAGCGAATGACCCGCTCGCTAGGCCTGGAAGAGCAGGTCCGCTTCCATGGCGTCCGACGCGACGTGCGTGACTTCCTGCCGCGCTACCGGACCTACGTCCACGCTTCGTACTCCGAATCGTCATCGCTAGCGATCATGGAGGCGATGGCCGCTGGCCTTCCCATCGTGGCAGGCAACATCGGGCCGATCTCCGAGCTCTGCGATGATGGCGTCGAGGCTCGGTTCTGGCCCCTCGACGACCCGGCCCGGGCGGCGGCCACACTGATCGATCTGCTCGATTGCGAGCCCGCGCGAGTGATGGCGGGTCGCGCCGCGAGCGAGCGATTCCGCCGTGATTTCGATGCAGAGGTCGTTGCCCCCCGGCTGCGGTCCTTCCTGCTGGGATTGCATGCACCGGCCCCCGGAACCGCTCCTCTCCGGGCCTCGAGTCCCCGGTGACCTGGCCCACGCGGCTCTGTGACCACATGCGATCGCCGACCACGTGGTTGCGCTATGGTCTTAGCCTGAATAACGCCGCACGGCCGAGGGCAAAGTAGCTGGCCCCGGATGTATCAGCGCCGGCCCGTCGCGGGTCTTGCGTTGTGGGGAGTTGTTGGCCACCCAGCCAATGTCGTCTGAAATCTTGAGGAGCTAGCAATGAGGGTCCCCGCTGCAGGTGATCGCAGCTGCAGCCGAGTCGCGGTCGTTCCCTTCCCGCGCCCAGCCAGGCGCGAGGTCGGCGCAGAGTGAACGCGGCGCCCCGGCTGAGCATCGGGCTCCCGGTCTACAACGGCGAGAACTATCTCGCCGAGTCCCTCGATGCCCTGCTTGGCCAAAGCTACGAGGATTTCGAGCTGATCATCTCGGACAATGCCTCGACCGACGGCACCGCCGATATCTGCCGTCGCTACGGCAAGCAGGACTCCCGGATCCGCTACATCCGCCAGCCGCGCAACATCGGCCTTGCCCCGAACCATAACTTCGTGTTCCAGCAGTCGCGCGGTGAACTGTTCAAGTGGGCGTCTGCCGACGACCTGTACGGCCGCGACCTGCTGCGGTGCTGCGTCGAGGCGCTCGACGCGCACCCAGAGGTAGTTCTTGCTCATTCCTGGGAAGCGGCGATCGACAAGGCGGGCAACGTTACGCAGTCGCTCGAATACCCGCTGGCAACGGACTCGCCGCGGGCGCCGGAGCGCTTCCGAAGCATCCTGCTCGGAAGCAGTGGCTTGTTCGAAAGCAGCGACGCCAACACCCACGGCCTCATCCGGGTCGACAACAGCGGCATCCTCCGGGCATGCGACGAATACGGAGTCATCCGGGCGGACGTCCTGCGCAGTGTGGCCCCGCTCGGCAGTTACCACCACTCGGACCGGATAGTCGTCTGCGAGATCGCCCTGCATGGTCCGTTCCACATGACCCCGGACTGGTTGTACTTCCGGCGCGAATACCCTGATCGGGCGTACAACACATCCCCGTCGGTGCGCGCCCGCTGCGCCATCCTGGACCCAGCTCGGGCGAACCGGCTGCGACATCCGACCGCCCGCCTTCTCGGCGAGTACATATGGGGTTACGCCGCAGCCATCCATCGTGCGCCGCTCTCGTCCGCTGATCGGCGGGAGTGCTACCGCGACCTGACGCGATGGATGCTGGACCGGGCAACCTCCCGGGTCTTCCCCAGGCGCCTCGTGCCGGTCGAGGATCAGCTTCCGGCTGACCTCAAGAACCACCCTGTCTCAGTCCACGCGGTCGTAGCCGGGCAAGAGAACAGGTTGCCGTGACCTCGCATCGCCGGGCCAGGCGGCATGGCCACGCGGTTGCTGCGCCCAGGCTGGGCCTGTTCGGCCTCTTGGGCCAAGGCAACCTCGGTAACGACGGTTCGCTGGAAGCCGTCCTCGCATACCTGAGGGCAGAGCATCCAGACGTGATCCTGGATGCCCTGTGCTCCGGACCGGAACTAGTGACGGCGCGCTATGACATCCCCGCTGAGCACTTGCGCTGGCACCACCCGGAGCATCAGAGGGCGTCCGGCATAGCGGCCCTGGCCCTGAGATGCTTGGGGCTCGGCCTGGGGATGGGCATCGACGCGTTCCGCACGGCCTCCTGGGTCCGTCGCCACGATGCCGTTATCGTGCCCGGCATGGGGGTGCTCGAGGCGACCGTTCCCATGCGGCCATGGCAGACCCCGTACTCGATGTTCCTGCTCTGCGTATCCGGGAGACTGTTCGCCACGAAGGTCGCGCTCGTGAGCGTCGGGACGAATGTCATTCACCAGTGGCTCACAAGGTGGCTGGTCACGACGGCCGCGCGGCTCGCGCATTACCGGTCCTACCGGGACACCGTCTCGAGGGATGCGATGCGGCGGATGGGCCTCGATACCTCGCGCGATGCCGTCTATCCCGATGTTGTGTTCTCCCTTCCGACGCCTCAGACAGAACGAGGCGCCGCGGGAACGGTCGGTGTCGGTGTCATGGACTACTCTGGCGGGAACGACGACCGCCCGCAAGCGGATGAGATCCGCTCCTCCTATATCGAGAAGATGGCGCGCTTTTCATTGTGGCTGGTCGACAATGGTTACCCGGTACGGCTGTTCACTAGCGACTCGGCCGACGAGCGAATCGTGCGGCAGATCCTCGCCGGCCTGCGGGCGCACCGCCCAGGGCTCGACCCGTCACGGGTCGTCGCCGAACCGGTGTCCTCGCTCGATGAGCTGATGCGGCAGACGGCTTCCGTCGACATCGTGGTCGCCACCCGATACCACAACGTGCTGTATGCGCTGAAGATGGCAAAGCCCACGCTGTCGCTCGGCTACGCCGCCAAGCATGACGCTCTGATGGCAGACATGGGGATGTCCAGGTACCGCCAGCCGGTCAAGTCGCTGGATGTCGCCCGGCTGATAGAGCAGTTCACAGAGCTAGAGAGCCGGTCAGCGGAGCTGCGGCTCACGATAACGGAGCGCAACGCCGAGAAAGCGCGGCTTGTCGACCGCCAGTTCGCAGAGTTGTCCACCGTACTCTTCCCGGCGACCGAAGCGGCGCGGACAGCGACCAGGCCCAAGCCCGCTCGCACGGGCGCCCGTTGAAACTGCAGAAGGAAGATGACATGAACGACGCGGCCGACGGCAAGGGCACCGTTCCTGAGGAACGTACCGGCAGTGCGGCGCGGTACTACAAGAAGGATTTCTGGAACGAGGAAAACCTGAAGTTCAGCCGACCGCATTATCGGCTCGAAAAGGCTGCACGAATCATTGATAAGGTCGCACAAGGTAGAGAGTGCACACTGCTCGATGTTGGCTGCGGGCCGGCAACCCTGATGCGCCTTCTCCCCGCAAATATCCAATACTACGGTATTGATATGGCCATACATGACCCAGCGCCGAACCTGATTGAAGCCGACTTGCTCAAAACCCCCATCGGATTCGCCGGCAAGCGGTTCGACATCATCGTTGCCCAGGGCGTGTTCGAATACCTTGGGGACTTCCAATCTCAGAAGTTTGCCGAGATAGCAGAGATTCTGAAGGAGAATGGCACATTCATTGTGTCCTACTGGAATTATGGGCATCGCAACAAGAAGGTCTACTGGGCACACAGTCATGTCCAGTCCATCGACGAATTCCGGGCTAGCCTAGTGCGGCACTTCAATGTGGATAGGCTCTTCCCGGCTTCTCATAATTGGTATCACGGTTCACCGAGCGTCAAGCTCAATAAAGCGATCAATATGCATATAAATATGCATATACCGTTTATCAGTCCAGTATTGGCCGTGGAATACTTCTTCCTCTGTTCGCCGCTCGCTTCAAGACCGGCATGATGCGGGGCTGGGTCTGGCACAGAGCGATCAACGCCGTCATTGTGGAACCTCTTACAGAAGCGACTGCGGTTACCGCTCGTAGTCAGACCCTGATTGGTGACTCGTTGCGGTTCTCTTATAACTGTAAGTCGATGGCATCCCGTACCCATCGAGATCCCGGCCTTGCAGGTTGTCGTATCACCGCTACCGCCTCGGTGTTCATATGCACAGAGGGTTGCCAGTGCGAGCCAACCCAGCGACGAGCTAAGTCAGGGGGCATGATGAGGGTTTCAGTGATCGGCCTTGTCTGCGCCCCACGATGACGGCAGCCTGCATGCCCTCCCCGAGCATGACGCCTGAGGAGTTGACGTCAGGGCCACGAAGGTCGAGAAGACCTGTGCCGGTCAGTTCCCGGGGTACCGCCGCTCTCGTTGTCGTTGCCGCAGGTTCTTAAACCGATGAACCCATACGTGGCAGTACTCCGCCCCGGCCGCGGGGTCCCGTTGTTGGATCCCGCGGAGGCGCGCGAACGCTCGATAAGGCGCAGGATCGCTGTTGCCTGGGCCCTGCTGGTCCTCGACACCCTGACCTACGTCGGATCCTTGGTACCTATCCCCTTGGCGGTGGGCAAGCTCATCACGCAAGGAGCCTTGCCCGTGGCCCTACTCGTGCTGCTGAGCGTGAATCGCAGAGCGATCTTCCGCCCGAATGTGTTCCTCTGCCTCGTGAGCCTGCTCATCGTGGGGGCGCTCCTGACAAGCCTTCAACCCCAGCACCTCGGTACCTTGTACCGCACCTTCCGGTTGGCAGAATTCGTTGTCGCGCTCTGGCTGCTCTCGCCGTGGTGGGGACGACGCGACCTGCTGCTGGTCCGCTGCCACCTTGCGTCGCTCTCGGTGGTACTCGGCTCGGTGCTTCTCGGCCTGCTGGTGGCGCCCGGCCATGCCCGCGGCGGGGGACGGCTCTCCGGCGTGCTGTGGGCAATTCCGCCCACGCAGGTCGCTCACTACGCGGCAGTTACGCTCGGCCTGGTGGTCGTGCTCTGGCTCTGCGGCCGGCTCCGTGGCCGCGCCACTCTACTGGTCGTCATCGTGACCGGAAGCATGCTGGTCCTCACCCACACGAGGACCGCCCTGGTCGCCGTAGTGGCCGGACTCCTAGTCGCCAGCCTGAGCTTGATCGTGGCCAAGGCCCGCGTGCGCAAATTCTTCGCTGCCGCCAGCATCACGGTTTCGATCGGGATCATCACCCTCTCCGGCTTCATCACCGCCTGGCTGGCACGTGGCCAGGGAACTCAGCAGCTGAGCGACCTTACCGGCCGGACCAAGGTCTGGGGTCCCCTGCTCGCGCTTCCACGCACCAGATTCCAGGAGATCTTCGGCTTCGGTCTCTCGAACAGTTCGTTCAATGGCCTCCCCATCGACAGCAACTGGCTCGCCTCTTATCAGCAACAAGGGCTCTTTGGGGTGGCCGTCTGCGGGACGATACTGCTTTTCCTGTTCGTGACGGCCTACTTCCAGCCACGCGGTGTGCAGCGCGCGCTCGCCCTTTTCCTCGTCGCATACTGTCTGGTGGCGTCTTTTACGGAGGTTGGGTTCACCGACGCCTCGATGTACCTCCTCGAGCTCACCCTGGCCGCATCGCTCCTCGTGCCCCCCCTCGCGGGCAGAAGGCCGGTATAGGGGTCGTGCTGGTCCACAACCGTTGTCTGTTCGGCCGCCTCAGTGGGGTGGAACCTTAAGGATGGGCTGATTATGCGATTGCGGAAGCGACCTCATCACCCCGATCGGCAGCGCCACTGGCCTGTCGGCTGGCTGCTTGCGGTCTGCTTCGTCGCAGCAGCGATCGGCGTGGCCGGCGTGACCTGGCTAGCGCTGGCGTTGCTGCACGCTCCGGACCAGCCGCGCTCCTCGGCCGGGGGTCCAACATCGCCGACATCTCCAGCATCCCCGACATCTCCCGCATCGTCAACATCTCCGGTATCGCCACCAGTGCGTATATGCGGCAATCATGCAATCCTCAGGGGTCCCTCAACCCCCCCCCGGGGAGCGGTGAGGGTCCCGGCGGGCGACAACTCCGGCGTTGACTGGCGCCGGGCGCATACCACCTACTGGTTCGACCCAGGCACTCACACCCTGGGCCCTGGCGAGTTCAACCAGATCATGCCCGCCGACGGCAGCACGTTCATTGGCGCGCCCGGTGCGATCCTTGACGGGCAGGGTGACAATCATTACGCCTTCACCGGGTGGGCTAGCAATGTCACCATCAAGCACCTGACGATCCAGAACTTCGGAGTCGGTTCCTCGGCCACCACCCCATCCGGGGACAACGGAGGTCAGGGAGTGGTCAACCACAATGCCGGCCGCGGCTGGGTGATGAAGTACCTGACCGTCCAGTACAACGCTGGCGCGGGCGTCTTCGTGGGCACCGACGGCATCCTTAGCTACTCGTGCCTGCGCGATAACGGGGAGTACGGCTTCCAGGGCCAGGGCAGCGACGCCGGGCGGTTCGGTGGGACCAACCTGACCATCGACCACAACGAGGTCGCCGGGAACAATACCTGGAACTGGGAGAGCAAGAACGCCGGCTGCGGATGCAGTGGCGCGAACAAGTTCTGGAACGTAGCTAATGTGAGGCTGACAGACAACTACATCCACAACAACCATGGACCGGGGATCTGGGCCGACACCAATAACGCCAACTTCAACGTGGAGGGTAACTACGTCTCGGCCAATGACGGCGAGGCGGTGATCTACGAAATCAGCTACAACCTGCGACTTGCACACAACACCTTCGTCCGCAACGCTCTGGTTCAAGGGCCGGCTCTCGGCGGATTCCCTGCGCCGGCGGTCTACATCTCCGAGTCCGGCGGCGATAGCCGGGTGCCCCACAGCTACGGTGCGGCCATCGACATCTCTGACAACACGTTCATCGACAACTGGGGCGGTGTAGTGCTATGGGAAAATGCCAACCGCTACTGCGGTACTGGAGCGAACACCTCGACCGGGTACTGCACGCTGGTCGATCGCTCGGTAGCGACGATCAGGAATTGCAGCAACCCCGGCCTCATCGGAGCGAAGCCTTACTACCACGATTGCCGCTGGAAGACTCAGAACGTGCTGGTCAAAGGCAATGACTTCACCTACGATCCGGCAAAGATCGGGCCGGACTGCACCCCCGCTCACTACTGTGGGTTCAACGGCGTCTTCAGCGAGTGGGGCTCCTGGGTGCCATACAAGGGCACCGTGGTAGAAAATCACATAACCTTCGGCCAGAACAACCATTTCATGTCGAATATCTATAAAGGACCGTGGAGGTTCATGGTACATGAGCAAGGCAACGAAGTAAGCTGGGCGATCTGGCGCGGAAACCCATACAAGCAGGATGCGGGCAGTACTCTAAGCGGATGACCGTAGAGGCAATAATATAGGATATGGAATACATTTGATGGACGAGCAAGCGGTCCAGCGATTCTGGCAGGACCACGTTTGTGGAGACGCCCAAATCGGCGGGCTTCGCGAGCGGTTTCACGGCGATTACAACAGGTTCTTCATAGATTACGACCGATTCCGCTACCAGAACGAGCCTCATCTGCCTGCGTGCATCGACGCCCTGCATGTGGCCGGGAAGCAAGTGCTCGAGATAGGGTTGGGAGAGGGATCTGAGTCCGAGCGCTTGATACGTCAGGGCGCCTGCTGGTCCGGAGTCGACCTGACCTCCGAGTCCGTGGACAGAGTCCGGACCCGGCTGATGTTCAGAGAGCTTAACTACCAGGAGCTACGACAGGGCACTGTTCTCAACCTGCCTTTCGCCGACAACACCTTTGACATGGTGTTCAGTCATGGCGTCCTGCATCATGTACCCGACATTAAACAGGCGCAGGGCGAGATACATAGGGTCCTCCGTCCGGGTGGTGAGCTGGTCATTATGGTGTACGCCCGTTGGTCCTTGAACTACGTTGTGTCGATCGGCATGATCCGCCGCGCCGCGCTACTCGGGGCTTCCCCGCTCGCTCGGGTCGGGATCTTGAAGTCCGACCCCTGGCACGGAACACTGGCCGCTCATCTCGACAACGCAAAAAAGATGGGGCTGTTCCGCTACTTGCGGCTTAAAGAGTTCGTCCATCACAACACGGACGGCCCTGCCAACCCATACGCCGTGGTGTACGACCGCCGAGGGGTGGAACAGGACTTCCCGTCTTTCCGGGTCACGCGCACGTACAAGCGCTTCATGCATGCGCCGCCCCTTCCAGTGCACCGACTGCCTGGCGAAACACTCATGGGTTGGCATTTGTGGGCACACTTGGCACCGCTCGACCCTGAGCAGTCGGCTGTCTGATCAGTGGTCATCTCCGATGCGAGGCGCGGAGCGTCTCGTGACCGAGAGTCGGGCAACCGCCGGCTAACCCCAAATGTCGCGCAGCACGTTGAGCACGACTCGCGAGCCGAGGCGGTCCAGCTTCACCGGCAATTCCTGCATGTGCGCCAAGCTCTGCCGGACGGCGCGCTGCTGCTCCATGGGACAGATGACGAGCAAGAAGCCACCACCACCAGCGCCGGTCAGCTTGACGCCTGTCGCCCCAGCGTCGAGCGCGCGGTTTACCGCCAGGTCGATGTGATCAGTCGACACTCCCGACGCCAGCTTCCGCTTGGCCTCCCAGCTCTCACGCATCGCGGGGCCGATTGCGTCCAAGTCGCCGCTGCGCAGCCGCTCAACCGCAAACCCCGCTAGGTCACGCAGGAGGCCGAGCTGGGGACGGGTGGCTTCGACGTTCGCGTTCTGCTCAGACAGAATCGAGTCCGCGCTCCGGGTGACGCCCGTGTAGAAAAGCATGATCTGTTGCTGAAGAGCCCGGCGTTCAGCCGCAGAGAGCCCTAGCTCTTCCGCAACCACATGCTCTCCCGGGCCGAAGCGGATATCGCGGATCCCACCGAACGCGGCGATGTACTGATCCTGCTTGCCGATCGGCTTGCCGCAGCGTTCGATCTCGATCATGCATGCTCGCTCGGCAAGTTCCTCCGCCGCCACCTGCCGTCCCTGATACGCGTACAACGCGTGTAGCAAACCGACGGTTACCGCAGACGAGGAACCGAGGCCAGAACCCGCCGACGGGATATCGGCCAGTGTCGTGATCTCTACTCCCATCGTCACGCCGGTCATCTGCATGGCCTCCCGGACAAGCTCATGCTCGAGATCCTCGGTGCGAGAGACGATCTCCTTTCTGGAGTAGTTGACGTAGATGTCATCGTCGAAGCGCTGCTTCACGATGACATAGACGTACTTGTCAAGCGCACAGTTGAGGACCCGGCCGCCGTGCTCCCGGTAGTAGCCTGGCAGGTCGGTCCCTCCTCCGAGGAGGCCGATGCGCAAAGGCGTCTGAGTGATGATCATCATGAGACCCGTGCGGGCCACTCCTCCCGGGCCTGTCGATAGGCGTCGACGGTGCCGACGTCACGAAAGTACCCCTCGACCAGGGTTGCCTGGGCTCGGCCCACCAACCGCGGTAGCAGGTCATAGCCGATGTCTTTAGGCAGTGCGCCATCGATCTCATCGAGCACACTTGGATGGAAGGCGTACATGCCAGCATTCGTCAAGTCGGAAACAGGTTCGCTCGGCTTCTCCACGAACCCGATGACCCTGCCAGCGGCGTCGAGCTCCACCACACCTCCGGCCGACGGGTTCTCGGAGTGGAATACCGTCAAGGTCGCCACCGCGCCGTGTTGCCGGTGGGTGTCGACGAGTGACCGCAATTCGAAGTCCGTGAGATTGTCGGCGTAGCACGCCAGGAAGAGTTCCTCGCCTTCGACCCATCGCTGGTTAGCGACAAGCGTGCCAGCACTGCCGAGCAACTCAGGCTCGAAGGACATGCGGACCGCTGGCGGTACGGTACGCGCGGCAATGTGGCGACGCACCACGTCCGGCAGGTGATGAAGATTGACCAGGACCTGATCGACACCCGCGCGGTCGAATGCATCGAGCCATATATCCAGCAAGGGCCGGTCATCGATGACCAGCATGCACTTGGGGGTGCTATTAGTGATCGGCCGCAGGCGGCTGCCGACTCCCGCAGCAAGCAGGAACGCCTTCACACCCCCGCCTTCCGGACGACCCCGAGAGCGCGCATCCGCGCGCTCGCCGCGGCCAGCACTCCGTCAAGGCCGTCCATACCCTCGAGCCAGGCGGCGTACGCCGCAACCGATTCGGTGGGCGTACGCAGCGGTTCCCACCCCAGCGCCCGCAAGGCACCGATGTCCGAGAGTATGTGGCGCGTGTCGCCGAAGCGGTACTCGCCGGTCATCACCCCCGTCTGGTTGGAGCCGTACTGACGCATGACGATGTCGGCGAATTCCAGGGTCGTGACCGCCTCGCCACCGCCCACATTGAGGACCCGGCCGACGGCACGGCTGTCTTCCAGCACGAGCGTGTTGGCGTCCACCACATCATCGATGTTGACGTAGTCACGGATCGCCCCGCCATCCTCGTAGAGCGTTGGCGCTATGCCCTGCAGGTAGCTCAGGCAGAAGATGCGACACGCGCCTGAGTACGCGTTGTAGACGGACTGCCGCGGACCCTGGACGATGCTGTAGCGGAGGGCGACTGTCGGGACGCCGTACCGGCGGCCCAGATTAATGGCGACCATCTCCTGGCTCAGCTTTGACATGCCGTATGCGTTCTGGGGATTGGAGATCCGCTCGGGTGTGGCCTGCATCTCAAGCGGGCCCCCACACTCAGGGCAAGGGATGTCCCACCGGCCCGCGGCGAAGGCCTTCTCGGGCCGCATTCCCGGGACCTGCTCGCCGTCGATGTGGCATCGGTAGAGCCCTTCGCCCATCGCCGCTTGCGACGAAGCCACCACGACACGGGCGAGGTCGAGGTGCTCGGCAACGATGATCTCGTAGAGCAGGGCCGTCGAGACCACGTTCACGTCGGAGAAGCGCGAGAAGTCGGGCAGATAGTCCTGGTAGGCGGCGAAATGATAGACGGCATCAACGCGACGGAGGAGGTTGGTGACGAGGTCACGGTTGCGGGTATCGCCCTGGTAGAAGTCGACTTCGGGACTCACATACGCGGGCCGCCCGCCCCGATGTACCGGTGGTGTCAGCGAATCGAGCACGACGACGTCGTGCCCGAGCGCTAGAAGCCGGTCGCAGGTGTGGGATCCGATGAACCCCGCGCCCCCGGTGACGAGGACTTTCATTACCGTTTTTTCGCCCGCTGCTCTGCGACCTCGCGATACACGTCGAGGGTGGAAGCGGCCGTCGCCCCCCATGTGAACTGACCTGCCCGCCGAAGTCCCGCTTCGCGCAGGGGATCCCGCCCAATCGCATCGACGATGGCTCGTGCAATGGACGCCGGATCCTTCGGATCGGCCAAGACAGCCGCTCCGCCTGCGGTTTCAGGCATCGCACTGGTGTTCGAGGTCACGACCGGGCAGCCGCAGGCCATGGCCTCAAGTATCGGGAGTCCGAAGGTCTCATTCAGCGACGGATAAACGAACACGTCGGCCGCTCGATAGAAGCGGACGGTCTCCTCCAGCGGTACCCCGCCGACAAAGACCACATCGGCCGAAATGCCTAGCTCAGCGGCAAGCGAGTGCAGCCGAGCGACGTACTTCTCGTCGCGTCCCGGGCCGACGATCGCGAGCTGACACTCCCCTAGCTCACGGCGTGCGAGCGACCAAGCCCGGAGCAATCCGTCACAGTTCTTGTACGGCCAAAGCGATGAAACAAAGAGTGCAAATGGTTTCGTAACACCGTATGATGCTACAGTCGCGCGAGCCTCACCAACGTCGCCCGGCTTGAAGAGGTCGTGATCGACCGCCTCGTAGATTAGCTTAAGTTTGCGCGCGTCGACATTCAGGTATTGCTCGATCTCGGAGCGCAAGCTCTGGGAGTTGATAATGATGGCCTTCGCGGCCCGCGCGGTACGTGGATAGTTCAGTCGACGGTACGCACGGGGCAGCGGCCCGACTGCCTCCGGAGCGGTATAAGCATGCATAGTCTTCATGTGGATGACAAGCGACCACGAGAGGTTCACCAAAGGCGCGATCAGGGTGTTGAATACGTCGATGCGGCTGAGGGGTAGCCGAACTGGTGAGTAGATATGCTCGGAGAGTGTGCGGGGTATGCGCTGCTCGTTTGACCATGGATAGGTAATGTAGAAGACGTTTGGCCCATAACCCTGATGAAGACTGCGCGCCTTGGGGCTCACGAGCAGGTGCAACTCCTCATCGTATTCGAGTCTTTTAGCCATCTCCGCGATCACCCGGGTCCAGAACCAGTGGGCACCCGATGGGTTCTCAGGATCCTCCGTCAGGAGATTGATCGCCACGCGCATCCGGACCTACCTGCTTCGTTCCACAAGCATCAGATGCGGCTGCTTTCGCATCGCACCCGGGCTTTGAGCGGCTGCCATCATTTCAGAAGGTACCTGATGAGATCGCGTCCGCTGTCATTCGCGACTGACGGATGGACTGGGCCAAAGCGTGCATGATGGCCTGGTGCAGATCCTCGACGATCCCGTAGTTGGTGCCGACGACATGAATGGTGACGTCGGCCACCGCTTTGGCGGCCCCTCCGTCGAAACCAGTGAGTGCGATCGTGCGCAGGTCGTGGTCGCGGGCCCAGGTGAGCGCTTGCACAATGTTGGGCGAACTACCGGATGAAGAGACAGCGACGAGGACGTCACCAGGCCCTGCCTGAGACTGAAGTTGGTAGGCAAAGACGTCTTCATATGCCATATCGTTCGCGATCGCAGTGAGGAGTTCGACGTTGGCGTTGAGGCTCATCACGCGGGGGGCTAGGTCAGTCGTCGTCCGGACGCCTTTCACATGGTCGCATTGCAGATGGTTCGCGATAGCAGCCGAGCCGCCATTGCCGCATGCGAATACTCCGGCACCGCGGGTGTAGGCCTCGAGGAGTATCGCCGCTGCGCGGTCAAGTGCCGCAGGGTCGATGGAGCTCATAGCCCGGGCAGTCTCCTTCGCATACGCGTCGAAATACGCCGCGGCGCTCTCGTACGGCTCGGCGGGGAACTTCGCCGCAGTGCCGACGACTGGTGGCGTGGGGACCTGAAGATCGTTGACGGTGCTCATACGGCAATATGCTCCAGAATGAACGAGGCAGCAGCGGCAAGGTTCGGGAACGACGAGACAGTTGGCCGCTCGCAGTTGCCAGGGCCCACCCAAATCGCCGACGCTCCTACTGCCTCCGCGAGGCCGACGTCCTCAGGCCGGTCACCTACCACCCATGAGGCGGTCAGGTCGAGATTGAGCGCGGCTGCTGCCGCCTTTGCCATGCCCGGCCTCGGCTTGCGATCCTCGCTCGTGCGGGCAAAGGCCTTAATGACTCCTTCAGGATGATATGGGCAGTATAGGAACATATCAACGTGAGCCCCGTGCTCAGCCAGCTGCGCAGCGATGTACTGATGCACCCGGCCGACGTCCTCGATCCTGTAGAACCCCCGCGCGACGCCCGCCTGGTTCGTCACCACCGCGACTGGGATACCGGCCCGGTTAAACCTGCCGATCGCCTCCGCTGATCCTTCAATGAACTCGACCCGGTCGATCGAACCAATGTATCCGTGATCAACGATGATCGTGCCGTCGCGATCGAGAAGGATTCCAGGCCGCGAACCCGAACTCCGTGCCTCGGGCATCAATCCGTCCTGGGCCTGCAGCAAGGTGATCATGCAACCTCATCCAGGCACACACTGGCGTCACGGCCACGGCCGATCGGTGAAACCCGCATCGCATCACCTCACAGGGTTGGCCTGCGCAGAAAGCTCCAGCCTTGTGTGCATATGAGCGCCCAACTGGTGGCCGTGATACGACGGATGCCAAAAGCTAGCCTTCACGGACCTGTCGCTGACGACCAGCAGTGCGATCTTGACCGTCCAGCCTGGCCTGTGTCGGCGGGATCGGCCCATGCGCAACGCCGAGGCTCTCGTCCGTCTTGTCGGCCCCGACAACTACGGCAGAGATCAGACGTATGCCGGCGAGCCGTATCATCTCGCCGACGGCATTGATCCTCGTCGCAGACGACCGCCCGGCGGTCACTATAACGACAGCTTCGGCCGCCCATGTGGCGACGTGCTCAGCGCCGAGCGAGGGGTCGAGGGTCACCAAAGTGAGCAGAAGGTCCGCCGAAGCGCAGGCAGCGGCCAACTCTCGGGAGGACTGGTGCCGAGCTTGCAGCGAGATGCCAGGCAAAGGACCGACTGGCGCGACATTATCGCGACCGGGAACCGCCAGGACCAGGTGTGTGCCATTCATGCTCAGCGGGCGGATCCCGGGATCCTTCACTCCCAGGAGTTGCGCTGCGGGAGTACCGCTACAGAGGTCCGCCAGGACGACCTGCTCGCCTTTCTCCGCGCGCGACATAGCCAGCGACGTAAGGGACAGCGCCGCGACTTGCGCGTCGTCTACGGCAACGACGGCCAGGGCGCTAACGTCGCCAGCACTTCTTGGCACAACATCGCGCAGGTACGCCACGATGCGTTTCATGTTGCGGCTCTGGGCGGCCGCTAGCCCGCTCCGACCCGGCCGCCATCGGCTTACGCCCGGCCTCCCGACGCTGAGCCCGACAGGGGCACCCAGAGCGTACGCGACATCGTCACGCCGACGCAGGCGGTCGGACAAGAGCGCCTGAATGATGACGATGCCCAGACCCAGCACGAGGCCCGCAATAAGCCCTCCTGCGGCGTAAAGAACAGCGCGCTTATAACGCGAGTGGAGCATTGGTGCGGCCCTGTCGAGAACTTGGCTGCCGTTCACCATCTGTGCTGTAGTCAACTGATCGCTTTGGGCCGTCTGCTGGAGCGAGAGCAACTCGTTTTCCTGCTGGCCGAGCTGGGCCCGTAGCTGGTTGAGCGTGGCCTGCTGCGTGGGCGAGACGGGCTGCGCAGGAAGCTGGCTTATCCGCCCGTTGATCGACTTGATCGCTTGCTGAGCCTTGGCGATCTGCTGCTGAAGCGTGTCGAGCGTGATCTGCTCCTGGCTCTGTGCCTGCCGGGCCCGGAACTGGAGGAATTCCGTGGCCAGGGTACTCGCTCGCGCCACCGCTTCGCTGCTCGAAGGCGCGTCGACTGTGATGAGAAGTACCCGGTCGGTGATCGCTGTTACCGCGTACGATCCGAGGAAGCCGGCGATGCTCTCGTGCAGCCCCAGCTTGCGGACAACGCGCCCGGCCACGGTACGGCTCTGCACCAAGGCCACGTCGGTCGCAATCGCATCGGTGGGCTGCTCGACAGGATTGGGCACGAGCACTACCGTCGTCGATGCTTGATAGGGAGCGGGACGCGCCACGTATATTCCGAGACCGATCAGAAACCCCGCTACGGCGGTGGCGCACCAGAGCCACATACTGCGACGCAGGGCCGCAGTGATGAAAGAAAGACTGACGAGGCCAGTGGCATATTCGCCCGGGCGTTCGTCGGCGTCCATGACATCGTCGTAGTCACCTGCGCCCCGAGGTGGCTCTACTGCCCGTTCTCTGTCGCTCACTAGCTGGTCTCCGTTGTCGTGCCTGTCAGGCGCGTCGGCCGTCTCCGGTGCGTCGGCGGTGTCAGCTGCGGAAGACGGCCGGTCGTGCGGTCCGTCGGGTATGGGTCCGCGACGAGGATCCCGGCGATTTGGCGGCCATCGCCGGCGGCACTGGCCGCGACGCGGGCCAGTTGCTCGGCAGTCGCTGCGCCTGCCGAAACGCCGAGCACCGTGAGGGTCGTGGCTATCGTGTCCACTACCCGAGGGGTCTGGGGGTCGACCACGGTGACGACGACCGTCAGCGGGGCATTTGGCTGCTTGTCGCCGCTGTCGTGATCCCTCACGCTGACCCGCAAATGACTCGATCGTCTCGATTGTGTAGACGGCGGCGCATCGCACGCAGCCCGCAGCGTCGCTGTGGCATTCGCGTCCTGCTGCGGGCCTACAACAAACGCCGTGGGGATTCCCAGAGAGGCTGCGTAAACTGCCAATTGAGGGCCCAGGGCGAGCGCTCGCGGATCGGAGGAAAGAGAGAGGACGGTTAGAGAACCGGCATTGCCTCCTCTGACATCGGTTAGGCCCAAATGGTGCAGAGTTTTACGAAGGCTCCACGCATGGACGGCTCCGGGTCTGTATTCCTCAAGGAGTTTCGTCCAACCTCCGGCATCAGATGGGCGATGGACGGGCATCGATGCCAAGACGGGAACCCCAATGGCATCTGCGATTTCGTCGCGCTCCCGCAGGCGCCGGTCGCCACGGCCGATCGCAAGCGCGACGATGGCTCCGACCATGGCGCCCACCAGGACGCCGAGCCCTCCAAAGATGAGCAGGCGCTTGGTTAGCGATGTCCCTGTGGCATTCGTCGCGGCCTGCAGAACCCGCGCCGTTACTCTTCCACCCGGGATCGTCGTCGAACTGATGTAAGCGATATAGCTGTTGGCGACAGCGTTCGCTGTGTCCTCTGCCTGAGCGGCGGTCACTCCCTGTGCGCTGATCGAGATGATGCGGGGGGTCAGGCTCTTGGCCTGGACACGGCTGTGCAGCGTCGGCAGTGTTACGGCGGGATCGACCTGGCGCATCGCCTGTGCCAGCACTGGATCACTGTCCGCGATCACCGCCTGTGTCCCGATGGACCGCGCTGCTGACGGCGGCAAAACCACCAGCGCCTCGCTCGTGAGCATCGGCGGGTGGAGTACGGTGAACGCTGCGCCCGCGGCGAGGCCAAGTGCGGCGGCGATGCCGACAACGATCTTATGCCGCCACACGATCCGTACAGACCTCCGCAGGTCCAGCGCTTGCTCACTCATTCAGCCTCCGGTTGATCTCCCGGCATTTCTCGGGCCAGGCCATTAGACGGGCACCATGATACGGCTGGCCAGGCAAAGGCAGATTCTGCCGCAGTACCTCCGTCGACAAACTCCAGCCGCGTGCTGAAGGGCTCTCCATGCGCTGAGCGCCCGCAGCCGAGTAGCGTAACAGCCGAAACCCGGCGTCCCAGGCCGCTGGAGTACCAGCCGAGGATCGGGTCGATCTCGCCTCGGTGCAGGCTCCACCGCAACCCGCCCGGCAGGTCCAGCCGCGCCGCCCCTGGCATGGCTGCGCCTGGCCAGCGCAGGATCGCAGTGGCCCCGTGAAGCTCGGCATGCAGGTCGGGGCCGAGATGAAAGGTCAGGCGGACGTCGTGGCCACCACCGATCTCGTCGATGATGTTAATGCTGCGCGAGACTCGATCCAATCGGACAGTGCGACGGTGCCAGGCTGGCGGCTCGAGCGCGGTATAGCCGTCGTGCTCTGCGGTCCAGCTGGCCACTTCGCCGACGTGGCGGACGTCGATCTCCCGGGCGCTGGCATGCCGTAGCCAGAGGAACGGGCCGCCTTCGCTGGACTGGTTCTGCCCGGCAAGTTCCATAGTGTTGTGTGCGATCGTCGAGCGGAAGTACGATCGCCACTCTGGCTCGCCGTGGTAGCAGTAGGTGCCTGGATCGGCGAGGACGTCGACGCCGCCGTGGCGCACCTCCACGGACAGAGCGTCGGCATGGGCATGAGCGGCGATGCTGAGGAAGCCGTGCGGCCCCCCGTCGCAGCGGCACCAGATCTCCGGAGACCGTCCTGGTGCCGTGCGCAGCAGTGTGATCCCAGCGTCGGCGAATCGTGACGGCCGCTCCGCGGGCCTGCCCCCGATGCGGCGTTGGGGGCCTGCCAGGGCGCCGATGATCGAGCTGCCGGTGTCCGCCCGCGCTGCCGGCCACCAGTCGAGTGGGCCGAAGACCGCGCCGCCCAGCGCTAGCAGAGATGGCCAGCGGTTTGGCGCCGGGGCGTCGAGCAGCAGTGCGCGGCCTTCGTCGTCGTCACCCTGACGGGGCGGGCGGAGCCTTTCGTCGAGCAGGGCCGCTCCGCTGTCGACCATCGCGCACAGCCGCTGCCAGGCGGCTGAACTCAGCGGGCAGCCGCCCGCGTCGGCCTCGATGGCGGCGAGAAGCCCCAGTTCCGCGACGAAGCACTGGTAACCCGAGGCGAGCTCGCGGCCAATGCCCGAAGGGAAGGTGTTGCGGCTCAGCTCACGCTCAAGCAGCCGCGTGGACGCCTGCCGCCAGCGGTTGCTCTCGCCGAACCACGGGAAGGCGCAGCTCGCCACGAGCTGCCCGGCCGCCTCGGCGATGACATGGTTGTTCGCCGATGACCCCCGGCTCCTGAAAGCGGCGAGATACTGCTGGTGCCAGCGGATCTGCTGTACGGCCAGCTCGTCATGCTCGAACAGGTCCACAACGGAAGGCCACCCGTCGAGCAGCCGCCGGATCCAGGCCAGGCTGATGAGGCGGATTCCGATCTCGATGCCACTTGTCCAGTGAACCCCCGATAGGAAGGGGTTCTCCCGCCACCAGGAGCGGAGCTGATCGGCCACGCGCTGCGCATACGGCTGGTCATGTGTGAGGAACCAGGCG
>Ga0075434_100000612_pt1 | contig 27633 bp, 33 predicted proteins | sample RhiMethybrSRZTD3_FD_75298 | JGI IMG/M metagenome (GOLD analysis project Ga0075434, IMG submission 75298) | Populus rhizosphere microbial communities from Tennessee, USA - Rhizosphere MetaG P. TD hybrid SRZTD3 | ecosystem: Host-associated > Plants > Roots > Rhizosphere > Soil | place: USA... | reverse complement strand
ACGAAATGGTCCGAAAGCAGCGGGCTTCCAAGATAATCCAGGTCCATAGAGAGGAACGCTATCTCCGAAGCCGCATCGCAGTAGCGAAGTTTCTCGTTGAATTCAATGCAATCGAAGATGATGGGATCATCGGCGATACAGATGTGTTCCGCTCGAAGGTCTCCATGACCTTCCCTTACTCGACCTTCTTTGATTCTTTTTTCGAACAATTCAGCGTGGCCCGTTAAAAAATCGTCGTTGTAGTTCCGCATGCGGGTAAACTGTTCGAACGAAAGTGTTTCGCCAACCAAGGGCTCGACTTCGTTCAGATTGTCCTCCAGATTGCGACGAATCGCATCCGCAGATCCATAAACCCGAGCTTGCGCGCTTTCTGCCTTACGGTAAAAATCCGCCAGCTTCCCTGCGATCGGCGTGAAATCCTCCTTGCGAGCTTTACCTTCTTTGATGCGTCCATCGAGGAGGTGGTCTTCCGGCAGGCGGCGCATCTTGACGGCATACTCCAAGATTTGGTCGCTTTTCGGAGCGCGCTCGGTCAAAATAAACTGTTCTTCGTTTTGCAGAATGGCAACGACATCAAGATAAACCGCAGGCGCAAGGCGGCGGTTTAAGCGGATCTCCTCATGACAAAAGTGACGCCGTTTCTCCAACGTCGAGTAATCCAAGAAAGCAAAACGGACCGGCTTTTTGACTTTATAAACGTAATCTCCGGCGAGAACGACATACGAAATGTGGGTCTGCCTCAGCTCTAATGAATCGGCTCGATGGGGATAAAAACCCGCATGCAGCATCGCCTCAATGAAAGCTGGTAGGCGAGTTTCTGCCGGCATGTATTACATGTTAGCTGCATAAACTTGTCATTTCAGCAACCGTCCGTCTTGAAGCTCGTGTTTAAGCTTGAGCAGCATCGCCGGACCGTTTATTCCTCCGGCCAGTTGTCTTTCACACATCCCTGTGCGCATCCCTTTTTTCCGGGCCAGAGCGTGCAGCTCTTCACGCGCAGCGTGGGCTTGCGGAAAAGCGCCGTGAAGGCAGCCCAGCAGGCGTTCAGCTCGACATCGGCTAGAGTTTCGGTTTCGGGGCATGTGACCACGTTGCCATGCCGAAAGCGGCCATACAGGTAACGTATAACCGGAAAAACATTGTACAACAGCCCTACAACGATAATGGCGCTAATCAGGATAATTGGATTGTTCATGTTCCAGTCTCCTTTCGTTATGCATCGATGGATCCGCCGCTGTCGGCATTCTCTCTACGACGACTACGGCTCCAACCGGGTCGGCGGGTCATAAAAGCAGAGGATCTTCTCTGGCCCCAGCTCGTCAACAAATCGAAGATATCCTTCACGGTTCTTTCCTTGATGACGATGATTGCTCTGCGCAAGAGTGACGCCAACGTTCCTTTCACTTTGCGCTAGCGATGGCACGCTTTTTCTACCCGGATTTGCGAGACCTTTTTGCAAGCTTGCTATAAGCCGGAGAGAATTTTTTCACGTTTGGGAAAGGAAAGCGTGACCCTGTAGAAATTCGACAAGGTAGCGTGGCATGTGAGTTGCGCTTCGAACACTTTGTCCAGCGTTAGCCAACTAGAAAGGAGGAATGAACTATGGCAGATAAAGCCAAAGAAAAAGAGACAAAGGCCGTAGCGCCGTGGAGGCCGTTCATGGATCTTTCCCGCTGGGAAAGAGATATGGACCGGATGATGGAGGGCTTCTTTGATCGAAGAATGAGGCCGTGATGGCCGTGGCCAAGAGGTGAGTCGATGGAATTTGCCGCCCCAGCCGTCGACCTGTACGAAGAAAAAGATGACATTGTCGTAAAGGCCGAGCTGCCGGGTATCGAAAAGGACAACATCGAAGTAAACCTCTCCAACCATCACCTCACGATCAAAGACGAAAAGAAGAAAGAGAAAAGAGATTAAAGAAGAGAATTACTATCGGTCTGAGCGCTCCTACGGACGTTCTTACGCACGCTAGAGTTACCGGCGGACGTGCAGGGCGAGAAGGTAAAGGCGTCTTTCAAGAACGGCATTTTGGAGGTGAGGCTACCAAAAACCGAGAATGCCAAGGCGAAAGAAACCAAAGTGAAGGTGGACTGACAGAGTTAGAAAGCAGCGTGGGGCAGAAAGGATCACGGGAGAAGATCATGTACACAAAGATGCTGGTACCGCTGGACGGATCCAAGACCGCAGAAAAAGTGTTGCCCCACGCCCGTTATTTGGCGGCCAAACTGAAAATCCCTATCGAGTTACTGGCAGTAATCGATATCGCCGAGCTGGCGGCGCATATTCCTGCAATAAAAGCGCGCTCTTTCGATACGCTGATCGAAGAAGACGTGCGCAGCAGCGAGCAGTATCTGCGTAGTGTCGCAGCCAGTTTCCGCGACGCGACCGTTATCTGCACAGTGGAAAAAGGCCGTCCTCACGAAACTATTATCAAAAAGGGTGACTCTGACCCGGCGATGTTGATCACCATGGCGACCCATGGTCGTTCAGGGCTCAATCGATTCCTGCTCGGCAGTGTCACTGAAAAAGTGCTCCGGGGCGCGGCCAACCCGCTGCTTTTGGTTCGTGCCACAGAAGAAGCCAAATTCGATGGTGAAATTGGCTTTAACACCATCCTCGTGCCGCTGGACGGTTCGGAGTTGGCCGAAACCATATTGCCCATGGCTGCTGGCGTGGCGAAAAAGATGGATTCGGAACTCGTAGTGTTCCGCGCTTATCAGTTTCCCTACAACACGTATGCGGCTGACGACGGGTACTACACCGCTAAGTATTACGACTTGATCTCGGCGGTGCGCGAAGAGAGTAAAGACTATCTTGAGAACAAGGTAGCGCAACTGAAAAAGCTCGGTCTCGAAAAGGTTTCGTCTTTGGCTCAAGAGGGTTACGCCGCCGACGAGATCATCTCCATGGGTCGCAAAATTCCGAACAGTCTGATCGCCATGTGTTCGCACGGGCGCTCAGGTGTAAGACGCTGGGTTCTTGGCAGCGTGACTGAAAACGTCGTGCGCCATACCATTAATCCGGTGCTTGTTATGCGGGCGGCTGATCTTGCGAGGGCTTGAATAATGTTTACCAGAATCGGCGTACCTCTGGACGGTTCAAAAACCGCTAAAAGTGTTCTGCCGTATGTGCGCGCCCTGTCGCGCGACTTACGTCTGCCGGTTAATTTGATCTCGGCAATCGATTTGGTGGAGATGGCGCGCAGCGTCTCGACTGCCGAAGGATTATTTCTCGACAGGCTAGTCGAAAGCGAGAAAAAGATGCGCTTGGAATACCTACAAGAAATCGCCAAGCATTTTACCGGGCAAGCGGTTGAATGCCACATCCTTAACGGAAATCCGGAAACCGTCATCAGTGAAGCTGCTGCCCATGATAAAGACATGCTCCTCGCGATGGCTACCCATGGTCGCTCAGGTCTTAACCGCTGGTTGCTCGGGAGCGTGGCGGAAAAAGTGTTACGCGGAACCAGCAACCCTTTACTTCTAGTCCGAGCATCTGAAACCTCGCTTGTTGATGATCAAGCCGAACTGAAAACGATCATTGTGCCGCTCGACGGCTCCCCACTTGCAGAAACGGTGTTGTCGCCGGTCGGTGATCTGGCGAAGAAGCTGAACCTCGCGGTGATCCTGTTTCGCGCTTACAGTATTCCGTATGGGTTGTACGATGTGGGCGGCGGCTTTGCTCTCGATCTGGATCGATTGCTCGCTCAGACCGAAACCGACGCGCTTCACTACCTGGAAGAGAAAAGTGATTTTCTGAAAAAAGCAGGTGTCTTAAACGTCACTATTGCGTCGCGACAGGGCTATGGCGCCGATGAAATCATCGGGTATGCGGGAAGGACACCGGATTTTCTAATCGCCATGTGCTCGCACGGCCGTTCCGGCGTGCGCCGCTGGTCGCTCGGCAGCGTCACGGAAACCGTCGTGCGCCATGGCCATAACCCCGTGTTAATTTTCCCCGCGTCAGTTTAGGAAAGCGAACGCATGTATCGACCGTTTAAAAATATACTTGTCCCATTGGACGGTTCCAAAACCGCGGAAACTGTTTTGCCCTTCGCACATTCCTTTGCTCGGACGTTACAGCTTCCCGTCGAATTGTTGGCCGTCGTCGACCCGACAATTGTGGTGCCAATACTTTCCGAGAGTGATAGATCAATCCTGCACACGCATATCGTAGATCGGAAACGACGGTTCGGGAAATACTTAACTGATATCGCCAAGAACTTTCCGATCGGATGCGTTCATTCCGACGTGGGTTCGGGAGTACCCGCTGAAATCATTATCGAATCGGCGGCGGCGGAGAAGGATACGCTGATCGCCATGGCGACGCACGGATACTCCGGTCTTAACCGTTGGTTGTTAGGGAGTGTCGCAGAAAAAGTTCTTCGGGGTTCGGTGAATCCAGTGCTCTTGGTGCGTGCGACAGAAAAACCCGTCCGTTGGGACGTGCCCGCGCTAAAGTCTTTTCTGGTTCCGCTGGATGGGTCTGAGATGGCGGAGGCTGTTTTGCCAGTCGTTGAAGCCTTGGCGAAGAGCTTCGATTTGCAGGTGACCCTATTGCATGTCTATGGGGTTCCTTATGGAGCTTATTCCGCAGGAGATGGATTCTGCGACACGACGCAACTGGACAACTTCGCATCGCAGCTTAAAAAGGATGCCGAAGAATATCTGGAGCAAAAGGCAGCCGCGCTGAGAAGCCACGGGATTGACAAAGTTTTCTGCTCCGCCAAAAAAGGTCTCGAGGCCGACGAAATCATCTCATTTGCACAAAGTGATAATTTGGTCGTCATGTGCACCCACGGACGTTCCGGAATAAAGCGCTGGGTTTTGGGCAGCGTGACCGAGACGGTCGTGCGTCATTGCGAAAAGCCGATGTTGATCGTGCGAGGGAGTTAACGCGAAAATTCGCGATGACTCTCAGAAGAGGTCACCTATAAGGTCGGAGATGAAAAGGAGTTCCTATGGCAATGTTGAAAAAGATCTTGGCGCCAACTGATTTATCCGACCTTTCAGCCACGGGAGTCCGCTACGCAACTCAATTGGCCAGAGATAGCGGCGCGGAGCTGATTATCTTCAATGTCATGGCGCTGGATGAAACCAATACGGTTGACGAGCGGGGCCTGGAGCGACACAGAACACGTCTCGATCGTTTCGTCAGCGATAAAGTCCCTGACATCAGTGAAGATGTAAAAATTAGCAAGATCGTCGACGCGGGTGATGCGTACGGGGCTATTCTCGATTGCGCCGATAACGAACGTGTCGATCTGATCGTTATGTCTTCTCACGGACGCAGTGGACTGTCCAGAATGCTGATCGGCAGTGTTACGGACAAGGTCATTAGAGGCGCATCATGTCCCGTCCTGGTGGTCCCGGTAAAGAATAGAACCTGACGAATGCGCTCACGGTTCGTTAGATGATTTTTGGCCAAGTGCCAGTGTTTCGGATGAAAGCGATTATTGAACGTGAAGGACGAGCGCAGTCGCGACGATCGATCCTACAGTCTAGGACGTGGCGGGCTAAAAAAATTAAGCGCTGCAGCAAACGAATAAAATATCCGGACACGCGCTTCCCCTAGAACAACTCGGAAAGAAAGAGTTTATAACTGTTTAGCTCCAGTTGACGCCACCGGACCGAAAGGATGATAGGACGAATCGCCACCCGAATGTATTATGCTTTAACACGGCTTTGGTCCAGCCGTTGCTTCCGAGTTACTTCGCATTCTCGCCATTGATTTTGTCAAACCGTAGAAAACAACCGCCCTGTACACATAAAATACAAAGAAATCAGTGCATCACTTTTGGCACAATCTAAGCACTTGAGCGCAATTGTCGTTGGAGTTTTAGCAATGGAGCTCAAGACGCCGAGCGGTCGAATAATCGATGCCAACCATATTGATTACATCCTGTGGGGGAAAACGGTGAGTGGCATTCCAGGGACTTTGGTCCAGCTAAAGACCGGCGATGAGGTGTTTTTGGATAATTCAGAGGAGGAAGTTATCCGGGAAATGAACGAAGCTAGCGACCAATCAGCGGTACATCGGACTACAGACGATGTCAGCTGGGTCGATAACCTTGGTTTACACTAGCGCGCCAACCGATGCTCATCGCCCTGGGGGATCCCCGGGAGAGGAACGCTGCGCCATGCAGCGGTGTAAGTAGCGAGTACTATGGGGGGTTGCGGGCGAGGCTCCGCAAAGTGAACCCGTCACAAACCTGAGGTGAGGGTCTTCGATCCGAATTGGCGTTTTGGATAATTTAGCGGGGAGGACAATGATGTCACCGACAGCATGGGACACTCGTAATATATTGATAGCAATTCTGAACGCAGCACAACGGAGCGGTAAGCCTTACGTGGATCTTCAGCCAAGGGATCTCGATGAAGGGCTTAGCGCCGACCGAGAGCCGTGCAGTTGCGATGTGATGCGTCGCGATATCATGACAAAAATGATGCGTCCGGGTGATAGGATTTTAAAAGATAGTGAGGATGACCAAGATGGCCCAATGGTGATTCGGTATGCTTTCGACACGAGTCACAGCATTTCATAAATTTTGCTTTTGTCGATCCTTATCATGGGATGAAAAAGGGACCGGACTATGAAAAATGTGGGTCAGAAGCGCAAACGAGGGGAAGTTCTATTATGGACAGTGTTGGTGAACGCGCTCGCGTTGCTCGTCTTATCCACAACAGTTGACTCGCAGTCGCCCTATGTCGGGCAAGAATCGCGAGAAATCAAAACATTGTCGGCGCAAGAAGTTTCCGACTACCTATCTGGCAGGGGAATGGGTCTTGCCAAGGCTGCCGAGCTAAACGGTTATCCTGGCCCAGCGCACGTACTCGAATTTGCCACCGAGCTTGAGCTGACACCCGAACAAAAGAGCAAGACTGAAGTCTTATTCAAGAAAATGCAGGCTCACGCTATTCCTCTGGGCAAGGAGTTGGTGGAGGAGGAACGCGCTCTCGACCACCTCTTTGCATCACATGCGATCAGTTCAGAAAACCTGGGACAAGTCTTGCTTCGTATCGGACGGCTACAAAGTGAAGTGCGCCAGGTCCACTTAGGTGCACACATCGAACAGTCAGCAATGCTGACGTCTGACCAGATCAAGAAGTATAATCTACTTCGCGGCTATGGAATCGCTGACGAGCGGGAAATCCACCGACCGGTGGGACAGCATTGATGGCAAAGAACCGAGACAAACAAGCTCTCGATTGGCGCTTCAGAGCCGAATTCAAATAATGCGGCGGTAACGAATGGCATTCCGATACTGGTTGCCGACTCGGGTAAGGAGAGCGCTATGCAAAGACAACGGCGACTGATCGCCGGCAAAGAAGCTTCTGGCTCTAAGATGGTGGGAGTGATTTCAGATGAGACATCCGAGGTCGAGCGATTGATGAAGGAGTTTGAAAGTCACGAAACCCATGAAGCCGTATATGTACGGAGATATAGAGAGATGTTCCAACGGATGCAAAATCCTCTGGTCAAGTTTCTCCTCGAGCTTATTTTGGCGGATGAGGAAAAACACCACGCAGTCATACAGGCAATGACATCCACCCTTAAGGGTTCGCTTACCTGGACGCGCTGGCAAAATGCTATGGAAGGCCTCTACAATCTTGGCGAGCAGAAGGATGAGATTCTTAAGGTGACAGAGGATTTTATGCGGGCTGAAAAGAAAGAGATAGTAGAATATAGAAAACTCATGCGGGCGACGAAGAGATATTATCAAGGTCTATTTACGCTATTTTTGGCGGCCATGATCCATGATTCGGAAAAGCATGTTGAAATTCTCGAGTTTCTCCGACAACAATTAAAAGCGGCTTAGGCTAAGCACCATCCAACGCTCTGACTGACGCGGTGACAGATCAAAACCCCAAGAGCAGCGGTGCGAACCCGCAGGATTTCTACACCACCTGCTTTATCGACGAACTGGAGCAAACAGGCTGCGAGTTAGCCGGCGATATCCTGAGGCGCTTCGCTGCGTCCACGTTTTCACGAACGTCGGCGCACAAAGCGAGCCCGACGTACGGCCGTGATTAAACTGCACCAACGATACGTCGCTCAAAATGATCACCGCTAATATACTCATTGTCGCATGGGTTCATGTTTGATCTGTGCGATACCTGTGAAAATTCCGCAGCGAGCGAAATTCCCGGTTGTCTCGCGATTTTGTCTTCGGCTCTTTCCTGACCTTCGTAATAGAGCGAGTTATTTTCGCAAACTCTGGAAAATTTATTTCCTTCTCAGAAATCTGCCTGCGGAACCGCTAGCAATTACACGGGTGGCTGCAGCGAAGCTCGGCCAACATGTGGCACGAGCGTTGCGGCCCTGAAAGCTTGTCTCAATTCTTTCGCGAGATCGTTAACTTCTAGGGTTAGCCACCAAATAACTGGAGGTGCGTATGGCGAAAGATACTCTTACGGTGATCGATAACCGAACCAACAAGAACTACGAGATCCCTATCACGTACGGGCTTTACCCTACCGAAAGTTCTGCTATTAGGGCGACCGATTTACGTCAGATCAAAATCTCCGAGGATGACTTCGGAATCATGACCTATGACCCCGCTTTCATGAACACCGCTTCGTGTCGGAGCAAAATCACCTTCATCGACGGAGAAAAAGGCATTTTACGGTATCGTGGCTATCCTATTGAAGAGCTGGCTGAGAAGAGCAGCTACCTGGAAACCGCCTACCTGGTCCTATATGGAGAGCTGCCGACCAAAGCGGAGCTGAAAAATTGGACGCATGAAATTACTTTCCACACCTTTATTCACGAGAATATCAAAAAATTTATCGACGGTTTCCACTATGACGCCCATCTGAACCGGCAAGCGAGCCTTTGTGACTCCAATCGTCTCGATTTTTTCGGCGATCTCTGTCGGGGCATAGGCGTCGAACCCAAAGACTTCATTCATGTTAGATTGCTTCAAATTGGCGGAATCCATTTGGTGAGTGAATCAAGGCGCGAGTTTCATTCCTGGATGTGTTCCAAGTAGAAGGTAAGGCTAAGAATCCTCCCAGCCGCCTGAGTGATCGCGGCCTTTCCGTCGCTACCAGCCTCCGCCCGAAATCGATCACCCCATATCGGCATGTCGCGCGTCCCGTGGGCTGCGACCTCGGTCACTCCATCGATTTTGTGGTATACCTCCCAAAATGGAAACTTGCCGCCGTTGTTTTTTGACAATTGACGTAGATTTGCCGGTTGCACAGTTAAGTATCTTCTCATGACGCCATCACCCCGCGCCTCGAGACCGTGGCAAACGGCACAGTTGTGCTGATACTCAAGTTCACCCCCAGCGACGACCTCGGTCGGCTGCGCTGAAACGAAACGGGCAAAGCCGTGCGAAATACTCGCAAGTAGCAACAACATGGAAAAACCGGTCTTTGCTTTCGAACTCATTTTTTTCCTCGTTCGTCTTTCTTGGTTCAAGTGATCGTTAGCCTCCAAGTGTTTTTCAACGCCGCCTTGCGGGGTTCCGCCAATTTTATGCCGATGAAAATCCCCTATGACATCAGTATCGAGGTCGCCCGTTAATCTGACAGGCCTCGAGAGTTAAGCCGCCCGCTTGGACAGATAAGTAGGAGATGTTGCCAAGGCTCCTGAGCAGTATCAATGCAGCTTCGCTGCCATATTAATACACAAGACGGAGGTACTTCCCAAGTTCTTTTCCTTTGGGCATTTCGATGCCGTGGAACGAGGCTTTTTATCCGAGATCATGAGGAACTTGCCGCGGCGAACGCAATCGAAATCGCCACACCTTGCTCGAAGAGGGTTATGAAGAAGGCAAGGCGATACGGAATCGCGATTGCTGAAGCCAAAGAATGGACCAAGCGCGGCAGATCGGCGATTGGCCCTGATCCCCGCGAATAGCTATCGCTCGATATCGCGTAGAGATTGCCGCGAGCGCAAAGGCTACATTATTCGTAAACTCGGTCACAAACCTCCCGTTCCAAAGATTGCGTCAGACCCGCCCAACACCCGGCCGTACTGTCGACTGACCGTTCTCAATATGCCGGCGGTGTTGGGTAGTGATCCGTTGCAACAACTTTGCGAGGCTTTTAACCAGCGCGGATGATCAGCACCGGATCGCCCGAGTGACGCACGACTCTGTCGGTCACGCTTCCTAAAGCCCAGCGTTTGACGCCCGATCGACCATGGGTGCACATGGCGATGAAGTTGTCGGGGGTTTTGCGCGCCAGCCTGGTGATTTCCTCGGCGCCATAACCGAGATCGATCACGTAGGAAATATTGCGCAGTCCTTGTTCCGAGAGCTCTTGGCTCTTTTCTACCAGATAGTCTTTGGCTTCGCCCTCGAGCTGATTAAACAACTCTTGACTGAAACCTGTATATTCGTTCGGCGAGATGGCCGGAGGCAAAGCATAGGCCCGCATCAGGATGACTTCGAGGGGCATTTTCGTTCCGAGCTCGATGACCTGCGGCAATATTTTCTCCGCCAACGGCGAGCCGTCGAGAGGCACAATCACTTTGGTCAGCGTTGCTGTGCCTTCGGTCTTGCCCTGCTCACTAGCACGAACCAGGAAGAGATCGTTGGCCACGCCATGCAGCACCTTGTCGGCTACGCTGCCGAGCACCCAGCGTTGAATGCCGGAACGTCCGTGCGTCGCCATTACCACCAGCGTCTGTGGATCGGCGCCTGCTTTGTCGAGAATCAAATCCTCCGGCTTGCCGATTTCGACGGCAGAACTCAACCGAACCGCTTCGAAGGATCTACCGACGGTCTCAAGATAACCTGCGCTGCTTGTCCGCTTCTCGTTCAGTAACGTGTCGACGTAACGGCCTTGTGCCGGGTTGGCCAAGCTTTCGAGAGCCTCGGCGTCAACCGCCTGAAAGAGATCGACTGGCAGAGATAGCGCTTTAGCCAGACAGCGGGCGTACGGCAATACTTGCTCCGCCACCTTGGATCCATCCAATAGGATCAACATTCGTGAATACATAGCTATGCCTCCACTCAGCGAGTGTTTCGCACGGAATTGAAAGCCGTTCGAACTTGATCAATGACAATCAGTTTTCACTGAGGCAAATCGCGGTCATCTTGATGCGTCGCTATATCAACCGAGAATTTCCAGTGCATGGCCCTTACGCCGGTAGTACTTCTTGGTTTCTTCGAATGCAAACAGCAGGACGGTGCCGTGAAAAGCAAAAAGATAGACATGCCAGGGCATGGGAGCGAAATAGTAGATCTTCGCGAGCGGCGTGTAAAAGAACACATAGCAAAGCACCAGCTCGAACAGCCGCGCCGTCGCGATAGGCGAAGCCGAGTACGCGCAAGCCCCGGTTGGCCATTTCGTCATTCTTTTGAAGAACCCTCTCGCGTTCTACGTCAGTCAACGGACGTACATCCCTGCCGTCATGAATGCGATCGCATTGTTGGAGCGTCTCCAGCGGCGCGCCTTTGACATAGAGCGTCGCTTCGTGTTCGCGATAGGGCTTCACGAGGACGCTCATTCTCTTGCGAATCGATTCGAAAGGGTTGAGATGCAGGCGCTGGTAGGTGCCGCGAATACCCGCTTTCTCCGCGAGACACATCAAAGCACCCTCGGTCGGGTCGCCGATCACGTGATACTCGGTGTCACCCTGTTCGAGCTTGGAGTTATTGCAAATAAAAGCACAGTCGAGCAGGCGCCGTAGCGTGGTCCATCGCGAAATGGATTCGAGCGAAAGCAGTTGGCCTGCGTGGGAAAATTCGCCGCGCGGCGAATAGCCGACGCCGGACACCTGGATCGTCTCGCCATCGACGGCGATTTCGCTGGCCATCATAAGGTTTTGCGTGAGCGTGCCGGTCTTGTCGCAGCAGATCACGGTGGTGCAGCCAAGCGTTTCTACCGACGGGAGACTTTTCACCAAAGCATGTCGTTTGGCCATGCGCTGCACACCCATCGCCAGTGAAAGCGTGACGGTGGGCAGCAGCCCCTCGGGCACATTCGCAACGAAAAGGCCGACGAAAAATACGAAAGCTTCGAGAAACGTGAGGCCGCCGATAAGCCATCCCAAAAACAGAAGCAGCAGCCCCAAACTGCTGGCGAGAGCCGTAATCGCGTATACGGTGCCGCGCAATTGCTTTTGCAGCGGGCTCGGTTCGGTGCGAATGTCTTGCGTAAGGCTGGCAATCTTGCCGACTTCCGTGTTCATACCAGTGCCGAAGACCACGGCGCGGGCACGACCCCGGAGCAGAGCAGTGCCAGCAAAAACCGCATTGGGCAGCTCGATCCAGAGAAATTTCCCTGATACCAAAACCGGTTGATCTGATTTGTAGCGCCGCGCCGGCGATGATTCGCCGGTCAAACACGAGTTGTCCACCTCCACCTCGAAAGCTTCGACCAAACGGCCGTCAGCGGGCACCAAATTGCCTTGTTCGAGAGAAATGATATCTCCAGGCACCAGCTCGGCGGTATCGATCTCGGATATTTTCCCGTCTCGGATAACGCGGCATTTTTGTGCGATGAGCTGCTGCAACATTTCTAAAGCCCGATCCGACTTGTACTCTTGCATAAAAGCAAAAAGACCATTGATGAGGATGACCAGCAAAATCGCAATGCCCAGTTGCGGTAAATCAACGCCGGGGACAAAACAGAGCAGCGCGGCAATCCAAAGCAGTACCGCGAAGAAGCTGAACAAGTTACGAAACAATTTAATATGCCAGGGTTCACGACGGACGCGCTGCAGGACGTTGCGCCCGTAGTGAGCGAGGCGGCTGTGTGCTTCCGCCGAGGTGAGGCCATCACTGAGATCAGTCTCAAGCTCGAACGCGATTTGTTCTTGTGTCAGGTTCAGATAGGTGGGCAGTGCCGACATTTGTTCGGCACGGGCAATCGTTTGCAGCACGCGAGGCGCATCTCGCTGCTCTAGCAGCTCGCCCGTGATCGCTGGCAGCAGTGATGAGACGCGCTGTAAAATTTGTAAGTGTTGCGCCGGCTGCTCTGCGGGCGTGACTAAGAGTAGAATGACTTTCACGTTGACGCCATTAAAGGAGAGCCCTTGTGGAGCAAGGCCGAGAATCAGCTCCGGTGCGGCCAGGTTTTCAACGCGTAGGTGCGGCACAGCCACGCCGGAACCGATATAGCTGTAGCGCTGGTTCATTTCATTCCGCTTTTGCGAGCTAAATCGGTCGCCTAAATTGGCAAGCGAAGAACGAGCACAAAGCTGATCGATAGCGGCGGGAAAGCTTCCTTTAAGTCCAAATATAACCTTTGTCGCGTCGAGTCGTTCAGCAATCATGGCTGCGACCGACGATGGACCGAAAGGAGTAGCCGACGTTGAACACGTCCGATGGAATGGATTAGGGCAGCGCTCAGAATCGTCAAAAAGATCGCGACATGGCTCGTGGCGAATCTGGTCCTCGATATACCGACGATCATGAAGCAGGCGATGAGAGCTAAATGCTTCGCCAGCTTGGTGAGAAAGCCGGCAAACACAGAGGTGGACAGATTGATGGGATTTTTCTCAGCGGATTTCTTTCGGGCTTGCTCAATCATCGAAATCCTCGCGACAGGATGACTAATTTCCCCATCTGATATTAGGAGCGCCAACATAGCAGGTAGCTTCATCCAGGCGGATGCCGTGCACTGTCTATGCCAACGCGCTACAACTTTGCGTTACGTGTTGTAAAGTTCGGTGCGAATAAAATTGTCAAGCATGAGGATTGATCGTGGTGACTCAACACAGTGCGAGGAGGAACGGCTAAAGCTCGGCGCATGTCCGGCATATCTTTTGCGCAATAAACTCCAAAAAGGTCTTACGTATGAACCGATGCAAACGGATTCTGGCGCCGACGGATCTCTCTAACCTATCGTTACCGGCTGTACGGTATGCTCTGGATCTCGGTTTAGAGCAAAATGCGACGGTGATTATTTACCACGTGCTGAGCGAAGATGGCGATTGGTTTGGTGAGGACACTCGTCTGAACCCTGCCAGCGCGCTCTTACCGCGGGGAAAAGAACTATTGCACGATTTCATCGCCAACAATTTTGCCGATCTTGTCGGCAGAGTGAAGATGATCGAGGTAGTCGAGCCCGGCATCCCCTATAGCAAGATTGTCGCTAAAGCTGCAGAGAAAGAGGTGGATTTGATCGTGATGTCAACCCACGGCCGCACCGGAATTAAACAGGTGTTGATCGGCAGCGTCACAGCCCAAGTCGTGGCGCATGCGGACTGCCCGGTACTGTCGATTAGGCCTACGGTAAACTTATAACGGTGCCATCGGGGATTCGCGGACAGAAAATAATTCGCATTCACAAGTCGTAAACCGGGGTATGGATCGCCACATGCTCACCGCGCGCTATGGCACTGACGATGTCGGCCCGGCTTACAATGCCGACGACCTTGGCGTCATGCATAACGGGGACTCGCTTGACACTGTGCGTAGTCATGAGCTGCGCGATGTCTTCGACCGAAGTGTTGTCCGGGACAGTTATCACCTTCTTGCTCATGATTGACCTGACATCCTTGCCTTTCTTGGCAATGATGTCCGCTTCGGAAACAATGCCAATGATCTTGCCATTCCTGTCGGCGACCGGCGCACCACTCACCTGGTTCTTGATCAGGGTTTTGGCGAGCAGTTTGACCGTCATCGTAGGGGCAACGGTAATAATATCTTTAGTCATGATATCTCGAGCAATCATCGCGTGCCCTCCTAAAGCCCTCGTTCGGCGATTAAGGTCGCAAGATCTCCGACGCGGCAGCTATAACCCCACTCGTTGTCGTACCAGGCCAGCACCTTAGCCATCTTGCCGTCGAGCACGACCGTTGATAAGCCGTCGACAATCGACGACGCCGGGTTACCACGAAAATCGCTCGAAACCAACGGCTCGCTGCAGTACTCCAAAATTCCTCTCATCTGTGTTTCGGCAGCTCCTTTGAATGCGCGGTTTATATCATCGACGCTCGCTGTCTTTTTCAAATCCACAACGAGATCGACCACAGAAACAGTCGAAGTCGGGACGCGAAGCGAAAGGCCGTGTAGTTTCCCTTTGAGCTCGGGCATGACCAAGCCGATCGCTTTAGCGGCGCCGGTGCTAGTGGGAACGATATTCATCGCAGCAGCTCGCGCCCGGCGGAGGTCCTTGTGCATGAGATCGAGAATGCGTTGGTCATTAGTATAGGCATGCGTCGTTGTCATGAGGCCGCGTTCAATGCCGAAATTATCCTGCAGCACTTTCGCAACCGGTGCCAAACAGTTCGTTGTGCATGAAGCGTTGGAAATTATGTGATGCTTGCGGGGCTCATAAGCCGAGTCGTTGACGCCGAGCACGACAGTAAGATCCTCATGAGTTGCTGGCGCCGTGATGATAACCTTCTTTGCCCCAGCATCCAGATGAGCACGGACTTGCGCACCGTCGGTGAAGACGCCGGTCGATTCGATGACGATATCGACGCCGAGTTGTTTCCACGGCATCCGTGACGGTTCTTTTTGGTTGAGCACGGCGATATTCTGTCCATCGACTTCCATGATACCTTCGCCGAGCTCGACCTTTCCGGGAAAAATCCCATAAGTGGAGTCGTATCGAAACAGATGGGCATTAGTTCTCAAGTCCGCCATGTCGTTTACAGCGACAACGCTCAGCTCTTTACGGTGCTGCTGCATTACTGTGCGGAGGACGAGCCGGCCGATTCGGCCAAAGCCGTTTATAGCGATTCTTGCATTCACAGTCTCTCCTTGAAGTGGACGGCACTAATGTTTGCGATTTCTATGCCGAAGAAGGCATCCTCGTTAGGTGCGCATTTGTTCGCAAGCTTGAGAAGAATCCAGGTCCGCTCTCGCAGGCATGAGAAGATTGGTTAAGCCCTATTACTAAAAAATTGAACAAACTATAGATCGGCCGTGGCACACCCATTGCGCTTACGCCGATCAAATTCGATGCCTCTTGGGAGACGAACAGTATGAAAACCGAATCAGTCCTGATTGAAGAGCCAAGAATAGCGAAGCTACTTTTCAGCGATACGCGAGTAGGTTGGCTTTGGCTCCCGCTTCGCTTGTACCTTGGATACACGTGGTTTGAAGCTGGCTGGCACAAGTTTGTGGATCCGAAATGGATGGGATCCGGTGAGGCGCTGCTGGACTTCTGGAACCGAGGACTGAAGATGACTCCCAAGCCGGCCATCACCTTTGATTGGTATCGGACATTCATTCAGTACCTTGTCGACAGCGGCGCACATACCTGGTTCTCCAAGGTTATCATTTTCGGCGAACTAGCAATCGCCACAGGACTAATTCTTGGTGCGTTCGTCGGGGTTGCGGCTTTTTTTGGTGGTTTAATGAACTGGAGCTTTATTATGGCGGGCTCAGCATCGACCAACGGCATGCTGTTCGCGATTGCGACTTGGCTTGTGCTCGCATGGCGCAACGCCGGGTGGATTGGGCTTGACCGATGGTTATTACCTGCTCTTGGGACGCCGTGGGAGCCGGGGAAGGTTTTTGGGGTTAGTCGAATAGCTGCCGCAACATAATCCCGATCAAAACAACTTAACGCGTGAGCTGGCGATGAACCGGTCGTGACGAAGCAGAAAGGAAGAATCATATGGAAAACTACGCTGACGTCGATGCCATGTTTAATCTGACCAACGTCTCGGAAGGTATTTCGCCGATTGAAAAGCTCCTCAACGAGTTCGAAGCACATGAGGCGAAGGAGGAAAAGGCCCTCGAAGTCTATCGCACTGCCCTCGAGCACATGCCGAACCGCTCGACTCGGTTTTTGTTGCAGCTGATCGTTTCTGACGAGGAGAAGCATCGGGCCGTGATTCACGCCATGATTGCAACTCTCAAGGGAAGTCTGAGTTGGACGAAGCCTGCGGACAGCCTTGAAGGGGGTGACGAATTGGCGAGTTTGAAGGGCAAACTGCATACTGTCACCGAAGATTTCATTCGGCTAGAGAAGGAGGGCATCCAGGAATATAACGCGCTGGCAAAAGAAAGCAGCGGTTATTATCACGGGCTTTTCAAAATACTCTTGGACTCGATGATTCGAGACTCCGAAAAGCACGTGGAGTTGCTGGAATTTCTGAAGGATAAGCTAAAAGCATCATAACGCCGCGTCAGTTCGTTTGCGCGACGTCATGTCGCACAATGGAGTAACGCGCCAAGAAAACCTCCCATACGACCTCCTGGTCGTTCTGTGTGCACGCTCGGTTTCGGAATTACTGCCCGCTCTATCCTAATTCGCTGACATAACGGAGGACATCGGTCGTTGTAACGAGCCCGACCAGAGATCCTTCGCTCAGTACCGGTAAACAGCCGATCTTATGGCTGGCCATGAGATGCGCTGCTTCCTTTATATCGGTGTCCGGCTTGACGGTGATGAGCCGTGTTTTCATGATCTCTTTGATCAGCACGGTTTTCAGCAGCGCTGACTTGGTTTTCTGTCTCAGTCCGAAGATTTGGCTGGCCGCCGCGCCGAACAAATCGCGCGCACTCACGAGACCGACGAGCTTGCCGTTCTCGACGATCGGAAGATGGCGAATCCGACCGAGCGAGATGACGTCATTAGCGAGATCCATCGTATCATCGGGCTTAAGGGTAACCGGAGAGCCCATCATAATCTCACGCACAACTCCCTCTTTGCCGTTCTTCATGCCTATTCCTCCTGCAGCCTGTTGAGGAAACATTTCAAGACATCGATATAGGTAATGATCCCGACCAGACGTTCCGATTCATTGATGACCGGCACGCCGCCGATCTTCTCTTCAAGCAAAAGCTCTACAGCATCCTGCAATTCGTCGTCGGGTGCCACGGTAAGAGGATGGGTGGTCATGATTTCATTCACCTCGGTGCCCAGCGCATGTTCACGCTCCTCTGGCGGGGACAGTAGTGAGTTGCTGAGAAAGGAGCGGAGATCGCGGTCCGTGATGATGCCGATAAGAGCGCCATCTTTGACTACAGGGAGTTGCCGAATTCTGTTCTGCGACATAAGTTCGTCAGCCTGTGCGACGGTTTCGGACGGAGAAATGCTAAGCGGATTTCTTGTCATTACGTCGACGACTTTCATCCAATTGTATTTTCCCATTGTCCTCTCCTTTATAATCGAGCCGCTAGGGCGCTTGCGGGCCTCGACTCCTCGATTCATCTGGTGGAGCACACAATATGCCAATCACGAGTGCGAGATCTTGCAGGCAGTTCATCACGTTGAATTCCTCATGCATAGGAGTTTTCGCGCGGATGCCAAAGACATCGGTCCCTCAGAAGTTCGGACCGTGTTAGCCGAGGAACGCAAGTCTAAGCGCATACAACGGCATGTTTCTTGCGGAAATGGGTTCTCGATTACACGCCGTAACTTAAGAGGTACATATGCCTAAGGTGGAAAAGATACTGGCACCGACAGATTTTTCGGAACTATCAAAGCTGGGAGTGCGCTATGGTTTAGAAATGGCCCGCGATAACAAGGCCGAGTTGATTGTTTATCATGTAATCGATCTCGGTGAAGCGTGGAAAGGCATTCACACTGAACTGACGCCGCCCTATCACGACATGCTCGAGGACAACCGCCGTCTGTTGGAAAAGTTTATCAGCGAGAATTTTCCAGAGCGGATAGACTTGGCGGAACTGAGGCTGGTTGTTGAGTTCGGCGCCTCTTTTAAAAATATCGTCGAATTGGCCGAGAAAGAACATGTTGATGTGATTGTCATGTCTACCCACGGCCGCACCGGGTTGGATCATATCATCCTGGGCAGCGTGACGGAAAAAGTGATTGCGCGCGCTCCCTGCCCGGTGCTCGTACTGCCAAGGCGCGCTACGCGGGCCATACCCAGTCCTGCGTAATCGATCGAGTGATCCGAGACGGTAGACGCCGATAGCTGAATGAACGGCTATCTTTGCAAAGTGCCGACGTATTCGGCAATCAGTTTGGCTTTGAGGAGCGCAGTGAGTTCCGTGTATTTTTCTTTTTCGTGTTCTTTCCGAAATACTTCCCCCCACACCGGCATATTGCGATCACCGTGTGCGCGAACCGAGCGGCTGCCGTCGATCGACGACACCACTCGGTCAGTCGGGTACATGCCTTGGTTATTGCGCTTCAGGACCGTGAGATCGGGCATTTTGACTTTCAAATCACGACTCACCGGACCGTCTCCTTTGCCTGTGATTCCGTGACAGGAAGCACAGTACTTTAAATACATGTCTTTTCCCCCATCGACGTCGGCTGCGAAGGACTTTGCAAGCGGCGCGGTAAATACTAGCGCTAAGATTGTCCAGAATAAACGGTTCATAACTTGGAACCATCCTCGCCGTAAAGCTTGCGCAATAGGCGTCTTCCCGAAGAGAGCGTAAATCACTTGGCGTGACTAGCACATTTCCCAGTCGTGCGAAAGTTGTGGGCTGTTGTTAGCAGTTTTGCCAAATGTCACTGCACAACAAATGATGAATTCCCGAACTAAGGCGCCACTCGGATGCGTGAAAACGGTGTTGCGCATGAAACCATATAGTGGCACCAAAGCTGCGTTTTGTAACAGACGAAAGTTCCTAGAGGTCGGCAGTATGGACAATCAAAAGGACCGGTTTGGCGAAACCATACGCCTAGTCGAAAAAGCTAAAGAGGATATTTTTTTTGCCGCAAGGGATCGCGAGCTGGTGGAGAAATTACGGGCGCAGGCCTGCAAGGTCGATCGAGCTGAAACCTTCCGCTGCGTCAAATGTCCGGGCAAGTTGGAGGGTTATAGCTTTCATGGCATCACTCTCGATCGCTGCCAAGAATGCGGTGGCGTTTGGCTGGACAAAGGTGAGTTAGAAGCGATTGTCAGAAAAATCAGCCGCTGGCCTGCGGTTGAGTGGCTTGATAAACTGACCGCCAAAAACGATTGAATTTTTCATTGAGGAGTTGTAATGGCGAACGACGCGCAACGTAAGAAACTTAAGAATCGCATGCTGAATGTAAGAGTCATGAAGAAACTAGCAAAAACTCTCGTATGCTGCGGTTTGCTCACACTGTTAGTCGCGATAATTCCCGAAGCACTGCGGGCTTACGATGAAATAACGGTCAAAGACGGTGCGACTGTACGTGGCAGCGTCAAAATCGAAGGTGCAGTACCGAAGTTGGCGCCGCTGCAGATCACCAAATACAAGGAAGTTTGCAACGACGCGCCCAATGAAAGTTTGCTGGTCGGCCCAAATCGCGGTGTTCGCTACGCAGTCATCACTCTGGAAGGGATCGGCAAAGGAAAACCAGTTGAAAGGGAAGCTGTCCACGAACTCGATAACGTGAAATGCCGTTTCACGCCGCACGTGCAAGCCGCTACTGTCGGGCAATTCGTCCTGCTAAAAAACGCCGATCCGATCCTTCACACCGCACACGCTCGATTTGCCAACGATCAACCCCAGTTCAATGTTGGCCTCTATCCCGGGCGCGTAAGCCGTAAACCACTCATTGCCCCCGGCCTGGTCAGGATTCTATGTGAGGTGCACCCGTGGATGTCCGCATATATTGTCGTGACGGAACATCCCTATTTCGCTGTGACGGATCTTTACGGAGAGTACGAGTTGAATGAAGTTCCGCCGGGAACGTATCAGATCAAAGTCTGGCATGAGAGCTTGGGCGTTCAGGAGAAACGGATCGAGATCAAACAGGGTGGGGCCCAAGTTATCGATTTCAGTTTGACGCCGCCAGCGGGGGTAAAGAAATGAAACGGATTGCGCAATGGACCGCGATGGTGCTGGCGATGCTATCAGGCATCCCATGGGTCTGGGCAGACGGCGTGGGCGTGATCAAGGGCACGATTACGATCAACGGCCAACCCGCGATGGGCGCTGTCGTTTCGGTCGAAGGCCTGCCGAAGGATGCGGTCAAAGGTCAAACGGCACTGATGAAACCGCAGAAAAGAGTCATGGATCAACAGAACCGCAAATTTTCTCCCACGGTGCTGGCCGTACGGACGGGAGAGACCGTTGAGTTCCCGAATCACGAAGACCAGGTTTGGCACAACGTTTATTCCAAGGGCGGAGCCAACGATTTTGATCTCGGCCTGTATCCGCCGAACAACAGCAGGAGCAAAAAATTCGAGAATCCGGGCGTTTCGCGTATTCTCTGCAATGCCCATCCTGACATGGAAGCTTTCATTGTCGTGAAGGATCATCCGTTTTTTTCAACCAGCGACGGCCGCGGCAACTACGCGATCAACAACGTTCCATTGGGTAAGCTGCGCGTGGAGATCTGGTATCCAAATCTGGGTGTCAAAAGCGAGATGATTCCGCTCGTACGCGACGGGGAAGTGTTTGAGCTGAATGTCGATCTGAAGAAACGCTAGCATATGGAGTGATGATGCGTGCTGCGAGAAGGCCGGAAGATTTAACCGCTGCTGAAGCACGTGTGCTTCGGCTCGTTTCTGAGTCGAAAACCAATCGCGAGATCGCCTCCAGCCTTGGAGTCAGTCCGGCGACCGTCAAACGCCACCTGGAAAATATCTTGCGCAAGCTACGGGTGCGCAATCGCATCGAAGCCGCGATCTACAGCTTGAGCATGGCGGAGTGCGATGGGGGCAACAACGGCGATTGTCCGCTTGTCGCCTGGCGCAGGCGCTACGAGACTCGACGAAATGGGCCGATCGGCCAATAGTTTGTTTTTCCCGCCAGTGCTATAAGCCAGTCTAATTCCACTCGTTTCGCGTTACACGGGACGGAGAAATCATGAAACGATTTCTGTTCATGTCATTTGTTAGCGTCCTGTTGTTTGGCATCACTCATTCCACTTGGCCGGCGGAAAAAGAACCGGTTCAAGAACCTGCCAAGGAAGCGGCCAAAGAAGCGCCGCCCACCTACGTCGGCACCGAAGTTTGTCAAGCTTGCCACGCCACGCAGTTTGAAAAATTTTCCAAGACGCTGATGGGCAAAATTTTTCTTTTCAACGCCCGCAACGAAAGCGAGAAACAAGCCTGCGAGAACTGCCATGGGCCCGGCAGCAACCATGTTGCAGCCGGCGGTGGAAAGGGCGTTGGCGGACTGATTAGCTTTCGGAAGGACGGCGGCGAATCGGTCGCTCTCCAGAACCAGACCTGCCTGACGTGCCACCAGCGCGGAGTGCAAACCTATTGGAATGCGAGCCCTCACGCGAGCCGCGGGATGGGTTGCGTCACTTGCCATACGATCATGGAGAAAACCTCCGATCGTTATCAATTGGCCAAAGTCGGTGAGCACACGCCGTTTTTTACCAAGCGTGCCCAGACGGAAATTTGCGGTCAGTGTCACCTGCAGCGAAACGCGCAACTTTTACGCTCGTCGCACATGCCGGTCAGAGAGGGCAAGATGACCTGCACGGACTGCCATAATCCGCACGGGAGCCCGAGCCCTGCTCAGCTCAAGCAAAACAGCATCAATGAGAATTGCTACACGTGCCACACCGAACGACGCGGCCCCTTTCTTTGGGAACATCCACCGGCAGTGGAAAATTGTACCAACTGCCACGAACCGCACGGCACGGTGAACGATCGACTGCTCAAAGTGACCGATCCGCGACTCTGCACTGGATGTCACATGGCTACCCAACATCCGGCCACTCCACGCGCGCCCACCTCGGTTTTTTTCTTCAACCGCAGCTGCACCAACTGTCATAGCCAAATTCATGGCTCGAACCATCCGTCAGGGAAATTCTTTCAACGTTGAAGAGGTCTCATATGAAACGGAGCAAAATTTCTTGCTGCGCGATTTGGACCTTCGGAGCGCTCTTCTTTAGCGTCTCGCTTTCCTGGGCACAAGTTGAAGTAGGAGATCTCACCATCAGCGGCGGAGCGGAAATCGGCGGTCTGCCGCGGACGTTTACAGGCGATAAGGCGAAGTTCGAGGAGTATCGCGATATTCCCGAGAGCGTTATTGTTCCCCAATTGCAGCTGATTATCGGTGGCAAAAAGGAAGACTATTATCTTAACTTTAATGCCGTCGAAGTGGGTCGCCATGATCAAGGGTATAACCTGCGGGTGGGGAGATACGGTCTTGTCGACATGGAATTTTCATGGGACCAGATCCCGCACATTTTCAGCCTTGACACGGCACGGACTCCATATGGGCGTCCCGGCGGCGGAGGGATCTTTACGCTCCCCTCCAAGCCCACGACGACAGCGGGCACAGCGGTACGCGATTGGGTGAACGGCGCGGCCCAACCCGTTGACCTGACACTTTTTAACGGCATCGGGCGGTTTAATGTCCGTTATACGCCGACGCCCGGATGGACGTTTACCGGTACTTACTGGTCAAACAACAACAGCGGGAAACGCGCTTTTGGCGCGCTCTTTGGCACCAGTCCCGGCAGCTACAACATCACGGAATTAACTGAGCCAATTAGCTACCAGACGAATAATATCGAATTGGGGGGTGAATACGCGGGAAACGGGTGGACGCTCGGGCTAAAGTATACGGGTTCTTTCTTTCACAATAATATCAGCACGCTCGTTTGGGATAATCCGATTAACCTGACCGGCGTGGGCAACGCCTGCGTCGATACGCCGACGTATCAAACCAACGGCACCGGCGGTCCCTGCCGCGGACGGATGGATCTCTATCCCAGCAATCAGGCCCATACGTTTAGTATGACCGGAACCGCCGCGCTTCCCATGAAGACACAGTTTCTGGGAACCGTCTCATATGGCTGGAGACTTCAGGACGATCGCTTTCTGCCTTTTACGATCAATCCAACTATTGCGCAGCCGCGCATCAGCGCCACCAACCTTGATGGTGATGTACGGCCTCTGATGATCAATACGAGTTTCGTCAATCGCTACTTCAATAACTTGGACTTGAAGGCTTACTACCGGCTCTATGATTATGACAATCGCAGCAAGCGTGTATCACTCCCCGATGGCTACATCAAACTCGATTCGAACGCGCCGGTGGTTCCAGACCTGGTTACTTTTCCCTATGCGTACTCGAGACAGAATATGGGCGCGGACGCGGCTTACACGTTTAGCAAATGGCTTACCGGTAAGTTTAGCTACGGCTGGGAGAGAATGCACCGGGAGAGACGCGAAGTTTTGAACTCTGATGAGTTCAATGTCGGCCCGACTTTAGACATTAAGCCGTCTCCCTGGGCTTTATTTCGGGCCTCTTACAGGCATTACTGGCGCAATGCTCCCGAGTATGACGCTGGCCGGCAGGTTGTGATCGAGACCGGTGAAACCCCGGAAGACATTCGCGAGGCGCGCCTGGAGGCACTCAGAAAGTTTGACGAGGCGGCACGCCATCGAGACAAAGTGAGCCTATTCGGACAGTACTCGTTCACCGAGCAATTGACTTTTCACAGCGGTTTCGAAATGACGAGCGACCGTTACCCGAACTCTGAAATGGGCGTGCAGAACGACTTTGATTATTCGCCTTCGGTCGGATTTAACTATACTCCGCTGGAGTGGCTCAAGTTTTTCGGCAATTACAATTGGGAGCGGTTCGATTGGAAGCTTAACGCCGTGCAGCGCTCTGACCCGACCCAAACACCACAAACTGATCCTTCGCGCCGCTGGGTTAGCCGCGGGCGGGACCAGATCCATACGTTGACCTGGGGCAGTGACATCGAACTTATAAAAAATCTGCTGGGGCTTCGAATACAGTACGGCTTTTCCGACGGCCGAAGCGACGTGCGTGCAAGCGGGAGCACATGCTCGGGATGTACACAGGCGACAAACTATCCGACGATCAAAAACCAGTGGCACGAATTACTCACGCGGCTGGAGTACCAGGTTCACAAGAATATAGCTTTCAACGTCGGCTACTATTTTAATCACGCGACCGAAAACGATTTCGGTGTGGACATCATGAAACCGTGGATGGGCGATGTTGATACTGGTGCGAACGTGCAACGGTCAATATTTTTGGGCGATCAGATCAAGGGTCCGTTCACGGCTCATGTGGGTTATTTCACAGTAAAGTTTAGATTTTGACGAACGCAAAATTCCGGCGATTTGCTCGTTCATGTCGCGGTAAATCGAGTGTTCGTTGCAGTTCGCGAGTCCCGCCGCACGCTCTAATCCGGGCGAGGTATCGGCGCTGGTATCTGGATGTTTAGAACTAGCGCGTTCCGATATCATCCGACTGTATGCGACGTTAAAAATTCCTGTTGAGCGATAGGACAACACAGGAGCATCGTGAAGCGGATAATCAGTGTGGTTGGCCTGCTGGTTTTGTGGATCACGATCTTCGGTTTTGAAGAGGCACAATCAGCCGCACCAGCAGAAATGGATAGCTGCGGCACGTGTCATTTAGCGCTCGGAGTCGAAAAACTGACCAAGCCGGCGGAAAATTTCAAATCCGATATCCATGCGGCCAAAGGATTCGGCTGCGTCAGCTGCCATGGCGGCGATCCGTCGATCATGGGCATGGAGGCAATGGACAAAAAGAAAGGCTATATTGGCAAACCCGTGGGACTTCAGGTGATCGAGACCTGCGGCAAATGTCACTCGGATGCCAACTTCATGAGGCGCTACAATCCGACACTTCGGGTCGATCAAGTCGCCGAGTACTTTACCTCGGTTCACGGCAAACGACTTAAAGAGCAAAAGGATCAAAAAGTGGCGACCTGCGCCAGTTGCCACGTCGCCCATTCAATCCGGCCGCCGAACGATGCCCGTTCATCGGTTCACCCCTTGAAAGTCGCCGATACGTGCGGCTCCTGTCACGCCAATCGGGAGTACATGAGTCCGTACAAAATCGCGACGGATCAAGTCGAAAAATACAAAACCAGCGTCCACTGGCAGATGATGGCGAGCAAAGGCGATTTGTCAGCGCCGACGTGCAACGACTGCCACGGGAACCATGGTGCCTCTCCGCCCGGAGTATCTGCGGTCGTAAACGTCTGCGGTCAATGCCATCCGGTGAATTCAGAGCTGTTCAACAAGAGTGCGCACAACAAAATCTTCGCGCAAATGGGCATTCCGGGTTGTGCGGCCTGCCACAGCAATCACGCGATTGTTGCGAGCAGCGACGCCATGCTAAGCGCCGGAGACCAGTCGGTCTGCGCGAGCTGTCATCCGGCTAATTCTTCGGGAGCAACGGTTGCAGCCAAGATGCTCGGTTCCATCGATCGCCTGAAGGCGAGCACGGAGAAAGCGAGCCAAACGCTAACGAGCGCGGAACACGCCGGTATGGAAGTCAGCCAGCCTTTGTTCGAGCTCAATGAAGCGAAGACTGCGCTGATCAAAGCGCGCGCGGCGATTCATAGCTTCGATCAGGCGACGGTTGAGAAGGAGATAGAGCCGGGATTGAAGGTCAGCGAGCGAGCGTACGTGAGGGGAGTGAAGGCCCTTGACGAATTACAGTTCAGGCGCAAGGGATTAGCGATTTCAGCTTTGATCATCTTGGCGCTGGTAATCGGGTTAGTTCTAAAGATTCGCCAGATGGAGAAAAAAACAAAGTAAGCTCCGAGGAAGCTCTCAATGCCCGGGAACGAAACATACCTGCCGGTAGATCATGGGCGGCGAAATTTTCTCAACTGGTTTTTAGGGACGAGCGCGGGCGCGTTCCTGGTGGCCGTGCTGTACCCCCTGAGCCGATACCTCATTCCGCCACAGGCCGAAGAATCAACGGCACACACAGTGACGCTGTCGATCAAGACAACAGAATTAAGAGCGAACACCGGCCAAATTTTTCGTTTTGGTAATCAGCCGGCGATTCTAATCGAGAGCCCGACAGGCGTGGTAAAAGCCTTCTCGGCGACATGCACGCATTTGGGCTGCATCGTGCAATACCGCTCGGATATCAGTCAGATCTGGTGCGCCTGCCATAACGGCCATTTCGATTTGAACGGAAAGAATATCGAGGGCCCTCCGCCCAAGCCGTTGGAAGAATACACTGTGAACGTGCGAGGCGATCAGATTGTGGTGAGCAAAAAGGGCTAAATTGCCATGGAACTCGAAACCGCGAAGCACGGCAAACTCTGGCTTTGGCTCGATGAAAGGATCGGTTTAGGTGATTTTGCCAAGCTCGCCAAAAAGAAAGAAGTGCCGCTCCACCGCCATAGCTTCTGGTACTACTTTGGCGGAATGACTTTATTTCTCTTCATGATTCAGGTCGCCACCGGGATTTTGCTCCTGCTCTACTACCGCCCAAGTGCTGGCGAAGCATTCGAATCGATCCAGTTCATCATGACGGAAGTGCAGTTCGGTTGGCTCATTCGATCGATCCACTCGTGGTCGGCCAATCTCATGATCTTCGCCATGTTCATTCATCTGTTCAGCGCGTTGCTGCTGCATGCTTACCGTCGCCCGCGGGAAATGACTTGGATCTCGGGTGGTGGATTGCTGGCACTGAGCCTTGCCTTCGGTTTTACCGGCTACCTATTGCCCTGGAATGAGCTCGCTTTCTTTGCCACTCGGGTCGGCACCGAGATTCCCGGCGTGCTTCCGGCGATAGGGCCGTTTCTCCGCCGACTACTACGAGGCGGAAACGACGTCACCGGTGCGACACTGACACGGTTCTATGGCATTCACGTCGCGATCTTACCGGCGCTGGTGACAGTCGTTCTTGGACTTCATCTTTTTCTAGTGCAGAAACACGGCATGAGTAGGCCTTTGGGGGGCGAAGGCGATGCGGTAACGAAACGCAGCATGCCTTTTTTTCCGAATTTCTTGCTGCGTGATTTAGTCGGCTGGCTTTGTGCCCTCGGGTTTCTTGCGGCTCTCGCCGCTTATTATCCCGCAGAGTTGGGCAAGAAGGCGGATCCA
>Ga0075434_100000610_pt1 | contig 27714 bp, 30 predicted proteins | sample RhiMethybrSRZTD3_FD_75298 | JGI IMG/M metagenome (GOLD analysis project Ga0075434, IMG submission 75298) | Populus rhizosphere microbial communities from Tennessee, USA - Rhizosphere MetaG P. TD hybrid SRZTD3 | ecosystem: Host-associated > Plants > Roots > Rhizosphere > Soil | place: USA... | reverse complement strand
ACTATGAACAGCAGATGGAGGTCGAGCGCCGGCGCATCGCGCTCTCCGTCGCCGCCGATCCGCGCTGGCAGGGCGGCTACGCCGATGCGCTGCTGTTGGTGGAGAGGAAGGAGCAGGAAAAACGCTAAAACGCTAAAGCGATAAAGCAACGCTTTACCGTTCTACCGCTCTGCCGCTTATAGGAAGGAGTCAACTTGAAAACAATCACCTACGACGACTACTTGCGCCTGCTCGGCCTGCTCACGCTCGCCGAGAGCCACCGTAAGGCGCTGGAGGCCATCGAACGCGCGGCATGGGCGCTGCTCGACAGCACGCCGCAAGGGGACGTTGAGAGCGAGCGCAGGGGCTCTCACATCTCAGACGAGATATGGGGAGGCTACCATCGGGGCGTAGCCGAACTGCTGCGCGTGCTAGAGATTACGGTGGAGGAGAAAAAGTCATGAGGCCGCTCAAGCGCCACCACACGAGCCCGATCGGCGGCTACACGACCATAGGGCGCTGTACCATCCACTGGGGCTACGACCGCCAGCGTTTCGCTGGCCGCATCGGGCAGAACCGCCGCGCCGTGACCGCCTGTTGGCCGCTCGTTCACTGGCTCCGCGAGTATTACAGCTACGACTACGATCCCTATCCGCCGCCGGACCGGGATATCTGGAAACTCGTCTACTGGCGCAGGCTCAGGCGACCAGCCGGGCAGAGTTCGGTGCGCCTCGTCGAGGCTGAGTTGGACTCGGCGCGGCATCGCTCCATTGCGCGGCGCTCGCGGCACTTCCGCGCGCCGCGTTTCTCGCGGTGGTACCTGATGAACAGGAGCATCGTATGAACACCGACCCCATCAGCGCGGCTACGCACTACCGCGCGCAGCTCGAAGCCATCACGCAGAGTCGGTCGCATCACGAGGCCGTCAGGCGCGCGCAGAAGGCTCTCGAAATTACGTTCGCCGCGCCGTCCTACGACGAGATCGAGGTCGCCAGCGGGCTCGGCCTCAACACCGGGCAGCCATTCGTCTCGCTCGCCGTCTCGAATCCGGTCGTCCAGCTTCCGGTCGGCAAGGCGCGGGAGATCGGGTTGCAGTTGCTGGGAGCGGCAGGGGAGGCTGAGTCGGACGGGTTCGTGATGTCCTGGCTGGAGGGTGTCTCGGAACTCAGTCTGCCGCAGCGGGCGGCGCTGCTCCAGGAGTTCCGTGCCTATCGGGAGAAATTGAAGGGAGAAGGCGGAAGGACGAACGACGAAGGTTAAAAGATTCGTCGTTCAGCGTTTCGACAGGTCCGGCCAGCGCGGTGCTGCTCCGCCTGGCCGGTGGCCACCATTGGTAGAAGCAATGGCGGCGGTGCAAGCATAGCAAAAGCACCGCTGCTCGACAACTCGAACGGAGGTGCTATCTTGGATGCGCTAGAGGCCACCTATCGCCAGGCCCGCCACGCGAACCGCTCGGGCGGCCTGGTCCAGTTCGCGGGCGATCTCGGGCTCGCCGCTGCGTTCTGCTTTTGGGCATGGGTGCTCTGGGGCTTCGTTAAGCCCAGCTTCACGAGCCCACAGAACACCGCAACACTCGAATCCCTCGTTACGGGCGGCTTCCTCGCCGCCTTCGCCCTCATCCTGGCGCTCTGCTGCGCTGTGGTCATGCCGGCACTGTGTGCGGCGATTTTCCCCCACACCGCCGCGGCACAGTATCTTCAGGAGGTCCGCCGCTCGGCTTGGGGCTTCTGGCTCCTGGGTGGGTCCTGCCTCCTTCTGGTCGGCTTCACGCTCTACATCCTCGTCAATTGGTGGCGTGGCCGAGTCGGTGTCATCGACCCCGCGACTGGGCCGATCACCGCTGATGAGATGTTGGTCTACGCGCTCACTGCCATGACCACAATCTTTTTCGTCGTCGTGCCGGCCTGGTCCAGCAACTACGGCACGCCGATCATTTGGTTGACGGAAGTCCAGCAGTCGCACCAGGTCGAACGCCTCAAGATGACGCACAAGCAAGACATCGCGCTCGCGAAGGCCAGCTATCGCCGTGCGCTGAATATCCTCAAGGCCGGCCTGGACAGCGCGACCGCCGAACAGCGGGAATATGTCGCCGGCATGTTGATCGGGCTCCATGAGGCCGAGCGAGCATTGATGCTCGACATCGCCGACACGCTCGACGAGGATGCGCGACTCGAGCATGCGCTGCCGAGTTATAACGATCCGCTCGTTACGCAGCGCTATGGAGAGATCCGCGCGGCACTCGTGAACGGTACACCTGTCCTGCGGGGTGAGGTGGTGGACGAGAATCAAGCGCCAGAAGCGTTAATTCCCCGTTCCGCCCCGCGGCGCCCCGCCGCGGGGCGCCGCGGGGCGCCGCGCTACGCGGAAGAGTACGAGTCGGCATTTGAAGCGTTGCAGCCATTCGTAACGGCGCGCAAACTCGCCACGCATCTTGGCGTCGAGGAGCGCACCGCGCGCGACGTACTCGCGGAATGGGAGGAAGACGGCGTCATAACGAAGGGGAACATTCGCGGCCAGTGGCGCTGGACAGAACGGGAGGTGGCGTAATGGCATCGCTACAGTTTACTGACGCCGACCGCGATGCCCGCGGCTTCGTGATGGTGGTTCCGCCTGATGGGGAGGGGTTGACAGAAGGTGAGACAGCGCCAGCGGAGAAGGCCGCGGCGCTGCCTGCGCCAGATGGCCGGATCGCGTCCTTCCTACCGCCATCGCCGAAGCAGTCAGCGCCGGCAGCGAGCAAGGCAGCGCCGCTCAGCCGACGCGCCATCGCCGCGGCGGTGGCGGCGGGGCTCCTGCTGGGGCTCGTGCTGATCATCGGAATCAGCCGGATCGGGGCTTCCCCGCAAGACGGGGCTGTGTCCCTGTCTATCACCCCGATCGGGGCACCTACGGCGGCGCCCTCCCCTGTCGCCACGCCGTTCGGCTATCCGCTGGGCGCCGCGACGGTGGCCTATTTCGACCCGCGCGACCTGTCGAGCGCCACCGCGCTGGAGTCCGGCACGCGGTTTGTGCCCGTCGCCCGCATCGCGCGTGACTGGCTGCAGCTCCGGCTCGCGAACGGTGCTGCGGTGTGGGTGCGCTGGCCGGAGGGGGCGTCAGGTATCGGGTGTCAGGTGTCGGGGGAGGCGCCCGGCTCCCGGAACCCGGTCCCCGATACCCGGTACCCGTGCGGTCTCGACAGTCTGCCGGATCTGGCGCCTCCGACCGATGCGCCGGCGCAACCGACCCCGGCGCCACTCTTCCAGCCTCCAGCCCTCAGCCCTCAGCCCTCAGCACCACACGAATGCCAGACGGTTGCCGAGCGCGATGCCGCGCCGTACAAGGTCGTGGTGCAGGTCAAGGACGACGCGGGGCGCATTATCGGCACGGCTATGGGCGCGTCATGCCTGAGCCAGGAGGTCGCCGAGCGGCACGCCGAGGAACATGCGGCTGAGGTGCGGCGCGGCCTCGTTACGCCGACGGCGGCGCCCGCTGATGCGCCGATTCACGGCGTGTTCGATTGGCGCTATCAAATGACAGATCAGGCGATCGTGGACTCGATGCATCAGACGCCGATCAGTAAGCCAACACAGTGAAAGGAGCCCATCATGATAGCCGGGCATGGACCTAATATCGGCCATGGATATGTGAAATATGTTGTCATCACAGCTCAAGGAGCCGAGCTGCCCGCTGTCGTCTTCCCCTCGCAGATCGCCAGATCTAGCCACGCTGTCGCTGGCGGTCTGGCGCAGGCCGCGAGCGTCGATATCGGCGGCACGCGCTACTGGACGGGCGACGACGCGCTGCTGGCTGGCAGCCCCACCACGATCCTGAGCCAGCAGCGCCTCTCCGACCCCGCCTTCATCCCCGCCTTGCTGCGGGGCGCGCTCGACCGCTTCGGCTACCTCGACGGGGCGGCCAGCGGGATCTGTGTCACGGGCCTCCCGGCGTCGTGGGCCACGGACGGCGAGCTTGCGCGGCGCCTGGGCGAGCGGCTCAGGGAGGCGACGGCGTATCAGGTGATCAAGGTCATCCCCGAGCCTTTGGGCTTGATTTATAGCCTCTTGCTCGACAACAACGGCCGCATCGTGGGGGACGCATCGCTACAGAGCGGGAAGGTGGGGATTGTCGATATCGGCCATCTCACGGTCGATATCGCCGTCATCCGCAACCTCGTGCCCGTGCCGGCCAGTCTCGACACGTGGCAGCTCGGCACGTCAAAGCCGCTCGCGCAGGTCCGTAGCCAGCTCGCCACCATGTTCGATCGCGAACTGGGGATGGTCGAGGCCGACAAGGCGGTGCGTGACGGGGCGCTGCGCGTGGGCGGCCGGCTCGCCGCACTGCCGATGGGATGGGATCGGCCGCTGATCGAGAACGGGGAGCAGCTTGCCTCTCGCCTCGTCGAGGCGTGGGGGAGTGGGGCGGGGCTGGATGTCGTGCTGATCGGCGGCGGGGGTGCGGAAGTGCCGCAACTCGTCGAGGCGATAGCGCGGCGCTTCCCTCAGGCTGAGGTCATTGTCGAGCCGCAACTCGCGATCGCCAGAGGCTACGCACGGCTGGCGAGAAGGCTCGGGGGTGGGCAGTGAACGGGGAGCAAACCATAATCGATATAGCCGCCCGATTCGATTTGTCGGACCAGTCCGCACAGGCTATCTTCCTGCTTGGCCTTGAAGCCACAGGATACGACCTGAGCGAACTGTATGATGTGGGGGTATCGATCTTTAATAACGCGGGTGATCTTGATGCTCGGCTTCAGGATATGGTGTACCAGCTTGGTGTGCGCTGGCGCCCCATCTGGAAGCGCTATTGCCAGGTGCATGATCTGCCATATCCGCGCATCTGGCGAGACGATCTTCCGCAGGAGTTGCCGGTGTTGCTTGGTTCGATCACCCCTAAAAAGTGGCGAGAATTGTGTCGCTACTACCATGACCGTTGCCTTGCTTGTGGAAGTCCGCGCAACCTGTCGATGGACCATATCGACCCGCTCGGCCCGCGTGATGACATACAGAACGTCCAGCCGCTCTGCAGAACATGCAATAGCCGTAAGTGCGACGGCGCCTATGACTATCGTCCGGGCGGATCGCCCTTTGGTAGAAGGAGCCGGGTCCGTGGGCCGCGATGATAGGCTTGGTTTTCGGCTGAGCAAAGCCCTGCGCGATCGATGTGATCGCGCAGGGGACACCTCGTCTGTCGCCCGCGCGTTACTTGTCCTGGGGCTTCATGCCGCCGGGACAGACGTATCGCCGTTTGCAGACGAGGTCAGTGCGGTGCTGGGAAAAATCACAGATGCACGTCTGCGAGCGGCGCTGTTTGGAGTGTTGTTCAACGAACGTTCAACACACGTTCAACAGCCCTCTACTAGCACCTACTTCCAGGAAGCGGTGGAGGGCGATGATCCGCTTCTGAGCGTCGGGATCGAGGTATGATCGCACCCTCCCCGATTTGCTGCGCATTCGTATTATTCGAGTCCTATCAGAAAGGAGATCCCATGTCCACAATCACGCTCCGGGTTCGTCTCGACTCTGCCGCGCTCGATCGCCTGGAGGATGCCATCATCCGAGCGTTCGCGGCCTGTCCAGCGGTGGCGGAACACCCGTCTTTTCAGCGGCTCGCCGCCATGCGGGGCCGCCTCGTCCCGAGCACCGCTGCTGCGCACGAGAGCCTGCAGGCCGTCCTTGCCGACTGCGCGCCGCATGAGGTCACCGCCGTGCGAGACGCCGTGCAACGCGGCGATTTCGACGGCCGGACCAGCATGCACTGCCTATTCGGCATCATCGCACGTGAGCGCGGCCTGAGCTACCGCGATGTGCGACCTAGCGTGATACCGCCGATCGAGTCGTGGGTTGTCTCGTGCGTCTGGTATGGGATGATGCCCGAGACGAGCGAGGCTGCGCGGCTGCTCGACGGCTGGCTCTCCGAGTGGCTGGACGAGCACACGATCGAGCTCGCGCCGGCGCCGATTGCGGTGGAAGCCTAGAATCAGCGCGGCCCCGGTCCTCAGAGGACCGGGGCCGCGCTGTGTCACCCTGTCACCTTGCTACCTGGGGAGAATCAATGCTGACACACGATGCGCTCGCCGCCGCTCCCTACACCCGGCAATTCGGCATCGGCAGCCAGTAGACATCGCACCCGTCAGTGTCATTATTCCCTTGGTTTGCCATCATGCACATGCAGTTGATCTGCGGGTGCGTGTCCGGGTAGGCGTTTCCCCGAGCGCTCGGCAGCGCGCCGTGCAGCAGCGGCGAGACATCCTCGACCACGCCGAGGCGCCAGCGCCAGACCATCGCGCCCTGTTCCCACATACTGCCGAGCTTGCGCTTGCCGAACAAGGCGAAATAGAGCCAGCCGTCGGAGGCGCGGTAGGGGACGGCCTGGGTGAAATTGAGCACGACGTAGGTGCCCGTCGAGGGGTGGGGGACTTTGGCGGGGCTGATCATGATGGGCTCCTTTACTGAAGTGAACAAACACGAGAGGATGGTCTCTCATAAGAGTGGAGGAACATCCAATGAAGCAGCGAACAATCCTGGTTTTCGTCGTCGCCCTGCTGCTACTAGGCAGCGCGGTGCGTGCTCAGCCTGCCCCGATCAGCCTCTCGGTCACCGCGAGCGCACCACGAGTCGGGCAAGGGGAGGTGATCGACTACACGATCACCGCGCGCCGCACCGATCCCGCTGCTGGCGATGTCGTAGTACGGATCGCTATCGATCCGCGACTCACGATCATCAGTGCCGAGACATCCCCCGGAAATTGCGATTGGCGAGATAGCGACAACGTGGTGGCCTGCCTTTCGGTCGCCTCGGCGAGCGCCCCGATGGTCGTTCGCTTGAGTGCGCGGAGCAGCTGCGCGAGTGCGGGCCTGCCGCTTGTCAGCACGGTCCATGCGGCGCTCGCCGAGGCCTACCCGGATGGTGAGGCGGCGGATCTGGCGATTGCCACGCAGGGCGAGTTCTGTGTGTGGTTGCCGCTACTCGTCCGCACCTAGGTCGGTGTCGCGCTGGGTTCCTCAGCCTCGGAGTTGGACGGCCCGGCGTTTTCTGTTGGCGCCAGCAGCTTCTGCATGAGTTGCCGTAGGCCGCTGATTTGGCCATTCCGAAAGACGATCTCTTGGTTGACTTCTTTGATGAACTCGTCGCGCTCGAGCTCGAGCGCGACGAGTTCTTTTTGTATCTGCTCGATCACTGGCGTTTCTCCTAGACAGACAATCCGAGGTTGAGGAGAGCTGTCCTGATGTTGTTCAACAGCGTGATTGCCGCGTCCCGGTGCGCGGCTGTATCCCATCCCCCCGCCGCGGTGCCCGTTCCGCCTGCGGGTGCTGCCGCGCCGATCGATTGCTGTGCGACCGCTGCCGCGCCGAAAAAGCCGAGTAGCGGCGCCGAGCCACTCGCCTCGATGCGCATCCCCTCCCTGAGCGCTGTGTCGCTGACATAGAGCAGCAGCCGGGCCTTGCGGCTGGCGTCGGTCGCCGTCGCCCAAACGGCCTGGACGAGCGCCTGGTCGCGGTCCTGTGTGGTCGTGCTGTCGGCCTGGAAGGTCAGCTTCGAGCCGAGCCCGGCCGCTGCCGTGCCGCTTGTGCGGTGGCGCGAAACAAAGGTCGCGACTGCGGTCGTCGTGCCTGCGTCGCTCACAGCCGACCGGATCTGATCGCTTCCGCTGATGATGCCGGTGAATGCCGAGGTGTCGGCCTGGACGCGGAACGTCGCAGTCGCTTCGTCGAGATACGCCTGGTAGGTCCCGTCGGCGACCTCCATGTACACGCGGCTGGTGTTCCCACCCGAGGTGCGCGCCGAGAGAAAAAGCTCGTTCAGCCCGCCGCTCGACGCTCCGCCGACCGCCGCGGCATCCGAGGCCCCCAGAGTCCGGCCCCAGCGGATGTATTGCGCCGTGGTCGAGGTCGCATCTAAATTGACGCCCGTGGCGTCGAGCATGCCCCCGCCGGCGCCGAAGTAGAATTTTCCGTCTGTCTGCTTCCAGAGGATCTGATAGGTCCCCGTCCCCGCAGACGGATCATAGGTGTCGCTCGCGCTGTAGCCGATGAGGCCACCGTAGGTGTCGCCCGAAAGCACGACCCGCGCGCCACTCTCGGCCGTCTGGATCTTCTTGCCGGTGATTGTGAACGCTGCGGTAATTCGGTCGGCGGTGATCGTCCCCGCCGCGATGTTGATCGCCTTAATCGTCTCGGCTTCGATATCGTCCGACTGAATAAGCCGCCTGGCATACAGCTCGTCGACGCGGTAGCTCGTCGCGGCCACGATCGAGCGGTGGCCGACCTTGACGAAGCGCGCTTCGGTTTGCGAAGGCAGATCGAAGCGCTGGGCGGCACCGAAGTTGATCGCCATTGCCTGCGCCGCGACCTCGCTTGATTGGCTCGTCAGCGTGCGACCGTCGTCCGCAAGCGGGCCTGACCACCAGGTGTAGGTGCTGTCGTCGGTCGAGGTCCCGACATAGAACTGCCCGCCCGTCGTGGCGGCCGTCAGCGTGCGGTAGCGGTCGATCAGCGGGCGCTGCTGCTTGGTCCAGTGCCAGGCGGTGGTCAACCCATTGATGGCGTTGTAGTCGTCGAATTTCGCCGAGCCGGGCGAGGCCACATTCCCGCAGCCCGCGCCGAAGGTGACAAAGAGCGCGGTGATGTCGAACGGATTGGCGACGCTCGCGCGGTTGGTCCAGGAGGCACCGCCACTGGCGTTGGTGGATGTGTCGAAGAAGATCGTGCCCGATGCCTCGCGAATCCGCCACCAGCGGTGGGTGCTGCTGGAATAGCTGACGCTCGCCAGGTTGGTCGTCACGCCGGCGACGACCTTGCGGAAGTAGAGCGTGCCTGATTGCTGAAAGAAGTCCAGCCAGTTCGACGTGTCGATCCGCAGGCGGAAGAAGGCGTAGGCGGCCACGCCCGTCGCGACCATCGTCGGCACATTCACGCTCGCCGCCTCGCCCGTGAGGTCGTAGGCTGCGCCGCTGAGATAGGCGGCCTCGTGCGTGCCGGCGGTGGAGGATGGCAGCGTAAAGACGGCCTGCCCGCCTGTCTCGGCCTTCGTCGCGCTGCCGAGCGCATAGGAGTCTGACCAGGCCGCAGCTTGGGTGTTGTCGTCGAAGTTGTCGCGGAGATCTGAGAATTTCACAGATAGCTCAGTGTGCTAGAATGAGTCTATGGACGACGAAGAGACGATAGCGGCGCGGTGGCTGCGTCGTGGCAGCCAACTCCGAATGTATGCGGCGCTTATCGAGACCGCCAACATCCTGCTCAGAGATTGCCCCGCACTAGGCCGCACCCCCGAATGCCACGAGTTTTTTGAGCGGCACATGGAGGCATGCGATCTGCTCATGCGCTCAGAGGATGCGCAGCAGGCGCTCGATCTCCTCGTTGCTGCGGTTATGCAACTCGGCGATCTGTTTCAGTCCTACGCTGACGACCGAGAGAAGGGAGCAACGCTACCATGAGGCACTGGACAGAGATTGATTTTTCGCTTGGCATCGATCGTACCGTCTTTCTGTGCGGACTCACGCTGTCGGTGACCGGCACAGCGGAGGGATTCATCAAGGTCAACAATGCCCCAGACGATGATGTTCGCGTGTTCGGAGGCCCGACTGTTGACGGGCAATTCACCGAATATACCCACCAGTGTGTTATTCTCGCCTTTGCCTTGTCTTCTTATACACGGCGCATTGACTTTCCAGAGCGCCTCCTGGCTTCCTCGCTCACACTGTGGCATCAAAGCGCGAATGGCGAGCCCTATACGATCCAAGAACTTCGCGCGCATCGTATCGGGGCGGGTGATAGAGATTTGATTTGCCTACCACGCCCCCTCCCCCGGCATCGCTACTGGCCCTCGCGCCTTGCGCACACTACGCCGAGTAGGTCACTCCCCCGCTTGCCAGATTCCCGTCTTTGAGCGCGTCCAGCGTGGCTGAGGCTGTCCCCAGGTCGTCGGTGTACTTCGCGAGCGCTCGGAGGTAGCCGATCGTGAGCGCGTCCACCACGACCGCGCTACTCGCCACGACACTCGAATACTGGCCGAAGGCATCGCGCTGGCGAACCTCGACTGTCCAGCTTCCCGATCCGTCGCTCGTGACCTCGTACTGTTGCTCGCTGGCCGCCGAGACGAGCGTCCGCTGCGCGACGCCGCCGAGCTTGAACACATACTCGTACCCGTCGAAATCGGCCGCCTTGGTGCCGCCGATGACCGCCACGAGCAACGAGAAGCCGGCCGTGAGCGTCACCGTTGGCGTCGGGGGGGCGGCGTTGGTGGCCGTGCCTGTCGCGGCTGTCGAGGCCTGGCCGAGCGCGTCCACGGCGACGAGGCTATAGGAGAGCGTCGGATCGGCGCTGGTGTTGTCGCTGATATTGGTACTCAGCGTGTAGGTGTAGCGCGTGCCGCCGATGATCCGCGCGGTGAGGCCGTTGATACTCAGGCGGTAGACAGCCGCATCGGCAGCCGCGGCCCAAGAGATCGTCCAGTCCGCTCCGGCCGTACCCGTGTCCCCGCTCCACGAGTGGCTGATGCTCGTCGGCGTGGCAGGCACGGCCTTGGTTGCGGACGCGCTCACCACGCCGCTGAAAATGCCGCCCCAAGAGCGCGAGCGCAGTTCGACATAGAGCGACGGATCATAGACATAGCTCGTCGCCTGGCCGTTCAGCGCGGCCGTAAAGACGAATCGCTCGGTTGCGCTGTAGCTGGTCCAGTAGAGCGTGACCTTGGATGACGACTCATAGATCTTGATCTCGACATCCCGGAAATTGGCGTCGGTCGGATTGGTCCAGGTGATCAGCAGGTCGCCTGCGTTGACGAATGCGGCCGTCACACTCGTGGGCAGCCCTGGCGCCGAGAGATCCGCCGCGGTGACGATGTTGGCGCTCTGGGACCAATCCGAGAGTACGCCGTTCACGCGGGTGGCCACGCGCACGTAGTAGGTCGTCAGCGGCTTGAAGACGTCGATCGCCAGGCTGTTGGTTGGTGCGGGGTAGGTCGACGTCTGGCTGTCTACGAAGCTACTGGACGTGCTGAATTGCACGTAGTAGCTTGTGATGGCCGGATCGGCGGCGGGGGGCGCGTTCCACGACGCGCTGATGCGTGCGAGTGGCGTGCCCGAGCTGTAGACGATCGAGGTGCTGAGCACGATCGTATCGGGCGGCGGCACCGAAGAGTACGCCGGCGGCGCGGGGCTGTCAGCGGTGTCGATGGTGCTCGACCCGACGCTGATGGGCGCCTTGATGTCGAGGCGGGTGACTGGCTTGCTCTTACGCATTACGAAAGTAATTCCTCGGCGTACTGCACATCCCCCACCAGCTGGTAGGTCGTGCCCGGCACCAGGCCGTCGATGCTGTCGAGATACACGGTCTTGGTGTCCACCTTATCCCCGTCGATGACGCTCTCGGTCTTCCCGTAGGTGTGCGCGTCGTACTGTGGGCCTTTCTGGGGGTCAGAGGGCACCGTAATCGGCCCAAAGCCGATCGACACGCCCTTGCCCTTTACCACCAGGCGGTAGCCCTGGCGTGCGAAGAATGGCCGCGCCCGCGCGTCAAAGTCCCCCTGCGTATCCTCGCCGTTCTTGCCGAACCATCTACGCACCGCCCGCGCCCGATTCCAGATGTTCGGCGTGTTATCGATCCGCGTCTTCGTATTGTTCAGCACGGTGGCCAGCGCATTCAGGCGGCTGTCGAGCGTCGCCGCGCTGATATTCACGGCCGGCGAAAAGTCGGCGGGCATGGTGGCGTAGGGGTAGCCAGAGCCATCGGCCTGCGAGTAGCGGTAGGTGAGGCTAAAGCGGCTCTGCTTCCAGGCGGCCTGGACTGCGCCAGGGGTGATCGTCTCCTCCCAGACCGATGCCTCGACGCGCGTGCCGAGTGTGTGAGTCAGCGCGACAGGAATGGAGATCGTGGCCGTGCCCGGTCCGAACGGGCCGAGGGTTGAGGCGAGAGAGCCGTTGATGTAGACATAGAGCTTCTGCGCCACATCCGTCACGTTCGTGTAGACACCGAACAGGCGAAAGATGTCATTCGAGAAGTAGCGCCCCACGCTCCCGTACCAGAGCGGGCGCAGGTTCGGCAGCGTCCCGAAACTGCCGAGCGCATAGCGCATCATGAGGTTGGGGACGATCGGCGTCGCCGCCATGCGATCGAAGAGCCACTGCGCCGCGTTAGAGAGCTGATTGAGCTTCAGCGCGCTGTAGGTGCCTGAGAACGTCGGCACGCCTGGCCATGCGGTGGCGAACGAGATCGGGCTGGCGTAGATATCGTAGATCACGTAGCGCGCGGTGGCGGTCGAGGCGCTGCCCTGGACCTGCAACTCGACTTGCACGATCTGCCCATCGGTGTAGCCCAGGCCGCTGATGGTGATGTTCTGTGTGAACGAGCTTGTCGGCGTGATGGTCGCCGCGGCCGTGCCTGAGCCGTTCAGGAACACCTTAATCGTCTCGCTCCCGGCCGGCGTGGCTGAGCCCTCGATCGTGAGCGTGGTCATGCCCGATCGGAAGCGGAAATAGCCGTTCCAGATACGAAACGGCGGTGAGCTCGGATAGTAGCCGACGGTGTAGGTGTCCAGGCCGGCCGAACTGTCAAAGCACGGCATCTGCCGATAGCTCAGCCCATCCACGATCGCGGCGTTGCGGCGGATGGCGCGCAGATCCGCAGCGGAGAGGATCATGCCGACGCTGTCGTAGAAGGTTGGAACGGGATGGAGGGCGATTGACATAGGGGTCAGGGATCGGGGATCGGGGATCGGGGGCCGGAGTCCCATCCCTGGGACCTGACACCCGATACCTGATACCCGTCAATAGCCGAGTTGCTTCGTCTGGCCGGTGTAGTTGATGCCGACGATGTAGAAGTCCGAGGCCTTCGGCAGCCCGGTCACTGGCGAGACCTCGTACTCCCCCACCACGCCGGCGTGGTCCAGCTTGATGGACAGCAGCACGCACGCGACGCCTGAGAGCCCATAGCGCGCATTCGTGAGGCTGATCACGTCACCGACATCCAGACTCGGGTCGTGCGCCACGTCAGTGAGCGTGTAGATCGGCCGTGTGAGGTTGTAGAACGCCAGCGCCATCTGACACAGCCGCTCACCATCCTCCGCCGACTGGATGTAGACGGCCGCATCGCCGTCGAGCGCCGAGCCGACGATGGTGCCTGAGCCGACGGTGACCGAGCCCGCCTCGCCAGCAACAATCGGCTCGCCGTTCAGTTTGATCCCATAGATGCCGAACGGTTTGCCGCTCGTGTTGGTGATGGTGATGGTGACCCTCTGCGCGTCCACCACCAGCGTATGCGTGTAGCCGCTGCCGCCCTGCGCGACGACATTCGAGTCGAGGTAGACCGCGGTGATCGTGTCCGCTTTGAGCTGACCTGCAGATGCCTGCTCTAAGGATTTGAGCGGCCACTGTGGCTCCAGCGTGATGGTGATGGTCTCGCCGATATGCACGAGACGAAAAGTTGAGTCGTTGACGACCTCTTGTAGCGGCCTCGCCTCGCGCGGGATGTAGGCGCACGTGAGCTTCGTGTAGCGCTGGTCGGTGTCCGCTTTTTCGGCGATGCTTTTGTAGGTCGACTCATCGAAGCTGGCGCCCGGCGTGAGATCCGCAACGCCCAGCACCTGCCGGTAGCGCACGACCCCGTCCGGTCCCTGGTAAACCTGTCCCCCGCTGGCCTGCGCCAGCTTCAGCAGCTCGGCCCAGCCATCCTCTCCAGCGAGCCAGCTCCATGTCGGTGCCAGCACGGCCTGGTCGCAGCTGTAATAAAACGTCGCCGTGGGATAGCTGCCGGCCTGTTCGTAGGGCCGGCCGCCGCACTGCCAGAAGGTGTAGTTGGTGAGGCCACCTGCGTAGCTGCCGCTGCTCGGGTCCTCGATACTCGTCGCGGTGGTCTTCGTCGCGGCCGGCCGGCGATAGAAGGCGGGGCTGTAGATACTTTTGCTGGTCTTCCGGATCAGCTCTGCCCAGCCCGCGCACTCAAACGTCATCGACGCCACATCTCGCGAGCGGTTGACGATGATCCCGCCGAAGACCTGCGCCGTCGAGCCATCCAGCGTCGGAGTCAGCCGGATCGGGATATTCTCCCAGGGGGCTGCGGAGAGCACGTCCTTGACGGGGATCGTCGCCCGCGGCTCGGTTGCCTCGCCGAACGCCAGCGCGTTGGCGCGGTTGCCGGTCGTCTCCATCTCGGCGGAGGCGCCCTCGAGCATGGAGGAGGTAATGTCGTACCAGGCGCCCCCCTGGTACCACTCAAGCTTGTTGCTGGCGAGCTTGACACTCATATCAGGTCTCGGGTATCAGGTGTCAGGTGCCGGGAGCCGGAGTCTCGTTTCTGAGACCCGAGACCCGAGACCCGAGACCTGATACCTATCACGGCTGTCGCACCACCAGTGTGAGGTTGTAGTAGTAGGTGCCGTTCGGCAGCGTCGCCGCGCTATCGCACTCTTCCGTGTAATCACCTGGCTCACATTGGACCGTGTACGTGGTGCTGTTGGGGTGGATGAAGGCAAACGTGGTGGTCAGATCGAACACGGTCTTGACCGCCGCCCTGGTCGCTTCTGGGACGCGCTTCCAGGTGATCGTCCATTTGTTCTTCTGGCCGAACTGGATATAGGTGCGTGCCCCGTTCTCGCCGACGAGTACGGGGCCGATCTTCTCCGCCTCCAATTTCGGCATCTCGGTCGGCGCCTTGATCACGCTGTCGAGGTCGTAGACCGTGCCGGCGAAGCTGGTCCCGTTCAGTGAGATAGTCGGCATTGGTCCCTCTTAAGCGATAAAACGGTAAAGCGCAGAACGCTAAAACCGTCGTCTGCCAATGTGGTACGGCTTTGATCGAAAGCCGGTTTATCGCTTTAGCGCTTTATCGCTCTACCGCTTAGGAGATCGCCCGTCCGCTCGATCGCACTGCCCGCTCGACCGCGCCCACCCGATCGGCCACGGTCCCGATCTGCACTGCTACCGCGTCGAGCTTGCCGCCGAGCATGTCGAACTTCGCCGATTGCATCTGCGTCTGCGCGGTAATCGCATCCACCGCCGCGGCGTCGAACACGCGCATCACATCGGCGGTCGTCTGGGCGCGCTGCTGGGGGGTGGTGTCTGGGGCTGAGGCAGAAGCTCCGCCAGTAGAAGCAAGCCCGCGCCGCTGGGCGGCCACGCCCAGCTTGTCGTAGTCGCCAGCAAGGCCCTGGACGCTCAGCCGTTCCTCGTCGATCTTCTTCTTGCCTCGCTCGGCTGAGAGGATCGTGGACTCGGCCTTGCGTGCGTTCGCCGTCTCGATCTTCCCAGTCTGCTCGGCATACTGATCGGCCTCGTCCTGGAGTTGTTTGGCGTGCTCGTTGTTGATCGCATCCCCGCCCTCTTGGAGCTGCTTCAGTTCTTCCGCTTCGGCCTGTTTGCGGAGCGCGCGTAAGTCGTCGAGCTTCCTCAGTTGCGCGGCCTTCTCGCCCTTCGAGGCGTCACTCTCCTCGATCTCCTTGCGCTTGGCGTAGTAGTCCTTGTCGGCGGCGATCTGGTCCTGGCGGAGCTTGAGGTATTCCGAGGCCAGCTTGTGATTACCCGACTGCGCGATCCGCTGGCTCTCGGCGAACGCCTGTTCGTATTCGGCGGAGAGTGCCTGCTGGCTCTTGGTATCCAGATCTTGAATGCCGTTGTAGAAATCAAAACGGGAGCGACGCTTCGAGATCTCGTTGGCCTTTTGCTGCTGTAAACTCTTCTCCTGGTAGTCGCGCTCGATCTTGAGGAGCGCCTTTTGATGACGAAGGGCCGCGTCTTCGAACTGCTGATCCGCCTTCTCTTGCTGGTTGAGGAGTTGGTTATTGAGTCGCTGCTGGTCGGAGAGCTTCGCGGCGCCTCCGGCGCCTTTCTTTGCCTTACTTTTCTCGGTATCAAGGATCTGCGCCTCGATCTTGTTCCATTCCGCCGAGCCTTTCGCGTATTGGCTCTGCTCTTGCCTGAGGAGCGCGGTCTCTTTCGCTGTTTCCCCGCGCGCCTTGGCCAGGCCGACCTCTGAATCACGGAGTTCGTCCGTTCGGCGCTTCTGGTCAGCCAGGAAGTCCGACGAAAGCGGCTTGGCTGCCTGTGCGTTGGCGCGGCTTCCCCGCAGGTCGTCGCGGTTCTCGTTGACGAACTTCTGGTGTTCGACCTGTGCTGTCGCACGCGCCAGCGCCGCCTGGGCGTCAATCAGTTGCAGCGCCTTGCCGTAGGCGATCCCGTATCCGTTCGCCAGAACAATCGCGGCCTGGGAGTCACTCAGCAGCCCGCCCGCCACAGAAGCGGCGAGCCGCGCCAGGACCGCCTGCATCTGTGCGAGGGCGTTCGCCGCTTCTGTACTGGCCTGGGTCTTCTCGATTTGCGCTACGGAGGCGTCGGTTTGTGCAGCGATGGCCTGCCGGTGCTTCTCGGTGGCGCCCGCCGCGTCGATCATGGCCTGCGATTGCAAATTGATGGTGTTGGTGTAGGTGCTGGTGATACCGGTGCTCTGGGCGGTGACTGCGGCGGTCTGCTGGGTCTGCTGGGCGTCCCCCTGCGCGGCGGCCTGGTGCGCGTGCGCGGCATCGGCGAGTTGCTGCAAGGCCCCGCCGATGGGACCGAGCGCACTGAGCAGCGTCTGAAATGAGGTGGTCCCTTGCAGTGCGGCCTGCTGGAAACTCTGGCCCATCTGCTGCGTGTCGCCCGTCAGTAGCCGAGTCAACCCATCCGTGACACTGATGCGCTCGTTCAGGATGGCCAGCCCTGGTCCCTGCGCGAAGTTGGCTTGGGCGATTTTGAGCCGCTCTTCCGCTTGTGCCAGGTCCTTCATCGCTCCCATCGCGCCCGTGGTCTGTGCTTTGACCGCATCCATCGTGACGCCGGTCTTGTCCAGGTATTTGTTCAGCACAACGACCGCATCCGCGCCGCCCTCGATCTCCTTCTTCATCGCGTTCGCATCGCGGCGGGGCACGTTGAAGAGATGCTCGATGCTGACGACCTGGCCGGCCTGCAACTCGGAGAGCGCGCGGCTGGCGTCGGAGAAGGTCTTCTCGGGAGCCAATACCTTCAGACGTGCAAACGCTCCAAGGATGTCTTCGATCGGGGCCTTGCTGCTGCGAATAATGCGGACAGACGCCTGGATGGCCTCGGTCGTCTCCGCCTGCGTGAGCTTGTACTCGTTGGCGAACTTCGCCGCGCCCGCCCACACCTCGCCGCTATCGCGCACCCCGCGCAGTAGCGTATCGATCGACTTTTTGCTCGCGTCCAGCTCGGCCTTGAACTTGATCGCCTCGCCGAACGAGTCGATCGTCTTCTTGATGGTGGCGATCGCCACGCCCGCCGCTGCTGCTGGGCCGACGATGCCGAGCAGGGAGGATTTCGCGGACTCGCCGAACTGCTGAAATGCCGTTTTTCCGCTCTCGATCCGCGCGATCTGGGTTTGGACGCCGAGCATGGCGCGCTCACTGGCGGCGGTGTTCTGGGTTTGGGCGTTTCGAAGGACACTGAGCGCGCGCGCCTCGTCGCCTTCCACGAGTGCGAGGCGCGCTCTGGCCTGGGCGAGCGACAAGGCGGCGTTCTGCTCGCGCTCGAGCTGCGCTGCCGCGTCGCCCCCACGAGAAGCGCCCCCACCGCTGGCTGGTGCGGCGGGGGCGGGCAGCCGGATCTGCGGCGCGGCCTGCTGCTGCGCGAACTCCTGCAGCTCGCGGATCTGCGCTTTGGCCGCGGCGGTGTCCTGTCCGAGATATTGAAGGTTGAGACGGTAGATCGAGTACGCGCTACCGACCTCTATGCCGCCGGCCATAACCACTCCGAGGTGTCGGGTAACAGGTATCGGGTGTCGGGGCCGGAGGCCGATCCTCCTGATACCCGATACCTGAGACCTGATACCCCCTTATCCTATTGGCAGCACGATCTTCGGCTCGTCACTCTTCGCGTGCGAGCCGGCGAGGAGGACCGCCTGGTCAATGCAATAGGCGACGTACGGGTCGTCAGTCAGCCCCAGCAGGCTGCTCGGACGCTGCTGGTAGCTCTGCGCCATCGCGTGCAAATTCTGCAGCCCCCTCAGGCTCCTCACTGCCGTGCCCAGCAGACTCCACCCTTCGGAGGCGGGCGTGTCCGTCGGGCGGCGGGGAAAAAAAGAAGCTAAAGTAGATGTCGGTCAGATCGCGGAAGGCCAGATCCTCCGGGCCGATCTCCCCCGCGGCCGGCTCACTGTCCAGGCGCAGCACTGGGCTGACGAGGCAGAGCGCGGCCACCTCGTACATCCCGCGGTAGTAATCGCGCAGCCCGGCGAGTTTCTGGTACTCGCCGCGGTCCTCCAGCGCGTCCGTCCCCTCCAGGAGCCGAATCACGCTCACAATCATCGGATTCGGGATGTGGCCTGCCTGCGCGAGGAGGGCGTAGAGGTTGGGCATTTTGAGCTGGGCGATCTGTCCGTTCGACAGGGTCAACGTGGCTTCGCGGGCCATAACTGCTCCAGGTATCGGGTATCAGGTATCGGGTGGCGGGGACGGGGGGACAGATTCCTTCCCCTGATACCCGAAACCCGATACCTGATACCCAGCTAGCTATTTTTCGAGCACGATGTAGTACGCGCCGCCCGTCGGCACGCTCGGCAGCGCATTGCCGGCCACGTCCTTGGTGGCGCGGCTGGCCGAGAGGCGCAGCATGACCTTGTCGGCTTTCTTGCTCGTCTCGACGCCGGGCGCATTCCCCAGCGTCAGCGTGCCGAGTGGCACCCAGATGCGGATCGTGACCTGCGACTCGACGCCACTCAGGACCTTGATCGCGTTCGCCTCCACCCAGAAGCCGGCCGTCTTGCCCGCCGTCTGCGTCGCCTCGCCGAACCACACGCCCGAGGTGTAGCTGGCCGGCAGCCCGGTCGTCACCGTGCTCTTACTGAAGAGACTGGCCATCGCGGCGACGTTCAGCGAGTCGGGGCTGCACTCGACGGTCAGCCCGGTGGTGATGAAGACCTTCTTCGTTTGCCCATCCCCCTCGAAGGTGATCGTCGCGTCGTCCGGTTTGAGGTCGACCTTGTTCGTGAACTCCAGCGCCACGTCGGTGACCGTGCCGCTACCGCCATCCTTCTGGAAGGCAGCAGCGGTGAGGTCGTAGATCTTGTAGCTTCCGACTGCCATGATGGTTCTCCTGTTTAAGCGATAAAACGGTAAAGCGCTTCTAAGCGATAAAGCGCAAAACGGTAAAACAGTCAGCAATCGGCGCAGTACAGCATCTCAGGCGCTTTAACGCTTTAACGCTTTATCGTTTTACCGCTAAGAGGCGCTTTATCGCTCCGTCTCAGCCTCTCGTGTAATACGCGAGCTGCACGGTCCGCACGAGTAATCCGTTCAGCGCCGGGTCCGATGTCTCGCCGCCAATAGCGACGACCTGGATTCGCCCGTAGGGGACCGCCTGCGGGGGGTAGGCTTGCTCGATCAGTGGGATGAGGCCGTTGACGCGCCAGTAGCCCGCCTGCACATCGTCGTAGAGGTACCAGGTCCAAATAGGGATGCGCATCTCGATCCCGGCCCCTGCGACCGGGCCGCCCCGGAGCGCAAGAAACGGTGTGGCGGGTGGCGGTTTGGCTTTCAGGTCCTCAGCCGGGATGACGCTGTTCGCGCCGTTGCCCAGCGCTGCGCGTACAGCCGTGCCCGCGCTGTGGCTTTTCAGTCGCGCGAAGACATCCGCAGTTCGTGCCTGGACGTCGACTCCGGCCATGTCAAGATAGCTCCTGCGCGATGCCGCTCAGCGCTGCCGCTTGCAGCGCTCCGACTCCGCTCGTCATAGCTGGACCGATGAACGCATGCGCGCCGGCGTTCTTTGTCTCCAGATCGTCGGCGTAGTCAGTCGGGACCGTCAGCACCACGACGACCTCGTTCTCGCCGCCGCCGTCAATCGACTCGACGAACTCGTGTCCGGGATTGCGTGCCGCCACTTCCGCAGCCCCGCGTGCGAGCGCTCCGCTGCCGTCTACGTTCCCACCTACGACATAGGCGGTCGTGCCGGCCCTGGTCGCGCCGCTCTGGTCCTCATAGGCGCCGCTGCCCCGAGCCGCATCCGCCAGCTCATCGGCGGCGCCGATGAGGCCGCGTACGGCGCCGCCTACGATGCGCGGCGCGAGCGCGTCGAGGTCTATGAAGATGGACTCAAACCCCTCGGTTTGCATCCTCGCTCTCCACGATCTCGATCTCGCCAGTAGCACACAACTCGCGCACGCGCGGCGTGTCGCCGACTTCGTGGGCCTGGCCGTCGTGGGCAAAGTGGACGTAGCCACCGGGGTGTCGTTCGTCCTGCTCGTCGAGCGCGATCCGCGGATCATCGGTGCGGACGGTGCGGACGGTGAGGTAGGCGGGTTGTGGTGTGGTTTTTCGACTCATGGTGCTGGCTCCACTCAGACAATCTTGTTATCGGCTACATCCACACCGGGATACGTGCCGGTGTAGCCGATCGCCGTTCCACCGCGCCGCCGAATCGTGTTATCACGCGCGACGACATCCGGGCCGTTGACATAGATGCCGACCCCCCCGGCCATGTCGATCATATTCGCCTCGATACGCGAGAGCCCGTCTGGGCGAATGGCTGGCCCCACGAGCCAATTGACGAATTGATTGCCGCTGGCTATCGCCCCATTGGCCAGCACCATCCCGATGACATTCCCATTCGGCGGCATGGTCGTCATGCGGAAGAGGCAATTGTTAATGTTCAATGGCCCATTTCCGCCCAGCCACGCATCCGCGCGCCCAAGCGCATCCTCGAAGACACACCCGTTCAGCATGCCCGGCACGTTGATACCCACGCCGCTACAGGCGGGACCGTTGGCGGTGCGACGAAAGACGAACCCGTCCAGTATCACCCCACGATTGAGCGGCGTGCCGGGTGGCACATCAGGGTTGTTCGATCCTGCATTGATTGAGGTGGCGATAAAATGTGCGGTCAGGGGATCGACGCTCTCACAGGCGATATAGCGGTTGTAGGACGCCGCGCGCTCCGGCACCGCCGCATACCCATGCCAGTTCCACCCCCCGCTCCGCTCCGCATAGCCGCGCTCGAAGGTGTTGTATCCACCCTGGATGTACACGCCGTGTCGATTGCTCGTATCGCCGCAACTCACAGCCCGAATGCCTCGAAACGTACTGCCCTGGCTGTTGATGACAAAGCCGCACGCGGCCGCGCTGTCGTGTGCGACGAGGCGTTCGGCAAAGCCGTTGTGATAGCCGCCGTCGAAATCGCTCGGCTGGTAGAAATCAAAGCAAGCGCCGCCAGCCACCCCTGCGCCATACATCTGGGCGACCTCGATGTCCGCAAGCTGCCATTCGCGAGCGCCGAATGTGACCGAGACGCCGTACATGTTCGCCGCGCCGCTCGGATTCGCGCCGCCAGAGATCGAGAGCCCCTCGATGCGCGCCCGCTTGCCATAGACGCGGATGCCGTAGAGCGAACCAGAGAGCGCCAGATTGTCAGGGAACTGAAGAATGGTCTTGTGCGGCCCGTCGCCAATCAGATGCACATCGTCAGCGTAGATTCTGACCCACTCCCCACTCGTCTGCCCGGTGGGCGGGGCGTAGACACCTGTCGGGACGTACAGCCGCTTGTGCGCGGTCGCGGCGGCCGCGTTTGCCGCATCCTGCAGCGTCGCGTAGTCAGTGGCGCGGATATAGTCCACGTCTGCCTCCTACAGCACCATATCGGCACTGGCCGAGTAGGTGATTGTGTTGGCGTTGTTGTGCGTCATCGCCAGTCGCCATGTGCGCCCCACGAGCAGGCCGACAACCTCGGTGTAACTCGCCGCGTCCGGCTTGGGCGAAGTCAGCGCGTAGACGTAGGTGCCGTTGGCGGTGAGGGCGGCGGCGGCGGTCCACACGGTTTTGTAGTTGCCGCTGATGCTGTCCTTAACCTGGATCGACGGCGTGATGGAGCCGGTGCCGGCGCTCGTCACGTCCACGACGAGCAGCAGGCCATGCCAGTTGTAGTTCGTTTGATCGCTGCTGTTGGTGGTCGTCGTGCGGGCACTGGACGAGAGGAGCGTGCGGGCGGCGACGCCACGCTGCCGGTTCCATCCTGACTCGTCGTACAGATGTGGGCTTACTCCGAGTGGTCGCGCGTTCGCGTTCGTATCGTTCAGGTGATGTGTGATCTGGCCGTCGGAGTTATTGGAAGAAACCGCCAGTATCGCAAACAGATCGGCCAGCGGCGTTGTTATGGACGACAGCGCGAGCGTTCCGGCTACCGTGCCGCTCGAGTAACTCGTCGTACGGATGCGAAGTTGCGCACCTACGGGGAGGCTAAACAGATAGGAGTTATTGTTGGTCGGTCCGGTCGTAAACACCGCCGCGCCCAGATTCCACGCATGCAGCGTGATCCATGTCGTGCCGCCGTCGGTGCTGGCCTGGATGCTGACGGTGGCTGACCATGTGCCAGTGAGCGTGAGTGTTCCGCTCCGATAATTGCTCACGTCGGTGGCCGCGAGCATGTCGGCGTTGTTGCTCGATACGCTCGTCAGCGTCGGCGTGGTGTTCGTCGGCAGGATCGGCGCTTGGTAGTCGGACGGCAGCACGACGGGGAGGCTATTGGCCTTCGTCGTCTGGCCGAGCGCGGCGGGTAGTAGACCGATGAGCGTTGTCAGGCGCTGCGCGATGCGCTGCAAGCGGCCGTTCAGTCCGCTGCTGGCCGTGTCAGTGGTCGGCGCCGTCTCAGTGAGGCTGCCGGTCTTGGTGTCAAAGTCTGATTCGGAGAGGCGCGCGCCGAGCGTCGTCTCAGTCGCGGCGCCACTCGGCAGCGCCGACACGCCGACGTTGACATGCAGTCGCCCGCTGGCGTCGGTGATAGGTGGTTGGTAGTCGCCATCCGTACCCGCGGTCGCCGCGGCCGTGTCTTTCCGCACGGTGAGCGCCATCGTACCGAGGTCGCCAGAGACATGCGTTGCGTCTTCCGCGTACTGCGTGCCCCCACCAAACGAGGTAATCTGACCCCCGCTCGCGTCCACGATCGCGACATTCAGCGCGTCGTTGGCCGCCAGGTCGCGCACGGTGGCCACCGTGGTGCCATCGGAGAGCTTGACGCGCCCGATGAGGCTGTCGCCGGCGGCCAGTACGATGCCGGTCAAGAGCGCCTTGAGGCGGTCCAGCACGGTGTTGGCGGTCGGAGAGGCCTGCACCTCGCCGATCCGGCCCGTGAAGGTCGACTCGGCGAGCGGATCGATGTCGGCGCTGTCGGCGCTGTTGCGGATCGTGACCTTGCCGATGCGGGCGCTTGAGGCTGCTAGCACGATCGCGGTCTTGAGGTCTTCCAGGCTCTGTGTCGCCCGCCGGAGCTTCGCCGAGATCGACCCCGCAGCGCCAGCCGCTACGAGGGCATCGGCATTCGCGCCGAAGGGGTCGGACGGGACACGGGTCACATCCACGTCCATGCCGTTGGCGCTGTCGCCCGGCGCGAGTTGCCCGCCGCCGCTCGCCGCCAGAACCAAACCGACGACCGCGCGTGTGTCCGTGCCCGCTCCGCTGTCCAGGTCGCCTGTGGTGAGTTCGGTATCGACCGCGCCCGTGACACTGATCGTGCCGCTGATGGGCACCGTCTGATCGGAGGGCAGCACGACAGGGAGGCTGTTCGCGCTGGTTGTCTGGCCGAGCGAGGCCGGCCAGCGGCTGAGGAGTTGTTTGAGGCGGCCAATGACCGTGTTGGCAGTTGCGGCATCCGTGGTCGCGCCGATGGCAGCGTTCTGGCCGTCAGCAGTCGAGGTCGCGAGCGTGCCGCTGCCGGCATTTGCGGTGATGGTGCCGCTGACAGGCACGGTCGCGCTGGATGCGCCGATATTGATGTCGAGTCGCCCGCCGACAAGCGCAGCCGGCAGCCGATCGGTGATCGCCTTACGAATACTTGCAAGCCACCCCAGCACGTGACTGCCGCCCGCTTCCAGGCTCTGCCCGGTGATGGCCGCGCCGTCCTGAGCGACATTGGCCAGCGTCGCCTCGGTCGCTGCTCCGGTGGGGAGGGGGAGGCTGCCCACGCTTACAGGTTGTGTATCACTCGGCGTCGTCGCCTTATAGAACGCCGTGCCGTCCGAGAGACGGGCCGCATGTGGGCTGTTGGCCGCTGTGTGTTCCGCCGCCGCGTTCGTGGGTAGAGGCAGACTCGCCGCGCTCACGGGCTGAGTCACGCCCGAGCCGTCGACGGGCATGCGTCCGCTGACGAGGGTAGGCAGGCGCGCCGCGAGCAGCGTCACGATCCCGCGTAGTTTGCCGCTGATACTGCCGGCGATATCGGTGACGACAGCGGCATCCGCGTTCGCGCCGAACGGGTCGGCAGGCAGCATATCGACGTTGTGATGCGTGACGCGCGGATCGCCTGACGTGCCTGCGCCACTCGTCTTTAGATATTCATCGGCGCCGTCGCCATTTTTGACCTTCATCGCCATAGCTAGATTGCTCCGAGGTACTGGCTGTTGCCGGCCTGACTGAAGTCGAGCATCGGGCCGCTGCCAGGGGCGCTGATGCTGCTAGGCGGCCCGAGCGGCTCGATAATCGCGGTGGGATACAGCATGCCCGGCTGCGGCTGCTGGACCGTGAAGCGGATCGTGCTATCGACCACTGAGGTGATCGCGTCGCCGGCCTGCAAGGTGCCGCTGACGAGCACGAAGCGCCAGGGCTGAACGCTCGCGCGCGTGCCGGCCAGCAGAAGTTGCACCTTATCGGGCTGTTCCTCATAGGCGTAGCCCGACACAGTGCCCGCTGCGCTGCTCGTCTTCGGCCCAGTGATTCCGTCGCCCGATGAGCGCGTGACGGTCCAGGAGGCGCCGCCGACGCCGACGACGGCAAGCCCAAGGGCGTGGGTCGCGCGCATGCTATTCAGTTGCGCATCAGAGAGCAGCGCCATCGTTTATCCCTGCGTGTAGCCGGCCTTCTCACGCCTTCTCACATCCTCACGCCAATCTCGGCCGTCGAGCGGTGGCGTGTCGCCGCGCTCGACGGTGTGGCTGATGGCCCAGGCCTTCTTGCGATAGCGCGCGGCCATCTTCAGGCACATGTCGATCTGCTGGCTGCGCTCGTATTTCCATCCCAGCGTGCCGAAATCGAACTCTGTGCTGTAGCGCTGTGCGATGTGTTCCCACCCGTCCGCCGCCGCGGCGTTGATGTCGTACGCCTTGCCCAGCACCCTCAGTCCGCGGTAGTTGGCGGCCGGTGTCGTGAAGATGCCGCGCTGATAGTCGGCGGTGTAGTCGGTGTTCTCGACGAGGAGCGTGTTGTAGCCGTAGTAAATCTTGCATGCGCTTCCCTCCTCCAAATTCTCGAAAGGGCTCACATGCTCAACGTAGAACGGCACACGTGGCGTGAGTAGGCTATCGACGACGATGGCATGGTCGTCGAGGAGTTGTTGATAGTCGTCATCCGTCAGCGTCGTGTCGCCGTTACAGAACGATTTGACGCGTGCGATGAGGTTGGTCATGCCGGATCGGATAGCCATTGCCCCTATTCCCTCGGATATCGTGATGGGGTATCAGGTATCGGGTGTCAGGTGTCAGGGGGGGGCAGATTCCGGCCCCCGATACCCGGAACCCGATACCTGACACCCGTTCAGTCTTACGGCCGCGCCTCGACGATGTCGGCCTGATAGTCGATCGTGGCACCGGTGCCTGAGATCGCGCTCAGCTCCAGGCGCACGTAGCGGTGCTTCGTCACGATGGGAACATAGATTTCACCGCTAATCGCCGTGGTCGCGAGGGTGAGCGAGCACTCGGTTGGCTGGTAGATCCCGGTGAATGAGCTGTTGTCGTCCGACTCGGTAACGCGGAAGGTGGCCGCGCCCGCGCCCGACGAGGTGTTGGCGTTCAGGTAGAGGATGCGCGCCCAGAGCACGTTGCCGAACAGCGGCGCGCCAACCTTGAGATCGACGCCGGCCGAGTTGAACGTGCCGGTCTTGGTGACCAGCGCCTGCATAGCCAGTTTGGCATCGGTTGCCATTGGATGGTCTCCTTGGGGGGGTATCAGGTATCGGCTATCGTCCTGGGTGCCGGGTTTCGGGTTTCGGGTATCAGGAGGAGGAAACTGCTCCTGATACCCGACACCTGATACCTGACACCTGTGAAGACACCCGATACCTGAGGCCTATTACGAGAGCTTGATGCCGTACACGCGCCCGATCGATCGGTTCGAAGCGTTCATCACGCCGCCAGCCCAGTCGATCGAGGTGCGGTAGATCGAGCCGGCCTCCAAAAGGCCGATATCCTCCACGCCGATCGGGCCGTACTGCCAGCCGAAGAAGTGCGTGGTCCCATAGTTGACCGCGTACAGGCTGGTATGCACACTCGATCCATCTGCGCCCGTCGCGGCCTCGGTGACCGTGACGATTCGCGTGCTCTGATCGCTCTTGTAGCCGATGTCGCGGATGCGCGCGGCCTTGTACATCGAGACGGTGCGACCCATCTGGTCTTCGGCCTGGCTGAATCCGCCTTGACCTGCGAACTGACGCAGGTATCGCTCCCAGCGGCGCTTCAGGACCTCGTTCAAGTAGAGCACGACCCCCTCGCCTTCTGGCGAGTCGACTGCCCAGAGCAACTGGTCGACGTACTCCGTGAACTGGCCGAAGCTCGTCGCCGAGACGCCGCCCGAGGAGAGATCGACCGCGTTGGCGTTGATCTTGTTCTCACTTCGCACGCCGTAGGTCGAGCCGCTGTCGATGCGCCCGCGCAGCCCGACGATCGCGTTAGCGTTGCCAGAGACGTGGTTGTTGTTGATGAACTTGTCGTTGAAGTCGTAGGTGACAGCGCGGAGATAGGCCTCGACTTGCGCGCCGCGCGGATCGACGATCTGGTTCTGGTCCAAGACCAGGAACTTGTCCACATCGATCACGTTGCGGATGATGTAGGCCTGCTCCTGATACGGCGTCGGCGTGCCCGAGGTCGAGGTGCCTTCGGCGTTGATCTGCGACCAGTTGACCGTCGGGAGGTTGCCCTCCCAGCGGACGCCGTTGGCGATCAGGGTCTGTTTGTCGACGAAGGGGATGTCGTCGGCCATGACACTGCCGTTCTGGATCAGGCTGTAGGTGATGGCCTGGACCAGCGGGGAGTTGCTCATGATGGCGTACTGCGCCATCGTCAGCGCATTGGTTGAGACAGCCATGGGGATCGGCTCCTTGTGGTAGGGGGATTACAGTGAGCGGAGATTACTTCTTCCACTCGATGCTGGACAACCGTGGCGGATTCTTGGGGTCGAACCGCGCGACAGGCGGATCACCGCGCCGGACGGCCGGGTTCGTCGCGCCCAGCGCTGGCGCACCCGTTTGAGTAGGCCTGAGCGCCGGCAGGAACGCAGCCCACTTCTCGGCAGCGTAAACGTCGACGGGGAGGTCCTTGCCGTCCACCGTGACATAGACGGCTTTGATGGGCTTCCCGTCCTTCTGTTCGTCCTTGACGGAAAAAGCCAGGTCACCGGCCAGAGTCCTGAGCACGTCGAGCGAATAGCCAGCAGCCGACGCCACATCGCGCAGCTCGAGATCCCGCTTGAGCGTCGTTAACTCGCCCTGTGCCGTCTCGCGCTCCTTGAGCGCACGCTGCACGTCGGCGAGTGTCCCAAGCTGCTGGTACTGCTGCCAGGCCTGCGCCTGCTCGGGCGGGAGCAGCGCTGTGCCTTGCGCGGGGATCTGGCGCTGGGCCTCGCGCAGTTGCTCGCGGTAGCGGTAGTTCTCATCGAAGAGTTGCCGCGCCAGCGCCGCGGCGTCGGAGGAGCGACTGAGCAGGTTCTGGAAGGCCGCGAGCGGATCGGTGCCGCTCGCGGCAGTCGTCGGGCTCGGATTGCCTTGTCCACCGTCGCCTGTGCCAGTGGCGGATGTGCCGCC
>Ga0075434_100000608_pt1 | contig 27737 bp, 23 predicted proteins | sample RhiMethybrSRZTD3_FD_75298 | JGI IMG/M metagenome (GOLD analysis project Ga0075434, IMG submission 75298) | Populus rhizosphere microbial communities from Tennessee, USA - Rhizosphere MetaG P. TD hybrid SRZTD3 | ecosystem: Host-associated > Plants > Roots > Rhizosphere > Soil | place: USA... | reverse complement strand
TCCGAGATTTCGCTTTCGAGCCAGCGGGAATTGCTTCGTGATGAAGCTTTTCAGCTGCCCCTGGATCGCGTCACCCGACATGCGGCTCCCTCGTCTCCCGTGACCGGTTCCGGCTAGCTGTCACGATCGCCGGGCAACAAGAGCCATGCGCGCTCGTCGCCGACCTTCGCCGCGGCCTCCGGAGAGGCGTACACGACGACCGGGCTCGTCTCACGTTCCGTGAAGCCGGCTTGTGTCAGATACGGAATCCACGGAGACGACTCGAGCATCGAGATGCTCACGGCGGCCAATCCCCGCTGCCGGGCGACACCGGCGACGCCGTGGGCCAGGTCGGTGACCACCGCGGACCCGTCGGCGGTGAAGAGATCCGCCAGGACCGCCGTCGTCTCCTCCTGTCTGAACACGGCATAGCCCACCAGATGCCCGTCTCGGCGCGCCGTCATCACCTCGTGGCGATGAACGGGGTTCGCGCGGTACCGCCAGTTCAGATATTCCGCCGACCGCTCGACCATCACGGTCCCGTGACCGGTGTAGCCGCGGTAGAGGTCCGTGAACTCGTCGCCGAACGCCGCGTCGTGGAGCGCGACCTCGATCCCGGTCGCGCCGTTCCGGCGCCGGTGGCGAAACGCGAGCATCGCGCCGGCGATCGCCCCCAGGCCGCTGGTCAGCGCCGTGTTCCCGACGATCTTGCGGAGCCGCGCGTCGACGCGGAGCGCTCGATTGAGGCGGACCATCTGGCCGAGCGGACGAACCCCCAGGCGCCGGTAGACCGCCATCATGCCCGAGCTCGGGAAGTCGTAGCAGAAGCGAACACCGCCCGTCGTGACTTCGGCGAGACACGCGCGCTGCAGCGCCAGAGCGGGGCCGACGGACCGGTAGGCGTCGCTGACGCAGAAATCGCCGAGCACCCAGGCGACCTCATCGCGACCGGCGACGCACATCCGCCGCGGAAACGCGGCGGCGATGCCGACGACCGTCCGCCCGCCGTGATCGGTGGCGACCCACAGCCGACCCCGCCCGTGTGGATTCTGGCCGTAGACCCAGTCGAACCGCGCCTCGTCGTAGTGGGGATTGAGATAACGGACGAACGTGTCGATCGCCAGCCGGCGGTCGGCGCCCATGTCCCCGGCGCGGACCACGACACCACTGGTCATCGTGACTTCCTGAACCCGCTGGATGCCGGCACAGTCGGCTCGGGCTATCGGATCAGCGGAGCGGCCCGCTGCGCCAGAGCCGGAACTGGCCGAAGGAGGTCGAGGGCGTCGGACATGAACTGGGGCCGAGATTCCTGCCACGGAATCGAATTGCCGATGGCGATGCCGGCCGTGATGTTTCGCTGGCGCGCGGCGTTGATGTTGTCCATCGCCATGCTCAGGAGCCGGGTCTCGACCAGGTTCGCGTTGAACTTGCGTATCTCGCATCCGGCATTGGCGAATCGCAAGAGCTCATAGGACTTTTTGACGAGATCCTTCGCGCGCTCCAGCTGTTCGGGCTCGTCGCTGGATTCTAAGATCGTGATCGCCTCGTTGGCGAGCTTGCCGCCGAGCTCCACCTGAGCGCGGATCACTTGCGGCTTCGCCGAGATCTGTTCGAGCGGGCCCTGCTGGAGAGTTTGGGCCGTGCTCGGCGTCGTTACGGCGGCGAGCCCTCCGGCGAGAAGTGCGGCGGGCATGAAGCTCTGCTTCACAGTGGTTCTCAGCGCACTCGATACGACCGCGATCCAATTGTTGGCCAGCTTCGTCATCATAAGGACTCCTACCCTGCTATTGATTGTACGTCGTGCCGTCTGGATGCAGAGAGCATTACGCCAACCGTCGACAGCTCTAACTCCTTGCTGCTACTAGCATTTTTTTAGTTGTGCGTCGCACGGTACACCGCGAGCTTGAGGGCGAAGGTCGCGACGTCGGGCTCCCAGGGACCACCTCGCCGGAGCTCGTACGCCGGCGTCTGGGCCGTGTTGAGCCCGAAGCGCGTCGTGACGGCCCACGCGAATCCCGCCTTGCGAACGAGATCGATCGTAGACGGCGTGTAGTCCTCGGCGCGCCCGTTGGGGTATGCGAACGCCGTCGGCCGGGAACCCAGGCCGGCCTCGATGGCCGAGCTCGAGCCCTGGATCTCGGCCCAGGCGCGCTCGTCGCTCACCCGCGAGAGGATGACGTGGCTGACGGTGTGGCCGCCCACGTCGAATCCGAGGCCGCGCAGCGCCCTCGCGTCGGCCCAATCGAGCATCAGGTTCTTCGGCGCCGCCGCATCCGGAACGTCGAGAGCCTCGAGCAGGCCGTCGAGGGCGCGCTGGAGCTCATCGTCTCCGAGGATCTTGAGATGATTCTGGGCCCGGTCGAGCGCGGCGAGGCGCGCGGTCCGATCGCGCAGGACCAAGGTCTCCCCCCACGGCGTCCGAAGAGTCGCCACCTTCGTGAGCTTCAGCGCGACGGCCAGCCGATCGAACCAGGAAATCACTCCGGTGCCGATGAGGCCGGTCGCCAGGAAGATGGTGGCGGGCAGCCGGTGGCGATGAAGGATCGGCGCGGCGTGGGTGAGGTTGTCGCGATAGCCGTCGTCGAACGTGATGGCCAGGCTGTTGCGCGGCAAGCTCCCCTTTCGCGCCCGCTCGACCATCTCGTCGAGCGGCATGACGCGGTACGCGCTGGCCACGTACGCCATGTGGCGCTCGAACACCGACGTCGAGATCGCCGGCAAGAAGTCGTCGGCGTCGTCGTTGACCCGATGATAGGTGAGGATCGGAAACGCCGGCCGGCGCCCCGCGTACCCCGCCAGCCACGACGCGAAGCGAATCGCTCGGGTCCCGTACAGGACGCCGGCCGCTCGCCGGATCAACGTCTCGCGACGATCCGGCATCATGCCGCGGCCGCCCGGTCGGCGTGGCGAAGCTGCCACAGCTCGAGCATCAGGATGCGCCACAGGAGGTCGCCGTAGTAGGCGGAGGCCTCCGCGTCGTGCCGGGCCAGCAGATCCTCGAGGACGCCCGCGCGGAAGTAGCCGCGGCTCTTGGCCGCCGACGACAGGAGCGTGTCCCGGACGAGGGCGCGGAAGCCCGGATGCGTCTTCATCCACGTGCTGGTCGGAACGCCGAAGCCGTGCTTGCGCTTGGCCAGGATCTCGGCCGGCAGCAGGTTCCGGAACGCGCGCTTGAAGATGTGGCGCTTCTCGAAACCTCGAACCTTGAAGTCGGCGGGTAGCGACCCGGTGAGCTCGACGAGCGACACGTCGAGCATCGGGAAGCGGACTCCGACGCCGGCAAGCTCGCTGGCCTGCGTGACCTTGAGCAGATCGTTGTCGCCGATCGCCAGCTTCATGTCGAGATACAGGAGACGGTTCAGCTCCGAGGTCGCTCGCACACGGCCGTAGAGCTGTTCCGCCAGGGTGTAGGGCGCTTCGAGGTCCAGCCCCGCCAGCAGCTCCGGCGTGAAGAGCGCGTGGGCCTCCTGGGCGAAGAAGAACTCCCACGAGAAGAATCGCCGGGGGTTCGGGATGTTGGCTCGGCGGACATAGCGCTGCGCGCGACCGATGACGCTGATGTCCGGCGCGATTCTCAGAAACGGCTCGAGCAACCCGTGACGAACGAACGCGGGTACCCGCTCGTACAGAGCGTAGACCCGGTCCGCGCCGTAGCGCTCGTTGCCGCCGAAGATCTCATCGCCGCCGTCGCCGGCCAGCAGCACCTCGACCCCGCAATCGCGAGCGAGCTGAGCGCAGAAGTACGTGCCGATCGCGGAGTTGTTCCCGAACGGCTCGTCGTACGCGTCGACCAGCCGCGGCAGCACGTCGAGCGCTTCGTCGGGCCCGACGATCTTCGTGTGATGGCGCGCGCCGAAGTGCGCGGCGGCCAGGCGCGCGTAATCGAGCTCGTCGAACCGTTCCTCGGAGAAGCCGATCGAGAAGGCGTTGACCGACTCGCCGGTGAGGCGCGTCATGAGCCCGACGACGGTACTGCTGTCGGTGCCGCCGCTCAGGAAGGCGCCGAGCTCCTTGGCGGAGTATCCCTTGATGGCGCGGCCGATGCCCTCGGCGGTCACCCGCTCGATCGTGGCGGCGGCCTCGGCGCGGCTCACCCGGCGCTCTTCGTATTCGAGATCCCAGTACGCTTCCGCCGCCGCGGAGCCCGCGCGAACGCGAACCATGTGCCCCGGCGCCAGGCGCAGCACGCCGCGAAAGATAGACGTCGGAGCCGGCACGAAGGAGAAGTTCAAGTAGTCGAACACCGCGCCGGCGCTGACCGGCGGAGACGCCGGTCCGATCCGCACGGCGCTCGGCCGCGACGCGAACGCGGTCGCGGCCGCGGCCGGGTCGCTCAAGTAGTAGAGACGCTTGATGCCGAACTGATCGACGGCCAGGATCAGCTCGTCGCGCCGTCGATCCCACACCGCCAGGGCGAAGCCGCCGTGGAGCCGCCGCAAGCAGCGCGGACCTTCTCGGAGGAAGAGCCGCGCGACCAGCTCGGCCCCTCGAGCATCGTGGCCGACCTGCGACTGCAGCTCGCCGACGTTCGTGAGGTCGAGGTCGCCGACGACCGTGATGTCGCCGAGCGACGCGACGGCGTCGGCTTCCACGTCCCCACCGAGGACCACCGGGCCTTCGCGAACCAGGACGCGCACCCCCGGCGCGTAGGCGGCCAGCGCGTCGACCATGCTGGCGTCGCGCGCCATGAGTCCGCCCAGGCGGCACGTGCTCAGGGAATGCAATGACGTGTGAATGGCAGTGCTCGCTCAGTCCAGCGGCAGCCAGCGCGTCAGCGGCGGCCCGAACCGGCGCGATATCCCGATCGGGAGCTTCTTCCAGCCGCGGATGAAGAGCTGCAGCTTCGGGTTGGACGGGCTGATGTTGGGTATGGCGTTGTTGCCGCGCAAGACGAACTGGTACGCGAGCGGCTGAGGCTCGAAGCCCCAGTGCCGCTTGAAGTCGAAGGAGCCGGAGCCGACGCGGCTCCGCCCGAAGTCGAACGACCGGTAGCCGGCGATGGACGCCTCGCGCATGATCTCCCAGTACATGAAGTCGTTCGCCGCCAGCGCGAACGCGCTTGGCATCGCCGCGCCGTAGTACGGCATGACCTGGCCCTTGTAGTAGAACGAGATCACGCCCGCTACCGGACGTTCTTCGTGCCAGACCGTGAGCAGCTGCGCCTGCTTGCCGAAATGGTCCCGGATCGATTCGAACAGACGCAGCGGGAACGGCGGCGAGCCGAGATGCCGGCGGCTGATCAGGAAGATCTCGTAGAATTCGCGGAGGAACTCCCAGCCTTCCCGCGCCGAGAGCCCGTGCTTGGCGCCTTGCCGGACCATCCGCCGCTGCCGGCGCGGCACCGCCGCGAAGTTCGCCTCGGGATCAGGGTCGAGCGTTCGGATGAACGTCGAGTAGAGCTCCTTCGTCGGCAATCCCTGGCAGGGCGCGCCGAGATGACGAAGCTCGACGTAGCGAGCCCGACGCTCTTCGACCAGCCCGCGAGACGCCGCGACGAGGGCGTCCGTCGCGCCCTGATCAGTCCCGCAGAGACCGCCGTACACCGCGTACGGAGTCGATACGAGGACGCGTCCGGTGAGGAGTCCCCTCACCTCGAACAGCGGGAGGATCCCCTTGATCTCGTCTCGGTCCGTGGCGAGCAGATAGCGCGGAGTGTGGTGAAAGGTCTCCTCGACTACGCGCTTCCACGCGAGCAGGTGAAAGATCGTGCCGTCGGGCGAAGCGTCGACAAACCGATCCCACGCCTGCAGCTCTTCCGGTCGGTCGGACAACATACGAGCGGTCAGCGCCATCGTGCCCTACCTTTCATATCGGCCAAGGGCGAGAAGTCTTTGAGCGGAGCTACGGGCGACGCGCGAGCGTCGCCGCCGCGCCCGAGCGGGCCGCGTGGAGATCGAGCAAAGCTGCCACGATCCGCTGCGCGGCCTTGCCGTCCCAGAGCGGAGGACGGGACGTCACTCGCGCCGGCTCGGCCAGAGCGCGGAACGCCTCGGAGACGATGCGATCGGGTGACGTCCCCACGATCCGGTTCGTGCCGTGCGTGATCGTGATGGGCCGCTCGGTCTGCTCGCGCAGGGTCAAGCACGGCACGCCGAGCGCGGTAGTCTCCTCCTGGAGGCCTCCCGAGTCGGTCAGCGCCAGACGCGAGCCGGCGACGAGACTGATGAACTCGACGTAGCCGAGCGGAGCGATGTAACGGATATTGCCGCTGGTCGAAGACTCCGCGCCGACCCGCAGCGATTCGAAGCGCTGCCGCGTCCTCGGGTGCACGGGAAACACGAGCGGGAGCGTCTGGCCGATGTCCTCGAGCGCCTTCACGAGGCCCTGCAACGTGACCGTGTCGTCGACGTTCGACGGCCGATGCAAGGTGACGACCCCGTAGTGGCCGCGCTCGAGGCCGAGGCGCGCGGCGATATCCGATTGCTCCCACACCTGGCGGCATTGCTCGAGCGAATCGATCATCACGTTGCCGACCATGTGGATGCGGTCGGCATCGATGCCTTCACGGCGCAAGTTCTCGCGCCCGCTCTCCTCGGTGACGAACAGCTGATCGGCGATCGCGTCGGTCACGAGGCGGTTGATCTCCTCGGGCATCGTCCGGTCGAAGCTGCGCAGCCCGGCCTCGACGTGCGCCACCGAGATCCCGAGCTTCACGGCCGTCAACGCCCCGGCGACCGTAGAATTCACGTCGCCCACCACGACGACCACGTCGGGTCGCTGATCGCTCAGGATCGGCTCGAGGCGCTTCATCACCTCGCCCGTCTGATAGGCGTGTGAGCCCGAGCCCACCTCGAGCGAGACGTCCGGGGTCGGGAGCCCGAGATCCTGGAAGAAGCGGCCGGCCATCGCATCGTCGTAGTGCTGGCCCGTATGGATCAGGCGGGCCTGGATCTCGGGATGCCGGCTCATCTCCCGGATCAGCGGCGCCATCTTCATGAAGTTGGGCCGGGCGCCCACGATGTTCGTGATCTTCATGGCCGCCCCTTCGGACGCATGCGCACGATGCCGCGATCGAGCGGGTCCTGGGGATCGCGGCCGGCGGCGGCCTCGCGCTGCGCCAGCCGCGGCGCCACGGTCGCGACCATGATGCTGACCGCCACCAGCTGGTAGAAAATGTCGAAGTAGTTCAGATCCACGAACGTCCCGCCGATGATGTACGCGAGCAAGGCCGCCTGGAGCATCTCCGTCACCGAGACGACCCATTCACTGTCCGGCCCGGCGCGCTTGGCCGCGCGGCGAATTCTCGTGACCGACACGAGGGTCGATCCCAGCAGGCCGATCCACAGCACGAATCCCGGGACCCCGTGCTCGCCGAAGACCGTGAACCACGTGCTGTGGCATACGGACACGCGCCCGCGCCAGGCGAGGAACTCAGGGTAGTACTGGCGGAACGTGTCCTCGGACACAAACCCGAAGCCCGCGCCGGTCATCGGGTTGGCGGCGCCGACGCGCCAGCAGAACTCCCAGGTCCAGAAGCGCGACTGGGCCGAGGTGTCGTCCTCGTAGTTTTGCAGTTCTGCGTAGCGGTTCAGGACCCGTTCCGGCAGGAGGTCACCGGACATGAACGGCAAGATGATGATCAGTCCCGCCACCAGCACCCAGCGATAGCGGTTTCTCCACATGATGAGAGCGGTGGCGGCCGCCGCGCTCAGCCAGGCGCCGCGGGAGAACGTGCAGACGAGCGCCGGGACGGTCAGGACCATCATCGCCGTCATGACGTAGCGGAGCCAGCGCCGGCTTTCGTGGCGCCGGAGGTAGAACAGCAGCGGAATGTTCATGGCCCACGCGACGCCGATAGTATTGTTGGCCGACAAGAAGCTGTTCTCCGGGCCCCACACGATGAACTGCCCACCGGTCGTGATCGCGAAGATGCCGCCCTTGATCCCCAGGAAGCCCAGACTGAGCGCGACGGTCCGGAGCAAGCTCAGCAGGCGCTCCTTCGATGTGACCATCGCCATCGAGAGGAACACCATCAGGAGGATCTTCGACACCTGGGTGAGCTGCGCGATGGCACCGTCCTGGTAGACCGCCGTGATCGTGGTGACGACGAAGACGGCCCAGAGCGCCACCAACAGATAGGTCGTCAGGCCTCGGGGAATCCGCTTGGGCTCGGACGACACGAAGTAGCCGAGGAGCGTGGCGCCGGCGATCGGCTGCATCGGGTTGAGCGTCGTCGACCAGACCATGCTCTGCGGGTTGACGATCGAGAACGCGACGAACGCCAGGAGTCCGGTGAACGGCCGGAAGATCGCGATGCCCGAGATCCCGGCGACGCTGGCGATGAGGAGAATGCCCCGCAGGCTGTCCATGGTGAGGCGTTACCGGCTTGCGCCAGCTCCTTTGACGGCGGCGATCGTCGTGCCCTCTGTCGCGACGTGCGCGAGCCACCGGAGGGCGGCCACCGACCGTATCAGGGACACGATCGTCCTGGCCCAGGGCGCTTTCCCCGAAAGATCCATCATATCGAATCGATCCAAGCACCGGAAATTGCGTGCGCCGAGCGCCGCGCGCAGGCTGTAGAACGAGAACCAGTTCACCGCGGGGAACTCGGCGTGATTGACGAGCTCGGGGCGCGTCGTCACCGCCAGGCGCTCGAAGCGGCGCTTGAGCCATCCCGGGTACCAGCTGTAGAGCGGCAGATCGAACTCCTGCTGGAACGGGCAGAGCTTGTTGGACGTCGTGAGGAACAGGACGCCGCCCGGCTTGAGCACCCGCCGGCACTCCGACAGGCACGGCTCCCAATCGGCGACGTGCTCCAGCAGCTCGATGACGAGACACACGTCCATCGATTCGTCGGGCCACGGCAGCTTGACCGCCGAGCCGACCTGTACCTCGACGTCGTACCCCGCCTCGGCGCTGCGCTTGCGCGCCAGCTCCAGCAGACCTTCGTTCACGTCGAGGCCGTGCACGTGGTGCCCCATCTCCCCCCACACCAGGCACTGCGTTCCCGCGCCGCAGCCGATATCGGCCACCTCGAGGCCCTGTCGCGCTCCACCGGTTGCCTCGAGGACGCGCGCGACACAATCGCGGATCGACCGGAAGCGCTGCAAGGTCTTGGGCGTCTGGCTGGCCTCGGCGTAGTACCGATAGAAGGGCTCGTGCCCGGTGCTCTTCGCACTGTCCATTGCGCTCACTCCCGGCCGGTCCACGCCTTCGAGGCGTCCGACCATTGAAGACCCGCGCGCCCGCGTCGCACGCCGAGCGATGTCACCGATGAATGCGCCTCCGCCGCGAGCACCCCGCGGCACGCGTCCACGAAGGCCGCCGCCGCGCTGGGCCAGCTGCACGAGCCCTCGACGAAGCGCCGAGCCGCCTGCCCGAGCCGATGCCGCCGTTCCGGGTTCCGGAGCACGTCGACGACCGCGCCGGCGAAATCCGCGGCGCTCTCGGCCAGCACGAGGTGCTCGCCGTCGCGGACCGGCAGCCCCTCGACACCGATGGGCGTGGAAATGACCGGCTTCGCCATAGCCATCGCCTCGTAGGCCTTGATCCGCGTGCCGCCACCGATCCTCAGCGGGATGATGTACGCCGCGGCTCGCTCCATGAACGGCCGGACGTCGTCGACCCGTCCGGTGATCGTGATTTCGGGACGCGCAGCCAGACGTCGACGCAGATGCGGCGACGGGCTGCGACCGACGATCGTCAGGGTGGCGCCCGGGATCTGCGCGATCACGCGCGGAAGGATCTCGTCGGCGAAGAACAGCATTGCGTCCTCGTTGGGCAGCCAATCCATCGATCCGGTGAAGACGAGATTGCCGTCGGCGACCGGCCCCGCGGCGGGCCGGAAGTAGTCGGCGTCGACGGCGGTCGGGATCGCGAACGTACGCCGCGCGCCGAACCGCTCGGTGAACAGCGCGCGATCGGCCTCGGACACCGCGACCACTCCGCCGAAGCGCTGGCAGGCTTCGCGCTCGAAGCGCTCCATCTTTCGCCATTGCGAGCGCCAGAACCACCGGAGCGGCGCGTTGGACGCGGTCAGTGCGTGGCGCTCGAAGATCATCGACTCGACGTTGTGCTGGAACAGGAGGACCGGGACACCGACCCGGTCGTCGATATTGATGCTGGGCTGCACGAAGTCGCAGACGAGCAGGTCATAGCGGTCGCGCGTGAGACACGCGCGGATGCGCTCGGCGAACGGCCGCGAATGATCGCCGGCGACGCTCACCGGGTATCGGGAAGCGAGCCGCCGGATGACGCGCGCGTAGAACCCGAGGCTGCCGCGTCGCGTCTCCTGCCAGGCCACCGGCTCGAACCGCGCGCAGAGCTTGTCGACCTGCGCCAGGTACGGATCGTCCTTGGGGTGCTCGACATTCGAGATCAGCGTGATGTCGAGCCTCCGGCTGAGCTGCTCGAGCAGCCGCGCGGTGCGGATCTTCCCCCCGGTGTCCGCCGGATAGGGAAACCGCTTGGCCACGAACAGCACGCGCAGCCGGTCGGACCCGGGTGCGAGCGGGCGCTCGATCACCAGCAGATGCCCTCGTAGCGGACCGCCCCGGCCACTCCGTTGAGCGTGATGCGCGCGAGGTCGTAGATCAGCTTGTCGCCGACGTGCGTGCTCAGCGCCGCCTGGAACTCGGGCGACGGCTTCGAAACGACGATGACGTCCGACTCGGCGATGACCTCCTTGAGGTCCGACGACATCAGGGCGGAGATGTGCGGAATCTCCTTCTCGATGAAGCGCTTGTTCGCGCCGAAGATGGTGGCCAGCATGACGTCGGGGTCGTAGATCTTCACCTGGAACCCCTTGCCGATCAGGACCTCGATCAGCGCCACGCTGGGGCTTTCGCGGAGGTCGTCGGTTCCGACCTTGAAGCTCAAGCCGAGGATGCCGATGCGCTTCTCGCCGGTGGCGAAGATGCGTTGGACCGCCCGCTCGAGATGGAGGCGATTGGATTCCAGGATCGAGCCCAGCAGCGGCAGCGCGAGGTCGTGCTGCCGGGCCGTGTACGTGAGGAGCCGCAGGTCCTTCGGCAAGCACGAGCCGCCGAAGGCGAAGCCGGGCTTGAGATACGCCGGCGAGACGTTCAGCTTGCGATCCATGGCGAAGAGCTGCATCACGCGGTGCCCGTCCACGCCCAGACTCTTGGCGAGGGTGCCCATCTCGTTGGCGAAGGCGACCTTGAGCGCGTGGAAGGCGTTGCAGGAATACTTCAAGAGCTCGGCCGCCTCGTAGTTCGTCCGCTCGATCGGCGCGTCGATCCCCTGGTACATCGCGGCGACCATGTCGCCACCGCTGGCGGTCTCGGCACCGATGACGATGAAGGGCGGCTCGTAGAAGTCGGCGACGGCCGTGCCCTCGCGGAGAAACTCGGGATGCATGCACACGTCGAAGTCGCGGTGAGCGGCGCGGCCGGAGGCCTGCTCGAGAGCCGGGATCAAGGTGCGACGGATCGTTCCGGGCGGCACCGTGCTGCGGAATACGACGCAGTGCCGCGAGCTCTTGGCCGCGAGCGCGGCACCGATCTGGGCGGCGACACCGAGCATCGCCGAGAGGTCGGTGTTGCCGTTGGGCAGGCTCGGCGTCCCCACGCACACCAGGGTGAGATCGGTCGCCGCCACCGCGGCCACCGCATCGGAGGTGGCGCGCAGCAGTCCGCGCTGGCTGGCGCGAGACATCATCTCCTCGACACGGTGCTCGACCACCGGACTCTTGCCGGCGTTCACCGTGGCGACCTTGTCGGCGCTGACGTCGACGCCCCACACTTGGTGGCCGGCCTCCGCCAGGCACGCCGCGGTCACCGATCCCACATATCCCAGGCCAAAAATGCTGATCTTCATCGTCTCGCCCTCACAATGTGTGTCGTCAGAATTCGTTTTACGCCTTCGAGAAGTACGCGGTCTGTTCGGCCCGCAGCTTGTCGCAGAGGCGGCCGATCGGCAGATCGATGTCCGCATAGGAGATCGGTGTGTCCTTGGGGATGTCGCGCTTGAGGCGGCAGTCCTGGGACAGGGCCATCGGCAGATAGTTCGCGGCCTGACACACCTCGTAGGTGTCGATGAGCCCGTAGCATGTGAACCCGCCCATCCCGTCGAGCACCTCGCCGGCCTTCAGATCCCTTTTGGCGACCGACAGCGTGTCGCAGACGGGCTTGCCGAGGGGCGCCAAGGTCGCGTCGTGGAAGAGCACGGCGCGGGCCACGCTCAGCGGCAACTGGAGGTGCGGCAGATGGAACGGCGTATAGAACAGGTACAGCGGCCCGTCGCCCATCTTGAAATAGCTCATGTACTGGCGCTTGATCGGATGGTCGTTGTAGCCGATCACGAAGGCGCCGGTCCCGGGATCGGAGGCGCCGAGCGCATAGTCGACCCAGCCGTTGCCGAGCTGCTCGGCCGTGAAGTGCGTCAGCATCTCCTTGATGTGCCCGCACTGCGGCCCGAACATGCCGCGCTTGCCGACCGTGAAGCCGGTCGCGTTGGCCATGATGGTCGACTCCAGGCAGAGCTTCGATCCGTCCGCGAACGAGGCCACCATCGCCGGCTTCTGCTTGTGCTGCGCGGCGAACCCCTGCTGGGTCTCCGGGTTGCGATAGCGATTGAGGAAGCCCTTGATCTGACCCATCAGGACCGGGCGGTAGCCGAGCATCTTGACGGTGCGATAGAGATTCATCGCGACCCCGGGCTCGTCCCCGTCGGTGTACGTCAGCACGACCCCGGCCCGGTCGGCGTGCACCTTGAGCATGGGGCCGATGGTCGCGTCCAGCTCGGCGTTCATCAGGGTGACGTGCTTGCCGGTCGCGATCGCCGCCGTGCTCACCTGCGCCCCGGTCTCGATCTCGCCGGTGGCGTCGATGATCGCGTCGATGTTGCCCGCCCGGCACAGCAGGAGCGCATCCTCGGTGACCGCGTAGCGCTTGCGGGTGATCGCGTCTTCCAGCGCGCTGACGCTGTCGACCGTCGTCACGTCGTCGACGCCAGCCTCGTTGTAGGCGCGCACGGCCTGGGACAGGGTCCGATTGGCGATCGCGACGAGGCGCATGCCCGGGACCGTGGTGAGAATATCGAGCGTGATGCCGCGCCCCATGTAGCCGGCGCCGACCAGGCCGACCCGGATCGGATTCCCCTGGCGTTCGCGCTCCTCGAGTGCCTTGTCGACGATGATCATCTCAGCGCTCCTTCCCTGACATTTCTGAATGGTCGAACAGTGGCCAGCCGTGGTCGGCGTCGGAGATGACCGTGACCGCGAGCGGCCAGCGGATGTCGAACGCCGGGTCGTCGTAGCGCACGCCGCGGGCGGCCGCGGGCGCGTAAAACTGCGAGGTCTGATACCAGAGCTCGGCGTCGTCGCTGAGGGTCTGATAGCCGTGCGCGAATCCCTCGGGCACGTAGAGCATGCGATGGTTGTCCGCGCTCAGCTCCAGGCCGGTCCACCGCCGGTACGTCGGCGAGTCGGGCCGCAGGTCCACGATGACGTCGTACACCGCGCCGCGGGTGCATCGGACCAGCTTGACCTCGGCGAACGGCGCCTCCTGATAGTGGAGGCCCCGGAGCGTCCCTTTGCGCGGGCTCACCGCGGTGTTGGCCTGCGCGACCGCGGTGCTGAGGCCGTGCGCCTCGAATTCCTTGTGGCACCACGTGCGGGCGAAGAATCCCCGGGCATCGGCCCGTGGCTCGATCTCTACCAGGAACGCGTCGCGAAGCTCGGTCGGCGTGAAGATCATCGCGCCGCCGAGACCGAGTGCGCGCCGCGCGCCCGTCGCAGGACCATCGCCCCAGCCATGCGAAGCTCCCGCCGCAGGTCCCGGAAATTCCACCGGAACCAGCGGAGCATGTAGACGTAGCACCGCGCCCGGGCCGACAGCCCCATCGGCGTCCGCCTGATGCTGCCGAAGTACTCGCTGAGGAGGCGCCAGTACCTCAGGACGATCTTGCCCTGATTGCTCGGGTCGTACCAGGAGGCGAGCGCGGCCGCGGCCGGATTCGATCGGCTCGACTTCTGAGCGTGGTCACGGCGGAAGAACAGCGTCTCCGGCACGAGGTGAAAGGGCCCGCGCATGGCGAGCTCGCCCAGCAGGACGAGATCCGAGGCGGGGTAGCTCCCGAGCAGCGCCGTCTCCCGCAACACCCGCGTGCGGATGATCCCGTACATCGGGTTCGAGAGGTCGAGGGTCTGCATGAGATCGCGGAAGCGCACGAACGGATCCGCCGATCCGGGCGCGCAGCGGTCGGCGCACGGCCCGAGGCGCCGGCCCTCCTCGTCGATGAGCACCGTCCGCGGGTAGCAGAGGATCATGGAGGGCTCACGATCGAGGAGGTCGGCACAGCGCTCCAGGAACGCCGGCGCGCAGATGTCGTCGTGGGCCGCCCATTTGAAATACGGTGCGCTGGCGAGCTCGACGACGCGATTGTGGTTCCAGGCCGCACCGCGATTGCGCTCGCTCCGGTAGTAGCGCACGCGCGAGTCGATGTTCGCGTATCGCCGGCAGATCGCCTCGGTTCCGTCGGTCGAGGCGTTGTCGGAGATGATGAGCTCGAAGTCGGCGCAGGTCTGACCCAGCAGCGAGTCGATCGCGGATTCGAGGAACCGCTCGCCGTTGTAGACCGGGAGACCGACGCTCACGCGCGCGTTCATGCCAGCCTCAAGATGTCCCGGATCGCTCCGAACGGAACGCGCGTCAAGAAACGGCCGAGTTTCGCCTCGTGGCGCTTCATACCGACGTAGTGCCGGAACTGATGGCGCCACGCCATCGCCGGCCGCGGCTGCTCGGGATCGAGCTCCCACGGATGGAAGTAGAACATGACCGGCTTGCGCTCGACCGCGTTGACCCGGCGGATGGCCGACTGGATGAGGCGGCCCGGGAGCAGCCGGAAGTAGCCGCCGCCGCCGATCGGGAGGTTCGTCCCGAAAAGCCGGAGGGTCCCGATCGGGAACTCGATCAGGGCCCGGTCGCCGTTGCGCCAGACCTCATATGGGAACCGCGGGGCGCTCCGGTCTCCGTAACGGTCGTGCGCGATCGGGTAGATGCTCGAGTCGTAGCGGAAGCCTTCCTCGGCCAGGATCTCGTACGCCCAGCGCTCGGTCCGGCCGATGGAAAAGTTCGGCGCCCGATACCCGAGCACCGCCTGCCCGGCGATGTCCTCGAGGATGGCCTTGGCGCGGCGGATCCCGGCACGAAATTCGTCGGGCCGCTGTCCGTCCACCCGGACGTGGTGGTAGCTGTGGCACGCGACCTCGTGCCCACCCTTCGCGATATCCCGCACGAGGCTCGGATGCTCGGTCGCGACCTCGCCCAGGACGAAGAAGGTCCCCTTCACGCCACGGTCCGCCAGCAGATTGAGCACGCGTCCGGTGCTCAGCGCGACGCGGCTCTCGAAGCCACCGTTCGCGCGCTGCTTGAGACCCTCCTGGAAGACGAGCGCGTGATAGTAGTCCTCGACGTCGACGGTGAGCGCGTTGACCACGGTCCCGTTCGCGGGCACCGACACGAGGTACGGAGCGTCGGGCGCCTTCATGGTGGAGCTCCGGGCGGAGGTCGTCATCGTCAGACCGGGGTCACCAGGGTGCAGTCGACCTCGACGGCGATGCTCTGCTGCACGAGATCGACGGAGAGCGCGACCACACCCTTGTTCGGCTTCATGCGGACCAGAATCCCCTCGACGTCGGTGAGCGGGCCCCCGAGGATACGCACCCGCTGCCCGTGCTTGAGATAGGGGTGCGGGGTCGCGGGTACCTGCGCCTTCACGACCTTCTGGATGCCTGCGATATCGCGGTCGGGAACGACGGCGGCGCGGTCCCATCCGTCGCCCAGCACCCTGACGAGCCCGCGAGTCTTGCAGAGCTCGACGTAGCTCCCCTTGTCCATCGACCCGTGCGACAGGAACAGATACCCCGGGAACATCGGCACCGAGATGACCCGCCGCACGCCGCCGCGCCGAGACCACACGTTGAGCCGCGGGAGGAACGCATCGAATCCCTTCGCTTGCAGCTGATCGCACACGAGCTGCTCACAATGGCTGTTCGTCCAGATCGCATACCAGTGCCGGAGTCCGGCCGCGACGCTCTGGCGCTCCAGCGCGCGCGTCTCGTGTCCGATCACCGGTGCCATCGTCGAAACTGCCAAGGCTTCGCCCCCTTCGATTGACCCGTAGCCCCGGGTCAGCCGATCGTCACTTCGTTCAGAAGCCAACCGCCGTAGCATCCGCGGATGTGCATCCACGCGCCGTACGGCATCCCCGCAGCCTGGCGTCAGGCTGGGACCGTGGCCTATGTAGTCGACTGCTGCGGTCCTACAGCCTGACGACACGGCCCGCGGGCGCAGGAAGCCCGAAGGTCGCGTTCCGCGTGTCGACGACCAGACGCGACGCGGCCAGCGTGCGCTGATAGTCGAACTCGGGATGGTCCGTCAGGATCACGACGCAATCGGCGGCACCGAGCGCCGCGTCGGTCGGCTCGATCGCCTTGAGCACGTGGCCCTCGAAGTTGATCGACGGCACGTGCGGGTCGGCGTAGCTGATCTCGGCGCCCCGCGCCCGCAGGAGCTCCATGACTTCGAGCGCCGGCGACTCACGGAGATCGCCCACCCCGCGCTTGTAGGCGACGCCGAGCGCGATGATGTGCGCGCCGTTCACGCTGCGCCGCTGTCCGTTCAGCGCCTGCGCCACCATCTCGACGACCACGTGCGGCATCGACCGGTTGATGTCGTCGGCCAGCGCGATGAACCGCGACTCGTAGCCGTCCAGGCGCAGCTTCCAGGACAGGTACAGCGGATCGATGGGAATGCAGTGCCCGCCGATCCCGGGGCCGGGATAGAAGGGCATGAACCCGAACGGCTTCGTCGCCGCCGCGTCGATGACCTCCTTGCTGTTCACGTTCAGGCGCCGGCACATCTGCGCGAACTCGTTGGCCAGCGCGATGTTGACGTTGCGGAACACGTTCTCGTAGAGCTTGGCGAGCTCGGCCACCTTCGGGCTCGAGACCTCGCGGACCTTCGGGACGATCTGGTGATACAGCGCCGCGGTCAGGCGCGTGCACTCCGCCGTGACGCCGCCCACGATCTTGGGGATGTCGCCGACGCGGAACGTCGGATTGCCCGGGTCGATCCGCTCCGGCGAGAAGGCCAGGAAGAGATCCTCACCGACCTTCGCGCCCTTCGGGGCGAACATCGGGAGCAGCAGCTCCTCGGTGGTCTCCGGGTAGGTCGTGCTCTCGAGCACGACGAGCTGCCCGGGATGAAACCGGGCCGCGACCTCGGTCCCGGCGGCCACGACATAGGAAATGTCCGGGTCCTTCGATTTCCGCAGCGGCGTCGGGACGCAGATGATCACCACGTCGCTGCGCTGCAGGACCGAGAAGTCGGTGGTCGCCGCGTACTTGCCGGCGCGGATCAGCGACTTCAGATCCTCGTCGGTGAGATCCGGCGTGCAGGAGCGCCCCAGATTGAGCGAGGAGACGCGGTCCGGGTCGTTGTCGATGCCGGACACGGTGAATCCCACCCGGGCGAACTCGGTCGCCAGGGGGAGGCCCACATATCCCTGGCCGATGATCGCGATATGGGCGCTGTGGTCGCGGATCCGCTGCTCGAGCGACGTCGAAATCACGCTGTCACCTCCGTCGAGGATTCAAAGGGATTACCTGCCATATGTGCACTTCCTATGCGGCGGCGTCGCGGTACGCGCCGACCGACTGCGAACCCTGGCCGAACATCACGATCTTCACCGTGTCGAAGAGGATGCGCACATCGAGCCAGAACGACAGATGCTTGATGTAGTAAAGGTCGTAGCGCATCTTCTCCGTCTCTTCCTCGAGGTTGTTCGCGTACCCCAGCCGGATCTGCGCCCAGCCCGTGATGCCCGGGCGAACCGCGGACCGCAGCGAGTAGTACGGGATGCCTTCTCCGAAGAGCTCGAAGTTCGAGACCGGATGAGGCCGCGGGCCCACGAGATTCATGTCGCCACGGATGACGTTGATGAACTGGGGCAGCTCGTCGAGACGGAATTTCCTGAGCCATCCCCCGATCCACGTGATCCGCTCGCTGTTGTCGTGCACCCACTCCGACGTGGGCCCGTTGGCCACGCGCATCGTCCGGAATTTAATCAGCTTGAACCGCTTGCCCTGCAAGCCGAGACGCTCCTGGACGAAGAACAGCGGCCCTCTGGCGTCCCCGGGTTGCAGCTTGAGCAACAGGGCGATCAGGGCGAAGATCGGCGCGAATACGATCAGGCCGAGCACCGCGACCACCAGGCTCGTGACTCGCCCGGCCGCCAGGTCGAGGCGCGATTTCTTGAAATCGCGCGAGAAGATCAGGTTGCTCGGGGTCAGCGACTCGATCGCGATCTTTCCCGAGAGCCGCTCGTAGGTGTCGACTCCGTCCTCGACGATGCAGCCATTGACGCGAGCATCGACGAGCTGGCGCACCGGCAGGCGCGCCCGGCGCTCGGAGAGCGCGACGATGATCCGGTTGGGCCGAGTCTGCGCGATGATCTCGCGAAGGCCCGTCAGCGGGCCGAGCACCGGATAACCGTGATGGGTTCCGGAGGCGTTCGCGTCATCGGCGACGCCCACGATCTCGTAGCCGAAGTGCGGACGCGCCTCGACTTCCCGGAGGATCTTCTCGGCGATCGGTCCCCGGCCGATCATGAGCACGCGCTCGAGGAACAACCGTCGGCGCATCAAGGTGTAGCCCAGCGCCCGGAACGGAACCAGCACGCCGACCATCGCCATCAGGCTGATACCGAAGGCTCCGCTCGGGCTGATACCGAGGGCTCCGCTGGGGATCTTGACCGCCGGCAGAAACGCGTAGCACGCGGCCAGCAGGACGAAGGCGACCCCGAAGGACTGGAGCAACCGCGAGGCGAAGTCGCGAAAGGTCCGGACGACGCGGTAGTCGTACAGGTCGTTGTAGTAGAACGACACGATGCAGCAGAACGAGAGGACGGTCGCGTGCTTGAACGCGGACAGAACCAGAGCAAAGCCGAAGTAGCCGGGCTGCGCCCATGCATAGATCGCCGCGCCGGCCGAGACCCAGATCAATGCCGCCTCGAGGAGTAGGCGCGTCATTCGACGGTCACGCTCTTGGCGAGATTGCGCGGATGATCCACGTCGCAGCCGCGGAGCACACCGAGGTGGTAGGCGACCAGCTGGAGCGCCGGCGCGACCAGAAGCGGCTGCGTCCAGTCGAGCGTGGACGGGATCGGGATGACGACGTCGGCGTGATCCTGGATCTCCTCATCGCCGGTACTGGCGATCGCGATCACGATGCCGCCGCGGGCCTTCACCTCTTCGATGTTGCTCATCGTCTTTTCGTAGTGCGCACCCTTCGGGACCACGCAGACGACCGGCATCTGGTGATCGACGAGCGCGATCGGTCCGTGCTTCATCTCTCCCGCCGCGTAGCCCTCGGCGTGGATGTAGGAGATCTCCTTCAGCTTGAGGGCGCCTTCGAGCGCCAGCGGATAGTTGATCCCGCGGCCGAGGTAGAGGAACCCGCGGCTCGCTGCGAACCGAGTCATCGCCTGGCGAATGGCGTCGCTCTGTTCCAGCACGAGCGGCATCAGCTCGGGAATCTCCGACAGGCTCTTGACGACCTGACGGACGTGCGTGTGATCGATGAACCCGCGGGCGAGGCCGAGCTTGAGGGCGAGGAGCGTGACGGCCGTGAGCTGAGCCGTGAACGCCTTGGTCGAGGCCACGCCGATCTCGATACCGGCCCGCGTGTAGAGGACGCCGTCGGCCTCACGCGCCAGCGAGCTGCCCACGACGTTGCAGATCGCCACCGTCCGTGATCCCTGATCGCGCGCCTCGCGGAGCGCCGCCAGGGTGTCCGCGGTCTCTCCGGACTGCGAAATCGGGACCGTCAGGACACGGCTGTCGAGGACCGGGCGGCGGTAGCGGAACTCCGAGGCGATGTCGACCTCGACCGGGAGCCGGGCGAACGACTCCACGAGATACTTCCCGACCAGGCCGGCGTGCCAGGACGTTCCGCAGGCGACGAAGCACAGGCGGTTGAGCCCGGCGAGGTCGCGATCCTTCAAGCCGAGCTCGGGAATCTGGACGCTCTCGCAGCTCGAATCCGTGCGCTCGCGGAGCGTGTTCCGGACGACCTCGGGCTGCTCGAAGATCTCCTTCAGCATGAAATCGGGGTAGCCGGCCTTCTCGGCCGCCTCGGCGTCCCACGTGATCGTCGTGGCCGTCCGCCGCACCTCGGCGCCGTCGAAGGTCTTCAGCGCGACCCGGCCGGGAGTCAGGACCCCGATTTCGCCTTCCTGGAGCAGGAGGATCTGCCGGGTCTCGCCGACGAGCGCCGGAATGTCCGAGGCGAGGAACGTCTCGCCATCGCCGATCCCGATGACGAGCGGCGAGCTCCCGCAGCGCACCGCGATCAGGGTCTCCGGCGCGTCGACCGCCATGCACGCGATCGCGTAGGCGCCTTTGAGCTCGGCGACGGCGCGGCGGACGGCTTCCTCGAGACCCTCGGAGCGGTAGGTCTCGATCAGGTGTGCGATGACCTCGGTGTCGGTCTCGGAGCGGAAGCGATGGCCCTCGGCCGCGAGCCGCCGCCGGAGCTCCCGGTAGTTCTCGATGATGCCGTTGTGGACTACCGCCAGCTTCGAGTCGCAGTCCACGTGAGGATGGGCGTTGGCCTCGGATGGGCGCCCGTGAGTCGCCCAGCGCGTATGGGCCAGCCCGATCGTGCCCCGTGGGCGGTCCATCGTGAGCACCCGCTCGAGCCGCTCGACTTTGCCGACCGCTTTGCGCACCTCGAGCCTGGCCGCGTCGAGCGTGGCCACCCCCGCGGAGTCATACCCCCGGTACTCGAGGCGACGGAGCCCCGGGAGCATGAACGAGACGGCGTCGCGATTTCCCGTGTAGCCGACGATCCCGCACATACTCACTCAGCTCCGTCTTCCCTCTTGCGCCCGCGGCCGCCGCCCCACCACCGGCCGGGCTCGTTGGCGACGTAGCCTCCGTAGTAGTGAGAGAACGGCCGGTCGGTACCGTTGAAGACGAGGCCGATGACGGTGGCCGGATCCAGGACCTTCAGCGCTTCTTCCACCATCTTGCGCGGCGTCTTGTTCGCCGTGACGACCACCAGGAAGCCGTCGACCCACCGAGCGAGGACCCCGTAGTCGGGCAGCGGGACGAGCGGAGGCATATCCACGATGACGTAGTCGTACTGCTGCCGAGCCTCTTCGAGCAGCTGGCCAAGGCGCGGTGACTTCAGGAGCTCGTACGGCGATGTGGGGCGCCGGCCCGCGCGGAGAACGGAGAAGTTGAACGGCGGGCACGGCTCGACGACGTCTTTGAGGTGCAGCGCCGGATCGAGAATCGCGCCGACCAGACCGCGGCTGCGGCCGTTCTCCAGACCCAGATACCGCGCCATCGAGGACTGCCGGAGGTCGGCGTCCACGATCAACACGCGCGTCTCCGGTGCCTGAGCGACCGCACCCGCGAGATTGATCGCGGTCAAGGTCTTGCCGTCGCCGGCCCGCGGGCTGGTCACGGCCACGATCGAGAGATTGGAGGCCTTGTGCAGGTGCTCCACGCGGAGCTCCAGCGCCCGATACTGCTCGGCTCCGAACGAGGTCGGCGCCAGGAGACTCACCAGGTGCGCATCGACCTCCGGCGCGGCCGGCGACATGACGTCGCGGACCGTGGGCCGCTTCGGCAGAACCTCTTTCTCGCGTTCCTTGTCCTTCTGTCGCTGGAACACCGACGGCGGAGCCGCCGGAGTCTCGACGACCGGTCGGACCGTAGCCTCGGGTGGAGGCGACAGAGCCGAGACGCTCGGTGTCGGATCGCCGCTACCGGCGGCGCGCCGTGAAGCCTGTTCTTTGAGAGCCCGTTCCCGCTCGGCCTGCTCGAGTGCCTTAAAAAATGTCCCCATCACCTCACCATAGGAGTGCGCGCGCGGTGCGCGCGAGATCGAAGAGGTGCGCCGTGTCTGGGCGGAGCGCCAGCGAAGCCGCGGAGCCGACGATCAGCCCGCCGAGCACGGTGAGCGCCCAGCGCAGCGGCGTCATGCGGCTCTGTCGGCCGATCTTCCACGACTTCTGTCGCGCCAGTCCACCCTCCTGAAGGAACTTGATCGCTTGCTCCACAATCTGCGGGCCGATCCTCCGTTCTTGATCGGCATAACCGATCACGAGGCAGTGGTCGCAGAGGATGTTCACGACCCTTGGAATGCCGCCGGAATATTCGGCGATGCGTGCAAGCGCGCGGTCGGTGAAGAGACCCAAATCGGCCGCGCCCGCGATACGCAGGCGAGTCTTGATGCACTCCTGCGTCTCGCGCGGATTCAACGGGCGGATCGTGCACGACAGTGCCACCCGTTGCTTGAGCTGGCGAAGCTCGGGCAAGGCCAGCTTGCCGCGGAGCTCCGGCTGCCCCACCAGGAGGATCTGGAGGAGCTTCTCGTTGGGGCTCTCGAAGTTCGAGAGCAGACGGACCTGCTCGAGAGTCCGCACGTCGAGGTTCTGGGCCTCGTCGAGGATGAGCACCGTGTTCTGACCGACCCGTCGCCGCTCGATGAGGAAATTGTTCAGCGCGAACAGCCGCTGGGCCGGAGTGCTCGCGGTCTTGCCGACGCCGAACTCCTCGAGCATGTACTCGAGAATCCCGTCGAACGGTAGGGTCGAGTTGAAGAGGAACGCGACCGCGGTGCTATCGTCCAGACGACGGCGCAGCGCGTGCAGCAGGGTCGTCTTGCCGGTGCCCACTTCGCCGGTCAGGACGATGAAGCCCTTGCTGTTGTGCACGCCGTACAGCACCTGGGCGAGCGCCTCCCGATGCGCCGGACTCGGATAGAGAAACCTCGGGTCCGGCGTGGTGCTGAAGGCGTTTTCTTTGAGGCCGTAGAAATCTAGATACATTGGGGGTCCTCTTTCACAGGCGCCCCGAGACGAGCCGCAATAGATTCTCGTTCCCCTTCGTCACGAAATACGAGGCGCCGACGACGAGAGTCAGGCAGCATACGGCGACGGTGGCGACGAGGGCCGCGCGCCATCTCGTCCGACGGACGTCGCCCTCGGTGACGATGCGCGGAATGCTCACGAGCACCGGGAAGCTCGTGATGGCGCGCAGCTCGTCGATGTTGTGGAACGAGGTGTCGAGCTGCTCCGCCAGGATCACCAGGCCGACCGCCAGGGCGAGCGAGAGGCCCAGGCCGGCCAGCAGCAGGCGCGGGCGGTTGGGAGCAACCGGAGTCCCGGCCGCCACCGCGGGCTCGAGAATCCGGAACTGCTCGCCCTTCTGGCGCTGCTCGAGGTTCTCCGAGAGCTGCGCCTCTTCGTATCGCTTCAGCAGGGTGTTGTAGAGCTCGCGGGTCGAGCCGTAGTCGCGTGATAGCTCCTGGAACTCGAGATCGCGGCGCGGCGTGTTGTCGACACGCTGCTGATAGGTCCCCATATCCGCGCGAAGCTTCGCTTCCTCTTCTTTGAGCGCGGTGATCTCGACCGCCAGCTGGTTGAGGGCCTCTTCCATCTGGACGACGTACGGATCGCGGGCGGCCACCTTCTCTTCCTTGGCCTTGGCGGCAGCGGCTTCAGCGGCCGCGCTCTGACGCTTCGCCTCGGCGGCCGCCGCTTCGGCGGCCTGACGCTCGCGCGCCGCGTCCTGGACCTGCTTCTCCAGCGCTTCGACGTCCTGCTTGCACTGGATCACGTCGGGATACCGGGGGCTGAACTTGTTCAGCATGTCCTTGCATTCCTGCTTCATCCGGAAGAGGCGCACGGCATTCGGATCGGGCGCCGCCGGCGCGTGGGCGGCCTGCGGCTTCGGGCTGCTGCTGCCGCTCGACGTCGGCGCGGGCGCGACGCTGTTCATCGAGTCGATCATCCGCGCCAGCTCCTGCCGCTGCTCCTTGGCGCGCATCTGCTTCTCGGCGTTGACGCGGAACTGCGTGTTGAGCCGCTCGAGCGTGGCGAGGTTCGGCTCGAGCTGCGTCGGCAGCTCGCCGAGATACCGGCGCTTGAACTCGCTGACGTGGCGCTCCTGCGTCTCGAGGCGCCCCTTCACCTGGCCGAGCTGCACCTTGAGGAAGTCCGCGGTGCCGGTCGCCTGGCGCTCCCGCACCTTCATATTCTCTTCGATGTAGTAGGACGCGATCGTGTTCGTCACGAGCGCGACGGTCTGAGGATCCCGCCCCGAGTACCTGACCGTGAAGCCAATCATCGGGCCGCCCCCGGTGCCCGCCGGCTTCACTTCGATGTCGCGCCGCATCCGCTCGATCCGGACGTCCGGACCAGCCTCTTGCCGATTCGGGTACAGATCGAAGCGGTTGATCAGCTCCTCCAGCCGCGAGCGGCTGAGGATCTCTTGATTGATCGCCTGCAGGCGCGTATCGAGCGTGCCGGGGAGCGGCCGGACGAAGTCGGGGGGAACCTGCTGGCCCACCACGAGGATCGTCGCGGTCGACTGATAGATCTTGGGCAGGACGGCCGTCACCGTCGCCGTCGCCGAGGCCACCGCGACGAAGGCGAAAATGGCGATCCACTTCCGCCGGCTCCAGATCGCCAGCACGCTGGCCAGGTTGATTCCCGTCCGAGTCTCTTCCGCCATCGTCAATCGCTCCTGGGGTGTCTTGGACTTGGGCCCTTAGGGCACCAGGACAATGTCGCCGTTACGGAGATAGAAATTCTCCTGCTTCCCCGAGACCTCGTTGTAGTTGAACGGAATCTTCTCCATCGACTTGCCCTTGGGATGGAGGATCACGATCTTCGAGCGCGACGCGTACTGCGTGAACCCGCCCGCGAGCGCGAGAGCGTCCAGAACGGTCGCCCAGCTCTTGAGCTCGTATCGGCCGGGCCGGGCCACCTCACCGATCACCGACACCTTGAGGCTCCGGACGTCCGAGACGATGACGGTGACCTCCGGGTTCGGAATGAAGTCCTTGAGCTTCGTGGTCAAGACGTCGCGAAGCTCGAGGGCGGTGAGGCCGGCCGCCTGCACGTCGTTGAGCAGCGGCAGCGCGATCTTGCCGTCCGGCCTGACGAGCACCGACCGGCTCATCGCGTCGTTCTTCCACACCGAGATGAGCAGCTGATCCTCGGGACCGATCCGATAGGCATCGGGCGCTCCGCGGCCGTCGGCCTCGGGCGCCGGCGTCTGCGCGGACACGGCACCCGCGAGCATCAGGATCGGCGCCAGCAATCCAAAGAGGGCAAACCGCAGCAATGAGCCTTTCATATGCGTGGTCCTCACAAGGCCGACCGGGCTGCCGACCGCTCGCCGTTGAGCCCGGACTGCTTGATCTTGTACAGAAGGGCGCGATAGCTGATTCGCAGAGCTCTCGCCGCCCGCACGCGGTTCCAGCCGGTTTGCTCGAGCATCTTGGCGATCGCTTCGCGCTCCGCCGCCTGGGAGGCCCGCCGCGAGATTTCCTTGAGCGAGGGCTCCGGCTGCTCCGACGCCGGCGAGAGCTGCGGAGAGCCGCTGGCGGTGGTGTCGGGAAGCGGGATGCGCGTGAGATACGGATCGTCCAGTACGATCATCCGCTTGACGAGGTTCTCGAGCTCGCGAACGTTGCCCGGATAGCGATGGCGCGCGAGGCGCTCCATCACCGCCCCCGGAACGACGAATCCGTCGCGGCGATAGAGCTTCGAGTACCGCTCGACGAAGTAGTTCACCAGCATGGGGATTTCGGTCACGCGCTCCCGCAGCGGTGGGACGAACACATGGACGACGTTCAGGCGGTAGTAGAGATCCTCCCGGAAACGGCCCTCGGCGACGGCTCGCTCCAGGTCCTGGTTGGTGGCGGCGAGCACCCGCACGTCGACGCTCAGGGTGGACTTACCGCCGATTCGAGAGAACTCGCCGTCCTGAAGGACGTGGAGCAGCTTGGCCTGGAGCGCCGGGTGCAGGTCACCGATCTCGTCCAGGAACATGGTGCCGTGGTGCGCCGCCTCGAACTTGCCGATCTTGAGCTTGTGAGCGCCCGTGAAAGCGCCCCGCTCGAAGCCGAAGAGCTCGCTCTCGAGGAGCTCGCGCGGCATCGCAGCGCAGTTGACCTTGACGAAGGGGCCGGCCCGCCGCCCGGAGAAGTGGTGGATCGCCCGCGCGACCAGTTCCTTGCCCGTGCCCGTCTCGCCCGTAACCAGGACGGTGACGTCGACACGCGCGGCCTCGCGGATGATCTGCCTGGCCTCCAGCATCTTCGGGCTGGCCCAGAGGTCCATCTCGCGCCGGATGCGGCCCGAGACCTGCTCCGGAGCCGGACCGAGCGCTTCGGCCTGAGGGCGGACGAGGCGATCGATGGCCTGCTGCAGCTCGTCGAGGCTCAGTGGCTTGTGCACGATGGCGTCCACGTCCTGGAGTGAGGATTCGAGTCCGTTATGGTGCTTATCGGCGACCGCGATGATTGGACCAGCATTTCGGCCTCTCAGCTTCAGAGAACGGATGAGCTCCGGACCGTCAGCGCCGTTGCCACTCAGATCCACCAGGGTGAAGCTGAAGGCGCCGCCCTCTGCCAGGGCCTCGACGGCCTCCTCGGTGGACGAGACGGCCGCGCACTGGTAGCCCCTGGCTCGCAAAAAGCCGAGAAGGCCCAGCTGAGTTGCCGCGTCGACCTCGACCACCAGCGCTCGTCGCTCTGTCATGGGATTGTGAATAGCAGCAGACCTAGGGGCAAACGCTGTACCAACAAGCGTTTTCTTGTGTTCGGGGGCTCGATGTTACTGATTTTGCATACGAACTATTTTTCGGAAACCTGTGAACGCACGTGCACGGTGGTGAGAACGAAGTGGGTAGTTTGGGACCTAGTGTGAAGCTAGTTACCCTTCCGGAATTTTCACAGTGGTGTGAGCACGGACTTTCACAGCCGAGACCGCCGCGCGGAATCTGATTCCTAACTGCGCGTCGATACTACGTTCAAGCCCGGAAATGGCCGTAATAAGGTCGTCGCCCGTCGAGTGCTCTTCCGATAATTTGCCGCCCTCATATAGGCAAGTTTGTTGGCATACACCATGCTCAAGAGGGTGCGACTTCTCATTTTTGGCGCAGCAGATCGCTCACTCGAACGGCAGAGGAGGTGAAGCATTACCAGGACGGTAGCGCTCTTGTCGATCGCGGTTCTTTGCGTTGTGGCTCTCGTTACTCCGGTCGCGGCGGACATCTATCGCGGCGAGGCCCGGTTCAACGTCACGGATCCGAGCGCTCTGATTCTGCTCGGCGCCGCGTTGATCTGTGTCGGGGCATGGATCCGGTCGTACTTCTTCGATCGGAAGAGAGGGCTCTAGGACCGCGAGACGCTCGTCGGACGCCTTCGATACCTAAGCGTTCAAAGGTCGGACGACGTGTCCGGCCTTTGTTGTGTCAGGGGGCTTTCAGCGCCCCCTGCCCTACAAAGCCCGTACCGCGGCCCGTAGCTCGTTCAGATGGCTGGCCCGGATCGCGATAATCCCACTCCCCACAGCCGGATCCGTGTATGTCGGCACCGCTCGTCCCGCAGCCTGGTACGCCTGGTTGAGTGCAATGCGGAGCTCGGTCAGATGAACGGCCCGGACGGCGCTGACGCCAGGCGCAATGACGGCATCGGTCCACGCGAAGGCCGCAAGGCCCCGCGAGGCCCGGACGGTATTGATCGCCGCCCGCAGCTCGAAGACATGGATCGCTTTGACGACGGTGACCTGCGCCACGACCGGATCGTCCGTGAACGTGAACGCTGTGCCGGTCAGGGTGACTCTGAGGGTCCGGGTTGTGCGGTTGTTGGCGGCGTCTCGCGCTGTCACCGACAGGGTGTTCAATCCCGACTGCAAGGTGATCATCCCGGTCGTCCAGGTCGTGGTCCCGGTGGCTACGCCGCTGCCGCCGCGATCGTTCGCCCACG
>Ga0075434_100000605_pt1 | contig 27797 bp, 24 predicted proteins | sample RhiMethybrSRZTD3_FD_75298 | JGI IMG/M metagenome (GOLD analysis project Ga0075434, IMG submission 75298) | Populus rhizosphere microbial communities from Tennessee, USA - Rhizosphere MetaG P. TD hybrid SRZTD3 | ecosystem: Host-associated > Plants > Roots > Rhizosphere > Soil | place: USA... | reverse complement strand
CAACGTCGCATAATAGATGTTATGTTAACTAACGCCCGGGTGTGGCCGATTACGCCGTCCAATTCCTCGATGGAAATCGCTCGTCGGGCACTTCTACCTCGATGGCCCGATGCCGCGGATGATGCTCCACTTCAATCCCGTCACGGTCGATCGCGACGATAAATGCGACCGTTGACTGGCTGGGAACGCCCAGGCATCGAAACGGAATCTGCAGCTCCAGGAGTTGTCCAGCCGCAGCCTGGATACCCGGGCAGCTGCGCGGCGTCGCGCGCCCCTCGAGCGGCCGCTCGGCCAGCTGTGCCTGAATGACTCCATCGGCGCCGCTGACGGCAATCCGATAGCCTTCCGGCTTCAAGAAGTTCAGCGTGAGTCGCTGCTGGCCGTTGATGACAGCTCGCATCGGTAACGGGCCGCTTACCTTCACGTAGAGATGCTCGAGATCGAATCCGAACTCTATGGTTGATATGGCGGTCGCGTGGTCCGACACCTCATGCATCGCGTCGCCAACCAGGACGACTTCAGCCGACCCGGCACCAACCCATTCGAAATAGTTCGTCAGCTCACCATCAATCACCGGCCGGATGAACCCGGTCGGGGCCGTCATGCTCGGTGAGGGCGGCCGGGTTGTGATGTTGCTGACGAACAACTCCTCCGGCACCGGTACATTGATGGCCCGGTAGATGTTGCGCACGTGCCGGCGGAACAGCTCGTCGAACACCAGGTCGTGATCCGACGAATGGTCGTCGCCATACCACCAGAACCAGTCCGATCCCTCCGCAATCAGCATCTCCTCGCGCGCGCGCGCCATCGCGTCTGGCGCGACGGCAGTGGCTGCGTCGAGTGCGCGGCGGGCGTCCGCGAGCTGGCTCCACGCGCGCTGGTCGTCCGGGTGGCCAATCCAGATGTAGAAGTCCGCATTGATCCACGACCCGGGAAAGACTGACGGCACCGTATCCTTGGGCGCTGAACACGCCTCTGCCATCGTCACGGTTGTCAGCGCGGGGTGGGAACCCAGACGCCGGTAGAGCGCCCGGAGAAACGGACGCCCTTGTCCCTCGAAATGCTCCCAGGCGTTTTCGCCATCGAGGATGACGAAGATGGTCGCCTCTCCCCCATCGGTCCGCGCCGAGTAGCGCGTCCCGGCTTCAACGAGACGCTGGACGAGGTTTTCGGCCGCGGCGTCGGGACTCCATGACGCGTAGGTGAAACCAACCAGATCGGAGAGGGTGTGATCGCGAAAGCCGCAGGAGACCTGCTGTCCGTCGCGGCCAACGCGATACGCGCGGTACAGCGCCTCGGGATTGTCGACGTTGCCATCGCGGTCTCGCGAGAACTCACGGCCGATCGATTTGGCAAGAATCTCCTCGTCTGTCGCCATCCATTGAAAGCCGGCCGCGCCGACCAGCGGCACCATCGCATCCGACACCGAGCCTTCCGACGGCCAAAGACCGACCGGGCGGCGGCCGAACAGGCGCTCGTGCAGCAGGACCGCTCTCGAGAGTTGTTCCGCCGCGTCCTCGGGTCTGCGGAACCGCACGCGCGGCATGCGCGAGGAAGGATGTGTGCGCAGGTACACGTCGGTATCGCACAGCAGCGGAAGAATCGGGTGATAAAACGGCGATGTCGAGATCTCGATCTGGCCGCGCGCCACGGCGTCGCGGTATTCCGGGATGACGCGCCGCAGCAGCTCGAGCTCGACGGCGCGAAGAGTCAGCTTGTCTTCTTCCGTGAACCGTCTTCCTTTTGCCACGAGCGTGCGGATGCGCTCGTCGCGCTCGAAATAATACGGGTCGATCCACGCCAGCTTGTGCCACACCTGCAGGTCGCGAATGTCCTCGGTCGAAAACTGCGACACCTTGGACCGGACACTCACGCTGCCGCCGCTGGATTCGCGTCTGGCCAGCAGTTCCGCATAGCGCGGAAACGGATCGATCATTCGCGCGCGCTGAGCGTGGAAGAACTCCTCGATGCAGTAGGCGCGCTCTTCGTCCGACAGCACATCAGCCGGTTTGAGTCCAATCTCGAGATGCCGGTCGCGCGCCCGCTCGTCCGCAAACGCCTCGAGCTGGACAAGCAGCGACGGCACCAGGTTGAACGTCGCCTTGACGCCGGGGAACTCGCGCAGCAGTGCGACCATTCCCCAGTAGTCCTTGATCGCATGAAAGCGCACCCACGGCAGGACGTGCTCCCCCGTCGCCAGGTCCTCGTAGAACGGCTGGTGCATGTGCCACAAGAGAGCGACGCGCGTCATCGTGTGGATCCAGAAAGGGGAAGGGGGGAGAGCGAAGGGGGAAGAGTCCTGTATCCTTGAGACTGGGCCGGGCCCCTAACCCCTTCTGTGTCCGTCATGCGCATCATCGATCGTTACGTGATCCGTGAAGTCCTGCTGCCGTTTGCGATCGCGCTGCTGGTCTTCACGTTCATCTTAATCGTCCCGTCGATGATGCAGTACGCCGAGGCATTCATCGCCAAAGGCGTGCCGACAACGGTCGTGCTCCGCGCGATGGCCACCCTCCTGCCCTCGTCGCTTGCGCTCTCGATTCCATCCGCGCTCCTCATCGCGCTGCTCATTGCCTTCGGGCGCCTCTCCGCGGATCGGGAGTTCGTAGCGATGCAGGCGTGTGGTATCAGCGTCGCCCGGCTGCTGTGGCCTGTAGGGGTCCTGTCGGTCGTGGGATGGGCAAGCACGTCGTACGTGATGATCGAGGCGCTTCCGGATGCCAATCAGGCGTTCCGTCAGATTGCGTTCAACGTTCTCGCCGAACGCGCTGAAGGAGAGGTCAAACCTCGAATCTTCTTCACCGAGTTTCCCGACCTGGTCATCTACGTCCGCGACATTCCGCCGGAGGGCGGCTGGAACGATGTGTTCATGTCGGACAGCACGCCAGGACGGCCGCAGGCAATCTATCTCGTGAGACACGGGCGCGTGGCCCTCGATGCGAAGCGACGGACCGTTGAAATGGTCCTCGAGGACGGCACCAGGCACGTCGCCAACAGCGACGGCACGTATCAGGTCGTCAAGTTCGCGAGGCAGGTCGTCAGCGTGAATCCCGACGTTGTGTTTCCGCGCGGCGGGCCAACCAAGGGCGATCCGGAGATGACGATCGCCGAGCTGCGCCAGCGCGCGGCGGAGGTCGAACGCGAAGGGATGTCGTCGCACAACCAGATCATGGCGATCCACCGCAAGTTCGCGATTCCAGTCGCCTGCCTCGTGTTCGGCGTGATTGGGCTGGCGCTTGGCGCGACAAATCGCCGCGACGGCAAGCTCGGAAGCTTCGTCTTCGGCCTCGGCGTCATCTTCGCGTATTACATCCCGCTCACACTCGGACCGGCGCTGGCGAAGGGACATCTGATTCCGCCATGGCTTGCGGTGTGGGCGCCGAACATCATCCTGAGCCTCGTGGGTGCGGGGCTGTTCTTCTGGCGATCGCGTGCGGCCGACCAGGAATTCCGTTTCGTCGCGCCAGCCCGGCTGACGCGCCGCTCAGGGAGGCCATCCAGCCACGAGGCCGCCGGGTTGGAGGCGGGACGGTCGCCCGGTGGGTTGATGAGCCGCCTTCCGCGCCCGAGCATACTCGACCGCTATGTGACGATGATGTATGTGCGCGTGTTCCTCCTGTGCGCGCTCGGCCTGCTCGCGCTGTTCTACATCTCCACGTTCATCGATCGTTCGGACAAGGTATTCAAGGGCGCCGCGACGTGGGCAACGATGGGCGCGTATCTGGGGTACCTGCTGCCACAGTACGTCTACTACGTTCTGCCGATGTCGGTCCTGCTCGCCTCACTCGTGACGATTGGCGTGCTGACGAAAAACAGCGAGTTGATCGTCATGAAAGCGTGCGGCATCAGCCTGTATCGCATTGCAGTGCCGATGCTCGCCGCCGCGCTGGTTGCCAGCGGCACGCTCTTCATGCTCGAGCAGACCGTACTCGGCGACTGGAATCGGAAGGCCGAGGCGATCAAGCGCGTGATGAACGGCGTCGCGCCCGAGACGCTCGACATGCTGACTCGCCAGTGGGTCGCCGGCAGTCGAGGCCAGATTTATCATTACGACTACTTCGACCCGGCAAACAACGCGCTGATCGGCCTCGAGGTGTTCGAGTTCTCGGACGGGATGAAGGCGCTGACGCGCCGGTCCTATGCGAAGGTCATGCGCTTCGTGCCCGAGGGGACGCACCCTGACCGGTGGCGCGCCGAACAGACGTGGTCGCGCGAGCTGCTGCCGTCGGGCGATACACGCCGATTTTCGTCGGAGCCTACCGCCGACTTCACGCTCGAGCCGCCCTCGTATTTCGGCACTCGGCAGCCGGAGCCGCAGTTCATGAGCTACTCGCAGCTGCGCACCTACATCGATCAACTCAGAACGAGCGGGTTCGACGTCATCGCGCAGCAGGTGGCGCTCGAGCGCAAAGCGTCGTTTCCCTTCGTGACGCTCATCATGACGCTCATCGCCGTGCCGTTTGCTGTGACTGCTGGCCGCCGCGGAGCGATGTACGGCATTGGGGTCGGGATCGTGATTGCGATCAGCTACTGGGTGGCGTTCAGCGTGTTTGCTGCCCTTGGCACGGGTGGCGTTGTCGCGCCAATGCTCGCCGCATGGGCCCCGAACCTGCTGTTCGGCGCAGGCGCCGCGTATCTCCTTCTTACGGTGCGAACCTGAGAACGCCAGCCCCGGCGCTATCGCGCATATTTAATGTCGTCGATTTGAATCTGACCGTTCGAGCCAATCCGCGTGTTCACGGTGTCGACGACAAATAGAACTGATTCGATCGTCGATAGTGCGGGCTGCACCGCCGATGACGTGTTGACTGGCCTGAACTCGGCAAAGTGAACCTCGATGGTGCGCGGCGTCTGATCCAGATAGACGGATCGGCGCCAGCGCTCCCCTTCCCCGCCCGAGGAGCGCAACTGCACGGAGAGCCTCATTGGGCGATCCGCGCGCGCCGTAAACATCAGGCGGTCGTTCATGGCCATTTCAGACGTCGCCGGCATGACGAACGCCGCGTACGGACTGTCCGCCGGAGTTCCTGAAATCGCAAACCGCAGCAGGAGCTGCGAGCCTGCCAGCGCGCCAATCACATCGATCGCTGCGTCGGACGCGGCGTTCTTTTCAATCGTCCAGCCGCGCGCCGGCCCGCCGTCGTAGCGCGTCGTGAACGTTCGTGCCGGCGGCGTCTCCGTTCCGGGCCGTGGCGACGATTCGGGTTCGCCGCCGATGTAAATCGGATTGGAAACGATCCAGGGGACAGGCGGCGTTCCCGGCGCCCCAGGCAGGCCCACTTCGACGCGGTACACGCCGGTGTCCGCAGTGTGCTCGAGCCGTGGACCCTGTGCAGTGGCGAACGCAACGCCGTTTCGAAACAGCGTGATGCGCGCGTCCTCCGGCGCCTGCGCGTCAACGTCGATCCGGGCGGTGCCGGCGGTCACGCGCAGCGCGGCAGGCCCAGCCAGCGCGTCGATGGTCGAATAGAACCTCCCTCCACGAATCGCGTCCAACACTGTTCTCGCATCGGTCTCCGCGTTTCCGGTCAGCCGCGCGTCCGATAACGCTATCGAGAACTCGCGAAACGAAGTGGTGTAGGACGGAAAGTGCAGCGAACCGGTGCTGTCGTACGGTTCGCCGAGCGAGCTCACACCCACGCGCGCATGCGCATCTACCGCGGCCAGTCCGACGGTTCGTCGCCGCTGCGCCAGCTCGTCCCATCGTCTTATCACCGGCTCCGGACGGTCGAGCAGCAGCGCAAGCGACTGTGGTGGGCGAAACGGATACGTCAGCAGTGCCCGCGCCAGTGTCCACGGCCGGTCGTCGCGCCACTCGCTGTCCGCATTCAACCACTCGAGGCCGTCGATAGGCGCGTTCCAATCAGACCACCGGAGGTCCGGTTTTGGAGAGTCTGGATGCGCCGCGATCGCGATGCCGCCGAGACGATGCACGTCTTCCACGACGTCACGCCCCTCGCCCGCCAGCGGGTACGGCGCCTTCGGCAGCCCCAGCGCAACGAGATGCCCATCGGCCGTGCTGATTTCAACGGCGTCGATGTACAGAACGCCATCGCGATAATCCGGCAAGTCGGGCGTTCTCGTGGCGTCGCCATGATCTGTGACGATCACGAACTGCAGTCCTGCGTCAGCGGCAGCTTGCATGACGTCGCCGACAGAGCCGGTGCCGTCAGAGCGATTCGTGTGTACGTGAACAACGCCGCGGACGACTGGAGGCGTTTCCGAAGGCCGCGCGGGAAGCTGCCGTGCGGCGCGCGGCATCATGACGAACAGCACACCGGCGGCGATGAAGACGAGCGCGCCGCGCCGCATCAGACGGAACACGCGCGCTTATGCCCTCGGATGGAAGCGGTCGTAGACCGTTCGCATCCGCTGCTGCAGCACGTGCGTATAGATCTGTGTCGTCGACAGATCGGCGTGGCCCAACATCATCTGGATGGCGCGCAGGTCGGCGCCGCGCTCGAGCAAGTGTGTCGCAAAGGAATGCCGCAGCATGTGCGGACTCAGCGTTGCCGTTACACCCGCGGTGCGTCCATAGGCCTTCAGAATTTTCCAGAAGCCCACGCGTGTCAGTCCGGGTCCCCCGCCGCGTGCGTTGACGAACAGTCGGGCGCTGCTTCTCTTGCCAAGCAGCGCCGGTCGGCTCTCGCGGAGGTACCGCCGCACCCACGCGGTCGCTTCATCTCCCATCGGCACAATACGCTGCTTCTCGCCTTTGCCCGTGCACGTCAGATAGGACGCGTCGAGGTTCACGTCGGCTGGGCGCAGCGAAATCAGCTCGGATACCCGCAGCCCTGTGGCATAGAGCAGCTCGATCAACGCGCGGTCACGAAGGCCGCGTGGCGTGTTGACATCGGGCTGCTTCAGCAGTCGATCGACTTCCTCGATCGACAGGTGGCGCGGCAGTGCTTTCCAGGAGCGCGGCGCGCGCAGCTGGTCGGCAGGATTGCTCTTCAGCCGGTTGTCGATGACCAGAAAACGATAGAAGCCGCGATAACACGCGATGGCGCGCGCCACAGAACGCGGTGATCGTCCCTCAGACATGAGCTGTCGCACGAGCTCCTCCAGACGCTGCCGTGTGAGGCGCTCAACGGGGGTGCCGAGGCCGGCCGCGAACCGTTGCAGGAGCACCAGGTCACGAGCGTAGCTTTCGACGGAATTGACGGATAACCGCCGCTCCACGGTCAGGTGCGTCAGATAGCCATCGATCGGAGCTGAAGATGTGCGTGGGATTGTAGAATTGTAGCGAAGTTATGGCCGTGCGTTCGAAGTGGCAGTCGCTCCCAACCGAAGCTATCAACCCCGCAACCCTCGGCATCGACAAACTCTCCGCCGACGACATCGTCGAGCTGATGCTCGGCGAAGATCGGAAGATGCTCGCCGCGGTACAGCGCGAGCACGAGCGGATTGCGGTGGGCGTGGAGATGGTTGCGACCGCGCTGCGGAAGGAGGGGCGCGTCATCTTCGTCGGTGCGGGCACGAGCGGCCGCCTTGGCATCCTCGAGTCCGCCGAAATGCCGCCGACCTTCAGCACGGATCCGACGCTGGTCCAGGCGATTATGGCCGGCGGCCGCGGCGCGATCTTCAACGCGAAGGAAGGCGTCGAGGACAACTACGAAGAGGGCGCGCGATCGATCATGCGGGTGCGTCCAACCAAGCGGGATATCGTGATCGGCGTGTCGGCGAGCGGTATGACGCAGTTCGTCCGCGGCGCGTTGACGCGGGCCCGTCGGGCGGGCGCACGAATCATCTTCGTCACCTGCGATCCTCACACCGAGCTGCAGACGTTCGTGGACCTGACGATTTCGCCCGCCGTCGGCGCGGAAGTCATCGCCGGATCGACCCGGCTGAAAGCCGGCACCGCCACGAAGATGGTGCTCAACATGCTGACAACGGGCGCGATGGTCCGCATCGGCAAGACCTACGGCAACCTGATGGTCGATGTGCAGACCGGATCGGAGAAGCTGAAGGATCGCGCACGCCGCATTGTCAACATCGTTACCGGGCTGGAGTACGACGAGGCCGACAAGCTTCTGAAAAAGGCGCACTGGAACGTCAAGGCTGCGATCGTGATGCAGAAGACCGGGTTGCCCTACCCGAAGGCGCTTTCCCGGCTGCGAAAGGCTCACGATTCGATGCGCGAAGCGATCGGCGAGGACATTGAGCCGCGGCTCCGCGGCATGCTGCAGGGCGCCGCCGAAGCCGCGCGCAACAACGGCCTCGGCTAGATTCGCGACGCCGCTCCGCTATCCAGCACCAATTCGACGTTGGCGTGCACCTGCAGCATCGAGGCGGGCACCCGCGTCGTAATTCGTCCGCTCACGGCCTGGCGGACACATTCCGCCTTCTTCTCACCTGTGGCGACGAGCACGATGCGGCGCGCCCGCAGAATGGTCCCGATGCCCATCGACAACGCTTCGGCGGGCACCCTGGAGGCGTCGTTGCCGAACAGCGCTGCGTTGTCGCGGCGCGTTGACTCCATCAGCGTCACGCGATGCGTCCGGACCGCCAGATAGTCGCCGGGCTCGTTGAAGCCGATGTGGCCGTTGCTTCCGATGCCGAGAATCTGCAGGTCGACGCCGCCTGCGGCGGTGATGTCCGCTTCATAGCGTTCGCATTCCGCGTCGAGATCAGTCGCAGAGCCGTTGAGGAAATGAATGCGCTCGGCACGCAGATTCACGCCCCCGAAGAGGTGATCTTCCATGAATGTCCGGAAGCTTCCCGGGTGATGGCTGTGAATGCCCGCAAATTCGTCGAGGTTGAACGTGGATACCCGCGACCAGTCCATCGTCCCTGCCGCGTGGAGCCGCTGCATCTCGGCGTAGCCGTCAACAGGTGTACGTCCTGACGCAAGCCCGAGGACTGCGTCAGGTTTCGCGCGCAGCAACGATGCGACGCCGTCTGCAAGCGCCGCTGCGACTGCATCGCTGTTCTGAAGGACGGTGATTCTCACGCGTTATGAGGTCCGCCTGACGGCGGACCCTCGCGACGGTGCTTGCCGGACGCTACACATAGATCGGCGCGGCGAAGGATCCCCGCGCGGCGGCAAGCGCCAGCCGCACCGCTCCTATCGCGGGCTCCACTTCGAGCCGCCGCACCTCGGTGCGCGGCGCAATTTCGGAGAGCCGCCGCGTGACATCGTCTACGAGCCACGGGATGCCGCGGAAGATGCCGCCGGCGAGAACGGTTGGAAACACGTTGCCTCGCATCTCGAGACGCCCGATGACCGAGGCGGCGGCGGACGCGAGCTCCGCGCCGGCGCGCGTCAGAATTTCCGCCGCGATCGCGTCGCGCTTCTCCATCGCGCGCTGCACCAGTCCGGCGATCCCTGCAATGGTGTGGCGATGCACGTCGCGGTAGTAGATCTCATGAATCAGCTGCTTCGGCGTGGAGAGATCGAGGTGCTCGAGAATCATCGGGGTCAGCAGCGTCACGGGCCCGCGACCGTCGAATTGCCTGACGACGGCCGTCAGCGCGGCGCGGCCAATCCAGAACCCCCCGCCCTCGTCACCAAGGAGATAGCCCCACCCACCGGCGCGTGCGGCATGGCCCGACGAGTCGCGGCCGTAGGCAATCGAGCCCGTGCCCGCGACCACGACGACGCCTTCGGCGTCACCGGCGCCAGCGACCAGCGCCACAAGCGCATCGTTGACGACGATGACTCTCGCCTTGAAGCCGATGCGGCGCATGATGCTTTGCACCGCGGCTGTATCTTCAGGGCGATCGACCCCCGCAATTCCGAGGCAGATCGCTGCAGGACGGACATCGCGATCGCCGATGGCCGCATCCATCACGTGGTGCAGGACTTTTTCCACTTCGAGCTCGCCGGCGGCCTGCAGGTTGGCGCCGCCTTCGCGTGCCTCGCCGACGATCCGGCCCTCTTGGTCGGCAAGCAAACACATCGTTTTTGTGCCGCCCGCATCTATGCCGAGGACGTGCATGCTCCGAAAATTGTAGTACAGTCTCGGCTTTCTCCCCGATGAGACGGACATTCCCTTCAACCGCGCTCGTGCTGTGCGCGCTGGCTGCGGTTCTCGCGCCGCTTCACGCCGCCGGGCGCAGCGACGAAGTGCGCGCGCTCTGGGTCCGGCGCGCGAGCCTCGAATCGGTAGATGCCATCCGAAGGATGGTCGGGTCGGCGTCAACGGCGGGCTTCAACACGCTGTTCGTCCAGATCGCCGACGATGCCGTTGGCGCGTCGCAGTTCGACGCAATCGGCGAAACGATCGTGCAGGCGCACGCGACGGGTATGCGCGTGCACGCGTGGGTCGATGTGACCCGCGTGACGGCGCCTGGCGAGCTCCCCTTTGCACGGACGCATGTCATCTACGAGCATCCCGAGTGGCTCATGGTGCCGCGTGCGATTGCCGCGGAGCTGCTCGCGATCGACGCTCACAATCCAGACTATATCGGCCGTCTCGCCCGGTGGACGCGCAACAACGCGGATCGCGCCGACGGGCTCTACATTTCTCCGGTTCAGCCTGATGCGGCTGCGCATGTCGCGGAAATCGTGCGCGGCCTCGTGCGGCGCTACGCGGTGGACGGCGTCTACTTCGACCACGCACAATACCCCGCGATCGACTTCGACTACAGCGCAAAATCGCTTGCCGCGTTCCGCGACTTCATGCGCTCGCAGCTTTCGCTGGCCGAACGGCAACGCATCGACGCCGTCGAGACGATCGATCCGTTCGCGTATCCCAATGAGCTGCCAGAGCAATGGCGGCTGTTCCGGCAGTCGCAGTTGACGGCGCTCGTCGCGCGAATGCGCAGCATTGTGAAGGCCGCGCGGCCGGACGCCATCGTCAGCGCGGCGGTTACCCCGGATGCCGCAAGTGCTGCCGGGAACAAACTGCAGGACTGGCGCACGTGGCTGGAAAATGGATTCCTCGATGCGCTCTGCCCGATCGCGTCTATGGCCACCGGCGCACAGGTGGCCGCCGAGCTTGTACAGGTGCAAGCGCTGGCGGGAGGCAAACCGGTATGGGCGGGCATCGGCGCCAATCGCCTCTCGCAGCGTGAGACGCTCGACGACATCGGCGTCGCTCGCAAGGCGGGCGCGCATGGCATCATCCTCTTCTCCTACGACAGCCTGATCAGCCCGCCGAAAGGACTCGACTACCTCTCCGCCCTCGGCCGCGGCGCGTTCGACGGGTCTTGAACTTCCCCGCCGCCCGGCGGGTGCTCGAGCAGGCAATTGCCGAACGGGCCTTTCCCGCCGCGGTCATCGAGGTTGGCACCACGGCCCAGATGCTCTGGCGTCAGTCGTTCGGCCGCCTGACATATGACACGGACTCCGCGCCGGCGACCGACGACACGATCTTCGACCTCGCTTCTCTCACCAAGGTTGTATCGACCACGCCGCTCGTGATGCAGCAGTTCGAGCGAGGCGTGCTCGCGCTCGACGACCCGGTCTCGGGGCACATCGCGGAATGGCGCAGCGAGGATCGAGCCGGAGTCACGTTGCGCGATCTGCTCGCGCACTGTTCAGGGTTGCCGGCGTGGCGCCCGTATTTCAAGCAGCGTGACCCCTCGACGTCGCCCGGGACAGGCGTTCAGGAGATGTACGAGCGTGCGATTTCCGTCGAGCCGCTCGAATACGTCCCGCGAAGCCGCTCCGTCTACAGCGATCTGGACTTCATTCTTCTGGGATTCATCGTTCACGGCAGGATGCCGCTGACCGAGCGCTTCGCGCTGATGCTATCGCAGATGGGGATCGTCGAGGAGATCCAGTTCACGCCTCCGAAGTTGTGGCGCGCGCGCACCGCGCCGACCGAGCACGACGAGTGGCGCGGGCGCCTCCTGGTCGGTGAAGTACACGACGAGAATGCCGCGGCACTCGGAGGCGTCGCCGGCCACTCGGGACTGTTCGGTACCGCCGCCGCGATTGGATCGTACGCGAGGCATCTCCTGCAGGTGCTGGACGGCCGGGCGGGCGTTTTCCGCCGCGCGACGCTCGAGGAGTTCGTCGCGAAGCGAGCGGATATTCCCGGGAGCTCGCGGGCGCTCGGCTGGGACACGATGTTGCCGACCTCGTCGTGTGGTACGAAGATGTCCGGCCACGCGTTTGGTCACACGGGTTTCACGGGCACATCGCTGTGGATTGATCCGGAGAAAGATGTTTACGTCGTGCTTCTAACCAACCGCGTGTATCCGACGCGGGCCAATGAAGCGATCAAACAGGTGCGGCCGGCGGTCCATGACGCCGTGCTCGCTGAATTGCGGTAGCCCTGGGAAATGACGCTGACTAACGGCCCCCGCGGCCGGGCGCGGGGACAAAGATGCTTCCAGGCCCGCCGGGCGCACCGAAGCCGCCCGGGCCCTGACCGCCGGCGCCGCCGCGCGGACCGAATGGACCTTGCGGCTGGTTGCCTTGTCCGCGTCCAGGCCCCTGCCCTGGAGGGAAATTGCCGCCCGGAGGTGGCGGTCCGCCTCGCCCACGGCCGCCCGGCAGGTTAATGCCGCCCGTTGGCGTCTGCGATCCAGTCGGCGCGCCCGCTCGATTGCTCACCTGGGTCGCCACGAACACCCATTCGTTGTACTTGTCGTGTCCGTTGTAGACGCGGATTGACGTTGCCGTACTCTTGCTCGCCACGCCGATGATTCCGCCCTGCGCCATCGTCGTTGCGCCACCGACAACAGTTGTAGGCCGGGCCTGCGGCTGACCCTGCGTCGGTACGATGCCACCCGCGCTTGGTTGCGCCGACGCCTGCTGGTTCGCGTAAATGACCTGGAACTCGCCGTCGTCGGTCATCGGATCCTTGTACTTCCTGCGGAGGAAGTGCTCGTTGAGGAGGATGTCGATGTTCGGCGGAAACGCGTTGGCGTACTTGCGCTGGTAGAGCATCACGGCGCGCGCGTACTGCTGGCCGCGGAAAATCAACTCCGATTCTTTCTCCCGCTGCGCCGCGGTCTTCCATGCCGGCAGCGCCATGCTGAGAAAGATCGCCATGATCGTCATGCCGACGAGCAGGGCGGCCATCGCAAAACCAGCGCTGCTGCCCCGGCCCCCTACCTTCATGTTCCTACGATACGGTGACCACGGTGACCGCAGTCGTCGTATTCCCGCCGCCGTCGGTTTCCGTCGCCTTGATCGTATAAGTACCCGTATTGCCGAACCTGTGGCTGACCGTCGCGGCGGATGTGATGGAGCCGAGGTCCTGCGAGTCGCCGTCACCGAAGTCGATGGTCACATCCTTCACACCGTTGGCAGTGGCTGGCGTCACCGTGAACACGAAATTCGTGGCGGTCGTACCCGTGCTCGGGCTCGCGGAGATCGCTACGCTCGGCGCTGCCCCGACGCTGACTGCCGTGGAGGTCTGGAAAGAAACGCCGTCCTGGGTGGCAACCGCGGTGATCGCGTAGCTCCCCGGACTCCGATACGTATGCGCAATCGTCTGGGCCGACTGGACGATACCGAGCGACGACTGATTTCCATCCCCCCAGTCAACGGCCACGGCGGGCGATGTGTCCGCTGCCGGCGTTATAGTCAGCAGCACGGCCTGCCCGACAGTCGGATTCGACGGGCTCGTGGATAAGGTCACCGACGCGGGTGCGGTCAACGCGACGTCGACCGTCTTCGACTGTGCGCCGACGCTGGCGGTGACCGTCGCCTTCCGTGTCGTCGTCAACTGGACACGCGCTTCGCCATTGGCATCTGTGACGGCCGTGCCTGCGCTAAGCGTTCCTGCGGTTGTCGAAAACGACACCGGAATGCTGACGAGTGGAAGGTTGCCGTTCGTTCCGCCGCCTGTCGCTGTCGCAATGATCTCCACCGAACCGCCGCCGGGCGGAACGGTCCCGGGATTGGCTCGCACCGAAATGGCCGAAACTGCAGCTGCGCCGACCGTGATCTGGACACAGTTCGTGCCGCACGTGGTGGTGGTGGTGCCGGTCGTCGGTGTTCCTGTTGCGCCACCGGAGACTGCGTGAATTTCGGCGACGCCGGATCCGGACCCGGCCGTAAACGTCGCGACGGCGAGGCCATTCCTGGTTTGAACCTCGGACGGCGCGACCGTTCCAAGCGTGCTGGTGAAGCGAACCATCGTGCCGTTCTGAACGGCGGTGCCGCTCGACTCGGTCACGAACGCTGTCAGACCAACAGTGCCGCCCGACGGGATTGTCGTGGCGTTGGCTGACAACGTGATCGTCGAATTCACGGGTGCCAGCAGCGGCACCTTGTCGCAGGCCGCGACGAGCGCGACAAGGACGGCGAGCACCGAATACCTGAGAATCTCTTTCATCAATCCCAATCCGCGTATTTGGTTCCGTCGAGCGCCGTCTGGTCCGACCCGCTTCTCACATCGTACACGCCGGGCTGGGCGGTGGGGTTGTTCGGGTCGAGCTCGGATGGAATCTCCCGCCACGTGTCCGCCGAGTGCGTGAATGGATCGACGGGAATCGCGCGCAGATACTTATCGGATACGAGATCCTGCAGCGTCGAGGGGTACTTTCCCTGGTCCGCGTAGTACTGATCGATCGCGTCACGCATACGGTAGAGGTCTTCTTTCAGCACCGACTCCTTCGCGCGGATGACGCTGTTGGTATAAAGGGTCAGGCCGACGCTGGCAAGGACGACGATCAATGCCATCACGACCATCACCTCGATGAGCGTGAACCCACCTTCGCGCGTGACGCGACGGCGAGCGCTTCGGAGAGCCTGCGTCCACGACGGGTTACCAGTCACGGTACTTCGTGCCATCCAGCCCCGTGCCGTCGCTCTTCGTATACACGTCAAAAACGTTCTGCCCGCCCCACGATGTCGAGTCCGGCTTGTCCTGATAGGATCGCAACCCCCATTCGGCGCCACTCGTCATGGGATCGATCGGAACGCGCCGCAGAAACTTGAGTTTCGTGGCTGTCGCGTCGTTCGCACGCGTCACGCCTTCCACCAGCGTCTCGAGATCGGGCGGATAGCCCTCGTTCTCTGGACGCAGCTCGGTGGTCGGAATCTGTCCCGTGTCGACCGCGTCCTTGAACTTGTCGATCGCGGTGCGAATTTCGCGCAGGTTCCGCCGCAACTCCGCCTCCCGCTGCCGCTGTGATGTCACCTGTGCGAGCGGCAACACCGCCGATGCGAGGATCATGAGGATCGTGACGACGATGAGCAGCTCGACGAAGGTATATCCCGCGCGGATCCGCTTCACCATCTGCTTATCGGACGGTGACCGCAGGCACCGGCGTCAGCTGCAGCGATGCAGGCGCGCCTCCAGGCGCGGTCGCGGTCCCGGTAATTGACAGATTTGCCGTGCCTCCGCCGACAGCATCGAGAACCACCGCTGCGAGCAAGCCTGTCCCTGCGACGCCCGTCGCGTCGCCGGTGCGCACGATCGCGATATCGATGCGGCCGGTGGCGGCGTCAACCATCTGCGTGAAGGTGGCCTGCGCGCCGCCCGCCCGCATGAAGCTGCCCTCCTGAACCGCGCGCACACGCACCGCCGCCGGATTGAACGTGAGCGTCAGCGACAGGCCCGACAACCTCGATGCGTTGGTTGCCGAGATGGCGACGGTGTACGGGCCACCGCCAACGCGGAAATCGCCTCCCGGCGGCGTCACGATGATTTGCGCGCCGGCTGGAGCGATGGCGGTGGATGGAGCGGGCGGCGGCGCGCCTGCGCCCTGCGGGTTGTTGCCGCCCGGCACAGCGGGGGCAGGAGCAGCGGCCACTGCTGTCGTTCCCGGAACCGGCGAGCTCCCAGGCGGAATGATTGAAACGCCAGGCGCCGCGTTGGCTGCACCTCCAGGCGGTGGCGCATTCGGCGCCCCGGGCTGTGCCGGTTGCGCGGGTTGAACGGCACCGGGCGCCGCGGGAGCGGCCGGCGCTGGCTCCGGAGGTGCCGCAATCAACGGCGGGGGCCCGTTGAGACCCAGGTTCTGCTGAGTGCCGATGAAGATCGGACTCAGGTCGCCCGCGGTGATCTCTTGCGTACGGACGATGCGCGGCGTCAGCAGCATCACGATGTCGCTCGTGCGGATGTCACTGTCGTTGGACGCAAACAGCTTGTTGAGTACGGGCAGGCGAAGGACGCCCGGTACGCCGCGAAGCGTCTTGCGCTCGTCCTCGCGAAGCAGACCCGCCAGCAGGTTCGGCTCACCGTCGCGAAGCCGCAGACGCGTCACGACTTTGCGTGTTCCGAACGACGGCAGGTTCTGGCCGGCGACGTTCACGTCCACGCCTTTGGTGCTGTTCTCCACCGACAGGTCGAGGATCACATCGCCCTCGATCGTCACCCGCGGCGTCATCTCGACGACGATGCCGACGGTGCGGTAGTTGAAGGAGGTCAACGGATTCGTGTTCGCGCCGCCGGTTGCCAGCGGTGTGAAGACGGTCGACGGAATGGGAATATCGTCGCCGAGGTTCAGCGTGATCTTCTGTCCCTCGGCGCCGCGCAGCTGCGGTTTGGCAATGAGCCTGGTGTCCGAATCGGTCTCCATGAACCGAACGACCGCTGACGGCACCGCCAGGTAGAAATCCGCCGTCGACACACCGCGGGAAATGGTGTTCAGGTTGAACGACGGCTGCGTATTGAGCGTCGTTGTTGCGTTCGCACCGGTCCCCGTGGTCCCGCGCGGATCCGACTCCGGCGAAAAGATGGCGTTGATCTGATAGTTCGACAGGTCGAGGCCGAACTGCTTGGCGCGCTCGCGGCTGACCTCGAGAATCTGTACGTCGATGACAATCTCCGCGCGCGGCTTGTCGTTGGACTCGATCATCTTCTCGATGATCGCCGCGACAGCGGTGGTCGCGCGGATCGTGATCGTGTTGTTGGTCTTGTTCGGCGCGATCATCGGCTGTACGGCCATCGCCGGGACGCGGATGATCGTGTTGATCATCTGCGACAGCTCGGTGGCGTCGGCGTGCGACACGTAGAAGGTCCGGATCACCTGTTCTTCGTAGTTCGCGCGCTTCTGCGCGTTGTCCGGGATCACCATGATGGTGTTCTGGTTCAACACCTTGTAGAAGAGCTGATTGGCGGAGAGGATCTGGCTCAGCGCCTGCTCGAGCGTCACACCGGTCAGCAGTACCGTGTACGCGCGGTCCTGATAATCGCGGTCGTAGGTGATGTTGATTCCCGTGATGTTCGCGATCGTATTGAGAATGTCGCGGATGCTCGTGTTGTTGAACCGGATCTCGGGCAGCACCTCGTTGAGCTTGATGAGCGGCGGCGGCCCGGTCTGGCGCGCCTGCTCCCGAAGTTGGGCGATGTTGTTCGCCGGCCGCGCCTCGTACTGCTCGCGGATACGGCGTTCGATTTCCATGACCTTCGCGGCAAGCTGGCGGTTGGGCGGATCGAAATCGCTCGCCCGCCGGTATTCACGCAACGCCTCGTCGAGCTCGCCCCGCGCTTCGGCCAGCTGCGCCTGGTTCAAGTGCTGGTGCGACGCGTTGATCATTGCGCGCTCGAGCGCAATCTTGTAGTCAGTGCGATCGGGCGACTGCTGCACCGCGCGGCGGTAATACTCCACCGCGGCATCCCAGTCGCCAGCGCGTGCGGCGTTCTCGGCGCGGCCGTACGAGCGGGAGGCGCCGCACCCGGCAGCCATCAGCGCGAGCGCAATCAGTAAGAGAAGGGCAGGGCCTTTCGGACCAGCCAAATCATGTACATGCATCATTGCCCCGAGAGCCGAATCGTCTGGCGGCCCCGTCCATCGATGTACGCAAGATCGGCGGATTCGACGCCGATTTTCAGCAGGCGGTAACGGCCATCGATGATATCGCCTTCTTTTCCATTGACGATGTCGCCGCCGCTGTCCCTGAACACGGCCACGCGCCCCTGAACCGTCTCGAGCACGCCGATGTACTTCAACGCAATCGGCGGCGGAGGTGGCGGCCCCTGTGGCACAGGCGGCGGCGCGATGACCACGGGCGCGCCACGGCCGGCTCCGGCCGGAAGCCGCGGCGCCGGAGGGGGCGCTTTCGGCTTGAACTGAAACGGGTTTCGCGTGGACGGCTCGATTCCGCCCGGTGTCGTTTTGAGCAGTTCCAGCCTCACGTCGGCGACCGGCGCCGATTGATCCGCCGCCCCGGCATTGGCGCGTCGTGGATTGGACGGCGCCCGCGTGGTCCCGGCCGGGGTGTCGGACCTCCGCGCGAAAACAACCCCGGCGATCACCACCGCCACCGCCACCAGCACGAGCAGCTGGCGCGAGACTTTCAGGCTCATTGCGCTCCGTCTCGCGCCGATGTATCGCGGTAATACGTCGAGAGATGCAGCGTGACGCCAAGCGGGCCGCCGTCGGCGCCCTGGCCAAGCTCGATGTTGTCGATGACGACAAATTCCGGAGCGGTCTCGAGCTGGTGGATGAACGCGCGCACGTCGCCGTAGCTACCCGACAGCAGCATGTCGATCTTCAGCTGCACGAGCGTGCCGTCCCTGGGCGGCACCGACTCGAAGGTCGCGCGCAGAAACTTGAGCCTCGATTCGCGCGCCAGCTGTGCCAGGCGCAAATGCGTCAGCCGTCGCGCACCGGCGAGATCCGTCGGCAGTACTTCGTTGTAGAACGTTGCGAGCTCGGCGGCCGCGCGATCCTTGCCGGTGAGTGTTCCGTTGGCCTGGGCGAACTCGCGCTGCGCCGCCCGCAGCTGTTCTTCGGCGGTCCTGTCGCGCTGCTCGATGTTGGCGACGCGCTGTGCCAGCGGATACACGATCGCGGCGTAGAGCACGATGTTCACCCCTAAGGCGATCGCCAACGGCACGATCACACGCCGGTGTTCCCGGACAATGCGCTGGAACAACGTGCCGCCCTGCACGTCGTCAGCCACGCGACGCCTCCGGGCGGATATAGGTGCCGCGAATGACCGCTTCCAGCAGGCCATCATCGTTGGTCGACTCGATAGGCGTGATCACGTCGCGAAAGCTGCCGGTCTTCTCGAGCGACTCGATGAACTGGTCCACGTCCTCCGATCGCCGAGCCTGGACGGTGATCTGGACGATGAACTGTCCTTCTTTCGTGAGCGTCGGATCGATCACGGTAATCCGCACGTCGTCGGGAAGCGTCTGTTCGAGCTGATCGAAGAGTTCGCTCCACGAGAAGGCACGCTGGTCGATGATGCCGTTGGCCTCGCGCGCGGCGCTGGCAACCGACTCCAGTTCCTTCGCGTTGATCTGCGCGCGAACGGTTGCTGCGTCCCTTCGAAGGCGTGCGGCGTCGCGCTCGGCTTGCGTGGCACGGGCGCCGAGCGCGCGCTGGCTGCCGGACAGACGAATCAGCTCCGCGACATTGAAGGCGGTCACAGCAACCACGAGGATCAGAATCAGCCCCAGAACGAGCTGCACCGCGCGCTCGTTGTAGAAGGGGCGCGTCGCGAGGTTTGTGCGCAGCATCAGGCCGGCACCGTCTCTTTTTGCGTCCGCACCGCCATGCCGACGAGAGGTCCAAGGACATCCATCAGGTCCCCGGTGACGGAGATGCGATCGGTGAGCGCGGCCGCGTGCGTCGGATCGATTGGTTCGACGAGTGCGCCGAGACGCTCCTCGAGGTTGCGGCGCGCCGTTTCGACCGCTCCAGGAGTCCGTCCGCCGCCGCCGAGAAACACGCGCGAGAAGCGATCGCCGGCCAGGCGATCCTGGTAATACATGGCGGTCTGATGCACGAGATCCGCGATTGCCGCCTCGTCGCCTTCGGGCCGGTTCCGGAAGAAGATGACGTGCTCCCCGCGCATGATGACTATCGAGGTGGATTCGGGACGGAGGTGAACGACGAGCCAGTCGCCCGACGGTTTTCCGGGACCTCCGAGAAACAGATTCACCACGCTCAGCGTTGCCAGGTCGACGAGACCGGGGTAGACCTTCAGCTCCTCACAGACAGCCTCGTACTCGGCGATCACATCGCGGCGCGCCGTCAGCACGAGAAACTCTGCGCTGCCGTCGCCCGTACGGGCGGCGGGCGTGTAGGTGACCACCGCCTCTTCGATGGGGAACGGCGCCGCTTTCTTGACCTGCCAGCGTACGAGCTGATCGAGATCCTCGCGTCGCGCCGGAAGCGTGTCGAACCGCAGGAGCGAGACCTTCGCCGCGAGATCCGGGATGACGAGCGCGACGCGGCGCGCCCGGGCGCCAGCGCGGTCGAGCGCGGTACGCAGGGCGGCCGTCACAGCCGCGCGGTTGTGAATATTCGACGAGGTCAGCGACGCGACGACCGCGCCGGGCGGCAGCGGCTCGGCCGCATACGACTGGACCACCAGGCCACTCGCGCGCTCCGCGACAACGCCGACCGCCACACGATCGGCAGCAATTTCAATTGCCGCGTCGGGCGGGGGGCTCGCGATCCATGAGGCAAAGAGGCTCATTCTGGACGTGGTCCCTATTCGACGAACGTCACCTTGTTGATCTCGCGCAGCGTGGTCAGACCGAGGAGCACCTTCTCCACCGCTGATTCGCGCAGGAACCGCATGCCTTCCTCGTGCGCGGCCTTCTTCACCTCGGAGTTCGGGCGCCTGTCCAGGATCATCTCACGGATGCGATCGGACAGGTCGAGCAGCTCGCAGATCGCGGTGCGTCCCTTGAACCCGGTCCCGCCGCACTCGATGCAGCCGGCACCTTCATAGAACCGATGCGTCTGCGCGAGCTTCAGATCGAGCGCCGATTCCTCCAGCAGCTTCGGCTCGACCTTCGTCGGGCGCTTGCAGTGCGAGCAGATGAGCCGCACGAGCCGCTGGGCGAGCACGCAGTTGAGCGCGGAGACGAACTGATAGGGCTCGACTCCCATGTTCAGGAATCGGCCGAGCACGTCCACCACGTTGTTCGCATGGACGGTAGTGAACACGAGGTGACCGGTGAGCGCCGATTGAATCGCGATCTGAGCGGTCTCGGGGTCGCGAATCTCGCCGACCATGATCTTGTCTGGATCGTGGCGGAGGATCGAGCGCAGGCCTCGCGCGAACGTCAGTCCCTTTTTCTCATTGATCGGGATCTGCGTGATGCCGCGCAGCTGGTATTCGACCGGGTCCTCAATGGTGACGATCTTGTCCTCGACCGATTTGATCTCCGACAGCGCCGCGTACAACGTCGTCGTCTTGCCGGAACCCGTTGGGCCGGTCACGAGCACCATGCCGTAGGGTTCGCGGATGTACTTTCGGAACCGGCGCAGCTCCTGTTCCGGGAAGCCCAGGATGTCGAGTTTCAGCTCGGTGAACTGCTCGCTGATGGATTCCTTGTCGAGGATACGAATCACCGCGTCCTCGCCGTACACGCTCGGCATGATCGACACGCGGAAGTCGATCGTCTTGCCCGGCATCCGCATGCGGAAGCGGCCGTCCTGCGGCACACGCTTCTCGGCGATGTCCAGCTCCGCCATCACCTTGATGCGCGAAATGATCGGGCTGTGAAATTCCTTCGCAATCGGCCGCATCGCCGGCTGCAGCACGCCGTCAATCCGGTACTTCACATACACCGCGTCGTCGCCCGTCTCGATGTGAATGTCGCTCGCCCGCCGTTGGATCGCGGTGAATACGGTCGAATCCACGAGGCGAATGACCGGGCTCGTGTCGCCGGTGAGCTTGTCGACCGTGAGGCTTTCCTCGCCTGCTTCGTCCTCCTTCACGACCTTCAGCTGGAAGCCTTCGGTCGCCTCCTCGAGCACGCGCTGCGAGCTCTCGCTCTTCTTCAGGATCGATTGAATCGCCGACGGCGCGCCGACCGTCACCCTGATCGGCGTGTTCAACACGACGCCGAGCTCGTCGATCATCGGCAGGTCCGTCGGGTCCGACACGACGATGACGAGCGCCTTCCCGTCGCGGCGGTGCGGGACGAAACCGTAGCGGAGCATCAAATCGGCAGGAATCGAGCGGAACAGCTCCTGGTCGATCCGGAATTCGTCCATATCGACGAACTCGACGTGATAACGCTCCGCCAGCTTGCGCGCGCGGGCGACCTCCTCGGAGTAATCCTCCGGGCTGGTCACCAGATTGGTCGAATCGACTGTAGCCACTTATCCCCCAACCACCGAGCTCAGCTCGAAGAGCGGCATGTACAGCGCCAGCACCACGAGCGCGATGACCGCGCCCATCACGATCAGGATCACCGGCTCGATCAGCGTGATGAACCTCGCGACTTCGGTTTCAACTTCCTCTTCGTAGAACTCCGCCAGACTGTTCAGCATCTCCTGCAGCGCGCCGGTCGATTCACCGACCTCGACCATCTTCACCGCCACGTCCGGGAAGACATCGCGCACGCGGAGAGCCGTCGCGAAGCTCTCACCTTCCCGCACGCTGCGGGTGACGTCGGTGAGCTCGACGGCCAGATACCGGTTCGTCATCGCGCGGCTCGCAATATCGAGTGCGTTTACCAGCGGAATGCCGCCGCCCAGCAGTGTCGCCAGCGTCCGCGCAAGCTGCGACGTGGAGAACTTGCGAATCGTCTCGCCGGCCCACGGAACCTCCAGCAGCATCCGATCGATGCGCGTTCGCTGACCGGGCCGCCGCCACCAGCTGGCGAGCGCCACCGCGCCGACGACCGCCCCCACCGCGATCAAGGGGAAATTGCCGACGACGAGGTTCGAAATGCCGATGATGATCCGGGTCGACAGCGGCAACTCCCGGCCGAACTGGCTGTAGAACTCCGAGAACGCCGGAACGACGCGAAACACGATGATGCCAACCAGGACGAGCATCATCGTGACGAGAATCATCGGGTAGATCAGGGCGGAAATCGTCCGCCGCTTGACCGCACCGACGACCTTCTCATAGGCAACATATCGGCGGATGACTTCGTCCAGATTGCCCGCCCGCTCGCCCGCCATCAGCGAGGCTGAATAGACCGCCGGAAACAGGTCTGGATGCTCCCCGAACGCGTCCGACAACGCCGTCCCTGCCTTCACCTTTTCGTACACGCCGTCGAGAACGCTCTTGAACGTCGGATTTGCGACGCGCTGTCGCAGGATGTCGAGCGACTGGACCAGCGGCATCCCGGCCTTCAGCAGCGTTGCCAATTCCTGGTTGAAGACGAGCAGCTCCTGGCGCCCGATACGGCGGTGCCGGGAGCGCGACACCCCGAACGCAGGCAGCACGCCGCGCCGTTGAAGCGAAAGGATGAACAGCCCTTTTTCTTCGAGCTCGCGCCGGAGATGCGCTTCACTGTCGGCGACGTAAACGCCTTCTATGACTTCTCCGCCAGCGGTGCCGAGCCTACAGCGAAATTCCATGGCGTGAAGGATGAAGCGGCGCGGCCAACGGGGTCCGCCCTACGGCATTAGACCCTCGGGCTCCCGGCCTGGCCGGGCTGGAGCGGTCAGCCCTCGACCCTGCTCGGGATGACCCCGAGGCTCTCGAGGGGTCAGCCCCGACTGAGAAGTCGAAGGATGCGGGTGACGTAGTCCTGCGTCTCTCGGAACGGCGGAATGCCGCCAAATCGATCGACTGCCGCCTCTCCCGCATTGTAAGCGGCGAGCGCAAGCGGCAAGTCGTACCGCGCAAGCAGTTTCTTGAGGTGCTGGACACCGGCTTCGAGGTTTACTTTCGGATCGAAGAGGTCGAGAGCTCCATACTGCCGACCTGTTGCCGGCATCAGCTGCATCAGGCCGCGGGCGCCTTTAGCCGACACGGCACGGCTGTGATAAGCCGATTCGACCTGGATAAGAGCGCTGACAACGCGCGCGTCCACTCCGTGCCTGGCAGCGGTCTTCGTGACCAGGTCGCGGTACTGCTCGGGTATGGCCGGCGGCTCGAAGACGGTGCGGGCAAACGGCAGCGCCTGCAGCACTTCTTCAGGGTATTCGACCTCATCGGGTTCAACCTTGACGATCAGGCTCTTGTCACAATGGATGTCGCCCCCGCTCCGCAACTGGAGCACGATCTCATCGCCTTCGGAGCGGATCGTCCGCACGGACATCGCGCGGCCCGACTGAAAGAAGACAAGCTCAGCGCGCGCCGGCGCGGCGGCCGTTATCGACAGCAAAACTGTGAAGAGGATGAGCGCCCGGCGCATCAGGTTGAATTGTACGGGTTATTTGGCCTGAACGTAAGCCCGGAATACACGGATCCCCAACTCGCGAGGGTCCGTGCTCTTCAGTCGAGTAATGGTTGCAGGCACAAATGTCTTATCGACCGCGACAGTTATTTCTACTGTCTCACTTGTGCCCATCTGTGCAGTCGTGAGACTGATTTTCCTGAGCTGACGATCGAGAGGCGGAAGCACGAACGAATCGACGACGGCGTCGCCGATGCGCAGCTCCACGTGCTGAGGGTCGCCGAGTCCCTGCACGGGCTGGTCGCACTGGAGATACAAGACGGCGTCGCGCATTGGATTGCGGAACGCCAGCGTCGCGGTTTTCTTCGACCACTGCCACTCGACACCGGTTTGCTCTTCGGCAACCTCGGTCTGGTGCCAGCCATCCTTGAACACCACGTAGAGGCTGTCAGTCTGGGGGTGCAGATTGAACTTTGCGACCTCATATTCGTGCTGCCCTCGCGTTGTCCCAATAAGGGGGACACGCGCTCCGGTTTTCGGCGAATAAATCCCAAGCACCACGCTTGTGTCGCCCGAATACGGAAACTTCGGCACGAACATCGTCCTCGAGTACTCGATGGTTTGTCCCGGTTTCCACTGACTCGTCGGCACCGGCGGATGATGGTCGTCGGTCCACATCAACTCGCCGTCGGCATCGAGGAAGTGGACGAACACCGTCTCGTCCTCCGCGATCTTCGGCGCGTTCGAGGCGACGACGAAGCGATAGGTCATCTCGATCGGCACGCCGATGGCGGCATCGCTGCGCGCCAACGTGACCGTTGCCGTCGCGACGGGCGTTTCCGCCTGCTGCGTGCGTCCGCACGCGGTCACGAGCGCGCCGCACGCAAGCACGGCCGCGCATAACTGCGCCATGGATCGAGCCATCGAGAGTGGAATGATACTCCGCAATTCTGCTAGAGTGCGTTCCACACCATGGCATCTGAAGCGCTCGGAATGGTCGAAACGCGCGGCCTCATCGGCTCGGTCGAGGCGGCCGACGCGATGGTGAAAGCCGCCAACGTCGTTCTCGTCGGCAAGGAGTACATCGGCGCCGGGTACGTGACCGTGCTCGTGCGCGGAGACGTGGGCGCGGTGAAAGCAGCAACCGATGCGGGCGCAGCGGCGGCGCGGCGAGTCGGCGAGCTCATTTCCGTGCACGTGATCCCCAGGCCGCACGGCGAGGTCGAGAGAATCCTGCCGAAGCTCTAGCTGCCGATGGCCGTTCCGGATCGCGCGCCCGCTTCGAACAAGGACCTCGATTCAATCGCGCAGGCTCGCTCGATTGCCGCCGCCGCCAGACAGGCGCAATCGCTTCTCGCGGAACTCTCGCAGGATCAAATCGACGCCATCGTGACCGCCATGGCGGACACGGCGACGCTGCATGCCGAATCGCTTGCGCGTCTTGCCGTGGAAGAGACCGGCTACGGCGTCGTCGCCGACAAAGTCGAGAAGAACCTCTTCAGCTCACGGCAGGTCTACGACTTCATCAAACCGATGAAAACCGTCGGCGTCGTCAATCGAATCGAAGACAAGAAGATTGTCGAGATTGGTGAGCCGTTCGGCGTCGTCGCCGCGATTGTGCCATCCACAAATCCGACGTCCACTGCGATCTATAAGGTGTTGATCGCGCTGAAGGCGCGCTGCGCAATCGTCATCAGCCCGCATCCCGCCGCCGTTCGATGCATCACCCGCGTTGCCGAGATCATGTGCGATGCCGCCTGTCGCGCGGGAGCGCCGGCCGGCTCGATCGGTTGGATGACCACCATCACACTCGAGGGCACGCAGGAGTTGATGAAGAGCCGCGACGTCGCCGTCATCCTTGCGACGGGCGGCATGGGCCTGGTGCGGGCGGCTTACAGCTCCGGCAAGCCCGCCTACGGCGTCGGTCCCGGCAACGCGCCGTGTTACATCGAGCGCAGCGCCGATCTGAAGAAGGCCGCCAGCGACATCATGATCGGCAAGACCTTCGACAACGGAGTGCTGTGCTCCTCGCCAAACTCTGTCGTGGTCGACGAGGAGGTCGGCGAAGAAATCAGGCGCCAGTTCGTCGCCGAAGGTGCGTACTTCATGAACCCGGTGGAGATGGATGCGCTGGCGAAGGCGCTCGTGACACCGCAGCGGCTGCCGAACCCCGCGCTTGTCGGAAAACCGGCGACCTACATCGCCAAGCAAGTCGGCATCACCGTGCCGGATGGCACGCGCGCGCTGATCGCGCCGCTCAACGGCGTCGGTCGCGACTACCCACTGTCGATCGAGAAGCTCTGTCCTGTTCTGTCGTTCTACGTCGTCAAGGATTGGCGCGACGGGTGTGAGCGCTGCATCCAGATCCTCCGCTACGGCGGCATGGGTCACACGATGTCGATCCACTCCAAGAACGAGGAAGTGATCCTGCAGTTTGGATTGAAGAAACCAGCTTTCCGGATCTGCGTCAACACGCCAACGACGCACGGCTCGATCGGGCTGACGACTGGTCTGGATCCGGCGATGACGCTTGGCTGCGGCGGATGGGGAGGCAATATCACCTCGGACAACATCTCGCCGCGGCATCTGCTGAACATCAAGCGATTGGCCTACGAGGTGAGACCGGCGCTCAAGCGCGTGTCCGGGATCGCGGATCCGGGAGTCCCGGTTTCTCGCAGTTCGAGCGGGTCCCCGATTCCGGGTGCAGGACCAGAGTTGCCGAAAACTCCCCCAAGGCCGAAACCGGCGGGAATTCCCGCCCAAACGCTGGCGGCGCGGATCGATAGTTTCCTGGAATCAAGGGGCTACCGTGCTCCGTCCGATAAGGAAGATCACGTTGCGGGCACGCAGGCAGGCTCCTCCGCCGCCGGTACGGCCGCCGAAAAACCTGCCGTCTTTGTTTGCGAGGATGACGTGCGGACTGCCTTGAAGGCCGGCCGGAAGGTTCTCATCGACGACAAGACCATCGTCACACCGTCGGCTCGAGATTTAGGAGAGGCTCAGAAGCTCTTCGTACAGGCCGGATGGCCACGATGAAATAGCGGTCAAAAGCGTGTAGATCAGCTACAACTGTTGAGCCAATTGGACTTATTGTTGACCATGACCTCATCGGAATGCTAGGCTTACGGCCGTGCTGAGAGTGCCTCTCCTCCCGACGGCGACGCTTCTCTTCATCGCAGCCCTATCCGGGGGATGTGCGGCGCGATCCGACGTGATCGGCGCGGCGCCGCCTCAGGCTGCAAAGCCTGGCCCCGTCCTGGTGGCAGCTCCGCCGTCGCCTCAGCTGGCGTCGGATCCCATTACGGACCTCATCTCGGTATCCAACAAACACTTTGAGGCTGGCCAGTGGGAGCTCCAGCTCGGCCATCTCGACTCGGCGAGAATCGAATTCAACAAAGCAATCGATGTCCTGTTGGAGTCCCCTTGGGGTGCGCGATCCGAACCGCGCATCCGGGAGCACTACGACCGGCTGGTCGAACGAATCAGCGCAACTGAGTTGACCTCGCTGGCCCAGGGCGACGGATTTACGGAGAAAAAATACGAGCCAGCCTCGATAGACGACCTGCTGGCGCTGTCAACGTCCCAGACCCCATCGGCCGAGACGAAACAGGCGGTCGCCGAGGATCTTCAGTCCACCGATCACGACATTGACATCCCGCTGAATGCCCGGGTGCTGTCATTCGTCGAGCTCTTCACAGGCCGCCTGCGCGGTTATCTGCAGGACGGGTTGAGCCGTGGCGCCCGTTTTCTGCCGATGATCCAGGACGTCTTCCGGGCCGAAGGGCTTCCACTCGACCTGGCTTATGTGCCGCTGGTTGAAAGCGCGTTCAAACCGGATGCGCTCTCGCGGGCAAAGGCCAAGGGCATGTGGCAGTTCATGCGCGGCACGGCGCT
>Ga0075434_100000603_pt1 | contig 27798 bp, 28 predicted proteins | sample RhiMethybrSRZTD3_FD_75298 | JGI IMG/M metagenome (GOLD analysis project Ga0075434, IMG submission 75298) | Populus rhizosphere microbial communities from Tennessee, USA - Rhizosphere MetaG P. TD hybrid SRZTD3 | ecosystem: Host-associated > Plants > Roots > Rhizosphere > Soil | place: USA... | reverse complement strand
GAGACGTCGACGAGGACGCGCGGGCGCAGCGCGAGCGAGTCGAGCCCCAAGCGATTGCGTCGCATCGTCGTCTCGGACTCGGCGCCGCCGGTCAGATAAATCCACGCGTGCGGATCGAGCTTCTCGCGCGCGGCGGCGATGATCTCCTGATTGGTGACAAAATCGAGCGCCATAAATCCTCCTTGTTCGACGAGCAAGGTAGTGGACGCCGAATCGTATGTCAATGAGAATAATCGAAACGAGACTCGCAACTTATTGAATTCTATTGAGATTCATTCTGGCAGGGTCGCTCGGTTGTCGAGGTTCGTCAACCGGACCGATGCTGCGGTGCCGTTGACACGCCGCGCCGCGACACGATATTCATCGAGCGTGCAGTTCATACGCATGACGGCGCTGGTGATTTTGTTGTGGCCTGCGCTCGCACCGGCCGCGGAGAAACTCACGCTCGCGCACGTCGCGATCAATCCCGGCCAGGGGCTTTTCTGGATCGCGCGCGACGGCGGCATTCTCGCGAAGCACGGCTTCACCGCCGACGTGGTCTTGATTCCCGGCAGCCCGCGCACGGTGCAGGCGCTGATCGCCGGCGATCTCGATTATATCGTCGCCGGCACGTCGGCGGTTCTCCGTGCGCGTGTGCAGGGCGCCGACACGGTGATGCTCGCCTCGCCGTCGGCCTCTTCTTCGCAGCGCGTGCTCGTCAAACCCGATTCGAAGATTCAGAGTCTCGCGGACCTCAAGGGTAAAATCGTCGGCGTGACGCAATTCGGCTCGGCGGGCGACACGTTTCTTCGCACGGCACTCAAGAGAGCCGGGCTGAAAGAATCGGACGTGACGATATTGCAGATGGGCGGCACCCCCGGTGTGACGCAGTCGCTCGAGGCGGGGCGGATCGAAGTCGGCGTGCTCGGCGACTCGTCGATGCTGCTCATCTTTCAGGGCAAGGCGCGCCAGCTGAAGGGCGCGAGCGCGCGCGAGCTCGGCGTCCCGGGCCTCGACGGACCGGTGACGACGACCGAAAGGAAATTAAAGCGCGACCGCGCCGGCGCCGTCCGCTTCGTGCAGGCCTATATCGAAGCGATTCACTATTTCAAAACCAATCGGCCGGGCACCGTCCGCATTCTGCAAAAATATATGCGCGGTCTCAGCGCGGACCAGGTCGGCGCGTGGGTCGACGACGTGAAAGAGAATCTGGAGACGCTGCCCTATCCGGACGAGGCCGGGCTCCGCTTCGAGATGGAGCAGGTAAACGCGCCTAAAACAATGGGCCCGGCTCAATTCGTCGACCGGTCGATTCTGGACGAGATCAAAAAGAGCGGCCTTATCGAGCGGTTATACAAACAGTAAGGAGGGAAGTCTTATGGCGAAGATCAAACACGTGGCGATCAAGTGCGAAGACCAGGAGCAGACCGCGAATTTCTACAAGCAGACCTTCGGCATGACGGAGGCCTGGCGCGGTCCGGTTCGCGACGACGGCAATCGCGCGATCTACCTGACCGACGGCTATATCAACCTCGCGATTCTGCCGGCTCGCGGCGGGCGCGAAGGCATCGACCATTTCGGTTTCCAGGTCGACGAGATGGAGCAGACGCTCGCGACTGCCGAAACCGCGGGAGCGAAAGGGGATAACGAGAAAAAGCCGCGCGACGGCCGCTTCGCCGAGATGGGCATTCACGATCCCGCGGGAACTCCGGTCGACGTATCGGTGAAAGGCTGGAAGGCTTAGCGCGCGGCGGCGTCGCCGTTAAGCGACAAAGGGCGGACAGATAGCGGCCGCACCTTTTTCTTTTCTTTGTAGATGTGGACGCACACTTCATCGATCGCGCCGTCGTGTTCGTCCGCCGCTTGGTATTGAATGGTCAGGCACTGAACTTTGTCGGATTGAGATTGCCATTCGACGCGTATGAGCTTGCCGCCTAGAAGGTCGATGTAATTCCCCGCGGTACGCAAGATATGCGCGACGCTCAAGAGATTTCGCGCCGAGCCCTGCCGCCGCTCGTGCCGCGCCGAGGCGTCCAACTGCTCCACATCCTCCATCGTATAGCGGCGATCGACGCTGATCGCGAGCGATGTGCCTTTGCTCCAGCCATGCACGAGGAAAACATCGCCCTGGGAGGCGAGCTCGAACGCTTTCAATTCCAGGTCCGCGAGACTCTGTCCGATAACGCGCAGGATGTGGCTGTAGCTAAACTCGGCTTGAGGCTTTTCTGCGAGGTTAAGAACGGCCATGCCGGATTTGAGAAGCAATGAATATGCCAAGGCATTTCCGGGACAATGCGTGGATTTTAGCTGCAATTCTACCTGGTAGAGCACCGCGCGGACGGCAAAAAGTGTCCTGGCGGACAAAAAACGTCATGCTTCCCCCGCACCGGGGGGGCCTTTATCGGCCGTCTAAGGCCTTAAAGTTCTTAAAGGGCGAGGTATCCTGCGCTCGGCAGGGATGAGGGTGCCGAAGAGGAAATCGGCCAGCGGGAGGACGACGTTGAGGTTCGTAAAGTGCCGCTCGTGGTGCTGGTGGTGATGCGCGTCGAGCCAGGAGAACCACGCGCAGCGCTCGAGCCAGCGCCCTTTCGGTACATGCATACAAAAGTGAAGATATTCGTAAAGAAAGTAGTAGACGCCGAGCGCCGCCATTCCACCGAAGAAAATATCGGCTTCCGTGATCCAGGCGAGCCAGAAAAGCACCGGGGCGTGGAGGCCGATGATCAAAGGCGCATTCCACCACGCGAATCTGATATTTTTATAATTCTGTCCGGGCGGCAATAAGTAAGTCGGACCGGAGCGGAACATTCCATGATGAATGACCGCGTGAGATTTGAACGGGTAAATCCAAACACGTGTGTGCATCAAAAAACGGTGGAGTGTCCACTCGAAGAAGCTGGCGTAAAGAAATAAACCGACGAATCCAATAACGGCTTCTAAATAAGACAGGGATCACCTCGTTCGGCCCACGCGGGCCGGTAAAAAAAGGGGAGCAAACCGACCGGTTGCCCCCCCTTTTTTTAGTTAATCGCGAGTGAGTTAATCGCGAGCCGTTACCAGCGTTCGCGGCCGCCGCTGCGGTTGCCGCCGCGGCCACCACCACCACCACCACCGCCGCCGCCGCCACCGCGGCTCTCCATCGGCTTGGCCTCGTTGACAACGAGCGTCCGGCCGTCGAGCTGCGTGCCGTTGAGCGCGGCGATTGCCTTCTGCGCCTCGTCGTTCGACCCCATCTCGACGAAGCCGAAGCCGCGCGATTGGCCGGTGAATTTATCCGAGATCACCTTCGCCGACTGCACGGTTCCGTGCGCCGCGAAGACTTCCTCGAGACGCCCTTCCGTAACCGAGTACGGCAGGCCGCCTACGTATAGTTTATTACCCATGTTCTCCTCCTATAGAGAAATTGTTGCTGTCTTTGACCCTGAGATCTGACGCTAAATGGAGCAGAACATGGAGGACAGAATATCTAGAAACCACGCTCTGGTCGGTTTACCCTTTAGGTGTGTCTGCAAGGAGAGACTGACTAGGCCTCAACGACTGTATTTTCCTTTTTCAGGAGGCCTCATACTGAAGCGGAAACCTACCTTAACCTTTCCCGCATCCGTTTGCAAACCCTTTTATTTCTTTTTTTTGGCGCCCGATTTTTGCACCAGCCGGAGCCGCTGTTTGGCGCAACCGTTGTTTGCGTCGCACCGCGAGCAAGAAGGGCAAATCCAGCCTCCGCAGGAGCAGCGTCCGCCGACTTTATTGGGGTGGCCCGGCCTGGTTTGGAAGGCGAAATGACAGGCCGGACATGCCTGTTCGGTCGCTCCCTCCAGAACCTCGAGGTCTTCGAGGGGCGCGACCCGTCGCAGCGCCTCGCCGGCGACCAGTACGCGGTATTGAAAGGATTGTTTGGCCGGGGCGTTTCCGATCGGGTCGCCCAGCCGGGTAAAACAGATCTTCAGCGCCGTCGTGCCGTCGGTTCTTCCTTCATAGCCGATCACCTTATGGCGAATGAGGGTGCCGTCCTTTAGTTTGACTTCCGCGGTTGTGTCTGACATATCCCCTCCTTACGCACAATAAAAAAGCCTCCGGCTCATCAAAGCTCCAGAGGCTTTCCAAAGACAGTAAACAAGCTTTAAAGAACGGCTTACCATAACATTACAGCCCTGTACTAGCAAACCGTCCTCTGGCGCTGTCCCGCCGCGTACCGGCGATGGACAAATTCGAAGGCATGCATGAAGGAAGGCAATAACCACAACCGCCGCGGCGACATCCGCAACGTCGCCATCATCGCGCACGTCGATCACGGCAAGACGACGCTGGTCGACGCGCTCTTGCGTCAGAGCGGAACCTTTCGCGCCAACGAGCAGGTGGTCGACCGCGTGATGGATTCGCTCGACCTGGAGCGCGAGCGCGGCATCACGATTCTAGCAAAGAATACGTCTATCCATTACCGCGCCGTCAAGATCAACATCGTCGACACGCCGGGCCACGCAGACTTCGGCGGCGAGGTCGAGCGCACCCTCTCCATGGTCGACGGTGTCATGCTGCTCGTCGACGCCTCCGAAGGGCCGCTGCCGCAGACGCGCTTCGTGCTCAAAAAGGCGCTCGAGGCGGGGCTGCCGCCGATCGTCTGCATCAACAAGATCGACCGCTCCGACGCCCGGCCCGCCGAAGTGCTCGACGAGATTTACGATCTTTTTATCGATCTCGACGCGACCGAAGACCAGCTCGATTTTCCGATCGTCTACAGCAACGCGCGTTCGGGCATGGCGACGCGCGATTTGAAGCAGCCGGCGGAAAATTTAAAAGCGCTGTTCGATCTCATCGTCGAGGCGCTGCCCGGTCCCCTGACCGATGCCTCGGCGCCGCTCCAGTTCCAGGCGAACAATCTGGACTATGACGATTACGTCGGCCGGCTCGCCATCGGAAGATTGAAAAGCGGCAAGCTCGCCATCGGGCAATATATGCTGTGCCGCGCGGACGGCGAGCAGAAGCCCGTTAAGATCACACAGGTATCCACTTGGGAAGGGCTCAAGCGCGTCGCGGTCGACGCGGCCGAGGCGGGGGACATCGTCGCCATCGCCGGCGTCGAAGAGGTCCAGATCGGCGACACGATCGCCGACCGCGAGCATCCCGCCGCGCTGCCGCCGCTCCGCGTCGACGAGCCGACGATCGCGATGATTTTCAGCGCCAACAACTCGCCCTGGTCCGGCCGGGAAGGGGACTTCGTCACCTCGCGGAAGCTCCGCGAGCGCCTCGTCTACGAGCAGAGAAAGAATGTCAGCCTGCGGCTGGAAGAGACCGACTCGCCCGACTCGTTCCGCGTCACCGGCCGCGGTGAGTTCCAGCTCGCGATCGTCATCGAGACGATGCGCCGGGAAGGATACGAGCTGATGGTCTCGAAGCCGACCGTCGTCACGCGCGATATCGACGGCACCCTCAACGAACCGATCGAGCTGCTCGTGATCGACGTGCCGGAGGAGCACATCGGCATCGTCTCGCAGCTGCTCGCGACGCGCAAAGGCAAGATGATCAAAATGGTGCACGGCGGCTCCGGCCGCGTGCGGCTCGAGTTCTCCGTGCCTTCGCGCGGTCTGATCGGTTTTCGCTCGCGCTTCTTGACCGACACGCGGGGCACCGGCATCGCCAACGCGCTGTTCAACGGCTGGGCGCCGTGGCACGGCGGCATTCATTCCCGCGCCAACGGCGCGATGGTCGCCGACCGCGAGGGGATGACCACGCCTTATGCGGTTTTTCATCTGCAGGAGCGCGGCACGCTGTTCATCGCTCCCGGCACCAACGTTTACGAAGGCATGGTCGTCGGCGAGTACTCGCGCGACAACGATCTCAACGTCAACATCTGCCGCGAGAAAAAATTGACCAACATCCGCGCCGCCGGGCGCGATGAGAATATCCTGATCACGCCGCATCGCGAGATGGGGCTCGAGGACGCAATCGAGTGGATCGCCGACGACGAGCTGGTCGAGGTGACTCCGAAGACGATCCGGCTGAGAAAAAAAGTGCTCAGGCAGACCGACCGGCCGCGCAGCCGTCACAAAGAAGAGAGCGAGTAAGACCGCTGCCTGCTGCAAAGTTAGGCGACCGCGCGGCCAAGATTTAATCGCACACCCTCCATTAACGTTTAAAGCCTCCGCCTTTCCGGCAAAACTTGTCGGCATGGCGCTTGCTGTGATAGGCATTTGGAGGCTCCGCCCTGCAGTGAAAATGAACTTCGAGGGTTACAATTGCGACGGGTTTTACGACGAGATGTTGTTGCCCGACGGCGCCGCTCGTCCCGGCGCCACGCTGCTCAAGCAAAAGTTGGAATCGCTCGTCGACGGCGAGCTGCTGCACCGTCAGCAGGCGGCCGAGACCGCGCTTCTCCAGGGCGGCATCACCTTCAACGTGTACGGCGACGGCGCCGCGACCGAACGAATTTTTCCCTTCGACGTGATCCCGCGGATCGTCGAGGCGGCGGAATGGGAACGTCTCGAAAAAGGCCTCAAGCAGCGCGTTTACACCCTCAACCTCTTTCTCGACGACATCTACCACAAACAAAAGATCGTCAAAGATAAAGTCATCCCCGAGCACATCATCCGCTCGGCCCGCTCGTTCCGCGAAGCGTGCATCGGTCTCGATCCGCCGCAGCACATCTGGTGCCACATCACGGGAACCGATCTGGTGCGCGACCGCGACGGACAGTTCTACGTCTTGGAGGACAACCTGCGCTGTCCGTCGGGCGTCTCTTACGTGCTGGAAAATCGGCGCGTGATGAAGCGGACTTTCCCGCAGGTCTTCGAGGCGTCGCGCGTCCGCCCGGTCGATGAATATCCCGGCCGGCTGCTCGACATGCTCCAGTCGCTGGCTCCCGCGGCGCTCGACTCGCCGAACGTCGCGGTGCTGACGCCGGGCATCTACAACTCAGCGTATTTCGAGCACAGCTTTCTCGCCCAGCAAATGGGCGTCGGGCTGGTGGAGGGGCGAGACCTCGTCGTCGCCGACGGCCGCGTGCTCATGCGCACGACCAAAGGCTTCGAGCGCGTCGACGTGCTCTATCGCCGGATCGACGACGACTTTCTCGACCCCCAGGTCTTTCGATCGGACTCGCTTCTCGGCGTTCCGGGCCTCATGGAAGTGTACAAGAAGGGGCGGGTGGCGCTCGCCAACGCGCCCGGCACGGGAATCGCCGACGACAAATGCATTTACGCCTATGTGCCGAAAATGATCCACTATTATCTCGGCGACGAGCCGATCATTCCGAACGTCCCGACCTACATCTGCGATGTAGAGGGCGACTGCGGCTACGTCATCGCGCATCTGGATCAGCTCGTCGTCAAGGCGGTCAACGAATCGGGCGGCTACGGCATGCTGGTCGGGCCGCACTCCACGGCGGTGGAGCGCGCGGACTTCGCCGAGCGCATCCGCAAAAATCCGCGGAACTACATCGCCCAGCCGACGCTCGGCCTGTCGCGCGTCCCCGTGATCGTCGACGGCGGCTTCAGCGGGCGGCATGTGGATTTGCGGCCCTACATTCTCTACGGCAAGGATATCTACGTGCTTCCCGGCGGGCTCACCCGGGTCGCGCTCAAGCGCGGCTCCCTGGTGGTGAACTCGTCTCAAGGCGGCGGCAGCAAAGACACGTGGGTGCTGACGGCCTGAGTTCGAGATGCTGAGCCGCGTCGCCAATTCGATCTACTGGATGAGCCGCTACATCGAGCGCGCCGAGAACGTCGCCCGCTTCGTCGAGGTGAACCTCCAGATGATGCTCGACCTGCCGAAGGGTCTCTCCGAGCAGTGGGAGCCGCTCGTCATCATTACCGGAGACGATAAGCCTTTCGCCGAGCGTTACCATGGCGCGACGCGCCAGAACGTCATCCAGTTTCTCACCTTCGATGTCAAAAACCCCAATTCCATTTTGTCCTCGCTCCGCAACGCGCGCGAGAATGCGCGGACCGTGCGCGAGGCGGTCTCGCCCGAGATGTGGGAGCAGATCAACACCTGCTATCTCATGGTGAACGCGGCCGCCGCGCGCGGCGCCGGCCTCGAGGACAGCGACCGGTTTTTCGGTGAGATCAAAAAGGCGAGCCTGCTCTTCGACGGAGTAACGGACGCGACCATGCTGCACGACGAGGGCTGGCATTTCTACCGCATGGGGCGGTTTCTCGAGCGCGCGGACAAGACTTCGCGTCTCCTCGACGTGAAATATTTCATCCTGCTGCCGTCGGCTACGGACGTGGGCACGGCGCTGGACGATATCCAGTGGGCCGCGGTGCTGCGCTCCGCGAGCGCCTTCGAGATGTACCGCAAGCGCCACGGCCATATCGAACCCGACCATATCCTCGATTTCCTTCTCCTCGACCTAGAGTTCCCGCGCTCGATCAATTACTGCCTCACTCAAGCCGGCGCCTCGCTCCACGCCGTCTCGGGCGCGCCGATCGGCACCTTCAGCAACTCCGCCGAGCAGCATTTGGGCCGTCTTCAGGCGGAGCTCGCCTACACGCCGGTCGAGCAGATCATCGCCGAGGGGCTGCACGAATTTTTGGACGCGCTGCAAACCAAGCTCAATTTGATCGATCAAGGCATCTTCGAAAGTTTTTTCACGCCCAGGCCGCTGGACGAGCGGCGCATCTTCGGGCATAAGGAATCCCAATGACATTCTGTCTCGGCATCAAGGTTGAAGAGGGGCTCGTCGGCATCGCCGACACGCGCGTGTTGTCGGGCAGCGAGGTCATCCTCGCGCGCAAGGTCGCCGTCTATCAGCAGGAGCGGCAGTCGATGTTCCTGATGACTTCCGGCCTGCGGTCGCTGCGCGATAAAGCGGTCACGTACTTCGAGGAGGCGATCTCCGAGCAGCCGCAGCCCTTCGACCGGCTATTCAAGGCCGTCAACGTATTCGCGGCGCAGGTGCGCCGCGTCGCGGTCGAGGACCAGGAGCCGCTCGCGAAGAGCGATCTGCCGTTCGACTTCTACGCGCTGATCGGCGGGCAGTTCAAAAAAGACAAAGAGCATAAACTCTATTTAGTGTATCCGCAGGGCAATTGGATCGAAGTCGGCCACGGCACGCCGTATCAGATCATCGGCTCCGCGGGATACGGAAAGCCGATCCTCGACCGCACGCTCAAATACGACGATCCGATGCGCCTGGCGCTGAAGGTCGGCTGCCTCGCTTTCGACTCGACGCGCATCAGCGCCGCCGCGGTCGATTTTCCCATCGATGTGATCCTCTACCAGCGCGATTCCTACCGCATCGTGGAGCACCGCTACGAGAAGGAGGACCTGCTCTCGGTATCGAGCTGGTGGCAGGAGCAGCTGAGACACTCGGTGAACGACCTTCCGGCGCAGTGGATCGAGGCCTCGTTCGCGAAGCTAAAATCGCCGCGCGATAACGTCGGCCGGCTTTCGACCCGCCGCAATCGATTCAATCGCAACCGTGGTCTTTGAGATCTCCCATACCACGGTTTACTCCTACAGCCGTCCGGTTTTCCTCGAGCCGCACACGGTGAGGCTGCGGCCGCGCGCCGACTTCGCGCTGAAGGTGATCGATTTCGAGCTCGTCATCGAGCCCAGCCCGGCGGGCGTCACGCACGCCCTGGATTTGGACGGCAACGCGGTGGCGCACGCCTGGTTTACGGGAACGTCGGATGCGCTCACGATCAAAGCGGTCTCGAGGACAGAGCCGAGCGCGCGCAATCCGTTCGACTTCATTTTCTTAGAGCCCGCCGCCGAGAAGCTGCCGCTCCGCTATTCCGGGGCGACCGCCGTCGCGCCGTATCTCGCCCGGCCGCGCGCGAGCGCCGAGATAGATCGCTGGGCCGAGTCCGTCGCCTTCTCCGCCGGCGGCGAGACGCTGCCGTTTCTGGTCGCGCTCTGCCAGGCGATCCGCGATCGCTCCGTCTATATGATTCGTGAAGAAGGGGACCCCAAGGCGGCCGCTGAGACGTTCAACTCCCAGCAGGGCTCGTGCCGCGATCTCGCCGTCTTGTTCATCGACGCTTGCCGCGCGCAGGGAATCCCGGCGCGCTTTGTCAGCGGCTATCATGAATCGAGCATGTATGAGGAAAAGCATTACATGCACGCCTGGGGCGAGGTCTATCTCCCGGGCGGCGGCTGGCGCGGCTTCGATCCGACGCTGGGAATGGCGGTCGCCGAAGCCCATATCCCTGTTGCCGCGGCGGCCGATCCGAAAGACGCGGCGCCGGTCAGCGGCAGCTTTCGCGGCAATGGCGTTACGCGAAGCCTGCAGGCGCACATCGAGATTTCGTCTTCCGCGTAGCGTGCGTTACGAGACCTTCGCGCTCTCAAGGCCACTATCAGGCGGACGATCTATTTCGCGGTAAAGCGAGCTTCAAGCTCCATGTAATCCTGGAGCCCCAGCAGCTGATTGTATTCTTTCAGCGTCGCCATGCGGTCTGTATTCGCGGCCGTGCACCAGTCCCTTTTTAAAATCTGAAGCATGTCGGCGACCGCCTTGACGACCGTATAGCGAATCGAATTGCAGGAGCCGATGACGAAGCCGGCGTTGCGGATCTCTTCGATCGTCGCGTTGCCGGCGCTGATGACCTCGTCGGAGAACATGAGCGAAACGGGGGCTTTGACTTCGCTCCCGATGCGCCGGAGCGCACCGATGGTTTGTTCACGCCGGCCCTTTTCGCGCGACCAGCGGAGCGCGATCGAGATCAGGTCCGCGCCGGCCTCGGCGTAGACGTTCGCCCGCTTGATCGCTTCGTCGAGGCCGAGCGACTCTTCGGCGTCGGTGCGCGTGCCGATCACAAAGTCGTCGTCCTCGCGCGCGTGCACCGCGGCTTCGATTCGCTTCGCGTGCTCCTCGATCGGCACCACGCGCGTCGCGCCCTCGATCAGGGCGCATTTTTTCGGCCAAGCCTGATCCTCGAAGGAGATGCCGGCGAGCCCCGCGCGCTCGAACTCCCGCACCGTGCGTATGATGCCCAGAGGGCCGCTCAAAAATCCGGTGTCGGCGTCGACCATCAAGGGAATGTCGACGGCGGCGGCGACGTTGCGCGCGTGGTTCACGACTTCCATGAGGCTCAAAAAGCCGAGATCCGGCAACCCCAAGAGGCTTGCCGTCGTGGCGTTGCCCAGCAGCTTCACCGCGGGAAATCCCGCCTGCTCCACGAGGCGCGCGGTCATGGCGTCGTAGGCGCCCGGCGCGATGAAAAATTCTCTCCGCGCGAGCAGCTCGCGCAATTTTCTCGCCTTGGTCATAGTTCCTCCCTCGGCGTCACTTCTTTCCGAAGATGTCCTGAAAGTCTTTGTACAGGCGATTGTAATCCCGGGCGAGCTCCAGATTGCTCGGGCGGACGTGGACGCCTTCGACGAGACCGGGCGGATTGGGCTTGACGTCCGGGCGCATCGAGATGCGGCGCGATTCGGTGATCTCCAACTGTCCTTCCTGCGAGAGCGCGAAGTCGATCAAAAGCTTGGCCGCGTTCGGGTGCGGCGCTCTGTCCGCGAGCCCGACGAGATAGAGAAAGCCGATCACCGGATTGCTGCGCGCCCAGTCGACGGGGGCGCCTTTGGACTTGAGGTCCTCGATGCGCGGACCGTAGAGCGAGATGCCGATCGGGTGCTCGCCGGCCGCGACGAGCTGCGCCATGAGCGTGTGGCCCTCCCAGAGCGTCGGCTTCTGCTCCGCGATCCGGCGCATGTAGGCGAGACCTTTTTCTCTGCCCATCACCTCCAGCATGTTCGCGAACCACTCGGTCTCTTCGCGATCGATCACCATCTGGCCTTTCCACTTCGGGTTGAGCAGGTCTTCCCAATTTTTAATTTCGCCGGGTTTCACGAACTTCGTGTTGTAGCCGATCACCGAAGTCTGCACGTAGATCGTCGCCCAGCGGCCGTCCGGATCCGCATAACCCTTGGGATAAACTTTGGCTTCCGGCGAGAGGTATTTCGCGAACACGCCCTTATCGAGCATGACGCGCGCGGGAAAGCCGCGCGCCTGGATCACGTCGACGCTGTGCCGCCCGGCTTGGCGCTCGGTGAAGACGCGCGTCATGAGCTTCTCCGCGCCCTCTCTCAAGTGATTGACGCGGATGAAGGGATATTTTTTGTTGAACCTCTGGATGAAGCCGGCGACGTCCGAGACGCTGAAGCCGCCGTAGAAAGCGACCTCGCCCTCCTTCTTCGCCGCTTCGATCATTTTATCGCGTTCGGATTGCGCGCGAGATCCCGCCGTGAAAGCAAACAGCGCGGCAATGGTTGCAATGAGCGAAGCGAGCCGGTGTTTGGTCATTGAAATCCTGTTCGGTGTTATTTGAATAGACCGCCGCTTTTCAAATAGGGCATCAGGCCGCCCTTGGCGAGAATTTGCACGGCAAAATCCGGCAGCCGATCGCCCGTGAGCGTCCGGCCCGACAGGAGAATGCGGACCGAGCCGCCGAGGTAATCGACCTCGATCTCGTCTCCGTCGTTGACCTCGGCGGCTATGCCGCTGCACTCCATCGCCGGAAGACCGATGTTGATCAGCGTCCTGAGAAAGATGTTGGAAATCGACTCCGCCACGACGCCGCTGATGCCGGCTTCTTTGAGCGACCTCGGTGCGTGCTCGTCGCTCGCGCCCATGCCGAAGAATCGGCCGGCGATGAGAATGTCCCCCGGTTTCACCTTGTTTTTAAAATCCGGATCGACGCCGCCCATGACGTTTTCGATATTACCGTTGTCGATCGAGTCGCCGAACTTCCAGATCCGACCTTTAATAGTTAATGAGCTCATGCTTCACACAAAATCCCGCGGGTCGGCGATCTCACCCGCCACCGCGGACGCGGCGACGGTCGCGGCGTTGCTGAGAAAGACGCTCGACTCTTTGGGACCCATCCTTCCCCGGTAATTTCGATTGCCTGAGGATACGCAAACCTCCCCCGCGGAAAGCGACGGCCTCACGCAAAGGCCGCACTCGGAGCTGGTCACATTGGCGCCGGCGTTTTGAAAAATCTCCAACAGACCTTCCTTTTCCGCGAGACGATAGGCCATGAACGACGCGGGCGTGATGACGAGCCGCACGCCGGACTTGACCTTTCGCCCGCGCAAAACCTTCGCCGCCATGCGCAAGTCTTCGACGCGCCCGTTCGTGCAGGTTCCGATGAAGCCCTGATGGACTTTGACCCCCTTGAATTCGCCGACGGGATGGGCGTTGGCGGGATACTCGGGCGCCGCTACCTGCGGCTCGATCTCTCCCAGGTCCACGGCGTGGATTTGCTCGTAGCGCGCGCCGGCGTCGCTCGACAGCGGCGAGAAATCGCCGCCTCCGACTTCGCGGACGTAAGCGGCGGTGCGCGCGTCGGCAGGGATGATCGCGTTGACGGCGATCATCTCGACCGCCATGTTGCAGATCGTGAGCCGGCTCTCGATCGAGACTTCTTTGATCCCAGCGCCCGCGTACTCCAAGGTCCGGTTGATGGCGCCTTCGTAGCCGATCTTACCCGCGACCCAAAGGACGATATCTTTTCCGACCACGCACGGACCGGGTTTGCCGGTGAGATCGAAGCGGATCGCTCGTGGAACCTTGAGCCAGAGCTGGCCTGTGGCCAGGACGCCGACCGTTTCCGTGAACCCGACACCGGTCGCGAACGCGCCGAGCGCGCCGTAGGTGCACGTATGCGAGTCGCCGCCGACGATGAACTCTCCGGGTGTGACGTGCCCATGCTCGACCATGACATTGTGGCCGATGCCGCCGTCGTCCCCGCCGTACAGAACCGCGCGCTGCTCGCGGGCGAAGTCGCGCGCTCGGTCCTGACCTTCGGCGCGCCTGTCGGTGCGCGGCGGCTGTTCGTCGAGATTGACGACGACCCTGCTGCCGTCCCAGACGTTCGGTTTGCCGATGCTCTCAAGCACTTCCAATAGAACCCCGTATAGCCCCCTGGCGTCTTCTTTCTTGGAGAAGCGAAGGTCTTTGATATATAGCTTGTCGGCGTTGGCGATGACGATATCTCCAGCGCTCACGCTCTCGCGATGCGCCGCGCGCGCGATGATCTTCTCGGTGAGGGTCATTGGCATAAAAGACTCCTTGGCGACGGCTTTCGGGATCATATTAGCTTGCTGAAACAGCGTCAACTATGCGAGTTGACTTAATGGTTTAAGCGAAATAGTCTTCGACTAAAATTAAAACTCCCTAGGAGGGGAATCATGTACACGACCGACCAACGTGAGGCGATGCAGGCAGAGACCGTCGACATTTCAGGCGCAAAGGGCGAGAAGATCAACGCCTACTTCGCGCGCCCGACGACTCCCGGGAAACACCCCGGCATGGTGCTGATCCACCACGCGCCGGGTTGGGACGAATGGTACAAGGAGTGCACGCGCAGATTCGCGCACCACGGCTACATTACGATCGCGCCGAATCTTTATTTCCGCGATGGCCACGGAACGCCGGAAGACGTCGGCGCCAAGGTTCGCGCCGCCGGCGGCGTGCCGGACGAACAGGTGTTGGGCGACATCGAAGGGGCGATCAAATTTCTGCGCTCGCAGCCCAATTTGAACGGCAAGGTCGGCGTTTTCGGCACCTGCTCCGGCGGGCGCCACGGCTTTCTCGCCGCCTGCAAGCTCAAAGGCATCGACGCGCTGGTCGAGTGCTGGGGCGGCCGGGTGGTCGCTTCGAAAGAAGAGCTCACGCCGAAGCAGCCGGTCGCGCCGGTCGACCTCACCAAGGATCTCTCCTGCCCGATGCTGGGGCTGTTCGGCAACGACGATAAGTCGCCTTCGCCTGAACAGGTCAACAAACACGAGGAGGAGCTCAAGAAGCACGGCAAGAATCACGAGTTCCACCGCTACGACGGCGCCGGCCATGGATTTTTCTATTACGACCGTCCCGCCGCTTATCGCGCGGAGCAGGCCGTGGACGGCTGGAAAAAAATCTGGGCGTTTCTGCCGAAACATCTCGGCGCGTAGGTCATCGCTCCGATGATCGGCGGTGTGTACTGAGTCACGCAACACAGGAGAATGCGAAAATGTGCACAATGATCGCGAAGCAGGTGCCCCTCGAGGGGAGCGGCAAGGGACGCGACGATTGGTTCGAGGTGCGCCAGCTGAACGTGTCGTATGACCATCCTTATCATGCGCGCGAAGAACACGCCCTCAACATCGACTTTGTCAACGAAAGTCAGGGTCCCGGCGCGCGCGTGGCCGTCGAGCTGACGCCGGAAGCCGCGCGCAAGCTGATCCAGACGATTCGTGAGATCCTCGCCGAGGCCGAGGCTGCTGGCCATTTAAGCAGCGAAAAGTAAAAGGCGATCGATCGCATTTACCTTTTCGAAGTCGATGGGCGACGTACGCGAGTTCCGTAAAGAGGATATCCCGGCGGTCGCTGACCTTTGGCTGAGGGTTTTTCGCGGCCGCGAGGGTTCGGCGTCCAAGCCGTTGCTGGAGTACTTTGAGGAAATCTTTTTTAAGGCTCCCTGGCACGATGCCAGCCTTCCTTCGCTTCTCTACGAGGACGATTCCCACGGCGTCGTCGGATTTCTCGGCGTCATTCCACGGAGAATGACGTTCCAGAATCAGCCCCTTAAAGTCGCGGTTGCGACACAATTGGCGGAGGACGACAACGGTCGTTCCGCCTATGCGGCGGTAAAACTCTTCAAGCGATTTTTTTCCGGGCCGCAGGATCTCTCGTTCTCGGACGGGGCCAATGAGGCGTCGGAAAGGCTGTGGCAGGCGTCGGGCGGCGAGGTGGCACTGCTCTACAGCCTGGACTGGACGCGCGTGCTGCGGCCCGCGCAGTATGCGCGCGTATTGCTCGAGCCTCGCAGGCCGCTCGTTCCGTTCGTCAAAATACTTCCGCCGATCTGCCTGGCTTTCGATGCGCTGGTGCTGCGCAGCCGCTTAGGCAGCTACTGGCAGCCCGAGACGGCGGACGCCGCGCCCGAAGAAGAGCCGACCGACGAAGCGCTGCTCTCGTGCGTGCAGCAATTTTCAGCCGACCGAGCGCTGCAGCCTGAATACGACCTCCAGGGTTTTCGCTGGCTGTTAAAGCAGGCGGCCGCGAAAAAAATGTACGGCAAGCTGCGCAGACGCATTGTCCGCGAGCCCGGCGGCAGTATCGCCGGCTGGTATCTCTATTACGTCAAGCCGGGACAGGTGAGCGAAGTCCTGCAGTTCGGCGGGCGGCCGAAGGCGATTCGGAGGGTTCTCTCCGATTTGCTGGCCGACGCCTGGAAGCACGGAGCCGTCGCGGTTTCCGGCGAAATGGAGCCTCGATTCGCCAAAGAGCTCGGCAAGGAACGATGCGGCTTCGCCTGGACCGGAGGCGTGTTAGCGCAGTCCCGCAGACCCGAAATCCTTCAGACGATCCAGCTCGGCGACGCGTTTTTATCGCGCCTGGAAGGCGAGTGGTGGGCCCGGTTTTCCGACCCTGACTGGACTCGATAACGTTTCTTAAAGCGTCGAAATATCCTCAACTTATGCCTTGAAAATGTTTCGCACGTGAGGCTTTGTCTCTAGCCTGTCGCAACCCGTTCGCATTCTCGCTCAGGTTTTTACCCGTCGCTAATTAAAGGCTTTCCTGAATTGTCAGAAAGCCATTCTCCCTTTAATAATTACGGTGGGGATAATAATGAACATGTGCGGGATTGCAGGGATTATACATCCTCCCCAAGCGAAGGCCGATCCCGGCCGGCTGCGCTCGATGATCGATCGCATCCGTCACCGGGGGCCGGACGAATGCGCCGTCTACGCGAAAGACCGCGTCGGGCTGGCTCACGCGCGCTTGAGTATTATCGACCTTGCCTCCGGTCAGCAGCCGATGCACAACGATACCGGCACGGTGTCGATCGTCTTCAACGGAGAAATCTTCAACTATGTGGAGCTGCGCGAGAAGCTGATCGGCAAAGGCCATCGCTTCAGAACGCAGTCGGATACCGAGGTGATCCTGCGTCTGTATGAGGATAGGGGCGAGGCATGCGTCCACGATTTGAACGGCCAGTGGGCGTTCGCCATATGGGACGCAGAGAAACAGAGTTTGTTTCTATCCCGAGACCGGCTGGGCATCGCCCCCCTCTTTTACACGCAAGTGGACGGGGCATTTATTTTCGCTTCGGAGATAAAAGCGATTTTCGCGGATTCCCGCGTCGCGCGCCGGATCGATCTTGCCGGATTGAACGAGCTTTTCACCTTTTGGGTCAACCTGCCGCCGCGGACGTTTTTCCGTAACATCAACGAATTGCCGCCCGGACATTCGCTCACGCTCCGCGACGGCGCAGTCCGGCTGAAGCGCTACTGGCGGTTGCGCTACCCGGACGCGGATCAGCTTTCAAACGAAATGAGCGAAGACGAATACGCCGAGCGGCTATTGGATCTGCTGGTCGACTCGACGCGGATTCGTCTGCGCGCCGACGTGCCGGTCGGCGCCTATCTCAGCGGCGGGCTCGATTCCAGCGTGATCGCCGCGATCGTGCGCAAATTCACCGAAACGCCGCTGAAGACTTTTTCCGTGACGTTCCGGGATGCGGAATTCGACGAGAGCATTCATCAAAGAGAGGTTGCCGGCGCGCTCGCGACCGAGCACCGCGAGGTCCCCTGCTCGTACGAAGACATCGGGCGGGTATTTCCCCGCGTGGTTTGGCACGCCGAAAAGCCGATTCTCCGCACAGCGGCCGGTCCCTTGTTCATTCTGTCGCAGCTCGTGCGCGAGAGTGGCTACAAGGTGGTGCTCACCGGCGAAGGCTCGGACGAGATCTTCGGCGGCTATGACATCTTCAAAGAGGCGAAGATCCGCCGCTTCTGGAGCGCTCGGCCCGAATCGAAGATGCGGCCGTTGTTGCTCAAGCGTCTGTATCCATACTTGCCGATGCTCCAAGCGCAGTCGCCGGAATATCTCAAGGCTTTCTTTCACGTGGCAGATGCGGATCTCTCCAGTCGTCTGTTCTCGCATCTGCCGCGCTGGGAGCTTACCTCCGACCTCAAGATGTTTTTCTCCAACGACGTGAGGCGAGAGCTCGAAGGGACCGATCCGTATGCCGATCTGGAGCGGCAGTTGCCGGAGGACTACGACGGCTGGGACGGCTTTAGCCGGGGGCAGTATCTCGAGGCGCAGTATCTCCTACCCGGTTACCTGTTGTCTTCTCAGGCCGACCGTGTGGCGATGGCCCATTCGGTCGAAGGGCGCTATCCCTTTTTGGATCACCGCGTGGTCGAATTCGCAAATTCGATTCCCCCGCGTCTCAAGATGAAGGTGCTGAACGAAAAATATATTTTAAAGCGCGCCGCCCGGGCTCTGGTTCCGGAAGCGATTCGAAAGCGCTCGAAGCAGCCCTATCGCGCTCCGGAAGCGAAGAGCTTCTTCAACGGCGGCGCGCAGGAGTATGTACAGGCCGCGCTCTCGCCCGAGCGCATCCGCAGTCACGGCATTTTTCAGCCCGCGGCGGTCGACCGGCTGGTGGAGAAGGTGCGCCGCGGGCAGGCGATCGGTATCAAGGACAACATGGCGCTGGTCGGTGTTCTTTCAACTCAGCTGGCCCTGGACCAATTCATCGACCACTTTGGAGAGGTGCAGTGAGCATGAAGGAAATACTCCGTCAATTCATCTGCGACAATTTCCTGTTCGGTCTGCAGCGCGATTCGTTTTCGGACGATGATTCGCTGCTGGAAAAGCGCATCATCGACTCGACGGGCGTCCTGGAGCTGATCGCCTTTCTGGAAGAGACCTTCGGCGTCAAGGTCCAGGACGACGAACTGCTGCCGGAAAACCTCGACTCCATCAACCGGCTCGTCAGGTACATCGAAAAAAAATCTAAAGCGGCTGCATAAGGAGGGGCTTTGCAACTCGAAGAGTTCCTCGAAAACAGCGCCCGGCGCTCGGGTGACAAGACGGCGCTCGTCGTCGGCGAGCGCCGATTGACGTATGGCGACATCGAGCGGCAGGCGAACCGCCTGGCGCACGGCTTGATCGCGGCGGGCGTGGAGCGCGGCGATCGGGTCATGGTGTATCTGGAGAATTCGGTTGAGGCGATCGTGGCGGTCTTCGCGATTTTAAAAGCGGGCGCCGTCTTCGTCATGATCAATCCCACGACCAAGGCGGAGAAATTCAGCTACATCCTCAATCATTGCCGCGCCGCCGCCCTTATCACCGACGGCGCCAAGCTCGATTCCATACGCCACTGCATCGCGGGCAGCGCTCTCAAAGCCGTTTTCGCAGAGGCTTTAGCCGATGGCGAGCGACAAAACGGCCGCAGGATTTTACGGCTCGAAAGTATTCTCGTAGACGAGGGAATCAGCTCGGAGCCGCCGCCGAAGCGGTCGATCGACATGGACCTGGCGGCTCTCGTCTACACATCCGGCTCGACCGGGCATCCGAAAGGCGTCATGATCACGCATCTGAACGCCGTCTCGGCGGCCCATTCGATCATCGCTTATTTGGAAAACAGCGCCGACGACGTTGTCTTGAACGTCTTGCCGCTTTCCTTCGGCTACGGCCTCTACCAGGCGTTCATGATGTTCAGAGTCGGCGGGACGCTCATTCTGGAGCGCTCGTTTACGTATCCCGCCGCCATTCTGGGCCGAATCGTGCGCGAGCGGGTGACCGGCTTCCCGATGATCCCGACGATTTCCGCGATGCTTCTGCAGATGGACCTGTCGAAGTGGGACTTCTCGCATTTGCGCTATCTGACGAATGCGGGAGCGGCGATGCCGCTCGATCACATCGCCAAAATCAGAAAGCTCATGCCGCACGTGAAAATTTATTCCATGTACGGTCAGACCGAATGCACGCGCGTGACCTACCTTCCGCCCGATCAGATCGATATTCGTCCCGGCTCCGTGGGTCGCGGCATGCCGAACCAGGAACATTATATCGTTGACGCCGCGGGCAATCGCGTCGGCCCCGGGGTCGTCGGCGAGCTGGTTGTGCGCGGCTCGCATGTCATGAAGGGATACTGGGAAATGCCGACGGAAACCGAAAAGGCGCTCCGTCCAGGCCTGTTTCCCTGGGAGAAGGTGCTTCATACCGGCGATTTGTTCAAAACCGACGCCGAGGGATACCTTTACTTCGTCGGACGCAAGGACGATATTATCAAGACGCGCGGCGAGAAGGTGAGTCCCAGGGAAGTGGAAGATGTGCTTTTCGCTTTGCCCGGCGTCGCTCAGGCCGCGGTGATCGGGGTGCCCGACAAAATGCTGGGGAGCGCGATCAAGGCCGTCATTGTGCCGCGCCCCGGCGTCCGTCTGACGGAACAGGAGGTGCTGGCTCACTGTGCCAGCCGTCTCGACGACTACATGGTGCCCAAGTTCGTCGAATTCCGCGACGAAATGCCGACCACGGCTTCCGGCAAGGTCGCTAAATTAATCCTATCGGAGCAAGCACGAGAAAGTATATGAAAGGTCAATTCTCCGCCGAACAGTTGAAGCTCGATACGCAAGCAGAGATCGAACGCATTTGTGCCGCGATTCGCCAGCAAGTCGCTCTCGAGCTCAAGTGCCGCGGCGTCGTCCTAGGACTCTCCGGCGGCATCGACAGCAGCGTCTGCGCCGCGCTTTCCGTACGCGCCCTGGGACCGGAGCGGGTTCTCGGGCTTTTTCTGCCGGAGCTCGATTCATCGCCCGATAGCTTGAGGCTCGGGCGTCTATTGGCGGAATATCTCGGCATCCGCACCGTCCTCGAAGACATCACGCCGATGTTGCGTGCCGCGGGCTGCTACCAGCGGCGCGACGACGCGATCCGCACTCTGATTCCGGAATATACGAAGGAATATAAATGCAAGATTGCGCTGCCGTCGGCGGGTGAGCAGAGCGGCTACGCGCTCTTCTCGTTGATCGTCCAGCCGCCGAGGGGGGCGGAGACGAAGGTGCGGCTCACCGCGGAAGCCTATAGAGGCATCGTCGCCGCGACCAACTTTAAGCAGCGCGTGCGCAAGATGATGGAGTACTATTATGCCGATCGTTATGGCTACGCCGTGGTCGGCACGCCGAACCGTCTCGAATACGATCTAGGATTTTTCGTGAAGAACGGCGACGGAGCGGCGGATCTGAAGCCCATCGCGCATCTTTACAAAACGCAGGTTTACCAGCTCGCCGCGGCGCTCAACATTCCCGAAGAAATCCAGATCCGGCCGCCGACGACGGATACCTACTCGCTGGAGCAGTCGCAGGAGGAATTTTATTTTTCGCTGCCGCTGACCAAAATGGATCTGTGCCTCTACGCCAAGAATCACGGCATCGCGGCCGAGGACGCGGCGGCCGCCGCGGATTTGACTGCCGAGCAGGCGGCCTACGTTTACCGCCAGATCGATTCCAAGAGAAGCGCGACGCGATATCTTCACGCGCCGCCGCTGCTCGTCTCCGCCGACGAGCCGCCGAAGCGCGCGCCGCAGGTCGCTTGAACGGCACGGATCGCTAAGCTAGCGCTTGAGCTGCTTAGTGACACGATCGAGGGCGTCGTTCTCGATCAGGCTGAGCCCGGTTTTTTTGATGAGTCCGGCGAGCGCAGTGACTTCTTCCCGCCTCGGTTCCGGCTGCGGCGGCCGCATGAACGGAGAAGGGATCAAGCCTCTCAGCCAGGTCGCCAGTTTATAGCGAACGTGCAGGCGGGAGTAATCCGAATAAATATAGGCGTGTAAATCGTACAGGCCGGAATTCCAGATCCGGCTCGCCTCGGCTAAATCTTTTTTCTTCCATGCTTCGAGGTGCGCCATCATCGGCTCCAGCGCGTAGTTGTACGAGCCGGAAAGCGTCCCTTCCAAAATTCCCGTCGCCAAATGGTCGTGAAAGTAACGTCCGGTCGCGATCAACACCGCGACCTGGCGCTCCAGCGTCTTGAGTCCCTTGGCGACGATCTTGGTGCCTTCATAGCTGTAGGTCATCTTCCAACCGACGATCTCCGGAATCTCGCGACACATGAGCAGCGCGGGCGCGAGCGGCAGCCCGATGCCGAAAGTCGGCGTGCGGCCCGCGACCGGATGGACGATGGCGGGAAGGCCGGCGGCCGATGCCTGCGCCTTGGCCATGTCGATCCAGATTTCCGGATATCTCTCGGGATCCCAACAGCTCGTGATATCCATCATGCCGATGGGCGGCAGGAGAAAAAGTCCGTCCGCGCCGGCGTCGCGGGCATCGACGGCGACTTTGACGGCGTCTTCGGTGCGGAGGTCGATCGCTCCGGCAAAGACCGGGAGCTTGCCGCCGCATTCCTCCATGGCGATCTCGACGTTGCGCCTTTTTTCCTCGCGGCTCAGATAGAAGAGCTCGCCGGCCTCCGGATTGATGATGATCGCGCCGCCGGCGTCTTTAAAAGAGGGCTGCAGGAAATAGCGGAGATGACGGCGCAGCGCCGCTTCGTCGACGTCGAAATTCTCTTTGAAAGGAGTGACGACCGCCACGTGATGGCGCGCATACTGGTTGTTCGTATCCATATTCTCTCATTCGACTTTGTAGCCGAGCTCCCGTGCAACTTCTTTGGCGATGCGATCGTCCGCGACCTCTTCGAAGGCGACCTTGCGGTCTGTAAACTGGCCCGCCGTCTGGAGCGACTGAATAATCTGCGCGATCCCTTCGCGGGTCGGCACGCCGCTGCCGCTCGCCGTGCGCGCGACGTCCAAATAGGTCTCTTCGGCGGCCTGCCGGTCCACTTTCAGAAAACTTCCGATCATTGCGACGCTCTTTTCCTTAGACTGTAAAATGCCGCGCCGGGCGAGCTGAAGCGAGCGGATGACCCGCTTCACCTCGTCGGGCCGGTTTTGCAGCGTCGCCGCCAGCGTCGTGAGGCCGCCGAGCGGCATGCGGACGCGCGCGCCGACGTCGAAGACTTCATTCAAGCCCTTTTTCTGCGCGAAGGAGACGAACGGCGGACTCAAAATCGCCGCGTCGATCACGCCCGCCTCGACGGCGGGGAGGAGCTGCGCCGCGGCGAGGCTCAGGTAGACAAAATTTTTCGGGTTTTCGCCGGCCCCTTCGAGCGCGATCTGCAGGGCGACGTGAGAGGTGCCGCCGAGACCGGTGAGGCCGATCTTTTTGTTTCTCAAATCCTTGAGTTCGCGGATGCCCGGGCGCGCGATGAGAGAATAGATGAGCCGGTCGGATGCGAACCATATGGCGCGCGAGGACAAGCCGCGCAGCGTAGCGCTCACAGAAGCCGGTCCGACGCCGGAGAAGCTTTGAATCTCGCCGGCGGCCAGCGCCGCGTTGCCGAGCTGTGATCGGATTTGGACGATTTCGACAGAGAGGCCGTTCTCCTCGAAAATCCTCCACTGAACCGCGGCGAAAAGCGGCAGGCAGCAGAGCGAGTTGCTCGGATAGGCGATCCTGAGGTGCTTGAGCGCTTGCTCCGCGGCGGCACCGTTCGTGGCCGCGAGAAAAAATGACAGCGCGGCAGCCGCAATGATTTCGAAGCGCCGCATGGTTTGCCGGGTCGATGTCCTAGAAATTAGGCAGCGGCAGATCTTTCGCTGCGGGCGACGGTTTGATCGTGGCGAGATACGCGTACAAGTCGGCGAGCTCCTGGTCGCTCACGAACTCCTTCCGGTAGGGCGGCATATCCTGCCGCGGCGTGCGAAGTTGCGCGGTAAACGTCGCAAAGGACACCGGGTTCGGCGCGAGCTTCGGCCCGGTGCCGCGGTCGGCGCCCTGACCGACGGTGCCGTGGCAGGTGTAGCACATATATTTCATGTAGGCTTTATAACCGTTGTCGGCCGAGCCTGCCGGCGCCTTTTCCTTCTCCTGCGCGATCGCGGATGACGAGGCGATAAAAAAAAGTGAGAAAAAAAACGCCTGCATTACAAACGCGGCTGTCCTGTGGCGAATCGTTTCGGTCTTCATTTTCCCCCACTTCGCAATCGTAGTCTTAGCTATCTTCCCTGAGTTACGACGTCGACCAGCGCCGGCTCGCCGCGCTTCACCGCGGCATAGGCGCGCTGGATCGCCGGCTCGACTTTCGCCGGATCGCTGATCGGCCCTTCAGAGTGGAGACCCAGCGAAGCAGCGAGCTTGGCGAAGTCTATATTGGGGTTTTCAATCGTCGTGCCGATCGCCGCCCGGTCCATCGAGCGGTTATGCAGCCCCGCCATCTTCTGCAGGTGCATGACTTCCTGGTGATAGGCGCGATTGTTGTGCATGACGATCAGGATCGGAATTTTGTGGTGCGCTGCGGTCCAGAGCACGCCGGGGCCGTACATGAGATCGCCGTCATTCTGGATCGTCATGGTAAAGATGCCCTTGTCGCGATTGGCGAGCGCCGCGCCGACCGCCGCCGGCGCGCCGTAGCCGACGCCCGAGCCGCCGGAGCTGCCGATAAAGTTGTAATACTCCTTCGCGGGCCACAGGTTTTTGTTCCACTGCATGCCGGAGACCGCCATGCACCATTTCTCTTCGTTCTTGACGACGTTCCAGAGATGGCTCGACATGCGCGCCGTGCTGACCGGCGTCACGTCCCAGCCGACCGCCGCCGCCGCGCGGGCGCGCTCTTTCATCCGGCGGTAGTCCGTCTGCAGCTTCTTCACGCGGTCCGAGATGGCGACGCGCTGATTCGAGCTCATGCCGGACTTCACTCTTTCGGTAAGCGCCGGCAACGTCGTCTGTGCATCGCCGAAGATCGCGAGATCGACGGGCATAAAGCGCTGCATGTCTTGGTAATTCGACTTGGTCAGGCTTTCTGCCACGGATATATGGACGATCTTGACATCCGGCTTGGCGAGCCGCCGGTATTCGTGATGCGGGTCGCTGATCGAATTGAACTGACCCCACGGATCGGCGACTTCGAGCATCAGGACGACATCGGCTTCTTGGACGAGCGCGCGCTTGTCGTCGGTGCGATTCAAATAGTGCGTGGTCGGGAAGTTCATTCGCCCGCCGATGTCGCATACGGGCGCGTTCAGCGCCTCGGCGAGCTCGACCAGACGCGTCATGCCTTCCTGCGAGCGCGCCGCGCGGTCGGCGAGAATGACCGGGTGCTCCGCGGCGAGGAGAAGCTTCGCGGCCTCGGCGACGGCGCCGCTATCGCCTTGCGACGGGATCGACATCGTGAGCTTCGGGATTTTGAGACGCTTCTCGTCGTGGACGGACTCTTCGGCGAGGTTGCCGTCGGCGGTGATCAGCACCGGTCCCATCGGCGGCATCATCGCGATCTTATACGCGCGCATGACCGACTCGGCGAAGTGCTGGAGCGAAACCGGCTGGTCGTCCCACTTCGTGAAATCGCGGTGGATCGCCGCGGGGTCCTGCACGCAGTGGTACCATTCGACGCCGGGTCTGCGCTTGTCGGCGTCGAGGAAGTTGCCGGCGAACATCATGATCGGCACGCGGTCGCACCAGGCGTTGTAGACCGCCATGGTTGCGTGCTGAAGACCGACGGTGCCGTGCGCCAGCATGCCCATCGGCTTGCCGGCGGCTTTGGCGTACCCGTGCGCCATCGCGACGGACGACTCTTCGTGCATGCAGGTGAGAAACTCGGGTTTTTTGTTGCCGCCGTAGTTTACGATCGACTCATGCAGGCTGCGGAAGCTCGAGCCGGGATTGGACGCGATGTACTCGATGCCCGTCGCCTTGATGACGTCGACCATAAAATCGGAGCCGGGACGCCCGATGACTTTGTCTTTCCCGCGAGGTTCCTGGGTCTCGCCCTCGGCGCTTGCGGCCGCGGCGGCGGGCGCCGCTTGGGCGATCTGAGTTCCGATGGCCGCTGCCGTCAGCGCGGCGCCTTTTAAGAACGACCTCCGGTCGAGTCCTTTTGCCATGGGCGTCTCCTTTCGGCAGGAGCCTACCGACCGTTCGGGTGCGTGTCAATACAAAACTCCAAGCTCATAAGTGATCGCTAAACTTCGCTGCGATTGCTAACATGGTCCGATGACCTGGAGAGATAACCTGATCGAGACCACTGCCAGCATACGCGAGTTGATCGCGCAAAGCCGGCGCATCGCGGTGCTCGGCATCAAGACCGAGCGGCAGGAGTTCCAGCCGGCTTTTTACGTGCCGCAATATCTCGTCAAAGCCGGCTTCGATGTCGTACCCGTACCGGTTTATTTTCCGGAAGTGATCGAGATTCTCGGGCGGACAGTCTATCGCCGATTAAGCGATATTCCTGGAGAGGTGGATTTGGTCGACGTCTTTCGCCGCTCGCACGACATCGATGCGCACGTCGAAGACATACTCGCGAAAAAACCCGCCGCGGTCTGGTTTCAGTCCGGCATCCGAAACGACGCCGTCGCCGAGAAACTCGCGCGCGGCGGGATTAAAGTCGTTCAAGACCGCTGCCTGATGGTCGAACATCGCATGATGATTTGACGACGGATTGCGGTAGCGTTTTTAATTGTCCCTCAAAATCCGGGTCGACCACCTGGATTTTCCGAAGGTTCAGAAACCGCGGACAACAGATTCACAGAGATCCCATGTCATCCTGAGCGAAGCGAAGGATCTCTCCGAAGTAGCTTTTAAGAGAGATTCTTCGGCTCCGCCTCAGAATGACACGCAGGGCGGTTTTCGGTGACCGTGAACCATCAGGGGCCGATGCAGAAAGATTGGATTCTCGCGTGCGCGGCAATTGCCCGTTTGGAGAAAATTCCTTGTTGCAGTAATATGGCTCGATTCCGCGCGTCTAAATGACCAAGGAGAGGTTAACTTCACGTGATGGTAGGACGACTTTGGATATCATTAGTCTTAATATCGATCTTTTTATCAGGCGCCGCCGTCTTTTCGGCGCAGCCCGCTGGCGCGCCCGCCGCCATCCAAACCGTGCCCGGCATGCCGCCGGTCGTTGATCCGGCGAATCTCTACAGCGAGACGCGGCCGGGCAACTTCAGCGCGGCGGTTGCCGGAGGGCTGAACCGCGTCTATGTGCCCAATCGCCGCAGCCGCGACGTGAGCGTCATCGATCCCGCGACGCTCAAAGTCATCGATCGTTTTCCCGTCGGCGTCGACCCTCAGCATATCGTCCCGTCGTGGGACTTAAAGACGCTGTGGGTCAACAACAATGCCGAAGGACGCCGGGACGGCAGCCTCACTCCCATCGATCCCAAAACCGGCAAGCCGGGAAAGAATGTCCCCGTTGACGATCCTTACAATATGTACTTCACGCCCGACGGGCGCTCGGCGATCATCGTCGCCGAGGACAAGAAGCGGCTCGATTTTCGCGATCCGCAAACGATGGCGCTTCAGTATTCGCTTTCGGTTCCCGAATGCGCCGGCATCAACCACGCGGATTTCTCGATCGACGGGCGCTACGCGATCTTCACGTGCGAGTTCGCCGGCAGCGTCGCCAAAATCGACTGGCTCGACCGCAAAGTCGTAGGCTATCTGAAGCTTTCGAAAGGCGGCATGCCGCAGGACGTGCGCATATCTCCGGACGGCTCGATTTTCTTCGTCGCCGACATGAAAGCCGACGGCGTCTTCCTGGTCGACGGGGCGAAATTTGCGGAGGTTGCGTTTCTGCCGACCGGCAAGGGAACGCACGGCCTCTATCCGAGCCGCGACGCGACCAGACTCTACGTGGCGAACCGCGGCTCCAATCAAATCCGCGGCTCGCGGCGCGGCAAAGGGAGCGTTTCGGTCCTTGACTTTGCGTCGCGGAAAATCGTCGTGAACTGGCCGATCCCGGGCGGCGGCAGCCCGGACATGGGCAACGTGAGCGCCGACGGCAAAGCGCTCTGGCTCTCGGGCCGCTATGACAACGTAGTCTATGTCATCGATACCGCAAGCGGCGAGGTCAAAAGCATCGCGGTCGGCAAAGAGCCGCACGGGCTCACGGTCTGGCCGCAGCCGGGCCGCTATTCGCTCGGGCACACGGGGAATTTGCGTTAGTTTACGCGTCGTCGTCGGCTGACTTTAGCGCCGGCATCACGTAACGGGTGAATAGATCCAGCGAACGCAGCGACTCGGCGAGCGTCAGATCGCCGAAGGCGA
>Ga0075434_100000602_pt1 | contig 27814 bp, 22 predicted proteins | sample RhiMethybrSRZTD3_FD_75298 | JGI IMG/M metagenome (GOLD analysis project Ga0075434, IMG submission 75298) | Populus rhizosphere microbial communities from Tennessee, USA - Rhizosphere MetaG P. TD hybrid SRZTD3 | ecosystem: Host-associated > Plants > Roots > Rhizosphere > Soil | place: USA... | reverse complement strand
CGCATCGCCTCGGCGAAGTTCCCGAGCAGCCGGTCGCGCGCCGCGGCCACCTCGGCCGCCGCTTCCGCGAGCGCCAGCTGCGCGAACGGATCCTCGGCGACCCGGCTCTGGTCGCGCGGCGAGATGCGCGTGGTCGTCTGCTCGCGGAACGCCGCGACGGCGCCCAGGGCGATGCCGATCGCGGGCGAGCCGATGCACGCCGGAAAGACGAGCCCGAAGGGCAGCCGATAGAGGGGACCGTCGTTGACCACCGCGCCGGGGTTCGTCAGATAGAACGCGTCGCGATACGAGTGCGTCCGATACTCCGGCACGAGGGCGCCGTCGACCAGCAGATCCTTGCTGCCGGTGCCGCACAACCCGACCGCGTGCCAGGTGTCGTCGATGACGTAGTCGGAGCGCGGGACGAGAAACGTGCGCACGTCCGGCGGCGCGCCCTTGTCGAGCGGCGGCACCGCGCCGCCGAGCACGGCCCAGTGGCAGAAGTCGCACCCGCTCGAGAACGGCCAGCGGCCACGAAGCCGGAATCCGCCGTCCACGCGCTCCACCGCCCCCGTGGGCGCCAGCGACGTCGAGAGCTGGATGCTCGTGTCCTTGCCCCAGACGTCGTCCTGGGCCTCGGGCGCGAAGAGCGCGAGGTGCCAGTTGTGGACGCCGATGACGCCGAGGATCCACGCGCTCGAGCCGCACACGGTGCCGATCTCCATGACGGCCTGGTAGAGCGTGCCCGGATCGAGCTCGAAGCCGCCGTACCGCTTGGGCTGCAGGCAGCGAAAGAGCCCGGCGTCCTGGAAGTCGGCGAAGGTCTCGTCGGGCAGCCGGCGGAGGCGCTCGGCGCGATCGGCCCGCTCACGCAGCGCCGGGAGCAGCGCTCGCACCCGTTGCAGGTACATCTCCGGGGTCATGCCGCGGCAATGATCCGGCGGGTTCGGGGCCAGGTCAAGATCCTCCCCCGGCATGGGAGGCGTTGAAGAGGACCGGGACGTGACGCTGATCCGCGGACTTCGACCCTTCTTCCGGGAGCACCCGTCGGCTGTGGCGACCTGGACGGCGATCGGGTGTGGATGACCTGCACGTGCGGCGCGGTGATCAACCGCTCGGCCGACGACGACTGACCCGGCCTCTCGTGTGCGGCGCGGTGCTGGTGCGCGTCGTGCCGTTCAGCTAGACTCCCCGCCAGCCACTCACCGAGGTGCCGATGCGGCGGATCGGGCTCGCGGTCGTTCTTGCGCTCAGTCTCGCTCTTGTGCCGATCGCGGGCGAGGCGCAGCAGGCGACGAAGGTCACCCCGATTGGATACCTAAGTGGTCCCTCCTTTTCCGCTAACGCGGCCCGCATCGAGGCATTCCGGCAGGGTCTGCGCGAGCTTAGCTACGTGGAGGGGAAAAACATCGTCATTGAATGGCGATCTGCCGACGGAAAACTCGATCGCCTTCCAGCGCTCGCGGCCGAACTAGTGCGTCTCCAGGTAGCCGTCATCGTCACGAGCGGTGGGGCCCCAACCCGCCGCGCCAAGGAAGCAACTTCTACGATTCCTATTGTCATGACGAACGATCCCGATCCTGTTGGCGACGGTTTCGTCGCCAGCCTGGCGCGCCCTGGCGGAAACATCACAGGGCTGTCCACCTTTGCCCCGGAGCTAAGTGGCAAACGACTGGAGATTCTGAGAGAGGTCGTCCCTAAGCTCTCCCGCGTGGCCGTCCTCGGGTCTTCAGGCGCCACGGGCTACGCACAAACGCTAAAAGAGATCGAACCGGCCGCAAAGGCGTTCAAGATGCAGCTTCAATTCCTAGACGTTTTACATGCCAAGGATATCGAGACTGCATTTCGAGCCGCGAGCGAGGGGCGGGCTCAGGGAGTCCTAACGCTAAACAGCGGCATCCTCGGTTCTCAGCGAGCACAGATTGCAGAACTTGCGGCAAAGGAGCGGCTCCCCGTCATGTACCACCAAAGCGATTTTGTAGAAGCCGGTGGGCTTATGTTTTACGGCGTGAACGTTCCCGACTTGAGCCGGCGTGCCGCCACGTATGTGGACAAGATTCTGAAAGGTGCTAGGCCTGGCGATATTCCGGTCGAGCAACCCACCAAGTTCGAGCTGGTGATCAACCTCAAGACGGCCAAAGCGCTCGGCCTGACGATCCCGCAGACACTATTGCTGCGGGCAAACCAGGTCATCGAGTAGCCCGTGTTCGACCTACCGATGGAGCACTCGCCTACGAGCGCGACGGGCACCGGATGGGAGCGTCCGTGGCACGGGGTGCAGAGAGCAGCGTGGCAGGCGGTGAAGAAGGGCGAGGAGAGCAAAGGATGAAGCAATCTTCATAGTGGCGAACATGCGAGCACGCGAATCGACACTGGATCTCCCCACGAGTGCCCAGTCAGCGAGACGGCTTGGCAGCGAATTGTTTCTGCGCACGTAAATCTCGGCAGTATTTTTTTCTCGCCTTCGGCGCGTGTCCTGAGTATCGGCCCCGCCTTTTCCACCGCTTCGCACTTGGCAAATCGCTTGCTGAAACCGCTAGAGTGATTTCATCAGGGACCGGATGCAAGCGCACACCGTGGGATGCCGTCCAGAGTGCAGCATGGGAGGCATTGCGGCGAGCCGGCGCGGATGGCTAGACCACCAGTTTTATTGGTCGGTGGCAATCCTCCAATGGCCGAGATGCTCACCGACTACTTCCATCACGACGACCGCTACGAAATCGAGTGGGTCGAGTACTGCGACGATGCTCTGGTAGTGCTCCAACGTCGGCGGTTTGATCTAGTTCTGGTTCTGAGTCTCCATGCTCCGTGGACAATGCGGCCCCCTTCGTATTCTGTGACATGGCGTATCGATTTCGCGAACGCCATTCTGTTCCTTAAGCACATGCGCGCCCTTCCTAGCCCACCTCCCGCGATCCTCATCTCAGGGAGCCTGCTCGCGGAGGCGAAGGAAGAGGCTCTCGCCAACGGTGCGTTCGCCTTTCTCCCCAAACCAGTTGACCTGGCCGAACTTGACCGTTTCGTGGTATCGGCTCTTGAGAGCCGAAAGGGCAAACGATGATGTGACTCGCGCTGAGCATAGCGCTGCCGTCCCGTTCAGACTGGCAATGCGAAAAAGTCGGCGGGTGAAACCAACCGGCAGCGAGTGAACTTCCACACCGATGGAGCACTCGCCCGTGAGCGCGACGGGCACGGCGTGGGGAGCGCACGCCGTGGCGCGCGGTCCAGGGTGCGGCGTGGGAGGCGTTGAAGAATGCTGGGGGCGGCTAAAGGCCGGAGCGGAAGGTCTCGCCCTTTCCAGTCCCGGGCTGCTGCCGTCGTGGCTGAACTCAACCTGGATCTCCAACTGATCCTTCGTGACGGCCTCGCCGCACACGATGCAGACCACACCAACTCCCGGTCCGCCCCAGGTACGGTCGGGTCGGCGGGATGGTAGCTTTCCAGTGCGGACAGCTTCTCGGGCTTTCGCACGCAGCATTGCCTCATCAGGCATGGTCGCTCTCCAGGGTCCGGCGTAGTGGTCATGCCAGATGCCAGGAGGCCCGGACGCCTGCTCGCGTCACCCGGGGAGCCCGATGGAAGGCGATCGCTGGCTTATACCTTTGAGCCTCGGCAGGTCGAATGCTGCTTATGCTATCGTCCCCGCCGTGCAGGATCCGCCGCTCACGCCAGTCGAGGAGTTACGCCTAGCCCTGGCCCCGCTCAAAGCGGCGATCGAGCGGCTTGCGATATCCTTCGACCAGATCGCGGCGCTCCTCACTCGCACGTCTCGCTGGACGCCTCGTCCAGGACGCGTTCGGGATGCGGAAGCGGGTGCCGCATTGGTCGAGATCATCCTAAGCGAGAGCCAACTCGCGCGCCTTAAGGCCGTCGTGCCGAAGGGGTCTGTTGAGCGCGCGGCGCTTGACGCAGCCGACTACTTCGCGGACGGCGAGATTACCCCGGAGACCATTGCCGTCATGTTCTCATGCACTCCGGAACTCGCCCAGCGGCTGCTCGACATTGCCCGAGTGTCGTGCCCCGATGTCGCCATCGGGATTCGCGCCGCGATCGACCAGCAGGCGAAGCAAGGCGCGGAAGCGCACGCTCGAAGCGGATCGGCGTCAGCTCGAGCTGCTAAAGAGTGAGTTCGGCGGGGAGACGACGCTCGCCGAGATCACGGCCCGCCGTATCAGCGAGTACAAAACGAAGCGGCTGTCCGCAGTTCGAAAGATTGGGGAGGGCGCGGCGGCCGTCGAGCGGCGACTGACAGCAGCGGCCGTCAATCGCCCGCTGGCGCTGCTCCGCCACTTACTCCGGCTGGTTCACGAGGAGTGGGAGGCCATCGACAACGTCCCCCGCATCCGGCTGGAGAAAGAACCGCAGGGCCGTCTTCGCTGGCTGACACAGGAGGAGATCACGCGGCTACTCGACGCGTGCGCCAGGTCGAAGAACAAAGAACTGCGCGCCGCAGTGATCGTCGCTCTGAACACCGGCCTGCGGCTCGGGGAGTTGCTGGGGCTGACCTGGGACCGAATCGACCTGAGTCGCGGTGTCATCCGCCTGGAGCTGACCAAGAGCGGCCGGCGCCGTGAGGTGCCGCTCAACGCCGAGTCCTATAATTCGCTGGTCGTCCTGAACCCTAAGATGTCCGGGCGCGTTTTCAAGACAAAGAGCGTTCGGAAGGCTTACGAGAACGCTGTCGCCAATGCGAAGCTCGACGACGTCAATTTCCACACGCGCAGGTACACGTTTGCGCCCTGGGCGGACATGCGCGGCGTGAGTCTGAAGGAGTTACAGGAGCTGCTGGGCCATAGCTCGCTCGCCATGACGATGCGCTACGCACACCTCGCACCCGAACGCCTTCGCTCGGCGGTCACCCGCCTCGAAGGGCTCACCAGCAGCAAACCCGCCGCGGAATCAGCGCAAGCATCAACGCAAGGCGCCTGCTCCACCGAGGAGGTCCTTCCTAACTCCGCGCAGTAGTTGGTGGGCCGTCACGGACTCGAACCGTGGACCCGCTGATTAAGAGTCAGCTGCTCTGCCAACTGAGCTAACGGCCCGTCCCACCCTCACGACGCTCAGAGCGTAACTCGTTTCCAAGTGGTGCGCCCGGCAGGAGTCGAACCTGCGGCCTTTGGCTTCGGAGGCCAACGCTCTATCCAGCTGAGCTACGGGCGCGGCACACCACGCATATTCTCGTTTTGGGGTGACCGATGGGAATCGAACCCACAACCCCTGGAGCCACAGTCCAGTGCTCTGACCAATTGAGCTACGGTCACCGCGCAAGGGCCTAATCCTACAGGAGCGCCCGCGCAGCGTCTAGCCTTCCATCTCCCGGGGCGAAGGACCGCCGTCGATCACGATCGTCTCGCCGGTCATCCACGAGGACGCGTCGGACGCGAGGAAGATGCACGGATACGCGATCTCCTCGACCTTGCCCCAGCGTCCCATGCCCACGCGCGCGGCGATCGCGTCGTAGGTCTTCTTGCCGTCGGGTCCGGCCTGCTTGAGCACCTCCAGGTAGCCTTCGGTCTCCACCGGGCCCGGCGCGATGCAGTTCACGCGCACACCCTGGCGTCCCCACGCCGTGCCGAGCTCGCGCGTCAGCGTGATCACCGCCGATTTCGCGGCACCGTAGTGCGGCATCATCGTCGAGCCGTAGACACCGGCGATCGACGAGATGTTCACGATCACGCCGCCGGTCGGCTGCTGCATCATCTGCCGCCCCGCCCACTTGCATCCGAGGAAGGCTCCGGTCAAGTTGATCCCGACCACGGTGTTCCAGCCGTTGACCGAGATGTCCTCGGGCTTGGCGCGGAAAGAGGCGCCGGCGTTGTTCACCATGATGTCGAGCCGGCCCCATTCCTGGACGGCGCGGTCGACCATGGCCTTGACCTGCTCTTCCTGCCGCACGTCCATGGCGACAGCGAACGAGCGCTTACCGACGTCGCGCACCGCCTTGACCACCGGCTCGAGGTGCTCGAGCTTGCGCGAGCACAGCGCGACGTCGGCGCCCGCCCGCGCGAACTCGATGGCAATGGATTTGCCGATGCCGGTACCGCCGCCGGTGACGATCGCGGTCTTGCCCTCCAGCGAGAACGGTGATTTGGCCATGGCGCGCACGATACCCCAGGGGTCCCTCGGCATCAAGGGAGGGCGATCTCGGTCCTCCGGCGCGGCACCTCTTGCTCGACTCGTCGCCAGATCGCTCGCGGCTCCAGGCTCACGCCGTCGCCGCTCACGCAGGACTGGAGCTTCGTGACGAGGCTCTGAGCCTGGCCGACTTGAGCCCGAGGCGCCTTCGCGGCACGCCGGACGTCCTTGTCGGACGTCCGCTTCGCCTCCAACCACGCCTCCTCGAGGTGCGCGACCAGCAGCACGACGCGGTCCACCTCGCCATCGATGTAGGCTCGCCGCTCGCCGGCCGTGTCGAACCGCGGGCAGTCTTCGGCAATCACGGTCTCGAAGTGCCTGACGATCTGCTCAGCCTCTACTAGATGATGCTCGACCCGCGGGCGCGCCTCGTCGGCGGTTCGGTCACCAGCCCAGGCGACTGACGTCCATGCGAGTGCGATCAGCACGAGGGTCTCGGCAGTTATCCACATCGTGAAGAATCTTACCATCGGTCAGGCACCGTTCCCGGAGCCGTCAGGAACGGACCACAACCGCTTTCCGGAATCATCGCACGAGCCGAAGACGCGCACCACGACGGGGACTTACACGCATTTCCGGTCCGTGGCACCGGGTAAGCATCTGTCGAAGGGCATGAGCGTGCTGGCGCAGGATCCGAGAGTCCTCCTGGTGGACGACAACGCGAGCGTCCGGGACATGCTCGTCGACCTCGTCCAGTCGCTCGGCTACCGCGCCGATCCAGCCGCAAGTGGCGAGGAGGCGTTGGCGCTCTTCGACAGCCGCCGCTACGGCATCGTGCTCACCGATCTGGTGATGCCGGGCATGAGCGGCTGGGATGTGCTCGCCGCGTTGCGCCAGCGAGACCCCAACATGCCCGTGATCATCGTGACTGGTTCGCCGATCGTCGGCGATCCGCGCGCCTCCCAGCCGGGAGTGGCCGTGCTGAAGAAGCCGGTCGACGTCATGACTCTCGACACGATGATCAAGCGCATGCTTCACGCCCGCCTCGCCGTCTAACCTTCGGCACGCTGCGTCGTCGCTCGCACCGAGTCCATCGCGTAGCTGCTCAGAAGTGACGGCTACCCTCTGGCGTTGGTCGACTCAAAAGTCGGAGTTACCGAGCGCTCCGCGCTCACCTCCGCACCGAACTGGTTGCTTCGCAACCAGCGCTTCGAGGCCCCATACTGATCGTCGACTCTCCGCATGAGCATCGAACGCCAGGCGATGAGCGGACTCACGTGGACCGGCACGGCCGCTTCCTCAGCCAGGTCATCGGCGGCGGCGCGGTCTACTTGCCTTGCCTGGCGCTCCTGAACCGGCAGATGTGGACCGACCCGCAGCGCCTCGGCATCGCGCTCAGGGCCCCGGGCTGATGCTGGACGTGGCCCGCCTGCGCGCGGAGACCCCGGGAGTCGATCACGTTCTGCACTTCAACAATGCCGGCTCGTCGCTGCCGCCGCGTCCGGTGCTCGAGGCGGTGACCGGCCATCTCGAGCGCGAAGCCGCGATCGGCGGCTACGAGGCCGCCGCGGAGGCCGCCGACCGACTCGGCGACTTCTACGACGCGGCCGCCGCCCTGATCGGCGCCCGAGCCGACGAGATCGCCTTCGTCGAGAACGCTACGCGGGCGTGGGACATGGCCTTCTACGCCATTCCGTTCCGCGCCGGCGATCGCATCGTCACCGCCCGCGCCGAATACGCGTCGAACTATCTGGCCTTCCTGCAGATGAAGCGCCGCGTGGGCGTCGAGATCGACGTCGTCGACAACGACGCATCGGGACAGGTCGACGTCGCGGCACTCGAGCGCACGATCCGCCCGCGGACACGGCTGATCGCGATCACGCACGTGCCGACCCAGGGCGGGCTCGTCAACCCGGCCGCCGAGGTCGGCGCCGTCGCAGCCCGGCACGGCATCCTTTATCTCCTCGATGCCTGTCAGTCGGTCGGCCAGCTCGCGGTCGACGTCAACCGCATCGGGTGCCACATGCTCTCGGCGACCGGACGTAAGTACCTGCGTGGTCCGCGCGGAACCGGGTTTCTCTACGTGCGGCGCGATACGATCGGCGCGCTCGAGCCGCCGTTCATCGATCTCGAGGCGGCGGCGTGGATCGACCGGGACACCTATACGATCCGCGACGACGCCCGCCGCTTCGAAAACTGGGAGCGTCACGTGGCCGGGCAGATCGGGCTGGGCGTCGCCGTGCGCTACGCGCTCGCGCTGGGGCTCGCGCCCATCGAGGCGCGCGTGAAGGCGCTGGCGTCGTTACTGCGCGGCGAGCTGGCGAAGCATCCCGGCGTGACCGTTCACGACCTGGGTGTCGAACGGTGTGGAATCGTGACGTTCCTCAAGGCCGGCGAAGCGCCGGACGCCACGCGCCGGCGCCTGCGGGCGATGGACATCAACGTCACGCACACGCAGGCGCGCTCCTCGCGGCTCGATCTACCCGCGCGCGGGTTCGACGCGCTCGTGCGCGCCAGCGTCCACTACTACAACGACGAGTCCGAGGTCGAGCGCTTCGTGCGCGCCGTCGCGGGCTAGCTGCGCGTGATCTTCGCGATCCGCCGCTCGTCGACCAGCCGAGGCCTCCGCGCCGTCGTGCTCATCGGACTCGGCACCGCGCTCGTCCTGACGGGCTGCGAGCGCGATCCCGTCGCCCGACAGCCCAAGGCGCCCACGGTGATCTGGCCGAGCAAGCCCGCATCGGCCGAGGCGCCGCCGGCACCCAAGCCACGCGTCGTGGATCGCCCGCTCGCTCATCTCAGCCAGAGTGGTCGCCACGCCGGCACACCGGTCGCGGTCGCCGGCGTGCGGTGCTTTCGCCAGGTTCCCAGAAGCGGTCCCGAAGGCGACGCGTGGTTCTATTGCATCGCGGACGTCGACATGAGGATCGACGATCCGCGTGCGTTGCCGGCCGAGCGCACCGACATCAAGATCGGGGCGGCGACGCTGACGGTGCATCCCGTCGAGACGGAGCATCACGGGACGGCCGCCGAGTCCGAGGTGTGGACTGTCAGGCGCGTCGACGTGGCCGGCGCGTCGGTCAAGGTGCTCGGCACCCAGTTCGTCGGTGTGCCCGGTTACCGGATCGGGTACGTGACGAGCGGCGACGGCCAGGGCGGGATGTACGGGCGCACCGTCTTCGAGCTCAGCGACCCGACGACGAAGACTTATATCGGCGCGCTCTGCGTGATCGTCACGCGCTACCCGTAGCTGCGCAGAGACGGGCGCCGTTAGCTCAACAGCGATCGGCGAAGCTCGACGGCGGCCGCGTCAGGCTTCGCCGATGGCGAACGTCGCCCGTAGCGCGGTGCGGCCCGCGGCCGTGATCTCCAGCGCTCGCGTGTCGTCGAGCCGCCGCACCCAGCGCTGCTCGAGCGCGTGGCGGCAGATCGCGGCGCCCAGCTTTCCGGCGATGTGAAATCGGCGCTCGCTCCAGTCCAGGCACGGCCGGCAGAGCGGTCGAGCCGAGCGAGCGGCGCCGCTGGCGCCGTTGTCGAAAGCGTCGATGCCCAGGCGCCGAAGGTACTTGACGCCCAGATCGGTCACGAGCCCGGCGTCGTCGCCCCACTCGACCGCGCCGGCTTTCACCAGCGCATCCGCGATCGACACGCCGAGCTGCCCCGCGATGTGGTCGTAGCACGTTCGCGCCTTCCGGAGCGCCAGGTCGCGCGGGCCGACGACGGGTGCCCGTCCGCCGCGCGTTTCGCGTCCCGACGCGAGTTGCATGACGCTCTCGAGCACGCGGGCCACGTCGGGCCCGGCCAGGCGGTGGTAGCGATGCCGTCCCTGGCGGTTGACGCAGAGAAGACCCGCCTGGGTCAGCCGCGATAGATGCGTACTGGCGGTCTGCGGCGTGACCGCGGCCACGCACGCGAGCTCGGTGGCGGTGAGTGCTCGGCCGTCCATCAGGGCGGCCACCATCGCGGCGCGCGCGGGCTCTCCAAGGTGCGAAGCGATCTCGGCGATCTGGTGTGTCGTAGACATGGGCTCAGGATATCAGTTGGGGATCAGCACACGCTTCGGCCGCCATCGAAATTAGAATGGCGGCCGGTCAGCTAGCCTAGAATGCGCTCCACGGCCATGGCGCGCGGGACCACCGTGGATCAGCAGAGGATCAGACGGGCGCGGACCGGGCTGATCGCCCACGACGCGACGCGCGCGCAGGCGGGCTTCACGTTGTTCACGCCGATGTTCGGCGATGGCACCGTCTACCTCGTGGACATGGACGGCACGGCCGTGCATACCTGGCGCCTGCCGCATCGACCCGGACTCTACGGTCACCTCCTTCCCAACGGGCACCTGCTCTACTGCGGCAAGCTCATGGAAGATCTCGACCGCTTCGAGGCGTGGCGTCGATTCAAGGGCGGCGCCGTGCTCGAGGTGGACTGGAACGGGCGGGTCCTCTGGGAGGTCCGACACCGCGATCATCATCACGACGCGCGCCGACTGCGCAACGGCAACGTGCTGTTGCTGTGCTTGTGTCCCCTGCCCGCCGAGCTTGCCGCCCGCGTGCGGGGCGGCCTGCCCGGCACCGAAGCCAAAGGAACGATCTACGCGGACTATCTGGTCGAGATGACCACCGCCGGTGAGATCGTATGGCAGTGGCGAAGCTGGGAGCATCTCGATCCGGCGACGCATCCGATCACGCTCCAGGATCGCCGGGCCGAATGGACGCACGCCAACACGGTGGCCGAGACCGCCGACGGCAACATCGTCGTGAGCTTCCGCAACATCTCGACCGTCGTGATGATCGAGCGCGCCACGGGCAAGATCGTCTGGCGGCTCGGCAGCCCGCCGCTCGCCCAGCAGCACGACCCGCGCCCGCTACCCAGCGGCAATCTCTTGATCTTCGACAACGGCACGCACCGACTCGATCATCCCGGGACGTTCTCGCGTGTGATCGAGGTTGATCCGCGCACGAGCGCGATCGTCTGGGAGTACGCGGACCAGTCGCTGTTCGAGTTCTTCAGCCCCTACATCTCCGGCGCGCAGCGGCTCGCCAACGGCAACACCCTGATCTGCGAGGGCGTGCACGGGCGCATCTTCGAGGTGACGCGCGAGGGCGCGGTGGTGTGGGAATACGTGAGCCCGCATTTCTTCGAAGAGCCGGTCGGACCCGGGCTCAACAACTGGGTCTTCCGCGCCTTCCGCCATACCGCGGAAGAGATCGACGCGGCGCGACGAGCCTGAGCGGGTCCGGTCGTCAGGCTCTACTCCGGCTTCGTGCGTACCTCGAGCGTGCTGACGACGCGCTTGACGCCCGGAACCGCCTTCACGACGCTCTCGGCCCTGGCCTTCTGCTCGTCGGATTCGACCGTCCCGCTGAGATAGACCGTCGCGCTGCGGCTCACCACGCCGAGCCGGGTCAGATTCGCGTCGTGCTCGGCGACCAGGCGCGCTTTCGCCTCGGATTCGATGCGCGTGTCCGCCCATGGGTCGACGGTCGCGCACCCGGAGAGTCCGGCCCCCGAGAGCACGATGATGCCGAAGGTGACGGCGGCGAACCAATGCGATTTCATTTCGTTGATTCGGGCTCGGCGAGGTCGAGCTTGACCTGCGGCTGATCGTCCGCAGCCTGGCCGCTGGGCTTGGCCTCGACGAGTCGCGACGAATCGATCCCCGCCTTCTTCACGGCGGCGCGCACGGCCTTCAGGCGGTCCTCCGACAATGTCGATGCCTCGGCCGGCGGGTCACCGGCCTCCATCAGCGAGGCGCGGATGGCATCGGGCGTCTCCGGCACGGGCTTGCCGGGCAAGCGCTCCTGGAACACGCGCGCCGCCGCCTCGTCCGGAGAGATCTTCGACTCGCGCGCGACGCGATCGATCGCCTTGTCGACGGCCGGCTGCTTCATCGCGGCGAGGTCGCGTCGCGAGACGACCGCCGTCGCGGTCAGCCGCGTCTCCGGCGTCTGGTCGAGAAATGCCACGAGCCGCGTCAGCTGCTCCCGGCCCTCCGGCGTCGGCTTGGCCGTGCCCGGCTCGAACGGGATCGGGTTGATCTCGATCCGCTGGATGCGCGAATCGTCGCTGAACCGCACGCGTCCGATCCAGCTCACCGGCGCGGTGATCGCCTTGACGGCCGCGTTGCGCAGCGTGCTCCAGATAGCCTCGCTGTAGTCGAAGCGCGGATCGTTGATCCGCCCGCCGACGGGCAGCGAGAGGTGGATGTCGCCCCGACGGTTCTTCATCAGCGAGACGATCATGCCGAGCGGCAGCCCGATGTGGGTCTGCGCCTCGTCGCGGCCGCTGGCCCTGGCCACACGCAGTCGACTGAGGAGGATATCGGTCTTGGCCGCGAGATTATCGCCGTCGATCCGACACTGAACGTTGGTCGTGAGCCAGCCGTCCTTGGCTTCCCAGGCCACCGTGTTGGCCAGATAGGGATTCGTCCGCGGCACCGCGAACTCGCGCAGCTCCCCGTTCAGATCGACTCGGAATGGCCCGCCGAAGGCGCCGACGGTCCCGCTCAGGCTGAGCGATCCATCGCCGACGCGGCCTTTCACGTCGATGCGCGCCGGCTTCGCGCTCGAGGCCGTCGAGAGCCCGTCGATCTGGCCGGCCAGAGCAGCGACGTCGACCGCGAAGGGAGGCGTCAGGCTCGCGTCGACGACGCGCGCCCCGCCCTCCTCGAGCACGAGCTGATTCACCACGATCGTCACCGGCGCCTTGCCATTGGCCTCGTTACTCGACGCCGGCGTGTTAGCGGCCGTAGCGGGCGACGATGGCGCGGCAGACGCTTCGGGAGTGAGCAAGGCGCGCAACGGGAACGTGCCCGACTGATCGCGCTCGAGCAGGATCCACGGCCGGCGCAGCGAAAGCTCGGGCACCCGGATCCGGCGTGGCCACTCGACGTCGAGTGAGCTGGCCGAGGCGCGGCCGATTCTCATGATGGTCCGCTGCCCATCCCGGACGTCCACTCTGGACAGCACCGCGTCGCCGCGGACGGTGCCGCGGAGCTCGGAAGGATCGTTCCCGGACGATGCGGGCACGACGACCGCCAGATCCAGATCGGCGCGGCCGCTGAACTGGGCCCGGGAGGGAACATAGGGCTGGTAGTGGGCCAGCTCGGCCTCTCGCGCGGTGACACGCAGGTTCGCGTCGAACGGATCGACTCCCACTCGGCCGGCGACCTGGAGCTGACCGCCGCCGGGCGGGCGCACGGCGAGCTTCACACCAAGTGGCCGTAATGGCCAGCCGCCCCCGGTGACCGTGACGTCGACCTGCGAGAGGTCGAGCGCCACCGCAGGCTTCACCACCCGATCTCGCCAGGACACGACACCGTTGCGCACCGCGATCTCGCCGATCTCGATTCGCGGCGGATTGGCGGTGGCGGGTGCGGTTCGCGCCGCGGCGGGTGCGGCGGACGACGGAGCGGAATCTCCCGAGCGATTCAATAGCCGTGTCAGCGGAAAGCTTCCGTCCTTGTCTCGCTCGACGATCGCCCGCGGGCCGCTCACCACCACGCGCTTCACCCCAAGGCGCGTCGGCCACTGGACCTCGAGCCCCGTCGCCTCGACACTCTGCGCGCCCAGCAGCTCCTGCTGGGCGTCCCGCACGGCGAGGCGGTCGACCGCGACCGAGCCTTGCACTCGCGCGGGCACGCCGGCGGAGAGCTGTTCGCTGATTCGCAGGTCTGCGCGGCCGCGCCCGTTGAGCCGTGCGGCCACCGGCACGAAGCGATTCCACGAGGCGAGATCCAGATCGCTCAGGCGAAGATGGAGCTGACTCGCCGCCGGCGGCGGGTGCAGCAGGCCCGAGACCGCGAGGTTTCCGCCGCCCGGAATCGCCGTCCGGACGTCGAGTCGCCCCGGAGTCGTGATGGGCCACGTGAGATCGGCGATGCTGGCGCGAATAGACGATATCTGGTAGCGCCCGCGTCCCTGACTCCGCGGGTCGCGCACACTGGCCGAGCCCTGGAGTTCGAACTGGCCCAGCCGAAACTGGTCGTTCTGGACGGTCAGCTCGGCGAGCCGCGCCGTGAGCCGCGGGATTTCGGTCACGGGATCGCGCTCGCCGGGTCTCACCAGCGCGAGATCTTCGAGCTCACCCTCGAGATCGGCCCGCACACCGGCGCGCGCGTCGATCGTGGCCTTCAAGGTCGAGCTCATGCGGCCGCGATCGAGCACGATCGGCGCATCGGCCGGCAGATAGAGTCGCGCCAGTGCCAGATCCAATCCTCGGACGACGGCCCTGGCCTCGAGATGGATCGGGTAGAGGCGGAACCGCTCGATCTGGACCAGATTCGGGGCGCCCGCCGTGACCGAGCTGGCCAGGACCGTTCCGTCGTCTCGGAGGGTCGACACGTTGCTCGCCTCGATCTGAATGTCTTCCGATCTCCACGTACGCCGCTCGGGCAGCGCCCGGTCCTCGAAGGCCACCGTGCCGTCGACCAGCGAGAAGTGGTCGACCGTCACGTCGAGCTTCTTCTCCGTGGACTCTGAGCCCTGGATCAGATCGGAGAAGTTGAACGCGTCCCCCAGCCGCACGATTCGCAGAATCGGCTTCGTGAGAACCAGGTCGCGCACCCAGATGTGGCCGCGCAGCAGCGAGAGCAGGTTCAGTCGCGCCTCGAGCCGATCGCAGTCCGCGAAGGGCGCGTCGCCGGCCGGCTCGGCCACGCGGAGTCCGTGAACGGCGACGCGGCCGCTGAGCAGCTGCACGTCGACACGATCGATGTCGACCGGCCGTTTCGTGATCGTCCGCAGCTGCGAGATCGCCACGTGTCGCGCGACGGCCGGTAACGAGTAGAGCGCGGCGGCGACCATCACCAACAGGACGACCGAGATCACGACGAGCGTACGACGAGACTTCGTTTTCATCGGTGCGCCTCGCTGATTTCAGTATGCCGACGCTTCATGTGGGCGGCTACGGGTGAATCGCGAAAAACGGTAGCGACGAGCGCCGGGATTTCCCTGACTCCGCTCTCGGGGCAACACCGGGCCGTGGACCGACCGATCGCTTTCGGCGTGGCCTCGTAGACGTGACCCGGTCACTTCTACACGCCGTTACGAGGCCGACGCGATTCGTTTCGATAAGCGCACGATTCTATTGGGCGCCTTGCCTGGCCGGATTCTTGAAGCAGCGGACCCATATGCGGACGATGATTCGCCTGTGGCTGGGCAAGTTGTTCGTGGCGCTCGGCATCCCCGGCTTCATCGTGAGTCAGACGTACGATGCCCAGGTGACGACTGCCCGGGTGCGCGTCTATCTAGGGCCGCTGTTCTCGGTCGTCAGCGTGAACGGACTCGACATCTATTTTCATCGGCTGACGGGCAAGATCGACGGCGTCGGGCTCACCGCGCCCTCGGCGTGCGCCACAGACCAGACTCCTTGACCGACCGCGCGCGCTACTGAGCCGGAGCGAGCGAAGGCGAGAGACTGCCTCGCTGCTTGGAACGGGGGCCCGCCCGTCCTGGACGCGAGCCCGCTCGCGCGGTTACAGTTCTAGCGCGTGATTCGGTCTGGAGAGGCTCGTGAGTGAGAATTCGACGCGTCAACGGCGCAGCGGGCTTAAATCGCTGCTCCTCCCGCTGGCCCTTCTGCTAACCGGCTGCGCGCATGCTTCAGCCCTTCGATACACATTCACCCCGTGTAATCCTCGGTTTCAGGAGACCGTCACGGCATGCTTTTACGAGGCGGGCATGATGCCGCCGACCGCCGCGTACGACTACTACGCGGACTCGGGAGTGATCGAGAAACACTGGAAGGTCCGCTACGAGAGCTGCATGTTCCGGCGCGGCTACAATCAGGTCGCCGGCCCGACGACGTGGATCCCCAAGGAGCGGTTCAACGGCGCGACGGGATGGCCGTGGCCCAGTGAGCCGCCCAAGGGCACGTGGACGTGGGTGAGGACGGCCGGCACGGGCGACCGCCATTACTATGATGCGGTCTGCGAGCCCGGAAGCTAACGACGGACAGCGCACTGATTCCTAGTCCTCGCTGAGCCACACGTCCTGCAGCTTCTGGTTCGAGTAGTGATTCGGTGGCGCGACGTAGTTCTTCACCTTGGCCCAGTGCACCACGCTCCGCGCCCACCAGATGCCTGGGATGTAGTAGACGTGCCCGAGCACGATCCTCTCGATCTCGTTGATGAGCTTCTTGCGCTCCGCGGGGTCGAGCGCCCGCGCCTGGCGTGAGAAGAGATCGTCGAGCCGCGGGTCGGAGAACCGCCCCCAGTTATTGCTGTCGCCGGTGGTGTAGCGTTCCAGGAACTGGTCGGGGTCGTCCATGAAGTTGAACGACGGGCTGACGATCAGCTCGAAGTTGCCGGTATCCCGGCCATCCGCGAACCACGACGCCGACTCGAGCGGCCGGTGCTCGGCCTCGACGCCGATCTTGCGCCACTCCTGGATCACGAACGTGCCGAAGTCGACGTACGGGACCCTCACGTTGCGGTTCTTCAACACGGTCTTGAACCCGCTGGGGTAGCCGGCCTCGGCCAGCAGGCGCTTGGCCTCGGCGCGGTTCTTCTCGATGTCCTTGCCGAAGCCGGGAAACTTCTGAAGCTCCGGGTCGAGCATCGCCCACTCCGTGCCGGGGCGCATCAGCCCGCCCACGTCCTTGAGGCTCGCGATCGGGTAGAGCACGCGGCTCGCGGTGTACCGATCGAGACCCAGCGTGAGCGCCTTGCGCACGCGCTCGTCGGTGAAGGGCTTGATCGTCTGGTTCACCGCGATGCCGAAGATGCCGGTGGCCGGCGTGTCCTGCACGACCACCTTGTCGCCGAGCTGCTTCCGGATCGCCTCGACCTCGGACAGCGGCATCGTACGGAACTCAATCCACGCGCGCCCGGACCGAAGGGCCGCTGCCCGCGCCGAGGTCTCCGTGCTGACGAAGAACTTGTAGCCGTCGAGATAGGGACGGTCCTTGATGAAGTAGTCGGGGTTCCGCTCGCCCTCGAACGTGGATCCGCGCGTATGGCTCTTGAACTTGAAGGGCCCGGACCCGACGATATTGGTCTTGAAGTAATTCGGATCCTTGTCGAGATACTTCTTGGGATAGATCACGTTCCACGGTGAAGCCAGGTTGATCAGGAGGGACGCCGACGGGTGCTTGAGCTTGAACACGATCGTGCCGGCGTCGGGCGTCTCGATGCTCCCGATCGCGGCATAGGCGTTCTTCCGGATGCTGCGCACGCCCGAGGGCGGGAACACGATCTTCTCGTAGGTCGCCTTCACGTCAGCCGAGGTCAGCGACGAGCCGTCGTGGAAGCGAATTCCCGGCCGCAGCTTGAACGTGTACGTGAGCCCATCGGGTGCGACCTTCCATTCGGCCGCCGCGTCCCCGATGACCCGCGGGTATTGGTAGGGATCGATCTGCAGCAACGTGCTGTAGCACGGCGCCACCAGCTGCAGCGTGGCGAACGTCTCCTCCTGGTGCGGATCGAGGCTGGGCGCGTCGGCGGCGATCGCGGCGAGGAGCACCCCACCGCGCCGCGGCGTGTCCGCCGCGGTCGCCTGGTGCGCCCGCGCAAGGATGATCGCGATCGAAGCCGCGACGGTGAGGACAAGGAGAACGCGCTGACTCTTCATGATCTAGTCCTCGCTGAGCCGGTCGCGTGGCACGCCCGGCTCGACCGATCGTTGTGCGAGATTCTTTGGTGGCTGCAGACGGGGATTCTATCGCAGGGAGCCGTAGTCGAGCCGAGAACCGGCTCGGTAGCCCTTACCGTGTAATATAGTCGCCGGACTCGAGCGCGGATCTCACCCCAGGCCGGGGCGTTTCCGACTCCGCTATCCAGGAAGCCCCCGTTGCCGGTCTGCTGCACGGCTGGCGAGCTATGAGTAGGAGGCCACACATGTTCGCTAGGGGACACAGGAGTCGCACCTGATCGTCGTCCTACCGCTCGACACGATCGTGCGCATCCTGGACCACGCAAACGCTGCGTCCGCCTTGGCCGAGAACATTCTCAGCGCTCTGAACGGGGCCAGGAAGTCCAAGGCAAGCGTCGTCGGACCACTCGAAGCGGCTCAGTTCAACGAGCTGTCGGCGTGGTGCCGCGAGGTGGGCCTAACGAACGAAGGCGAGATCGTCGAGGCGGCCGTCAGAGCGTCGGGCTGAGCATTCGGATCGGAATTCGGGCGCGGATTCAGCGGCTGGCGAATTCGGCGTTCGGCCCGAGCCGGGATGCGACGCTTCTCGGCAACAGCACGGTCATCCGACCCTCGCTTCGCATGCGACCGGCAATCGAGCCGGCCTCCGGGCTATAGCCCCAATAGACGTCCCCGCGCACGGCACCGCGAATGGCCCCTCCGGTGTCTTGCGTCACGAGAAGCCGGTTGAAGGCCTGGTCCGGCTTGGTCGTGTCTGCATCGGGCGCCGTCGTTTCGAGCCATACGGGAATCCCGAGCGCGTGAATCGTGAGATCGACGGCCAAGCTCGCTTGGGGTGTCAGCGGCACGCCCTGCGCCCCGCTCGCGCCCAGTAGCGGGTCACCGATCGGTCGCTCCTCGAAGAACACGAACGACGCATTGGCGTTCATCAGGGACTGAGCGTCGGCCGGATGCGCGAGAAGCCAGGCGCGGATCGACTGCATCGAAACCGCTTCGCGCGTGAGCTCGCCGCGCTGGATCAGGATTGCTCCGATGGCGGTGTACGGTCGGCCGTTTTGCGCCGCGTACACCGCGCGGACGACGGTTCCGTCGTCCAGGACTATCCGTCCCGAGCCCTGGATCTGCAGGAAGAAGGCGTCGATGGGGTCGTCGACGAAGAGGATCGGGACAGCCGTGCTCAGGCCACCGCCTTCGATCTCCGCCCGGCTCGGATACGGGATCAACCGACCATCCGTCACCTTGCCGACGACCCTCTGGCCTCTGAGACTCTCGCGGAAGAGCCCTAGATCGACATTGACGAGGTCACCGGGAACACCGTAGAGCGGTGTCTGGTAGGCGTCGTGACGGGTGCGGCTGCCCCGCAGCTCCGGCTCGTAGTAACCCGTGAAGAGCCCGACGCCCGAACCCGCGACGACGCGGTACGGCACGAATTCCGATTCGAAGAATCCGCGTGCGCCTTCTGCGCCATCGCCCGAAACGAGCGCGGCCGCATCGCAGACCTGGCGCCACTCGCTCACGGTGCCGGCGTAGTTGACGCCGCCCAGTGGCGCGTTGTCGGCCTTGACCGCGAGCGCGGCGCACGAGCGCACGAACGCCCTCAACGCGTTTCTCGGATCGCTATGTGTCCACGCCTGGAGCTCGTCGAATCGTATCGAGTCGAGCCGGAGCAAAGGCGCGATCGGCGTCGGACTCGGCGGCGGCTTCACCGTCCCACAGCCGTGAAGCATCGTCGTCATGAGCGCGGCGACCAGTACTCTCGATCGCAGAGTCGAGAGAAGACTCTCAGCACCTGAACAGATCGCAATCCTCATCGCACGCATGAGCTCCATGATCGCTGCAACCTGAAGAAAAGTTCAATGCCGTGGTGACCGTCGTCGCCCGCCGTCTTGGCACTCGCCGTGTCCCGTCGAGGGTCTCTCGCGGCGCGTGCTGCTCCGAAACACGCCGACCACCGCCGCCGCCGATCAGGATTTCGCCGCTCCATGCTGACAACTCTGCCCGCATCCCCGAGAAAAGGGCGATCAAGCAGCTTTCGAACTTCCGGCACAGCTATTGCCATCGCATGAAGCCAAGACGTTCACGTTTCCTCACAGAGGTCGACAATGAACACGATCATGAAGATAACTACAGGCGTTCTCGGCGCAACGCTCATGACGCTGCTGACGCACCCGCTGCTGGCGCGCGCCGACGACAGTGACATCTTCGGCGCGAACATCCAGCCGAACGTCGTCATCATGATCGACGACTCGGGCAGTATGGCCGATGCGGCCCCGTCGAACACGTTCGACGTGCCGCCGCCCAACGGCTCCGCGTCGTACTATCCGCTGCTCAATCAATGCGACCCGTCGGGAAAACCCAAGGTCAATAACCCCTGCCAGTCCACGAAGGTGTACAAGAGCGGCTCGAGCTCTTCGACCTACACGAGCTACGCCAATGACGTCTCGTCGGTCAGCGGCACCGGCAGCGCGGGAGCCCAGGCCGCGCTGAACGCCTCCGGGTACTGGTCCGGCAAGATCAACGGCTCGTCCGTCAACCTGTTCACCGGTAATTACATCAACTATCTGTACGGGACGTGTGCCGCCGGGGGTGCCTGTAACACGGCCAAGATGACGATCGCGCAGAACGTGGTCAACAAGATCCTCGACAGCGTCCAGGGCGTCCGCTTCGGGATCATGACGTTTTACTACGGCTCCACCGGTGCGCGTGGCGCCCGGGTGGTCGCGCAGGTCGGATCCAGCGTCGCGACGATGAAGGCCGCGGTCAGCGCGCTGTCTCCGACCTCCGATACGCCGCTCGGCGACGCGCTATACGACGTCGGCCAGTACTACAAGGGGCAGGCGCTCACGAACGGCACCAGCTACACGAGCCCGATCCAGCTCGAGTGTCAGCCGAACTTCGTGATCTTCGTCACCGACGGCATGCAGACCTCCGGAACCAGGGCCATGCCGGCCGAGGCGACGAACCGTTTCACGCAAGACCACGCGCCCACGCTCACGGGAACGCAGAACGTCATCGTGCACACGGTCGGCTTCGGCGTGACGATCAACTCCTCGGCGTCAGAGACGCAAGCGGCTTACGACACCCTCAGCGCCGCGGCCAAGAACGGCGGAGGCCAGTTCTATATCTCGGACAGCGAGACGCAGCTGGAGGCGGCGCTCCAGGACGCAATACGCCGCATCGTGCAGGCCACGTTCACGTTCGCGACCCCGGTCGTTCCGACGACCAGCACGACGGGCAGCACGAAGGCCTACCTGGCCGCGTTCAGGTCCGACCCGTCGAGCCCGTTCTGGCAGGGTTACCTGAAGGCCTACCAGCGCGACTCCACCGGCATGGTCCCGGTCGACGCGAACGGGGTTCCGTTGAGCTCGGCGCTGGTGTGGGAGGCGGGTCAGGTCCTCAGCACGACGCCCGCCGCCAGCCGGACCATCTACACGGTTGCCAGCGGCAACCGTCAAGCGTTCACGAAGACCAACTCGGCGATCACCAACGCGCTGCTCACGGCGGCGGACTCGACCGAGCACGACAAGATCATCGACTTCGTCCGAGGCATCGATTCCTACGACGTGAACGGAAACGGCAACACCACGGAGGAGCGCGCGTGGAAGCTCGGTGACATATTCCACTCGACGCCGGTTCTGATCACGCCGCCGGTCCTGGCGCTCAACGATGCCAGCTACCAGGCGTTCAAGACGGCCCAGGCGAGTCGCACCAGGGTGCTCATCGCGGGCGCGAACGACGGCATGCTCCACGCGTTCCGCGAGAGCGACGGCGTTGAGCTCTGGGCATTCATCCCGCCGGACGTGCTCGACAGTCTCAAGGGCCTGGCCGACACCGGCAGTGATCATCAGTTCTTCGTGGACTCGAGCCCGATCGCCATTGACATCAAGGTCAGCGGGACCTGGAAGACCATCGTGATGTTCGGTCTCCGGCGCGGTGGGCCGCAGTACTACGCGCTGGACATCACGGACACGACGAATCCTCTGTGGATGTGGAGCTTCACGGACTCGAAGATCGCCGAGACGTGGTCCGAGCCCTCGATGGGCAAAGTGAAACTCGGCGGCGTCGACAAGTTCGTCGCGTTCTTCGGCGGAGGCTACGACACGGCGAGCAACAACGCCCACGGGAAGGCGTTCTTCGCCGTCGACCTCTCGAACGGCACGAAGCTCTGGGAGTACTACAACAACGGCACGAGCGATGACCGCCAGTACATGAACTTCAGCCTCGCGGAAAACTCGTCGGCCGTCGATCTGAACAACGACGGCTACGTCGACCACGTGTACATCGGCGACACGGGCGGCCAGCTCTGGAAATTCGACGTGTCGGCAAGCTCGACCTCGAGCTGGGCGGGTAAGCGCCTCTTCGCCGCGAGCTCGAGTCAGGCGAATCCGCCGGCGTCAGGTGAGTTCTATCCGGCGCAGGCGTTCTACGGCGCCCCGGTTCTGGCCTACGACACCAGCATGAGCCTCTGGGTGTTCCTTGGCACCGGCGACCGGAATCATCCGAACAGCACAGCGTCGAACCGCTTCTACGGAATCAAGGAAAACACCGACATGTCGAACGGCGCCGCGCTGACGGAGACCAGTCTGGTCGATGTGACGTCGTCCAATGGAACGGCGTCGGCCGGATGGTTCTTCAGGCTCGGCACCAACGAAAAGGTGCTGGACGCCGCCAACGTCTTCAACATGAGCGTGCTCTTCTCGGGCTTCACGCCGACGAGCACGGTCACCTGCACGAGCGGCGGCGGGACGGCGAAGCTCTACGCGGTGCAGATGCAGACCGGCTACGCCTCGGTCAACTTCAGCACGGGCGCCGCCTTGACTTCGACCGATGCGACGGTGACCCGCTCGACCACGATCGGCCAGGGAATCGCCTCGATGCCGGTTGTCATCGTCACGCCGCCCGCGGGGTCGGGAATGGCCACGGCATCCGCCATCACCGCGACCACGAACCAGCAGCTTCCCAACACGCCGATTCCGGCGCCGACCTTCCTGAAGCAGATCCGCTCCTGGCACGAGCGGACTCAGTAGGTCGGCGTCTGAGTCGCGGGGAAACGGTTACGCCGACTTCATCGAGGGCGCGCCTGGTCGCCGAGGCAAGAAGGCGGTCAGGAGTCCCATGAGCAGGAGAAACGGACACAGGCGATAGACGGTTGCGATACTCGTGAGGTCGGCCAGTTTGCCGAGCGCGGCAGCGCCGAGACCGCCCAGGCCGAACGAGAAGCCGTAGAACATTCCCGCGGCCAGACCGACCCGGCCCGGCAGAAGCTCCTGCGCGTAGACGAGGATGGCCGAGAACGCCGAGGCCATGATCATGGCGATCAGCACCGCAAGAATGCCGGTCCAGAACAGGTTGGCGTGCGGCAGGAGCAGCGCGAAGGGCAACGCCCCCAGGATCGAGAACCACATGACGGGCTTTCGGCCCACGCGATCGCCGACCGCTCCCCCGGCGATGGTCCCGATCACGATGCCGACGAGGAAGGCGACCAGGTAGAACTGCGCCGTCTGCACCGACACGTGGAACGTGTCGATCAGATAGAACGTGTAGTACGAGCTCAGGCTGGCGCTGTACACGTTCTTCGAGAACAGCAGCGCCACGAGGATTGCCACCGCCTGGATGACCTTCCGCCGCGGCAGCGCGCTCCGGCTGGGCGCCGTGGCGGACACCACGGCGGCGACCGCTGGGCGCGCCCCAGACCGCGCGGGCGGCAGGTGGCGCGCGTACCAGCTTCCGACCTGAAGCAGCACGAAGAGGGCGATCAGCGCCGCGCCCGAAAACCAGGCGATGCTCGACTGCCCATGGGGCACGACGACGAAGGCGGCCAGCAACGGACCCGACGCCGACCCGACGTTGCCGCCGACTTGGAATAGCGATTGGGCGAGCCCATAGCGCCCACCGGCGGCCATGCGCGCCACGCGGGAGGCCTCGGGATGGAAGATCGCCGAGCCCATCCCGATCAGCATGGCCGCGACCAAGATCACGGGATACACCGAGGCTCGCGACACCAGCAGAAGACCGATGAGCGTGAAGCCGATGCCGACCGTGAGAGAGTACGGCCGTGGGTGGCGATCGGTATAGAGCCCGACGACCGGCTGCAGCATGGAGGCCGTGAACTGGGATGCAAGGGTGATCAGGCCGACCTGGCTGAAGCTCAGGCCGTAGGAGCTCTTGAGGATCGGATAGAGCGCGGGCACCAGCGACTGCATCATGTCGTTGAGCACGTGGCAGAAGCTCAGCGACAGGATGACCGTGAAGGTCGCGGCGGCCGCGGGGGTGATCGGCCTCGACGAGAGAGCGGCAGGTGTACGGATGGTTCCCGAAGCGATCGGACCGTCGTTCACCGTCACAGAATAGCAGCAGGTCGGCTCGCGGGCAGATCCGCGTCGACGATCGTCCTCGAACCTGAGTTATGCCGAAGCCGACACGTGAGTGTATATGTGAGTCCGGAACCGGGTACGCGCAACCGAGAGCCAGTGTCCGGCGTTTTGAGAGTGGAGGTGCGCCCATGCGTGTAGTTTGTCTCGCGCTCGTGCTCGCGACACTTGTGTCGAGCGCCACCGGAAGTGCCGCGGCGGCGAACTACACACAGGAGACCCTCGATCGATACATCCGAATCGAGTATCAGGTGGAGCCGAGCGCGGCGCAGGCGGTCGTCAGCGGCTATGTGTACAACATGCACCCAGGGCTGCCGGCCGATCGCATGCAGCTCGCCATCGACGCCCTCGATGCCGCAGGCACGGTCGTCGGGTCCTCATCGACCTGGATACTCGGAGGTGTACCGGTCGGCACTCGCGGCTACTTCAGCGCGCCGGTCGTGCCGGCTGCGTCATACCGGGTCCAGGTGCTCTTCCTGGACTGGGGCAAGGGCGGCGGCCGGTAGGTGCCCGCCGCGGATGCCGGACTAAAAGCTCGTTCGATTGAGCGCGTTGTCCGGAGCACCGACCCTGTACCAGCGATGACCGTAGGGCGGAAGCGTGATCGCGTGGGTGCCGCTCTCGGACCGGCTGTGGTTCTCGTCGAACACGTCGACGAGAAGACCGCTGTTATCGGTTTTGGGCTCCAACGCGAAGGATTGCCGTCGGCTCGAGAAGTTGTGCAGGGTGATCATGGACACGCCGCGGAAGTCGTACCGGATCGCTAGCACCTCGGGGACATCGACCCGCAGCACCGCGAACTCGCCCCACCCGAGCTCGGGACACTCCTTGCGCATCCGGATCCGGCGCTCGCTCCAGTTCAGCAGGGATTCCGGATCGCGTCGCTGCTGCGCAACGTTCACCTTCTCGTAACCGTAGACCGCGTCGTTGATGACCGGCCGGACCGGCCGCTCGGCCCGCGAGAAGCCGCCGCGCGGCTCGTTCGTCCATTGCATCGGCGTCCGGGCGCATTCGCGCTCGTCCATCGTGAGATCGTCGCCCATGCCGATCTCGTCGCCGTATTGCATCATCGGGGTCCCGGGCAACGAGAACAGCAGGCTGAACGCCAGCTCCAGTCGGCGGCGGTCGTTCTTCAGCATCGGCGCGAGCCGGCGGCGGATGCCGCGGTCGTAGAGCTGCATCGACTTGTCCGGCGCGAACTCCTTGAAGACGGCCGCGCGCTGCTCGGGCGACAGCCGCCCGAGATCGAGCTCATCGTGGGAGCGTAGGAAATGGACCCACTGAGCCGCCTCGGGCTTCTTCGACGTCTGCTGGAGCGCCCAGGTGAGCGGCCCGACATCGCCAGTGGCCAGGGCATAGAAGAGGCGCTGGTTGACCGGGAAGTTCAGCATGAGCTGCAGCCGGTCGCCTTCCGCACCGAAGAACTCCAGGCTTTCGTCCGGCGGCACGTTGGCCTCGGCGAGCATGACGGCATCGCGACAGCGCCACTGCAGAAACTGACGAAGCTCGTGGAGGAATCCGTAGTCGCGCTCTGACGGGATCGCCATGCCCTTCTTGGCTACGATGAACGGCACCGCGTCCATGCGAAAGCCGGAGATCCCGAGCTCGAGCCAGTAGCCCATGATCTTCGTGATCTCGTGCCGCACGGTAGGGTTGTGGGTGTCGAGATCGGGCTGATGATCGTAGAAGCGATGGAAGTACCACATGCCCGCCGTGTCACTGAACGTCCACGTCGACTTCTGCGTGCCCGGGAACACCATGCCTTTGTCCCAGTCGGCGGGACGCTCGTCGGACCAGACGAACCAATCGCGGAACTGCGACTGCGGGCTCTCACACGCCGACTTGAACCATGGATGTGCATCGGAAGTGTGGTTCACGACGAGGTCGATGATGACGCGAAGCCCGAGCGCCTTCGCGTGATTCATGAACTCGACGAAATCGCCGGGCGTTCCATGCTTGGGATGGACACCGTAGAAGTCGCTGATGTCGTAGCCGTTGTCGCGGTTGGGCGACGGATAGAACGGCTGCAGCCACAGGCATGTCACGCCGAGGCCAGCAAGGTATTCGAGCCGGCGGTGGAGGCCCTCGAAGTCGCCCGTCCCGTCGCCATTCGCGTCCATGTACTTCTCGACGTCGAGACAGTAGAGGATCGCGTTCTTGTACCAGAGATCGTGAACGGCCATGGATGGCTACTAACCTACTCTCCGTAGACGATCGTCACATACTTGGCATACATCCCGAGGATGTTCGTGGTCTCATGATCGACGTGATGAATCCGGTTGATGCCGCCATTTGTGGCGGCGGCCGAGATGCTTGCATCGCCTGTCCCGAACACGAGGATGCCCCACGCCTCGGATCTTCCGACCTTCGAACCGGTCGCAGCCGGGCCAGCCGACACCGGTCCCTTCATATTGAGCGTGACCGGAGCAAACACGGGCCCATTAGCCATGGCGCAGCCGGATAACCAAACGGCGCACGTCGCCGCGAGCAGCAGAGGCTTCAACATGGATACTCCTCCTTCTCGGCGCACCCGCGACCTCGTCACTTTTTTTATCAGTTCCTCCAGAGACGACGACTACCGGCGATCACAAGAGCCTCGGGATTCAGGCCTCGCGCTATGGCACCGTGCTTCACGGTGTCTGCCGCCGCCGAGACGGCTCTAGTGCCCTTCTGGAGCGTCTCGTGCCAGCGAGCCGCCGACGTCCAGGGCTCAGGCGCGGCATTCCTGGCCTTGAGCAAACGCGCCACGAGCAAGCCCGCCAAGACGGTGCCGGCAAGTAACACCTCAGGGCGACGCCGTGCGAACCGACCAGCGTCTCCGAGCATCGTCGAGACATCCGCGTCGCGCATGTAGGTCGACATCGCGTCGATGCGAGTGGCGGCCCGGTTGGTGTAGGTCGTGATCCGGCTGCTGGCATCGTTCTGCCCGAGGTTCCGTGCCGTGTCGCGAAGCACACCCGCAAGGTGATGTAGACCATCGGCCGCGCGATTCTTGCCTTCGGTCATCGCTCTGTTCACCTGGCCGGCCAAGTTGACTGTTTGATCTCTGACCTCATTGGCCACTCGCGTCGGTCGGTCTCCGACCGCCGTGCTGTCGTCGAAGGATGCCGTGTTCGCGTCGGCGAAGCGGGCTTGCGCTTCCCCGAAGGCCCTATTCTCTTGGTTCGCCATCATGGTCTCCTTGCATATGGAAATTCCTGGCGCATTGGTACCCCGGCGCTCCGACCTTTGACGCGCAACCGCAACTCACATGCCAGGCTGTGGATCGCCGCGCGTTATCGGATTCAGCTCGAGCGCCTACTGCCACACTTGCTTGGCTCCTGCGCAACCTCGCCGTCGCGTACTCACCACCAAGAAGACAACAGCCGCCAGCAGGCGGCTCTGCGATTTCGTGTAGCTTCGGCGCGATTGAGCATGCGCGAACGGCGAGGCCGACCGTCGGATCCGGAGACCGCCCGAGGGGCGAGGTTCCACGCGTGCTCCACGCCGTGTTGAGCGAATGCCGCATCGCGGCGTTATCGAACGATGGAGGGCCGAGGAAATTTGACAGCGGCTCGCCTCCTGAGTGGATCGTTTTTACACGCTGATGGCCCGGACAATCTCATGGCAGTCGACACCTAGCGTGCGTCCAGCAAGGCCAGCCCGGTCTCCGGGTCGCTCTTGCGGCGCAGGTGGGCGGGAGGCGCGGTGAGGACCATCTCCAGCACCGGCCACACGTGGCCGACGATCAGGTGGCCTCCGTGCGCCGTGCCGTCCGACTTGCCCAGCACGATGTGGGCGTGGACTTTGGGATCGCTT
>Ga0075434_100000601_pt1 | contig 27879 bp, 24 predicted proteins | sample RhiMethybrSRZTD3_FD_75298 | JGI IMG/M metagenome (GOLD analysis project Ga0075434, IMG submission 75298) | Populus rhizosphere microbial communities from Tennessee, USA - Rhizosphere MetaG P. TD hybrid SRZTD3 | ecosystem: Host-associated > Plants > Roots > Rhizosphere > Soil | place: USA... | reverse complement strand
CACGCCGATACCGCCACGCTGACGGTGTCGGGTCTCACCTCGATCGCCGTGTCACCCGCGGATACGGTCATCACCTCGATCGGTGACACGGTTCAGCTCCGAGCCACCGGTCTCGATAATTTCGGTGACACCGTCCCCGGCCTCACCATCCGCTTCACTTCGGCTACGCCGAGCGTCGCGACGGTGAATGCCGTCACGGGTCGTGTGATCATCATCGGGGCGGGGAACGCCGTGGTGCTGGCGAAGGATTCGGTCAGCGGCCTGCAGTCGTCGGCCACGCTGCGCGTCAATCAGGTCACGTTCTCGATCCAGAATACGCCCGCGCTCCCCGACAGCCTCCAGGTGGGCGTGCTGGGTCGCGGCCAGATCGTCGCCAAGGCGCTCGACCGGCGCGGCTACCCGATTCCGGGAAAGTCCTTCGGCTTCGCCTCGCGCAATACGGGTATCGCGACCGTCTCGGCCACCGGCCTCGTGACCGGCGTCGCCCTGGGCGTGACGTTCGTCGCCGATTCGGTCGACGGGTTCAAGGACTCGGTGCGGGTGGCGGTCGTCGCCACACCACCGCCCGTGATCCAGTGGGCGTTCGATTCGATCTCGGTCGGCAACGGCAGTAACGTGTCGATCGCGCTGTCGCTCACCCGTACCGACCCGAGCCCGCTCATCGTGAAGCTCAGCTCGAGCGACACGCTGATCGCGAAGATGACCACGAAGACGGTCACCTTCAGCCCGAATACCGCCAATACCTCGGTGATCATTCAGGGAGTGGCGGCGGGCCGGGTCACGCTCGTCGCGGCGGACTCATCCGGGCTCGGGTTCCAGCCCGACACGATGGTCGTGACGGTCGTTTCGACGATCGAGTTCCGGGACATCGGCCAGTTCTTCCAGCGGACCAACTTCTACGTCAACCAGAACGAGACGTACCGGGCGCAGGTGTTCCTGTCCGATCCGGCGCCGCAGGGCGGCCTTGGCGTCACGTTCGAGTACAAGACGGGCGGCGCGGTCGTCACCCCGGCGCCGGCGATCATCCCGGCGGGCCAGCTCGCGGCCGACATCGTGATCTCCGGCCTCTCCCCGGGTCGCGACAGCGTGATCCCGACGTCCGGCGGGTTCGTCGGGAAGTTCTCGTACGTGGACGTGGCGGCCAACGACCTGGCCCTCAACATCCCGTATCCCTACACCGGCGTGCTGGGTGTGGGGCAGTCGTTCCAGCCGTACACCGGCATCACCTACAGCATGGATCACCCGCTCGTCGTGTCGGCCACGCTGGCCCCGACGATCGGCACGGTGCCGGCGGCGGACACGATCCCGACGAACAGCAACTACGTGTATACGACGGTCGGCGCCACCGCCACCGGCCAAACGCAGCTCAAAGTGACGGCGCCGGGGTGGAATCCCGATTCGGCGACGCTCACCTTCACCACGCCGAGGCTCGTGGCCAGCGGGTCGACCTCGATGATCGCGGGCAATCCGACCAAGGGCTCCTGGTCGGGCAGCTCCGCCGATTCACTGAGCTTCGGGCACGCGGTGACGGCAACCCTCGTGGTGACCGCGACTTCCCGCGACAGTAACGTCGTGGCTGTGGACGTCACCGCGGACACGATTGCCGTGGGGTCCTCGACGGCGACGGCGAACAACGCGCTGCGGGCGCGGCCCGGGGCCGGCGGAGACTCCACGTGGATCGTCCTCACGGCGCCGGGCTACCAGCCCGACTCGTTCAAGGTGCATGTGACGTCGCCCGGGCTGAGCCTCAACCACAGCTATCCCTATGACGGCCGGGTGGGCCTGGGGATGCACCGGGTCAACGCGGCGTACCTCTCGATCCCCTACGCGCGGCCCGACACGTTCTGGGTGGTGTTCAGCCACACGCGTCCGGGCGCGATCGGCCGCACGAGCCCCGATTCCGTCCGCATTCTCCCGAGCCAGACCACCGGGTACTGGGATGTCCAGGGCGACACGCTGGGCGACGATACATTGACCGTGACGCGCGCCACGGGATACGTGGTGAGCGGCTCGCCCATGGTATTCCATGTCGACCCGATTCACGTCCGGCCGAATTCGTATCCGACGACCCTGTACACGATTTCGGCGCCGCAGCAGGTGAACGTCGTCGTCACCGATTCGGTCAACGGGTTCTCGTATCCGCTCGTGAACCCGCTCAGTGTCGGATTGACCTCCGGCAACCCGTCGGCGTTCACGCTCGATTCGGCGTTCGTGACGATCCCCGCGGGGTCGACGACGAGCAACTACGACACGTTGCGGGTGGTGGGCGTGGATTCGGTCGGGACACGGATCCACTCATCGGCCGGCGGGTCTTCACCCGATTCGTCGAATCTGATCCGGGTGCTCCCGACGCCGCTCGGGATCTCCTTCGGGTATCCGTACACGGTGAGTCGCAGCCTCAAGCTGCAGTTCAATTCCGTCTATGTGACCGGCGGCAACACGCCGGATACGGTCGTGGTGACACTCAGCCACACGAATCCGTCGGCCACGTTCCTGCCGTCGACGACGGTGTTGATCCCGAAGTCGTCTACCTCGCAGTACTTCGAGATTCAGGGGATCGACTCGACCGGAACCGACACCCTGATCGCGAGCGCCTCCGGGTACGTCACGGCCCGGGCCGTGATTGCCGTCCAGCCGTCGTCCCTCATCCTCGGTGGGGTCAGCACCTCCCACCAGACAACCGACGCGCCGGCGTACGTCAGCACGTCGACGGCGACCCGCTCGGGGTACGGGCTCAAGCCCTCGACGCCCGTGACCTACACGATCGTGTCCACCGACCGTAACGTGATCGCGATCGACTCGGCGCTAACGGTCAACACGGCCCTGGATACCGGGACGGCGGTGATCGATACGGCGACGACGTCCCGCAACTTCAAGATCCGGTTCGTGGGCGGCGGCACGGCGCGGATCATCGTGTTCGCGCCGGGATTCGCCCCGGATACGACCCCGGTGATCACCGTGACCGGGCCGACGCTGCACCTGGCCTACTCCAACCTGACCGTCGGCGTAGGGCAGATCTTCACGAACCAGTACGTCTACGTCGACAATCCTGTCGCCGTGGCGACGGTCGTCCACCTCGCCAAGAGCGACAGCACGCTGCCCCCGGGGAGTCAGGCGTTCACGCTGTTGGCGGATTCAGTGGTCATCCCGGCGGGCTCGACGTTCACGCCATCGTTCGACATCACCGGTCAGACGATCGGCGCCGCCCAGCTGATCGCGCGCGCCACAGGCTACTCGCAGGCGACGACGAATGTCTCCGTCGGTCAGCCGAAGCTGCAGGTCAGCAACCCGAATCTCAATCTGCCGGTCGGCGGAGTTCCCTTCACGATGTATGTGTCGACCGTGGATCAGAACGGCAGCCAGCGCGTGGTGGCCGCAGACGTGACCGTAGCCGAGGCCACAGGTGATGGCACCATCGCACAAGTCACTCCGTCGACGCAGCTCATCGCCACCGGCTCGAGCCAGGCATCGTACCAGGTGTCCGGGCTGAAGAAAGGATCCACGCAGGTCGTCTTCTCGGCCCAGGGATACGTCCCGGACACGATGGTGGTTCAGGTCGACACCGGGCAGCTGCAGATCGTCAACGCGCCGATCACCATCGGGCCGAACCAGGCGACGACCTTCCAGACCTACGTGCAGCTCAACTACACGACCGGGTCGGACGTCACGGTCGATCTGAGCTCGGACAACCCTGGCGTGCTCCAGGTCACGCCATCGGTCGTGATCCCGGCGAACAGCTACTACGCCTATTTCGACATCACCGGCATCAGCCTTGGCACCGCGACCATCAGCGCGACGTCGCCCGACGCCAAGGCGGCGACACCGGTTCTGGTGCGCGTCTCGCAGCCCAGGCTGGTGATCAGCATGCCGACCACCGTCATCACCGGCACCAACTACGGCATCACGGTGGTTACGGCCGACTCACTGGGGAATTACCGCGACGTGACCAGCCCCGTGACGGTCTCGCTCGGCTCCAGCCTTCCGGCGAAGGTCGTCTTCGACTCGACGCCGATCCACGTCGATTCGGGAAGCTATTTCGCGAACTCCGGAGTGCGTTTCGACTCGGCGGGCACCTACCAGGTGATTGCGTCCGCCCCGGGGTACACGACCGACACGATCACCGTGAGTGCGGGTGGGGCGTTCATCACCATGGCCGGTAACGCGTTCCTGCCCGATACCGTCACGATCACGGTGGGCAATTATGTCACGTGGTTCAATGCAGACCCGGGGCCCCACACCTCTACTTCGGACACCGGGGTCTGGAACAGCAACAACATCCTGCCAGGCAACACCTACCAACGGCTCTTCTCCACGGTGGGGACCTTCCCGTATCACTGCACCATCCACGGCTTCGCGATGTCGGGCACCGTCATCGTGACGCCGTAAACCAGGCTACACCCGAAATCCTTTTACCAGCGAGCGGAGCTTCTCCGCCGCTTGCAACAGCGTGGCGGCGCCCGCCGCCAGCTCTTCTGTCGATGCGCCCTGTTGCTCGGCTGCCGCCGACACCTCCTGGGCCCCGGCGGCATGCGAGGCGGCCTTGGTGGCGACCTGTGCGGTCATGCGGGATAAGTCTTCGGCGATTTCCCGGTTCTGCTGCGCCACGCCCGTGACCCGCGCGGCCGCCTGCTCGACCTGGCCCACCGCCTCGGCGATCTCCGCCAGAGCCGTGGCGGCACCTTCCGCCACCGCCTCGATCCCCCGCACCCGGTTCTGGCCGTCGCCCATGATCGTGGTCATTCCGTCCATCTGTTTCCGGATCGCGGCCGTGGTGCGGGCGACCTCCTCGGCGGCTCGGGCGGATTCATCCGCCAGCTGCCGCACTTCCTCGGCGACCACGGCGAAACCACGTCCGTGCTCGCCCGCCCGGGCCGCCTCGATCGCCGCGTTCAAGGCCAGCAGGTTGGTCTGGGAAGAGATGCGCCGGATCAGGTCGACGAAATCGTCGATCGCCGCACTCTGATCCACGAGCCGCGTGACCTGAATGCCGGTGGTCAAGACCACTTCGCGCACGCCCAGCAGCGACTGTCCGGCCGTTTGAATGTCGCCGTGATGGCGGGTGGCCGCGGCCCGGATCTCTTCGCCCAGACTGGCGGCGCGTCCGGCCGCCTCGGCCATTTCCCCGGCAGCCCCCCGCAGCTTGTCGAGCCCGGTCTCGATGGCCGTCAGGTCGTTGCGCTGCAGCTCGGCGCCGCTCGAGATCTCCACCATCGCGGTGGACACCTCACTGGACGACGCCGCCAGCTGCTCACTGACAGCGGATAAATCGCCGGCCGACGTCGTGATGCGATCGGACTCGCCGATCACCTCCCGCACGATGCTGCGCAATCGCTCGGCCATTTCCCGGAGCGCGTTGGCGAGCAGTTGAAACTCCTGTGGCATGGCGCCCGAGGTCACCGGGCGGAGATCGCCCCCGCCAAAGCGCTCCGCCGCGGTCACGAGTCGCGCCAGCGGCCCTTCCACGGACTTCACCGTGAGCATCGTTGCGACGGCGCCCAGCGCCACGAACACCGCCAGTACGAGCCACAGGAACAGCTCTCGACGGCCGGCCAGCAGGGCGAGCCGGTCGGCAGCCTGGCCGGCCCGTTCCGTTTGGCGCGCCGACAGGCCCCGGACCAGCTGTGCCAGGTCGTTCACGGACGATTGCACCGCGCCCGATCGGGCCTGCGCCTCCCCACCGCGCCCCAGATCGCGCAGCGCGTGGGCCAGCGCGTACTCGACCTGGATGGCGGACTGCAGCAGTTTGATCCGATTCACCACCAGCCGATCCTCGACCGAGAGGTCGCCGATCTGCTCCAGGCGACGCTCCAACTCGAAGGCGCTGTCGGAGGCGCTCTGGAACTCGTCGCGTACCCGTGGGTCCGGGGTGCTGACATACTGCACGGCGGAGCGCAGCTCCGTGAAAACGGTGGTGAGGAGTCCGGTGCTGATGCTGGTGGTGATGCGGAGCGCATTCATCTCCGCCGTGATGCGGTGGCGAATCGTGGCCAGAGCGGTGGTTCCTGCCGTCGCGGTCAGGACCAACCCGAGCGCCAGGGCGCCGAGGCCGAGCAGAATACGCGCGCGGACGGTATTGAGCCGGCTGCGCAGCGTCATTCGCTTGCCTCCACCACCAGCTTGCCGTTGCGCACGATCGCGATTGTCAGGGGCTTGCCCGGGACATCACCCCGGTTGTCGAACGCGATGCGCCCGCTCACGCCTTCGAAGGCGGGGCGCCGTGGGCCGACCGACGCCAGATAGTCCCGAATCGACTGTCGGTCCGCGCCGACGGCATTAATCGCTTCGGCCAGCAGGCCGATGACGTCGTAGGTGAGCCCTGCTACGTCTGTGGGCCGCTCGCCCTGGGTGGCCCGGAAGTAGTCCAGCACGAACCTCGCGTTCTTCTCTCCCGTTCGATCCGAGAGATACGCCGACGAGATGTGGACGCCTTCGGCCAGCGGCCCGTCGGCCTCGATGCCCACCAGCGCGTCGCTGCCGATTACCGGCCACCGCGCGCCCTGCCGTCGCAGCTCCCGCAGGACGACCTCGGTCCCGGGGACATCGGCAGCCACCATGACGACGTCTACGCCGGCGCTCCGCATCCGCGCGACGTACGGCTCGATCGACCGGGTGCCCGACAGGAACGGGTCCACCTCGACCACGGTGCCGCCGAGGTGGGTGAACTCACTGGCGAACGCCGTCCGCACGCCGCGACCGTAGTCGTCGTTCATATAGAGGATGGCGGCACGCCGCGCGGCGAGGCGCTGGATGGCGTACTGGGCCAGCGCCGGGCCGTGCTGCACATCGCTGGGACACACCCGGAACGTGAATGGATTGATGCCCGACAGCTCGGGGCTCGATGCGGTGGGGGAGACCATCGGGACAGGGTGCGCTCCGCCGCCGTACACTCGCGCCGCGGCGATGCTGGTGCCCGAAGTGATGTGGCCGACGACCGCAACGACCGACGGGTCATTGTACAACGTCTGGGCGACCTGCACGGCGCCGTTCGCGCTGCCGCTGTCGTCCACCACGCGCAGCTCGATCTTCCGGCCGTGCACGCCGCCGTGTTGGTTGATCTGCTCGACGGCCAGCCGGGCCGCCTTGAGCTGGGCGACGCCGAGCGGGTCGGTCATCGGGCCGGCGAGGCCCAGCACGATCGCGCCGGAATCCCTGGCGCAGGACCCCGTAGCCAACACGGCGACCAGGAACAGCAACGGCCGGAAGCGACGGACGATCGGTAGGAGGGTCATCGGGGGACGGGAGGCAAGGTTAAGCGGCAGCCAAAAGGAGCGCAATGCCGCGCGCGGGAACCTCGCCGGGTCTTGGCCGCAGGCGTATTTTCGAGCCGATGGAAGCGCGTGACCGGCTGTGCGGCATGGTGGCGGCGCTCGACGCGCTGTTGAGCGCCGTCGACGCCGACCAATTCGAAGCCGCCTGGCACCGCGAGCGCTTGACCGAGCTCGGGTGGGCGGCGCTGGCCGGGGCCCGTCGTCCCGACACTACGGCCCTCGCTTCCACCCTCGCGGCGCTCGACCGGCGCCTGTTGGCGGTGCTGGAGCGCAGCCGGAGCCTGGCCGACCAGCACCTCATCACGTTCCGAATCCCTGAGCTGGAGCGGTGGCAGCACGCAACGGCGGCGGCACTGGTGGGGGCTCGCTGGGGCGTCGCCGGGTTGCGGACTGTGGTCGAGGACACGCGCGCGCCGTTCGCCCGCCGCTATTTCGCGTTTCTCGCTCTGGCCGAGCGGCATCCGCCCGAAGCGTGGCCCCAATTCGAGCGGTACCTGCGGGCGCCGGAAGCGCACCACGCGTTCGTCGCGGTCGCCGTGGAAGCCGCCCGGTACTATCCGGGACGCGCCGCCGTGTTGATCGAGCTGTTCGAGCGCATTCGGGCGGATCAGCTGCTGCGGCGCTTTCTCGGGCCCCGGCTACTGGAGTCGCTGTATGTGTTGGGGGACACCGTGGCCTTGCCGCTGTTCGAGGAGCTGCTCGTGACCGGGCACACCGATCCCGATCCGGATCATTGCGAGGTCACGCGCGCCATGGTGGCGGTGCGGAAGCTGACCGGCCGATTGGCGCCGTCCGCCAAGTATCCGAACGTCGACCACCCCGAAGTGAGCCGCGCGCTCGATCGCGCCCAGCAGCGGTTCGAGGAAGAGCGCGATCGGTTGGAGCAGGTGACTGTGATATAAGGGAAGAGGGAGGGGGGACGAGGGACGAGTGGTCTTCATTTGGTACTCCTCCCTCGTCCCTCGTCCCCCGTCCCTGCTGTTCGGACGAACTCCCACATCTTTTCCCGGTACGCCTGCCCGCCGATCTCGTACGTCTCGTTGTGGTCTGAGCCCGCGATCGCCACGAACTCCACCGGGCCCGGAGCGGCGTTGGCGACCGCACGGCCCATCTCGATCGGCACCAGCCGGTCGGCCGTGCCGTGAAACACCAGGACCGGACAGTGCGTGCGGGAGATCTGCGTCAGGTTGTCGAGGCGGAGGCGGAGCAGGAATGGGGGGAGGAACGCGTAGTGTCGCCGGCCCATGTCCCTGGCGTTGGTGAAGGGCGATTCCAAAATCAGCCCACGCACGGCGTGCGTGGCCGCGATGTGCGTCGCGACCGCGCTCCCTAGCGAGCGTCCGTATACGAAGATGCGGTTCGGGTCGACCCGGGCCGCCATTGCGTAATAGGCGAGGTCGGCCGCCTCGTACACACGCTCCTCCGTTGCCCGGCCGCCGCTCGCTCCATACCCCGGGTAGTCCACCACGAGAAGATCGACGCCCGGCGGCTGGAATTCCTTCAGCACGGGCCAGATCGCGGCGATGTTCTCGCCGTTCCCGTAGAACCAGAGCAAGCCCGATCGGCTGCCCGCGTGGCCCCGAGTGGCGGTTGATCGCAGGAGCCAGCCGGCGAGCGGAGTGCCGTCTTTCATCGTGAGCCGCAGGGGCTCCACGCGATCAGCACCGATCCGGGAGACGTCGGGGAGCGGCGCCCGAGGCGCCGGAAACGCAAGTCGATCTTGAAACAGCCAGGCCAGCGCCGCGAGGGCCGCGTAAGCGATCACGAGCCCGGCGACGACCCGAAGCACGAGCACGCGGTTAGGGAGCTCGGCGGTGGGCGTAGCGGGCGATGCGGTTCATCACAGTGTCGTCCCAGAGCGCGATGTAGATCCAGCGGGCATCGCCACGACCGCGCCACGTCAGGCGCACGTGCTCGTTCGCCGTGCCCCATTCCCACATGTCCGCACGGGAGCCGCGTGGCGGACCGAACCGGGCCACGAGATCCCGCCGCGCGGCCTCCACCAGCGGGGCGCTGCCGGAATCGCCGAACGAGAGAAACGCCACAGTGCCTTCGAGCACGTACGCGGCGAGATACAGCTCGGCGGAGTCCGCCGGGTCGCGGATCGACAAGCCGCATTCCATCAGCTGAGCCGTCCGCCGCGAGGTGTTGCACACGACCACGGATCCGTTGGCGCCGGGTAGTGCCAGCGTGCGGGCGCGCGTCAGGAAATCCGCGTAGGGCGCTGCCAGGAAGAATCCCCGGTAGCTCAACGTCGGATCGGTGGCGGGCGGCGAGGATTGGGCACCAATCAGTGCCGGCAGAAGAAACAGAATGGGAACGAGGCGCATATCGGAATATAGAGCGATGACCCGGACCGCAGAAACAATACGGGCCCGGGTTGCCCCGGGCCCGTACCAGGATGTTGCGATCCCTAAGCGATCACTGGACCTTGCGGACGTTTTGCGCCTGCAAGCCCTTGGGACCCTGGGCGACATCGAACTCGACGGCGTCACCCTCGGCGAGGCTGCGGAAGCCCTCGGCCTGGATCGCCGTGAAGTGGACGAACACATCCGGACCCGACTCCTGCGCGATAAAGCCGAAGCCCTTCGCGTCGTTAAACCACTTCACCTTACCCTTTGCCATACGGTTCAACCTCTGCACTTATGGGGCATCGCCCCGGTCTGGTTCGAACCAGGTCCTCGCGACCTGGGACGGGCTCAAACAAAAACCGCGAGACTGAGATGGTCCTCGCGGAGCGCAGACAGCCGGTGACGGTGCCACGTATTGCTTGAACCGCGGGCTAAGCTACGGGAGTAGGCAGAGGCTGTCAACAACCACTATGTCGCCATCGTCATGACACTAGATACATCATGACGACGCGAGTTAAGCTAGCCGCCTCCTCCTGTTTCAATGCGGTGGTTTCATTGCTCGAGAGGCTCCAATGCACTCGCACCTGCTCTCATTGGTCTCGGTTCTGATCGCCCAGCAACCTGCTCCCACTACGGCCCCCGCCCCCCAGGGACAACCAATCGCCCGCGTCGAAGTCTCGCCGTCCGCAGCAGCGATCAAGGTCGGCGACACGATCCGTCTGGCAGCCGTGGCCTTCGATTCAAGCGGCGCGCGCCTGGACAACGTTCGCGTGCTCTGGTTCATGGGTGGAGGATTCTTCGAGGGCCGCGTGGATTCGACGGGCCTGGTCACGGCCGGAGCCACCGGTACCCTCAACGTGACGGCGGCGGCGAGTGTCATAGGCCGGACGGGCAAGCCCACGCTCGGGTTCGCTCGCGTTACGGTGCTTCCCCTGGCCGCGGCACGCGTGGAGGTGTCGCCGCTGCCCAGCCGTATGTTGGCGGGCACGTCACGAGCCCTCGCCGCCCACGCGATCTCGTCGAGTGGCGACCGTCGCTACGATCCCGTGTCCTGGTCGTCCACACGCCCCGCGGTGGTGGAGGTGAACCCCGCCGGGGTAGTGACCGGGCGACTCCCCGGAGTGGCGAGCGTCACCGCCACCGCGGGCGGTGCCACACAGAGCTGGCGTGTGACCGTCGTCCCGAACCCGGTCGTGCGCGTGGCGTTGACCCCGACTGACACGCTGGTTCGTACCGGTGACGTGATCCGGTTTCACTTCAGCGCGCTGAGCGCTACCCGGCGTTCCGTCGCCGAAGCGGTGCCGGAGTGGGCGGTGTCGTCCGTGGGGGACGGGACGGCGACCATCGATGATAATGGGGCGTTCGTGGCCGACGAGCCGGGCACCTACCGGGTCGTCGCGACGCTCGGCGCGAAAGTTGTCGGTGCGTCGGTCCGCGTGGACGCGCGCAACATCACGCGGCAGGTGTCCATTGTCGGCCGGCTGCCTCTCAAGATGGAAGCCGCCGAGTTGTGGCTGCATCCCGATGGCAAGCACGCGTACATATCGACCATCGGCGATCGCATCTACGCCATCGATATCTCGAATCCCGCCACGCCCCTGTTGACGGACTCGGTGATCGTCGACGCCCGCATCGTCAACGATGTGATGACGACCGAAGACGGCAAGTTCGGCGTGATGACCCGGGAAGGCGCTTCGACGCGCAAAAACGGCATCGTCATCCTGTCGTTCGAGGATCCCGCCCATCCCAAACCCATCGCCGAGTTCACCGAAACGGTGACGGGAGGGGTCCACAGCACCTACATCTATCGCGGGTACGTATTCCTCACCGATGACGCCACCGGGTCGATGCGGGTGATCGACATCCGCGATCCGTACCACCCCAAGCAGGTGGCGCGCTGGCAGGTCGAGCGGCCGGACGCCGGCCGTGTCCTCCACGACATCGATGTGCGCGACGGCCTGGCCACGTTGTCATACTGGAACGACGGTCTCGTCATCCTCGATGTCGGGAATGGAATCAAGGGCGGCAGCCCGGAGAACCCGCAGCTCGTGCTGCAGTTCAAGTACGACCTCAATGCCTTGTATCGAAAAGTGGAACAGGCGGGCGGGCCGGGGTTCATTCGCGGGACGCATACGTCCTGGCGGGTCGGTAATCGCTACGTCTTCGTGGGCGACGAGGTGTTCCCGGCGCACCAGCAGGGCGGGGGTCCCGGGGTGATCGGGCTGGGTCGCGCGTATGGTCGGCTGCACGTCATCGACATCTCGGACACGAGCGATGTCCGTGAAGTGGCCTGGTTCGAGCCGGAAGATGGGGGCGCCCACAACGTGTGGGTCGCGGGTGACACCCTCCTGCTCGGAGACTACCAGGGGGGCCTTCGGGTCATCGACATTTCGGGAGAATTGAAGGGCAACCTGCTGGAGCAAGGCCGGGAGTACGCCCACGTGCACACGGGTGATCAGAACGGCAAGATTCCAAACACGGCGAACGCATGGGGGGCCATCTATCGGGACGGCCTCATCTACGTCCCGGATATCAATAGCGGGCTCTGGGTGGTGCGCGTGGAGCCCACGCCGACGGCGCTTCCATAAGCAAAGACGTAAGGAAAACGGCTCCCTACGCTCCTTGCTTTTTTATCTGTTTGGAAGCCCGATGGCGGTACGGAATGCCGCTTCCGCTGACTCGTAGTTACGGAGCCGCCCTTGCAAATCCTTGGTTACTGGGGCGGGTGTTTTGGCGGCGGACAGTTGACATGCCTTGGCCGAAAGACTGAGGGAGTCGAGCTGTAACGCTAAGTCACGCGCCGGTTTACGGGTTGGGGCCTCGAAAGCGGTCGGCTCCATCTGGCCGCGCCCACTGGTGATGAATCCACGCGCCGCACCGCACAAGGCGCCGAGCCGTTTGGCGGCCACGTGCGCCCGTACGGTGTCATTGGTGGTTTGAGTCCTCACGACCCGGCTCACCCCGGCCTTGATCTGCGCCACGCCGCGTGACGCCGTGCGGAGTCCCTGCAGGTACTTGGTTTGCAGGGGATTCGGGGGCGCCGGCGCTGGTGGCAGCATGGCGGTGACGGATTCGGCGGGTGGTGGCACCGGGGTTGGGGCGGGGTCCTGGGCCAGGACCCGGACGGCCACCAACGAGCCGAGTATCATGTAAACCGTTATAGAGCGCATAGAAAGGCCACGTCTTTCCGCAAGTCTTGTGCTAACCAGGCCGAGAGCCACTTTCATGAAGGCTAGGGTTATAATCCCAACATGACCGTTCCCGCAACTACCCGTCTTTCACGCACCTTCGAGGACCGATCCGAGGCGTTGAGTCATTTCTTCGCCCGGGCGGCTGAAGCGCCGCGCTTCCTGGCCTTCGACGATGCCGTGGGATGTCCGCTCGACCAGGCGCTCTCGGTCGTCGAGTGGACGGGTGCCGCGGGAATCCTGCGCGACGACGACCTGGTGCATGCCGCCTGGATACGTCCCGATGCGGCGGCCGCCGTGGTCGAGCGCCGTGAAGACGACCGGCGCCTGTACGCGTATTTCGGTCCACACATGGATCAGCCCTATGCCGATCCCGTCGAATGCGAGTTGATCTACGACGGCCACGGCTTGCGGGCCTACGCGTTCGCGGAGCGCGGTCACGCGATCGCGCATTTTCTGCGCGCGACCCAGGGCACCGGCGCGATGCTGGCGCTGCTCGGTCGGCGCGCCCCTGAGCTGCGACACGTGCGTCGCTGGCTCCAGGAACTGTTCAACGCTCCGGGCGGCACCAGTCGCTCGACGCTGCTGATGGCCGGATGGTTCGCTACCGCGGGCGCCGGCTGCCTCTTTCTCCCCGCGCAAGCGGGAGATCCCTACTGCTACTGCGAAGTCGGCATCGATTCCTGACGTGACCGCGCTGCTCTTCGCGCTGGCTCTGGCCGCGCAGACGTCGGATAGCGTGCGTCAGTCGCGCTACGAACGCGTTCTCAACAGCGCCAACGATTCGCTCGGTCGGCTGCGTGGCGTGATCGCCGTCTTCCGGACCGATCTTCCCAGCGCGTCGCGCGAGCTGGTACTGGTGCGGGCCGAACGGGTTCGCGCCATGTGTCACGGCGCGGACGCGGCCGTGATCGAAGTCCAGTCGTTGCTGGCTGAAGGTCTCTATTCTCGCCGGGCGGAGCGCGAGCAATCGCAATTGCAGAAGGGCAGCATCGAGATGCGACGCGTGTTCGCGCGCTGCGCGCGAGAATGGGAGACGCCCGATCCTCCCGTGGCGGCGACGGCCGACTCGCTTCAGGCCTGGGGTCCCTATCGCACCGCTCAGCTCGAAGCGGCCGTGCGTCGCTTCGCGGAACAGTTACGGCACTTCATGAACAAGACCGGTCTGAAAACACCGCTGCCGCGTTGATGTGGGAACGTGCACCGTGTGGATTCACAACTCCACACGGTGTGGAAGGACGCTGCAACCGGCACTCGGCCTGACGATTACCCTCCACAACCAATACACATGGTAGTGAGCTAACCCGAAGAAACATCGGCACTTGCGCGATTTTGTCACGCTCGTAAATTAGTCCTCGCGTCGAACGGGGAAGGGTTGGGGCCTCGTGTCCTGACTACGCCTGCTCGACCAGTCCGGGCGGAAATTTCGGGGAGGGCGCCAACGCAACAAGGGCTCAGGCGCCTGTCGATCCGGGAGATTCTCACCGACTCGGATAGCAGAGGCCAGTCGCGTGCCTCTGCCACGTCGACGCGGTGCCTCGACGTGCAGTGCGGAAGGTCGGTCCGCGACCCGATCTGACCCGCAGCACTCGCACCGGCGAACCTTGCAGCCCGGCCAGGCTGCTTGGGGATGGAAGCCGGAGCTCCTGACCGCCCTACCGAGCGACGCAACAGTCAACCGGCGGCGTCAGGATGAAGAACGGAGGGAGCAATCCCCCGGCTCCGGGTAGCCGATGTGCGGAGCCCCCGGGCGGCCTATCGAGCCGTCTCGGGGGCTTCGTTTTTCCCACCCAGTTTGACGATTCTCCGGCTGGCCGGGTCCCAGTGGGAATCCATGCGCCTGGCCCTCGTCACCGAGTTCTACTACCCCCACCTGGGCGGGGTGACCGAGCACGTGCACCACCTGGCGCTCGAGCTCCAGCGCCGGGGTCATGAAGTCACGGTCATTACGTCCCGCATGAAGGGATCCTCGACGGACGCTCCGTTTGTCCAACGGATCGGGACCAGCCGCGTGATCTATTCGAATGGCGCGTTTGCGCGCATCTCGACCGGCTGGCGGCTGTCGCGCCGAATCGAAATGGCCCTCCGAGCCGCGCGCGCCGACGTCGTCCACGTCCAGGACGGCCTCGCGCCGGTGTTGGGTCCTCTGGCCGCCGGTGCCGCCCACCGTCTCGGCATCCCCGTCGTGGCGACCTTCCATAGCTGGTTCCCTCGCTCGATCGGCTATCGGGTATTCCGCCGGCCGCTGCAACGACGTCTGGATCGCCTGGCGGCGACGATCGCCGTGAGCGAGCCCGTCGTGCACGCGCTGTCGCGCTACTTCACCGCCCGCTGGGAAATCATCCCGAACGGCGTCGACGTGGGGCTGTTTCATCCCAACGGCCGCTCCCCGGTGGACCCCGATCGTCAGGGCCCGCGCCTGCTGTTCCTGGGCCGTCTCGATCCTCGCAACGGACTGGATACCGTCCTGGGCGCCATGCCGCGCATCCTGGAGCGCCATCCCGCCACGCGCCTCGTCGTTGCCGGTGACGGGCCGTTGCGGACGTGGTATGAGCGGGCAGCGCGACCGCTGGGGGCTGCCGTGCAGTTCATTGGTCATGTCAACGGAGAACGGCCGGCCCGATATGGCGAATCCGACCTCTACCTGTGTCCCACCACCAAAGCCTCCTTTGGAATTACCCTGCTCGAGGCGATGGCGTGCGGGATCCCGCTCCTGGCATCCGACATCATCGGGTTCCGTGAGCTGGTAGGTGATGGCGCGACCGCGGTCCTCGTTCCACGCGATGATCCGGATGCATGGGCGGACGCGACACTGCGACTGCTGTCCGATCCCGAGCGACGGGCGGCGATGGGGCGTGCCGGTCGAGCCAAGGCCTCGCTGTATGCGTGGCCCAGAGTCGTCGACCGCATCATGACGGTCTACGAGCGCGTGCGGCGATGATCGCGCCGTTGCTGGCGGCGGGCGCTGCCGCGGGAACCCTGGGCTGGGGCGCCTATAACCCACGCAGCCGCCTGTTCGGGCCGGTGTTGTCGCGCGGCCCGAAGGACCGGCGCGTCCTCTACCTCACGTTCGACGACGGCCCGCGTCCCGGCACCACGGAGCCGATCCTCGACACGCTGGCCCGCGCCGGGATTCCGGCCGCGTTCTTCATGGTCGGCGCCGCGGTGCGGCGGCATCGGGCGACGGCATGCCGGGTCGCCGCCGCGAGGCACGAAGTTGGGAATCACACGCGCGCCCACCGCAAACTCCACCGGCTCGGTCCCGGGGGCATTCGCGAAGAACTGGTCGGGGGACATCGAGACCTGGTGGAAGTCACGGGTGAGATCCCCAGGGCGTTCCGGCCGCCGCATGGCTACCGCAACCCGTTCGTGGCACGGGTGGCGCGCCGGCTTCGGTACCGCACGGTCGTGTGGACGTTCGGCGTTTGGGATTCGGACCGCCCCCCGGCCGAGGAGATCCGGCGCAGAGTTCGGCTGAACCTCCGGCCCGGGGCGATCATCCTGCTGCACGATGGCGACGGGTACGATCCCGAGGGAGTCGACCCGCGCGGCGACCGCTCGGGGACCGCGCGCGCGCTGCCCGGCATCATCGCGGACGCGCACGACGAAGGGTACGAATTCCGGCCGCTGGCGGAGCTGCTCTTGTGACACGGCGAAAATGGTGGGTGCTCGCTGCCGCCAGCGCCATCGCGGTGCTGCTGCTGGCGAACCGGATTCCCTGGTCGGACGCCGTGGCGGCGGCCGGCGCCGTGCGCGCACCGCTGCTGCTGGCCGCGCTCGGTGTCAATCTGCTCTCCCCTCTGGCCAAGGGATGGAGCTGGCATCTGTTGCTGCGTCCGGTCGCCCCGCATCGGTGGCGCGTCGCGCAGGAGGCCAACCTCGTCGGCACGGCGGTGAGCTCGATCTCGGTCGGCGTTACGGGGGAGGCGGCACGTGTGTCGCTGATCGCCCGGCGGGCCCGCGTCCCGGCCGCCACGGCGGCCTTGTCGGTGGCCTGGGCACGCGTGGTGGAGGGCATCGGGTTGGCGTTGTTGATCGTTCTCGCGCCGCTGATGCTGCACCTGCCGCCCGCGGTGCGCGGCCTGCAGGTTGGCGCCGCGGTCGCCCTGGGAGCCGTGTTCGCCCTGTCGCGGTTTCAGCGCTGGGCTCGCGTGATCGCCCACCTACCGCGCGCCGTTCGCGGCTCGGCCGCTCAGCTCGCCCGCATGAGCGTGCGTACCCGGCTCGTCGCGCCCGTGCTCCTGGCTCTCGCAAACTGGCTTTCCCAGTGGGCGACCTATGCCCTGGTGCTGGCAGCGGCAGGCCTGCATCTGCACGCCGGTGCTTCGCTCACGGCCCTCCTGGCCGTGAATCTGAGTGGAATCGGCCGGCTGACGCCCGGAAACCTCGGCATGGCGCAGGCGGCGATGGTGGGCGCCCTGCTGCCGTTCGGCGCGGCTCCGGAACGCGCCCTCACGGCCGGCCTGGCGCTGCAGGCCATTCAGGTTCTGCCGGTGCTCGGGCTGACCGCTCTGGTGGTCGGTGGCGCCGCATTACGCTCCTCGCGGCGTGAGGGGTCGGACGAGTCGAGCAACGCGCTGGCCGCCTAGAGCTCGACCTGGGCTCCGACCTCGAACACCTGGGTGGACGGGATCTGAAAGAACGCGGTCGCGCGCAGGGCGTTGCGGGACATGAACGCGAACAGCCGCTCGCGCCAGCGGGCCATGCCGGGCCGGTCGGTAGAGATCAACTCCTCACGGCCGAGGAAGAAAGTGGTTCCCTCCAGCGTGATCACCAGTTTCCTCTGCCGGCACTGATCGATCACATCGTGGATGCTCGGGTCTTCCATGAAGCCGTACCGGGCGATGATCTCGTGGAAGCCCTTGCCCAGGTGTTTGACCGTCACCCGCTCAGTCGCGGGCACGTGCGGGACCTCTTCCGTGACCACCGTCAGGAAGATGACCTTCTCATGCAGCACCTTGTTGTGGGCCAGGTTGTGCACGAGCGCCGGTGGCGTGCCGCCTGGATTGCCCGACATGAAGACGGCCGTGCCGGGGACGCGCAGGGGCGGGTCGGCGGCGAGGTCACCCATCAGGATCTTGAGGGGCACCGACTTTTCCTGCAGCCGCTTCGAGAGGATCTGGCGCCCGGTCTTCCATGTTCCCATGAGCGCGTAGATACCGACAGCCACAACGAGCGGCATCCAGCCGCCTTGCGGAATCTTGAGAGAGTTGGCGATCAGGAACAGGACGTCGATCGGGAGGAAGCAGGCGGCGACGAGCGCCGCACGCTGGAGGCTCCACCCCCACACCTCGCGGCTCATGATGAAGAACATGAGGGTGGTGATCACCATGAGGCTGGACACGGCGACGCCATACGCGCCGGCCATGTTGCTGGAGGTACGGAAACCGAGAACGACCGCGCACGTGCCTAACATCAGCGCCCAATTCACGGCCGGGACGTAGATCTGGCCCATCTCTCGCGACGACGTGTGCTCGATCTGGAGCCGCGGGCAATAGCCCAGCTGAATCGCCTGGCGCGTGAGCGAGAACGCACCCGAGATGACGGCCTGGGAAGCGATGATCGTGGCCATGGTCGCGAGCCCGATCAACGGGTAGAGCGCCCAGTCGGGAGCAAGGTGATAGAAAGGATGATCGGCGAACTCCGGTGACCGCAACAGCAGCGCGCCCTGGCCGAAATAGTTGAGCAGCAACGACGGCAGGGCGGTGGTGAACCACGCGTATTGTATCGGCCGGTGACCGAAGTGGCCGAGGTCGGCGTAGAGGGCTTCTCCACCGGTGATCGCGAGGAATACGGCGCCCAGCACGATGAGCCCGCGTGCAGGGTCGCTGGCGAAAAACCGTACGGCATGCTGCGGGAGGACGGCGACGATCACGTCGGGATTGCGCACGATTTGGTTGAGGCCGAGCGCTGCGAGGGTCACAAACCACACGACCATCACGCGACCGAACACCGCGCCGATCCCGGCGGTCCCGCGGCTCTGGATCATAAACAACCCGACGAGCAGGATCAGGGTGAGGGGAATGACCCAGTTGGCAAGAGCGGGCGTCGCGACCTCGAGCCCTTCGACGGCGCTCAGCACCGAGATAGCGGGCGTGATGATGCCGTCGCCGTACATCAGCGCCGTCCCGAACAATCCGAGGATGATGATGATGTGATGGGGTTTGAGTTTCCGCTGGAGGCGGCCGTGCTGCACGAGGGCCATGAGGGCGAGGATGCCGCCTTCGCCCTTGTTATCCGCCCGAATCACCACGATGTGATACTTGATCGTGACGACGATGATCAGCGACCAGAAGATGAGGGACAGCACACCGAGGATGTTCTCGGGCGTGACGGGAACCGCATGTGGACCGTAGAAGGACTCCCGCAGCGCGTACAGGGGGCTCGTCCCGATATCGCCATACACGACCCCGAGCGCAGCCACAGCCAGGGTCGCGACATATCGTCCCGAAGGGGCTGCTCGATCTCCGTTCACGAGGTGTGCGGCCGGCCCCAGTCGCTGGCGCCGCGGAAGGGGCGGCGATGGTCGAGCTGCCACACCCGCTTCTGGGAGATCAACCCCTCGGTGAAAGCGTCGGCATCGCGCAGGGCCTCGGCCATGCTCGCCGTCCGGGCGCTGGCGTTGTCGGCCCAGTGCAGGACTTCGGCCTCGAGCGTCAGTGGAGGGACGGGACTGCCGTACTCCAGCCGGCCGTGATGGGACAGGACGAGGTGCAGCAGCAGCTGCCGCTCCTCCGCGGTGCACGGTGGCGGGAGCGTCTCATCGAGCCGGCGCTCGAGCGCCAGGGCGCCGAGCGCGACGTGCCCGACGAGATAGTGGGCGTCGGTGTAATCGAACACGCCATCCCACCGGTAGGCGTCGAGCTTGCCGATGTCGTGCAGCAGAACGCCCGCCAGCACCAGTTCCACATCGGCGCCGCACGCCCGCGCGATGGTGCGGGCGATCGCCCCGACCTCGACCGTGTGCTGCAGCAACCCGCCCAGCACCGCGTGGTGGCCCGAGACGCTGGCCGGACATTGCTCGTAGCGACGCCGGAAGTCCGCGTCCTCGTAAAACAGCGCCACCACGGCGGCCAGGCGTGGCTTGCTGAGCTCCGCCCGCCAACCGTCGACCGTGTCCCAGTAGCGGGAGACGTCGCCGACCGTGGGAAGCAGCTGCCTGAGCTCCACGGTGGCCGGTGGCAGCAATCGCAGCGAGCTGACCTTGAGCTGCCGCCGGCCGCGATAGTCCGCCACCTCTCCGATGACCTGCACGATGTGCCCGCGCCGCAGGCCCTCCACCATCGCCTGATCGCGATCCCAGAAGGGCGCGCTCGTCAGGCGTCCGGTCGCGTTGCCGAACGTGACGACGGTACAATCACCGCCTTCGAAGTTCTTTTGCTCGGTTTCAAGCACCAGGAAAGTGTCCTGCACCCGCTCGCCGGGGCGCAGGGAAGGAAGGTCGAGGACGCGGGACATGGAGGCGGTGGGAATATACACGTCAGGTGATGCCCCCTGATCCGTGCTCCCCGGTGCCGAGTTTCGGCAAATCCGTCTCCCGATCGTGCTCCTTGTGGAACGGCAGGCGCGGGGCGCGAATCGGCGTCAGGTGGGAGATCGAATTGGCGTAGTACTGGAGCAGTGGGCGCCCGCGCGGCAGGATCACGAGGCTCTGTCCTTCGGCGACCACCAGGCTGCGCAACCGGAGCATCCGCCACGCCCGGTCCCACACCTCGTCAATGCGCGATCCGCCGCGCACCACTTTCGCGTTCACGTCCCGGAGCCGATCCCGGATGACGTCCATGCGCTCCAGCACCGCGGCACGCCCGACGACCGTTTGCTCGAAGGACAGCAACGCCGCCGCGGCCAGGGGAACCGGCGTGACCGGGATGACGGCTCCAATGCGTCGCGCCATTTCCCGGGCCAGCTGCTCGAGCTCCGGCAGGCGCCGTTCTTTCGGCCAGTCGAGCACATCCGGCGGCGCGGACGCGAGCCAGGAGCGGAGCGATAGTGGTGTGCCGAAGTTCACCGCCACCCGCCCGTACCGTTTGAGTCGTCCTGTGACGAAGCGGAACGTGTTGCCGACGAGGTAGTTCATCACCGTCACGAGCTGGGACAGGCGGCCGGGCCGGTCGCCGTGCGCGACCAGCTCGCGAATCAGGGAGCGGTCCTCGAGCACGCGATCGTAGTTCAAGGCGACCGGCACGAACCAGATGTCGCGCCTCGCTCCGAACTCCGGATCGCGGAGCGTGCGGCAGATGTAGTCGAGCAGTCCCAGCTTGGGTGGACGCAGCGCGCCGTCCCTGGTCAGGCCCCCCTCGGGAAAGATGCCTTGCGTCACCCCGTTCTTCGTGATGAGCTGGACGTACCGCTCCAGCACCGCGTGATACAGCGGCTCGCGAAAGCGTCGCCGGATGAAGTAGGCGCCGAACGACTTGAACACGTATTCCAGCGGCCAGGCCCGCGCCCATTCGCCGACGGCGTAGCTCACGTGGGTGCCGCGCGCCAGAACGTAGGCGACCACGATGTAGTCGGCGTTGGAGCGGTGATTCATCAGATAGACGACAACGTCCTTCCGCGGGATACCGCTCAACGCGGCTTCGTCCTGATAGTCGACGCTCACCTTGTACAACAAGTTCAGGAACAGCTTCGCGAGGTTGTATCCGATCTTGTAGTAGGTGAGCACGTTCAAATAGGGGACGATCTCGTCGACGTAGCGCGCCACCCGACGCCACACGACGGCCGTGGCGAGCCGGTGCGTCGCCGCATGGGCTTCCACGGCGTCGCGCACGGCGGGATCCGCGAGCAGGGTGGCCTTGGCCTGGCGTCGCTGCTGCAGGTGATACCGGGCGAGCCGGGTGCGGAACCGGAGGATGGCGCGCTGGGCGGCGCGGCGCAGGCGGGCCCGGGCCAGATACAGGATGAGACTCGCCCCAGCCAGGAGCCCTGCACCGGTGAGGGCCCACCGACTGGCGGTCATCCAGCGGCCGGAAACTGCCCCTCGGCCTTCAGTCGCTGGTAGGCCATTCCTTTGAGCCGGGCGATGCGCGTGGCCATGGGCGGGTGCGTGCCGAACAGGTTGGACACCCCGCCCTCGCGCAGGTTGACCCGGCGGCCGATCGGATCCGCGATACAGAGATGGGCGGCCCCGCGCTTGATAGAGTTGGTCGGCGCTTCCGCTCCCTCGATCTTTTGCAACGCGCTGGCGAGGGCCATCGGGTTGCGCGTGAATTGGGCGCCCATGGCATCGGCCAGATACTCACGCTTGCGACTCACGGCCATGGCGAGCAGCTGGGTGATGAGAGGGGCCAGGAGCCAGGTGATCACCCAGAACACGAGCAGGATGATGGCGAGCTGCCCCGCGCCGCCCTTCTTGCCGCCGCGGGAGCCGCCGCCTCCACTCCCTCCCCGGAACCCGCTCGCCATCAGCCGACCCATGCCGTCGTGCATCAGCGCGACGGCGCCAACCAGCGCGGCGAGGGTGGTCATCAATCGCACATCGAGGTTCTTGACGTGGCCGAGCTCGTGCGCGATCACCGCCTGCAGCTCGTCGCGGGTGCATAGATCCAGCAGGCCTTGCGTCACGGCGATGTGGGATTTGGCCTGGTCCAGTCCCGTCGCGAACGCGTTGGGATCGGGGTCGGGAACGATCCAGATCGTCGGCCGTGGGAGGCCCGCGGCAATCGCCATTTCCTCGACCACATTGACGAGTTGCCGTTCCTTGTCGGTCGCGGGGTCGGTCAGCTCGCGGGCCCCGGTGGCCCACAACACCTTCTTCGGTCCGGTGGCAAACCCATAGCGGGCGATGCCCGCGCCGATCGCGGTGAGCAGCAGGCCGAACCACGGGAAGGTGTGGTGGTAGGCGTTGGGGAGGGCATCCCGGGTGGACAGGTAGTAGATCGCGTCGCCACCGAACCCGAGCCAGGCGAAGAACAGAATGAAGCCAATCACCAGCCAGATGGTGCGCCGGCGATTGGCTTCCTGCTGCTGAAAAAGATTGAGTCCCGCTTCGTCCGTCACGCCTTGGGTTTCATCGAGAGATCGACTTGCGGCACGGCGCGCTCCGCTTCGTCGGTGATCTCCCATAGCTCCGCGGGCGTCGCCTTGGCGAGCCCGGCAAACAGGTTGGTCGGAAACTGCTGCTGCTTGGTGTTGTACTGGGTGGCCGTGTCGTTGTAGCCCTGGCGCGAGAATCCGATCCGGTTCTCGGTGGAGGTGAGCTCTTCCTGCAGCTGCGCGACGTTGGCGGTCGCCTTGAGCTGTGGGTATTGCTCCACGACCACGTTGAACCGGGACAGGGCCGCCGACAGCTGGTTCTCGGCGGCGGCCACCGATTTCATGGCGTCCGGACCGGCGTTGGTGCCCGCGGCGACCGCCTGGTTGCGCGCCTGGATCACCGCCTCGAGCGTCTGCCGCTCGAAGTCCATCGCTCCTTTCACCGCGTTCACGAGATTCGGGATCAGATCGTGGCGCCGCTTCAATTGCACGTCGATCTGTTTGAACGCGTTGAGCGTCTGGTTCTTGAGGTTGATCAACCCGTTGTAGGCGCCTACACCGTAGAGCACCACCACGACGAGGATGATGACGAGAATCAGGGTGCCGCCCATGGTCAACCCTCTCCGGTCGAGTGACAGCCGGCGCCTGATGCCGGCAGCAAGACTACGCGGGCCACTGTGGTAACAGTTTCGCCAGGGCCTGCCTCACCACCTCCGCCACACCGGCTTCGTCGGGACCGAGCCGCGCCAGGGGATGCTCGGTGTCCAGGTGCAGCTCAACCCCGCGCGCGACCGGGATCCGGCGCCAGCTGCTCGGATTCACCGGCTCCCGTTCTGCCTCGCGTGCCAGCCAGCTCGAAATGGCGCGGCCCGAGCGCCCGCGCGGCAGGCTGTCCGACCCGCGCAAGGACAACCGGTCGGGCGCGGGGAGGCCGGGGCCCAAAGCTTGCGCCGCGCGTCGCTCCAGCACGTCCCCCGTTTGATCGTTCATGTCGCGGATGATGGCCGCCAGGGTGGCGCCTTCCATTTGCCGCAGCTTGATGCACAACAGCTGCAGGAAGTGGCGGTAGGTATAGGTGGCCGCGGTGCCGCGACCCTCCGGAGGCGCGACCAGTCCTTTGGCGACATAAAACCGGATCGTCCGCTGGCTCGGTGTAGCGCGGGCCGCCGCGTTGATCGGCGTGACAGCCGAGGCCTGTAGCACGGCGCCCACCAACACTGAGAGGTCGTGCAGGTTCCAGGGAGCGAGGTTGCGGTACTCGCGCAGGGTGTGGAGCGGGTCCCGTTGCGGCGCTGCGGTCATCGGCCCCAACATACCGCGTCCCGGGTTCGGCGGTTAGGCCGAAAACGTCCCAGCCGGCGCTCGTTTTTTCGGGCCTGGTGGCGTGAATGTGATGACGCTGTCCCGGCTCATGCTGCTAGCGTAGCTCCATGCGCGACGGCTTCACCCTTGCCGAGCTGATCGTGGTGCTCGCGATCCTCGCCGTGCTGGTGGCGCTCGTGGGCCCCCGCGTCGGGCCCGCCCTCGATCGCGTCGCCACCGACCGCGCCGCGCGTGATGTGACGACGGCGATGGCCGTCGCCCGCACCGCGGCCGTGATGCAGGGCACGCGGGCGCGCGTGCAGTTCGCCGCCGACTCGATTCGAATCGATCGCGAGGGACCGTCGGGCTGGCAGCCCTTCGCGCGCTGGCCCGGCCCGGCTGCTGCCGGCGTCGCGCTCACGGTGTCGAACTCCGAAGTGGTCTTCAGTCCCCTGGGGATCGGGTGGGGGGCGGCCAACACCCGTGTCGTCCTGCGCCGCGGGTCACAGACTGCAACGATTACGACGTCCCGGCTGGGCCGCGTACGGCGCCAATAACCGCGGGGTACCCTTGCAACGATTTCCCGGGTTCGTGCGTCTATAACGGTGGCAGGCTGGGGGGGGAATTGAAAACGATATACCGGTGTACGTAACCAGTCGCCGCCTGAAGTTCATAGATCAAGAGGTCGCGGCCGAGGTGTGACGGCCACTTCGCCCGACCCGCCAACCCGGGGTGCGCAAGCCCCCGGGTTTGGTTTTTCAGGCCTCCGGCATCCCACCCTCTTCCAGGAACACGAGCGACCGGCGTCGTGACACGACCTCGGACAGGGCCGTGTAGACCTTCGGGTCGAGCACCGTGCCGACGAGCTCACCCATCCGACGCACCGCATCGCCCGGGCTCATCTTGTCCTGATAGGGGCGGGACGTGATCAGGGCGTCGTAGACCTCGGCCGCACCGATGATCCGCGCGGCGATCGGGATGGCTTCGCCGCGCAGGCCGTCGGGGTAGCCGGCCCCGTCCCACCGCTCATGATGGCTGCGCACGCCGCCCAGGACGGCGGCGAGATGGCCGAGGGGCGCCAGGATCTGTGAGCCGATCATGACGTGCTGCTTGACGTGATCGTATTCGTCCGGCGTCAGCGGCCCCTGCTTGTTCATCACCGCATCGCGCGTCCCGATCTTGCCGATATCGTGGAGCCGGCCCGCGAGCCGGACCTGCTCCACCTCGTCGTCCGGCAATTCCAGCTGCGCGGCGATCGTGGCCGCGATGTCGGCGACGCGAGCGGAGTGGCCCCGCAGATAAGGATCCCGAGCCTCCATCGCATTGACCAGCGCTTCCAGCGTCGCGACGTTGAGCCGCTGCGCCTCGAGTCGTTCGTGTTGCCACTCGACGGAGGACCGTGCCGCCTGGCGTTCCTCCATCGCTTCCGCCCGGCGGCGCAGCGCCCGCTGCACGGCGCGCTCCAGGTCCTCCAGCTCCAGAGGCTTGGTCAGATAGTCCATCGCCCCGCGCTGCATGCACAGGGCCGCCGTCATGGCGTCGTTGATGGCCGAGAGCATGACGACCGCGAGGGTAGGCACGACCTCGAGCGCCTGTGGCACCAGGTCGATGCCGCTCATGCCGGGCATGCGAATGTCGCAGAGCATCAAGGCGACCGGGTGAGTGCCGAGGAGCGCGAGCGCTTCCTGACCGGATTCCGCGGCGTACACCGTGTATCCGCGCCCCGCGAGGAATCGCTTGAGGGAGTTGCGAATCGGCTCTTCGTCATCCACGACCATGATCGTGGCGGAGTCGTGATCGCTCACCCGGCATCCCTCACATTTGTGGTTCGCGCCGTCAGGCGGCGATGAATTGCAGTGTCACCGGTCCGGGCAACAGTCCGGCCCGACTGGCGCGTGCGAACAGCTCGTGCACGGCCGTTCGGCCGCGTTCGCCGTAGTCCACCGTGTAGTCGTTTACGTACATCCCGACGAAGCGATCGGTGCGCCCGGCATCCAGGCCGCGGCTGAATTGCTGCGCGTGCGCCAGCGCCTCGGCGCGATGCGACAGGCCGTATTGAATGCTGGCCTTCAGGTCTCGGGCCACCTGCGTGAGCAGCGGCTCACCCAGATCGCGCCGCACGACGTTGCCTCCCAGCGGCAGCGGCAGGCCGGTCTCATCGTACCACCAGGCACCCAGGTCGACCCACAGCTGCAACCCGTGATCGCCGAACGTCAGCTGGCCTTCGTGGATCAGCAGGCCGGCATCCGCACGCCCCGCGGCGACGAACGCTTCGATCTGATCGAACGGCACCACGATGTGCCGCGCCTCGGGCTGGTACATCCGCAGCGTGAGAAACGCGGTGGTCAGCTCGCCCGGCACCGCGATGGTGCGGCCGGCGAGCCCCTGTCGCGGGTCGGGCGGTGCCGGATCCCGAGCCACAATGCGTGGGCCGTAGCGATCGCCGATGCTGGCGCCGTGAGCCAGCAACGCATAGCGGTCCGACAGGAACGCGTACGCGTGCAGCGATACGGCCGTCACTTCGAGCTCGCCCGCCAGAGCGCGCCGATTGAGGGACTCGATGTCGGCGAGTTCTTCCTCGTAGCGGCGGTCCCCGGTGTCGATCTTGCCGGCGGAAAGTGCCCAGAACATGAACGCGTCGTCCGCGTCCGGGCTGTGGGCGACGTGAATGATGCGGGGAGACCTGCTCGTCAAGAGGCTTCCGACTCGACCGTCGCGTGGGGCAGGGTCAGGAAGCGACGCACCAGCAGCTGCAACGCCGCCTCCGGGGACAGCGACAACCGCATCTCGCCCGCGGTGAGGCCGAGATACAGGCGGGCGTGCTGCTGCAGCGTGCGAACCTGCGAGTACCCTAGCCGCTTGGCCACGTCTTCCACGGTGAATCCGGGGTCCTGCAGCAGCCGGTGCGCATACAGCACACGCGCGGCGGCGAGGAAATGACGGGGGCTGGGCATGGCCGCGCGCATGAACCAACGCTCGCAGGTGCGGCGCCCCACGCCGGCGGAAGCCGCCAGCTGCTCGACCGTCTGCACGTCTTCGGGCGCGCGTAACGCCGCTTCCAACACCCACCGGATCTCGGAGCGCAACGGAGCGAACGCCGCCGCGATCTGATCCAGGAGCTGCTGGGACGAGGCCCGCCCCTGCTCGCGCTCGAGCGCGGCGCGGAGACGATCCGGATGGTCGTCCAGGCGGCAGAACACCACCTCCTGCACACCTTGGCGGCCGAGCGACAGCAGGACGGGGGCGAGCGCTGGAGTGAACGTCGTGTACAGCAGCACCGGAAGGGACGGGAACAGCAGCCGCAGGCGCTCGATTTCCTGACTCCGAGGCTCTCCCGCAAGCAGCGGATCGACCACCACCAGCTCGATCGGCTGCCGGCAGATCAAATCGACGACTTCACCCCATTGGCCCGCGGAAACAAAGCTGAAGCGCGCGCCAGCGGCGCGCCGCAGGCGCAGCACCTGAATCTCGGGAACCGCTGCCAAGACGAGCATGATTGTCGCGAGAACGGCTCAGTCTGTCGCAATAACGCACTCACCCAGGCCGTTCGCCCTCCTCAATTTGCCCACCCCCAGAGGAAATGTCCACTCACACCAAGGAGGCTGTATGTCACGCCGCATTCACTCCCTCGTTGTGCTCGCGCTGGTTGTGATCGCCCTTGCCGCGGCCGCTTGCGCCGAGTCCACCGCGCCGCAGTCCGGCTCGCAGGTGAGCGCGGACAACACGTGTGATTACCAGCACGGCAGTACCTGTCACTAGGAGGGATTCACGGGGTGAGCGAAGTCAGGGCGGCGC
>Ga0075434_100000600_pt1 | contig 27887 bp, 22 predicted proteins | sample RhiMethybrSRZTD3_FD_75298 | JGI IMG/M metagenome (GOLD analysis project Ga0075434, IMG submission 75298) | Populus rhizosphere microbial communities from Tennessee, USA - Rhizosphere MetaG P. TD hybrid SRZTD3 | ecosystem: Host-associated > Plants > Roots > Rhizosphere > Soil | place: USA... | reverse complement strand
TGTTGAAATCGCGGGCCTCTTGGCCGCAGCCGACATCGCCGATGCAATCAACGAGCCGGATACAGCCGCCTATCTGCGCGACACGGCCGACAGCTGGAACGACAATATCGAGCGCTGGGTCTACACCATCAACGGTGATCTTGCGCGCCAGATTGGTGTCGAGGGCTACTACGTTCGCATCGCTCCGCCCGAAAGCGATGGTGCCGCCTCTCCTCTGCAGGGGTTCGTCCCCATCAAGAACCGACCGCCCGATAAGAGCCTGGCGCAAGCGACGGAAGTCATTAGTCCCGACAGTCTCGCGCTGGTACGCTTCGGATTACGCGCACCGGACGATCCCCGGATTCTCAATACGATCAAAGTCATCGATGCCCTGCTCCGCGCACGACTTCCCTACGGCCCCTGCTGGTACCGCTACAACGGCGATGGTTATGGCGAGCACGAAAATGGAAATCCATTCGATGGGACCGGAATCGGCCGTCCCTGGCCTCTTCTGGCCGGCGAACGAGCGCACTATGAACTCGCCGCGGGACGTTCGAAGTCGGCTGAAGCATTGCTCCGTGTGATGGAGGAATCGACAGCAGGCGCCAGTCGCCTGATCCCGGAACAAGTCTGGGATGGCCCCGACATTCCGGAACTTGAATTGTTTACCGGAAAGCCTTCCGGCTCGGCGTGCCCGCTCGTGTGGGCCCACGCGGAATACGTCAAGTTGCGTCGATCGTTGCGCGCCGGCCGGATTTTCGATCAGCCGCCACAAACCGTGCAACGCTACCTTGTGGAGAAGCACACCTGCCACTTCTTCCCCTGGCGCTTTAACAATAAAGCGCGTTACCTGCCGTGCGGAAAGAAACTGCGGATCGCCCTGCTGGCTCCCGCGCTGCTGCACTGGAGTGCCGACAACTGGAGCACCGCGTTCGATGTGCATTCGCTGGACACCAAATTGGGAGTGCACATCGTTGACCTGCCGACCGAAAAAATGCCTGTTGGCCAGAAGATCGTCTTTACATTTCGATGGGACCAAGACCAGCGGTGGGAAGGTACAGATTTCACCGTCGTCGTCGAGTGAGGGCAGACGCTCCTTAACCTGTGTACACCAACTCAACCACAGTGCAATCGTCTCCGAGCGGATTGCCGCTGCAGAACTCGTTGACGGCAGAAAAAATGTCTTCCAAGGTTGGAGTTTTTGCGGCGACGGCCTCGAGCCGTTCGTTGTCGAAAAATTCGCCCTCAGCGTTCTCCGCCTCCGTCACGCCGTCGGTCACCAGGATGAAACGGTCTCCGGGATTCAAGCGAACGTGATCGCCGGCGTACACGGCTTCTGCAAGAAGTCCCACCGGAAGATTCCCGTGTTCAGGCCTGGTAACGCACACTCCCGAAACCAATAACGGTGGCACGTGCCCGCAATTGACGTACTCCAGTTCTCCATCGGGACGAATCCGCACGACGATCACCGTGGCGTATTTCTCGCCCAGGTGCTTTTGCGTGAAGAACCGGTTCACCGACGCCATGATCTCCGACAACGGCATTCGCGCGGTCAAGTGCGCATAGACCATTCCTTGCAAAGTGGAGGCCAGCACTGCTGCCGAAACGCCTTTCCCGCTCACATCGGCCAAAACGACCGCCAAGCCATCCTCTGTACATACGACGTCGAAAAAGTCTCCCCCAATCTCTTTGCAGGAAAGATTCCGGCCGCGCATCTTGGCGAACGGGACGTCCGGAATAGTCACTGCCATCAGGCGTTGTTGAATCGACGCTGCGATCGCCAACTCCTGCTGGTACCGTCGCGCCGCTTCCTCTGCTTGCACCAGCCGCGCGTTTTCGATCAACGACGCCGCTTCGGTTGCGATGACGCGCAAGATATCGTGGCTCACGCTGGAGATGTCCCGCGAGGCGAAGCGCGAATCCAAATACAACGCCCCCATCACCTCGCCGGTCCCTGTCGGAGACGCGGGACTGATGGCATCCCGCGAGGTCTGCACCTGCGGCTTGCGCAGCGGCAGGCAGATCACAGTCCGCAGGTCATAGGCCACGATGCTGTGCCGCACGGCCAGATCGATCGACTGGCTGGTATCTGTCACCAAAAACTCCGAATTCGATTTCAGAGCGTCATCCAAAATCGAATGCGAGATCGTCTTATCATCGAGCAGCGCTTCTGCCTTGGAATTTCGCCCGGCCGCGAGTCGCAAGTTTCCTTCCTCATCCTGGAGGAACACATATCCGCGCTCGGCGCGGATCAGCTTCAGCGTTGTGTCAATCAGTGTGACGAGAATTTCATCCAGAACGCCTACCGTATTGAGCTTGCGCGCGGCCTCGAGAAACAACGTCAGCTTCTCAAGATCCGTAGTGTCGGTGGAAATCTGAATGCCAGAAATCTGACTCAGAAATTCCCGAGCCGTGTTCGAGGTCGAATGTTGTGGACTGAAGATGACATAAGCGACATCGCGGACACCAAACTCCACCCGGTCATTGCGCTGCAGGCGCTGGCGCTGTATCCGCTCTCCATTAACGTAGGTTCCATGCTTGCTGCCCTGGTCGACGACAAAGAAGTCGCCGTTCTCTGCCACGATGAGTGCGTGGTCGCGGGACACTCTCGGATCGGGAATCACGAGATCTTTGTCGACCTTCCTACCCACAGAAAACGGCGTGCGGTTCATCACGATGGAGCGTTGTTCGTTGCCCTGCACATAAATCAGGGACGGAAACACCCCGGACCCGGGATCCGATGTAACGCCGGAAATGGGAGGAAAGGCCATCAGGCAGATTTACTTTTTCGGAATACAAAATAATGACAGGAACCATGCCCGCCGGAAAGGGGGAGCACCCCGGTGCTAACCGCGGGCAAGCGCACGCCACGTCAGGGCGCGCCAGTCGGAGGAGAAGCCGTGCTCAGGCCTTCAAACATCATGCTTTGAACGCAGCGACCGCCTGCTGTTCTGTATCGTACACCTCAAATACTGTGGCTAGCTTGGTGATGGCCAGAACATCGCGCAGGCGCTGACCAAGACCACACAGCTTGATATCGGCTCCGCTGTTGCGCGCCGAGGAATAGACACCCACCATGGTGCCCAAGCCGCCGCTATCGATGTAGCTGACTCCGCTCAGATTCAGGACCACCTTCTTTGTGTTTCCCAGCAGCTTCTTCAGATTCTCGCGCAGGGCGGTCGCTTCGTCCCCGAAAACGATCCGGCCCGTGCAGGAAACAACCGAGACCCCATCGGTCACTCGCGTGTCCATCTTGAGAGTCATTGCGTCCTCCACCCTCAAAATCCGCCCAAAATTGCCTGAGAAGCCTAACGCGTGTCTTGGGGCAATGCAAGCGCAACAGGCTCAGCGAGTTGCTTGAGCCGGCCATGCCGCGCGTACAAGCCAACCCAGTTGAATGAGCAAGGCTACGGGAACGGCCAAAGTTGTGATCAGTGGTACGGTCCAGGCGCGGTCGAGGTGCTCCGGACTGAGCACAAGGGAGGTGAACATCAACCCCAAGGCCGCAAGCCATGGCCAGCCAATCGCCATCGCAGTCAGGCAACAAGCCATTTTTGACGGCAGGCTCTTGCGCCACAGTGGGCGCCACTCGCGAGCAATTAAGAGGACCACGGGTAGCAGAAATACCTGGTTATAGGGGGAGAACTTCGGAATGACCAGAAGAGTGATGGTGAGTGGGCCTGCCACCAGGTATTGAAATTCGAGAGAGTCAGCCGGTGCCTTACGAAATCGCCAGCACATCAGGAGCAGGACCAGCAACGCAACGGCGGAAACTATCGGTCCTACGGGCTGGGGCAACAGCATGTCAGGAATCGACGGCCCACCAGCGTATTGACGATAGGCATGCATCGCAGAGCGGAAAACGCTGAGCCATCCCGGAAGGACGAACTGCGACGCACCTAACAAAACTGCCATTGTCGCGGCAAATCCCCACCAAAGGTTCTTCCTTTGGGTCCAATCGCCGAGTGCCCAGACGCACAAGCACACTAGCAGTAGCAAAACCAGCTGTGGCTTGATGGTAGCGATCGCCAGCACTACTCCGGCGAGGAATAGACGCCCCCTGGTGATCAGCGCGACGCTCAACGCGGCGAGGAAGGCCGTCAGCAGAGTGAGTTGCTGTAGTTTGAGACCTTGCACCGCTGGAAAAGACCCAAGTAGCAGAACTGCGACCGTGGCGTAAGTGCTGAGCGTCGTTTTCCAGCCCAGCACCGTGAACCATAACCACACGCTCACGACAGTGACAGCAACCAGAAACCAATGAAAAGCAGCCCGCACCGGTCCGAATGGAAATCTGACCGTGGGCGCTAACAGAAACGCGACATATACCGGATAAGCGAAGCCCTGCTGATCGATAGGGTCATTCGGGCGGTTTAAGTCGAGTTCTCTGCCGTAGTAGCCGCGTTGAATCTCGCGGGTGATCTCGGGACTGTAGGGATTTCGATGGCGCAACAGCAATTCGCGCGAGCCCAGCCAGCGTGGGTACAGATCGGAGAGATTGCCTCGGGGCACGTCGTGCACCCTGGAATCCCTGATCTGGTGTGGAATCTGCACATGATCCACGTAGAACCACATGCTCGCCGCGCAAAGAAGCGCCAGAACCAACCCAGCTATGGAATTTCTCGCCAATGGTTCGAAGAACGGCTCCGTTTGCGCGCTCAACTCGCTCACATGTTACAACTGAACCGGGCGCGCCAAGGGTGCGATTGCGGATTCTCATTTCGCTGCTGATTGGAACGGTCACCGGCCTGCTGTGCTGGATGCTGCTGGTCCGCTTTCAGAAGAGTGCAGGGGACTTTAACTGGGCGATCTGGGCGGCTCGCGATCTGCTCGCGCATCGCAACCCATACGACCGGGAAATGCAGTTGTATCCCTTGACCAGCGCCATCTTCGGACTGCCCTTCGTGTGGATGCGACCGGAGATCGCTGGAGGAGTGTTCTACGGCCTGAGTTCAGCGCTCATGGCGTTTGGGCTCTCGCGTGATGGCTATCATCGACTGCTGGTGTTTCTCGCCTATCCGTACTGGGCAGGTTTGATCGCAGTGCAGTGGACGCCGTTGATGCTGGCTTCGGTTTTCTTCCCGTTCTTGCTTCCGGCGAACCTGGCCAAGCCGCAAATCGGGCTGCCGGTCTTGTTAACCCACGGCCGCAAACGCGGTCTTCTTCTTTGTGCCGCGGTCCTGGTTCTGACTTTTGTCGTGATGCCGCGTTGGCCGTGGTTTTGGCCTCGATGGTTTACGGAATATCGGAGGTTTATTCCACTTCTGATCCTGCCAGGCCCATTGCTGGCGCTCGCCGCTCTCCGCTATCGAGAGAAGGATGCTCGCTTCCTCCTTCTGATGGCACTCTTCCCGCAGCGCTGGGCCTATGACGCACTTTGTCTATGGCTCATCCCAAGAACCAGACGCGAAATCATATTCACGGCCGGACTCAGTTGGGTGGTAGCTATCTGGCGCTGGAATCACTCGCCCCACATTGTTGAAATCGGCAGATGGATCGTGCTCTTTATCTATTTACCGATGCTCGTTCTTGTTTTGCTTCATGAACGCTCGGAAGTACCCAAAGAACCGACATCCACTTCAACTTGAGTCGTGCTGCTCAGTCTGACAATCAGGCGACGGCCTGCTCCTTAGGCTGCCTCTTCGCCTCCCGCGCGATCGCCCAGAACCAGAACAACAAGACGACAACGATCAGAGCGAACTGTCCCCGACGAAACCATAAATACATGTTCAACGGCGTACAGGAAATCAGCACGGCCGGTGCAAGAAGTGCGATTGCGCTCCAGCCTTTGATCTGATTTGTCACGACGTAATCCCCGAGAATTGCAGTCAGCAAGAGCAGGATGCACAAGTCATGAGCAAACGAGTGATACGCAGTGATCACCGTCGTGAGCAGAGCCAGGCAGAACCCGAGGGGATTGCCCACTCTGTCCGTTCGCTTCCACACGACTGCCATGAAAACGAGCAACCCGATCGCGATCAGCGCAAGAATGGCTTTCCCTATCGGTGCAGGAAAAGGTGTCATCGCCAGCAGTCCCTGCAGGTTGGGCATGTTTAGGACGGCGCGCATGTCTTGTTGGGCTGCGTTTTTTTCCATGTGCAACACGTAGCCGGGATAGATAGTGCTCTCACTCCAGCCAACTGTGAATACCGAGATCATCACGAGCACGCAAGCAATCAAAAGAAAGCGGAAAATCACACGATACCGACGCTGCCACAGCAGACCGAAAAAGATCGGTACCAGCAAATGGAAGCGGAAGAGTCCCAGGCCTAGCCAAAGACCTGCCTGATGGTCGCGATTGTTTTTTAAAGCTACGAAGCCCAATGCCACCACTAAGAGGAACAGCAAGACGTCTTGACCTTGAAGAAGGACGATGAAGACCGGAAAAAACGCAAAGGATCCAAAAACGCATGCTGCCGTAGGCACTTTCTTCAGCACCGGCAGGTGCGGCCGAAGGAGTCGGGGAAGAAAGAACAAGATACCTAGATTCACTACATCCCAAACTACAAAAGCAGCCCAATAGGGCAACCACGAGAGTGGAATGAAAAGCGGTGCTTCAAAGGGTGGATGGTTGTACGGCAAAGCTGCTTGACGCGTGGAAACCTTGGAGGCAAATTCCTGCTGGCTTCGAAATTGGGCCGCCGCGTCATAAAGTTGGCCTCGCAATCCGCCCCGGATCATTTTCGCGGCTGAGTAAAATATCGTGAAATCGGGATAGCCATCGCGGATGAAGTCTCTAGCCTTCCAACCCAAAAAGGCATGTAGGAACACCATCGATACAAGATAGGCGCTGAGCATTCCCTTTAGTTGGATTTTCGACATTCGCAGATTAAGCCTTGGAAACCTCTCGGGCCTGAAATTGGACTGTTCCGACGAGAGTGCAAGGATACTCTAGAGGCAGAGCGACTTCGCCAAGTGGTTTGCGAGCCACGATGGCATGAGGGTTTGGTATAAGAAGTCGGAAATCGATGAGCATCCTTGGCCCACTGCATGATCGCCTGGTGGTTGGACGGCGTGCCGAAATTCTATCTGCGTGGTTTAGCCAACTTGCGCCGAATGGTGCCCGAGTTCTCGATGTGGGATGTGGCGATGGACTCTTGTCCTCCCTGATTGGCTCGAAACGAAGCGACCTGACGATCCGTGGAGTCGACCTCCTGGTCCGCGAAAAGACCTTTATTCCCGTGGAAAGATTCGACGGACAAACAATTCCTTATGAAGACGCATCCTTCGATGCGGTGCTTTTTTCCGATGTTTTGCACCACACGGACGACCCAAAGGCCCTCCTGTTCGAAGGGCGGCGCATCGCCGCGAAATACGTCTTGCTGAAAGACCATTACCGCAAAGGCATTGCCGCGGGCCCGCGTCTGCGATTCATGGACTGGACAGGCAATGCAAGGTTTGGCGTTTCTCTTCCCTACAACTACTGGACGGAACGACAGTGGCAGCAAGCATGGGAGGAAGTAGGCTTGTTCCCAGACAAACTAATCACCCGCCTTGGACTCTACCCAGAACCCTTCGACAGGATATTTGGGGCGCAGTTGCACTTCATCGCTCGGTTAAGGAAGGAATCAGGAAAAGATTCTGAGTCACACAGAACCTAGCGCCGCGGCAATCCCAGCACACTCAGGAAAAAACTTGCGAAGATCGTCTGCACACCTAGCGTCATGCAGAGCGCGGCGGGGATGATATGACGCATCGTTTGAGAGTAGTCCAGCGCGGCGAAATTGCGCATTCCCCACGTTCTCACTGCCAACAACGACGACAGGAAACCTGCCAACGTGAGCAAAATCCCGACCGCCAGTCCGACCTCGAGTGTGACGTAGCTAAATAGTTTGTCGAGCTTGGGTACAGGGGGCAACAAACCTTCGGAGATCGCAAATAGCTTCGTGAACACAGCGAACGCAATGCCCTGAAATCCCAGCAGCACAAAGGTAGCGCCGTATAACATCGTGTGCACGTCGAAGGTGACTGTGCCCACGGTTTGTGGACCTGCCGATAACCACAAGCAGAGCGCGCTGCCAAGCAGCATCAGACCGATTCCGGGATAGAGAAACAACCAGCGCGGGCTGTACAGCAGGAAGAACCGCAAGGTGCGCCAGCCATCACGCCAGGTACGCAGATGTGCCGGACGGCTGCGTCCATCCGGCGACAACGTCGTGGGCACCTCCGCGATCCGCATCTTGAGAAGCGTCGCCTTAACGACCATCTCAGTGGCGAATTCCATACCGGTTGTGCGGAGGCCCATGCGTTCATAAGCATCTTTGCGAAAGCCGCGCAGACCGCAATAAAAATCTCCAACCGGACTCTTAAAGAACAGGCGGCCGATGCTGGTCAGCGCAGGATTTCCAAAATACCGGTGCAAGGGCGGCATCGCATCCTTCTGGATCCCTCCCAGGAAACGGTTGCCCATGACCAGATCCGCGCCTTGACGCAATTGTTCCAGAAACCGTGGGATGTGCCCGAAATCGTAGCTATCATCGGCGTCGCCCATTACCACGTACTTGCCGAAAGCTGCAGCAATTCCTCCCATCAGAGCACTGCCGTATCCTCTCGCCTTCACGTTTACAACTCGGACTCCAAGCCGCTCGGCGATATCCAGTGACCCGTCGCTGCTGCCGTTGTCGGCAACGATGATCTCGCCCGAAACTCCCGCGTCGCGAATTCCTTGCTGTGCTTCACGTATGCAAGCTTCCAGAGTTTCCGCTTCATTCAGGCAGGGCAAGACAACGGAAATCTCGACCGCCGTTGCTCCCGGGTCGATTCGCTGAGAATCCAGGTTGGGATTGGTCCCGACGGGCATCCGAATCCTCTTAGTGCGGCTCCTGAAGAAACTGCGCTGACAGGCCACGAAACTCTGCTACAACTTATGCGCGCAGCAGATTCCGTTCAGCTGGGAAGTCTACCAAAGTCTCTCCACGGGTGAGGTGCTGTGTTTCTGAACACGCTGGTCTTGGCCCTCCTATTGGCATCGGGCTGCGTCGCTTCATCGATTGGAGACCGCTGGTTCAGGAAACTTGAAATAGCAGCCGCACACCTGGCTCAGCGAAAAACGCTGGCGATCTACGCGGTGGGCCTTGCCGCAATCCTTTCACGACTCGCGCTTCTTCCGGTCCTTCCCGTTCCCTTGCCGTCAATCCACGACGAGTTCAGTTACCTGCTGGCGGCCGACACATTCGCGCACGGAAGGTTGACTAACCCAACGCACCCCATGTGGGTATTCTTCGACACGTTTCATGTGTTGCAGCACCCGACCTACGCCTCGAAGTATCCCCCCGCCTCGGGCGCAGTACTCGCATTAGGGCAACTGCTCGGCCATCCGTGGATAGGTTCCCTGCTCAGCGTCGCGGCGATGTGTGTGGCGATGACCTGGATGCTGCAAGGCTGGTTCCCGCCACGCTGGGCGCTGCTCGGTGGCGTGCTGTTTTTGCTTCGGGTGAGCCTCTTCAACTACTACATGGACGGCTACTATGTCGCGGCAGTCCCCGCAATCGGAGCAGCGCTGGCACTGGGAGCTCTTCCTCGAATCCTCAAGACCGCCCGACAGTGGGACGCGATCGTCATGGGAATTGGTGCGGCCATTTTGGGCTGCAGTCGGCCGGTCGAAGGAGTTTTCTTCTGCCTTCCGGTCGCGATGGCTCTCGTCGTGGAACTCCTTTCCAGGCGCAGGTTCACTTTGGCGGTTGTTGCGCGACGCATGCTGCTGCCTGCGATTATCGCGCCGGCGGCAGCACTACTGTTTCTGGCTTACTACAACTGGCGTGTTACCAAAGATCCTTTTCTTTTTCCCTACGCCCTGTACCACCGCGAGTACTTCAACAATTATCCGGTGTTTGCCTGGCAGCACCTGACTGCGGCCCGCCATTATGCCAATCCGCAGTTCGAGGTCTTCTTCAATGTCTTTCACCGCGGCGAATTCCAGCTCTCATGGGGCGGTTGGGTGCACCGGTCGTGGAATGCCTGCGTGGCATGGTGGTATGTCTACGCGGGACCCGTTCTATCTATCCCATGCGTGATGCTGGTTTATGTCGTACGTAACCACAAGGCCCGCCTTTTTGTTTGGCAATTCCTGCTCTGTGCAGCTGGACTATTGTCGGTGATCTGGTTTCAACCTCACTATGCAGCCCCAGTAACCGCGACCTGGCTGGGGTTGCTGGTATTTGCGATGAGATACCTCCGCCAAATGCAATGCCGCAACTGGAAGGCAGGTGTCGCTTTGACCCGTGCCGTCGTTCTCCTCGCCGCGGTTTGGGTGCTCGTTCTGGCCGGCCGGGCTGCCCGCCTCCCGGCAAGAGGGTGGAGCGCTAACCGAGCCGACATTGTCAAACAGTTGTGTGGCTTACCCGACAAACATCTAGTAATTGTTCACTACTCGCTGGGGCACAATGTTCATCACGAATGGGTCTACAACGACGCTGAGATCGATGCAGCTAAGATCGTCTGGGCGCGGGAGATCCCCGGGCTGAACCTTGCCCCGCTCCTCGCTTACTTCAACGGCCGTCGAACATGGATTCTCGATGCCGATCGCTCTCCCCCCAGGCTCAAGTCCTATCCGAACGATCCTCGACGGGGATCGGGCGATTAAGGTCACGAGATCGTCAATAATTTAGCCTAAAACTGAAAGAAATTAGCTTCCCGGCAGGCGTTGTCGAGGTATGATATTGCCGTCCGTGTGGCACGTCGCTCGTGGTGCCCACAAGTCCTTCATTTTATTAAAGAATAAGGAAACGGCGGCCGGCGAGTGAGCACCGAAATTGACCGTCAAACGGTGATTTGCCGCGGGTCTGCGCTTCAATGTCAAATCTGGGAGGTTGAGGGATGAGTCAACTTTTTCAACGGTTGTTTCAAGACGAGCAAGGACAGGACATTGCGGAATACGCGGTCATGCTGGCAGTAATTTTGGTAATTGTCGTGGGCACGATTCGGCTGATTGGATCGAATGCCAATAATGTTTTCTCACAGGTAGCGAGCAGTATTCAGTAGCTCTCGCACCGGGACGATTCCGCTCGAGGTGCAATTGGTCGACACCGGCCGCGACATCATGGGCCCACGCTCGAAACGAGAATCGGAAGACCAGACCTTGTATTGTCGTGCTTGCCCGAACGTGCGGCCATCCGTCGCACGGTTATATTTTTTGGCTGCTTTCGAGGAGTAGTGCATGAACCGTACGCGGCTTTTGCTGATCGGGTTCGTAGCCCTGGCGCTAGGCGCATTCGTGGCATTCGCGGTGTACAAGAATCTGCTCGCCAAGTCAGGGGCGGGCAATGAGCCTGGGATTGACGTCGCGCTGGCGGCGGCCGATTTGAAGGTTGGTGACAGACTGGAAGAACGAAGTATCCGGGTGGCGCGCGTGCCGGTTTCGCTGATTCCACCAGGGGCGTTCCGCGCCGGGTCTCCGATTGCGGGTCGAGGCATCATTCTGCCGATTTCCAAAGGCGAGTTCATCCTTAACAGCAAACTGGCACCGGAGAAAGCAGGGTCGGGCCTCCCCTCACTTATTCCCCAGGGAATGCGAGCAGTATCCGTGCGGGTCAATGAAGTAGTGGCAGTCGCCGGGTTCGTCGTTCCGGGAACGCATGTGGATGTGTTGCTAACGGGAACTCCAGGGGGCGGCAACGACGCACAGACCACCACTGTTCTGGAAAACGTTGCCGTGATCGCGGCTGGACAGAAACTGGAACGTAACGCCGCTGGCGACCCGCAAACTACCCCAGTGATCACCCTCTTAGTCGCTCCCGACGACGCACAGAGGCTGACCTTGGCTGCCTCGCAGGGCAAGATCCAGTTGGCGCTGCGCAACCCGATGGATACGAAGCCGACGGGTCCTGCCACGACGCGCACTGGTGGGCTCTTCGGCATTTCGGCTGCGCCCGTGGCACACCCCAAGGCGGTGACAAAGAAAGTCGCGCAGGCTACGCCTCCGCCGCAACCGGAAGCCTATAAGGTAACCATCATCCGGGGTAATAAAGTCGACGAGACCAAGCTCTCAGATCAAGATCAACTAGGCGCTCATTAAAGAATGGCCTCACAACAGAAGAACCTCACTCCTTCTCTTGCTCGGTCTGCGGGGAAATACCGAACTTGGTTCGGGATACGGCCTGTTGTCGCATTGCTTGGTTCAGCCCTGTTTTCGGCCACAGGAGTCCCCGAAACCATGCGGCAGGAAGCAACGCCCCCGCCTCCGGCGACGCAACAGCAGGCGCCACCACCCGTGGAGCACCCCTCTTCGGCCTCGATCCCTTCCTCCCCGGAAGCCGTGGGCGGCGCGCCCTTGCGCGTCATGGTCGGCAAGTCGCTACTCATTAATACGAGTGAACGCCTGAAGCGTGTTTCGGTGACCGATCCCGCTATTGCCGACATTCAGGTCGTTACGCCCACCCAGATCCTGGTGCACGGCCGCTCCGCCGGCGAGGTATCGTTGCTCATCTGGGACGAACTTGAGCGCTCGCGCAGCTTCGACCTCCGGGTTGATGTGGACGTTACCGCCGCGGCCGAGGAAGAAAAGAACGTCTTCCCCGACGAGCAGATCACCGTAACCCCATCGCGGTCGGCCATCGTGCTCTCCGGCCACGTCTCCAGTGAAGACGTGATGAAGCGCGCCGGCTCCATCGCCGAGGCCTACTCCAAGAATGTTGTCAATGTGCTTACGTTTGGCCCCACGGGGGCTCAGGAAGTCTTGCTGGAAGTGAAGTTCGCGGAAGTGGACCGCTCGGCTCTTACTCAGTACGGAGTAAACATTCTATCGACTGGTCTGGGAAAGACGATCGGGGCCAGCACCACCGGACAATTTGGCGGCTTCGGCGTCCAGCGGATCAACGACGCATTCGGAACGCCCGCCGATCCTTCACCCAACGTCCCGACTCCTACATCCGGTTCGCCCACCGCAACATTCTCTAGCCAGCAACAGATTAGTGACGTTCTGAACCTTTTCCTATTTAACCCCGAGTTGCATTTGGGCGCGGTTGTTAAAGCTCTGCAGCAGAAGAACCTGCTTCAGATCCTGGCCGAGCCAAACCTGATCGCCGTAAACGGTAAAGAGGCCAGTTTTCTCGCCGGAGGCGAATTTCCCTTCCCCATCGTTCAACCCGGTCAGGGCTTCACTGCCGTAACCATCCAGTTCAAGGAATTCGGGGTTAAACTGAGGTTCAGGCCCGTCATTATGCCGAACGGCAATATCCATTTGAATGTAACGCCCGAAGTCAGCACGTTGGATTTTGCCAATGCATTGACGATTTCGGGTTTCACGGTGCCGGCCTTGAGCACCCGGCGCGCCGAGACCGAATTTGAGCTCCAGGATGGGCAGAGCTTTGTAATCGCCGGACTAATGGACAACCGGGTCACCAATCTTACGAACAAGATACCGGGTCTGGGAGATATTCCGATTCTCGGCAATCTTTTCAAGAGCAAGAGTTTTCAGAAGAGCAATGCAGAGCTGATGGTGTTGTGCACCGTGAAGAAGATCTCCCCCAATGTGCAACCCCCGGCTGGTCCGGCCAATCCGGTACCCTTCCTCGACAAGGACAAGTTCGACGGGAAAAAGCCTTCAGCTGGAAAGTAAATCTGGGGTCATGTCAGAGCTCTTGGTGGTCATCATCGCGACCGACAGCGAACAGCGCGCCGTCCTGCAGGTGCTGGTAGACGGCACCAGCGTCGCGCGTACGGTGCATTCGGCAGCGAGCTATCCGACTGTAGCGGCTGATCCGTTTTTCCCGCGCGTGCAGGCCATGAACCCGGATGTGACCTTGATCGACATCCCTTCAGATGCGCCCGCGCCCGCATTACAGGCTGTTGAACTCCTGCATCAGGAGATGCCGCAGGCGGCCGTATTTGCGGTGGGCAGCATGGCCCAACCACAGCTCATCGTCAGCGCCATGCGGATGGGCGCCAAGGAATTCATCGAACGTCCTACCACCACCACCGATCTTCTGGAGGCCTTTGTCCGGCTTTCCACCACGCAACGTAAGGTCAAGCGGGAGGGGCCCCGCGGCAAAGTATTTACCGTGGTGAACGCTAAAGGCGGCAGTGGCGCCACCACGGTTGCTGTCAATCTCGCTTTGGCGCTGCAGGCGGCTCACGGCAACGTGGCGTTGGTCGATCTCGCTCCTCTTGGACACGCTGCCCTCCACCTGAATCTGAAAGCAGCCTTCACCGTCTCTGACGCAATTCGCAACCTCCATCGCATGGACAGTTCCCTGCTCGACAGTTTCATGACCCGGCATACCGGTGGATTGCAGTTGCTCGCCGGCGCCAATACTCCAGCGTCTACCGAACCTTCGACCGCAGAGTACGCACGGCTCTTCGACATGCTGGCCGGGCATTTTCGTTATGTCGTCGTGGACGCTTCTTCTCGGGTCGATGGCGCTACTCGGCTTGTCGGGAATCTCTCAGAAAAGGTCTTGCTGGTGGCGCACGCCGACGTCGCCTCGCTGTGGAGCGCCGCGCGCATCGTCCAGTTCCTGGGTGAGAACAGCGGCAAGGAACGCGTCAAGCTGGTGCTAAATCGCTTTCGAAAGATTCCTGGCTTTCATGAAAGTGATGCCGAAACCGCTTCAGGCGCAAGCTTGCTGTGGCGAATTCCGAATCAGTACTTTGCAGTATCGAGTGCGATTGATCGTGGCATTCCCCTGATGAATCAAAACCACACCGAAATCGCAAAGGCATTTTCTGGCTTGGCGGCGACGCTCACGCAAAACGACGATGATGTAAAGCGTACGGCCTGGTCAATGTTCAAGACAGTTTAGGAAAAACATGCCGAATTTGCAGACCTTCGAGCGCACTGAGTACCAACAAGTAAAGGCCGATCTCCACCGGAAGATTCTCGACCGGCTCGACCTCGAAAAATTAGGCCGAACCAACAGCGAGACGGCCAGGGACGAAGTCCTCGTTTTGATCCGTAGTGCAGTCAACAGCGAGGCCGTCCCTCTCAGCTTCGCCGAACGCGAACGTCTATCGCGCGAGATTCTCGATGAAATCTTTGGGCTCGGCCCGCTCGAGCCCCTGTTGAAAGACCCCAGCGTCTCCGACATCCTGGTGAATCGCTTTGACCGGGTCTACATTGAACGGGGTGGCAAACTCGAACTGACGGGCCTTTCGTTCAAAGACAATCAGCACCTCATGCAGATTATTGACCGCATCGTCTCGCGGGTCGGACGCCGCGTAGATGAGTCTTCCCCGATGGTCGATGCCCGCCTGCTCGACGGATCCCGCGTTAACGCGATCATTCCACCGCTGGCAATCGACGGTGCTTGCCTGTCCATCCGCCGATTCGGACGCGATCCCATCACGGCCCGCCAGATGATCGAGAACAGGTCGCTCACCGAGCCCATGCTTGAACTTCTGTCGGCGATGGTGAAAGGGCGGCTGAATCTTCTGATCTCCGGCGGAACCGGCGCCGGTAAGACGACTGTACTCAACGTACTTTCCGGCTACATTCCGAACAACGAACGTATTGTCACCATCGAAGATGCCGCCGAATTGCAGATGAAACAGGAGCACGTGGTGCGCCTGGAAACCCGGCCGCCCAACATTGAAGGCAAGGGCGCGATCCGCCAGCGTCAGTTAGTCATTAACAGTCTGCGTATGCGTCCCGACCGCATCGTGCTGGGCGAGGTGCGCGGCGAAGAAGCGTTCGACATGTTGCAGGCCATGAACACGGGCCATGATGGATCGCTGACCACGGTCCACGCCAACTCGCAGCGTGATGCGCTGTCGCGTATCGAAAACATGGTCTCGATGGCGAACCTGAACATTCCGGAACGGGCCATCCGCCATCAGATCGCTTCCGCCATACACGCCGTGGTGCAGGTCGCGCGTCTGTCCGACGGCACGCGCAAAATCCTGACCATCTCAGAAATTGTCGGCATGGAAGCCGACATCATCACTATGCAGGACATTTTCGTGTTCGATCGGCTCGGCATCGACGAGAGCGGAAAGGTGCGCGGCATGTTCCACGCCACCGGCGTTCGTCCTAAATTCGCCGAGCGCTTGGCCACTGCCGGCTGTCGTCTGCGGCCGGCACTTTTCGAATCGAAACTGGAGGTCTGAGCGAAAGTCGTTCGGGACACCGATGCCGGCCATACTGATCGCCATCCTCGTTTTCGTTGTCGTATCCCTGGCAGTTTTCTTCATCTTCTCAATTGTGGATGAACGCAAGTCCCGCGCGCGGGTCTTGCGTGACCGTTTGTCATCCACTCAGGAAACGACCACCCCGGAACGCAAGCCAGGGGAGGAGCTCGCTCTGCTGCGCGACCAGATGCTCAGCGAGATCCCCGCGCTCGACAACCTGCTTCGACGTTCCGAGCGGGTCTCGGCCCTTCAGACGCTGCTCTCACAAGCGGACGTCCCGACTCGGGCGGGCAACTTCCTGCTGCTGTGCGTCGGGAGTGCCGTGCTTTTCGGGGCAATTGCCTTCATGGCGAGCAAGCAGCCGATCTTTGCCTGGATCGGTTTCCTGCTGGGCTTCTTCATCCCCTATTCCTATGCCTCGTTCCGTCGCACGAAGCGCTTCAATGAGTTTGAGGAACATTTCCCTGAGGCCATCGACACGCTGGCTCGCGCGGTGCGTGCCGGCCACGCGTTTACAACTGCCCTGGAAATGATCTCCGACGAAATGGCAGAACCGGTTGCCGGAGAGTTTCGGAAGCTTTACGAGGAACAGAAATTCGGTTTGCCGGTAAGAGAGGCATTGGCCAACCTGGCCGAGCGTGTTCCCCTAGTCGACGTCAAATTCTTCGTAACCGCAGTCATGCTGCAGCGCGAAACCGGCGGCAACCTCGCGGAGATTCTCGACAATCTCTCCTACGTCATACGGGAGCGTTTCAAGATCCTGAGACAGGTGCGTGTCTACACCGCGCAGGGCCGCTTAACGATGATGCTCCTGATGGGGATGCCGCCCGTAATCGTGCTGGTGATGTTCTCTCTGAACCGCACTTTCATAATGCCGCTTTTCAACGACCCGATCGGACACGTTCTCCTGGTCGCTGGCTTGACCTTGCAGACAGTGGGCTATTTCGTGATCCGAAAGATCATTCGGATCCAGGTGTGACGATATGAACCTTCCGCTGATCCTGGCGATTCTGATCTTCGTGGTCATTGCCTTGGCAGTGTTCGCCTTCCTGGCTGCGGCCTACTCCCCTTCCTCGGTTCTGGGAGCACGCCTGCGGTCGCTGGCATCTCAGCGTCCCCAGGCTCAGCAGGTCGAAAAGCCTGCCATTAAGCAGAAATTGGAGCAGGCGCTCGACCCCCTCAGCAAGGCGCTGCCACTGTCGCCAAGCGATACGGATCGCACGCGTGGTTGGCTGATCCAGGCCGGCTATCGCGAACCGCGGCATATGACCATGTATCTCGGCGCTCGCGTCTTCATGGCCTTCATCGGCTTTGCCGTTGTCGTGTTGATGAGCGGACTCAACTCTCCTCTGCTGCTGGTCGGCGTGACGGGCCTGGGATTCTTCTTTCCGCGCTTCATCCTCAAACGCAAGATCCGTGCCCGCCAGACCCGCATCCGATTGGGCTTGCCCGACGCGCTCGACCTGACCGTGATCTGCGTTGAAGCTGGACTGGCGCTCGACCAGGCCGTGATGCGCGTAGGCGAGGACTTGAGACACGCCCATCCTGACCTGAGCAACGAGTTCTACCTGTTCAATCTTGAAATGCGCGCTGGAAAGCCTCGCGCCGAAGCCCTCCGCAACCTTGTCAGCCGCACTGGCGTAGACGATATCAAATCCCTGGTTGCAACCCTGGTCCAAACCGATCGTTTTGGAACAAGCGTAGCCCAGGCACTTCGTGTACACTCAGATTCATTGCGCACGGAACGCCGTCAGCGCGCTGAAGAACAGGCTGCCAAGACCACAATCAAGATGGTTCCTCCCCTGGTGGTGTTTGTCTTGCCATCGATCATCGTCGTGACTCTGGGGCCGGCCATAATTTTGCTGTACCGCACTCTCGTTTCCTAGGGCGAGCGCGCGGGTCCGCACGGGGATAAGGGAACCGGGAGTTGTGATGTCGGAGTCTGAGGCCCGCGGCTACGTCTTAAACTGCACCCGCCGTCAGTACCTCGCCACCCGTCTTGCCATCGCCGATGGACACTGGTCGCGCCTGCGCGGCCTGATGGGGAAAGCACCCGGCACGTTCGCCTCGGGGGACGGCCTGTGGATCCTACCCTGCAAGGGAGTCCACACCCTCGGCATGCGGTTCCCGATTGACGTGGTCTACTTGTCTGGCGATCGCAAGGTCGTTCACCTGGAGCAAGGGCTCCCCCCCTGGCGCTTCGCGCCGATCCGGTTGAAGGCATCCTCGGTACTAGAACTTCCGGAACATACCCTGCGCGACACAGGTACTACAATTGGAGACGAGCTTGAAATCGCAACCAGCACTTCGGGAGACACCGATCCAGCATGAATGAAGGACCCAAACTGCTGGTGGAGTGGTCGTCTCCGTGGCAGGAGTTCGTCACTTCGATCCGTCCGGCCCTGGGCAAGTCCCAGATTCGCCTCGCGGGCGAGGCTCAAACCGGCCTCTTTCCTCTCCGCGGCATGCTTGTTTCCTGGGGCGCGGAAGCCATTTTCCTGACGCTTCTGATCATCATCCCGGCGAAGCTGGCCAGCATGCGCCCGTACATGCCCCCGGCTCCGCCCAAGTGGGATGTCATCTACTTCTCGGCGGATGAACTTCCCAAGATTGAGGACCGCAGCGGTGCGCAGGCGGGCAAAAGTGGACGCGCCGGTGGCAAGGAAGCCTATCACCACAGCCAGACAATTCGAGTCGCACGCGGCAATTCCCCGGTTGAGAAGGTAGTGGATGCGCCAGATTTGAAGCTTCCCGTTTCGAATTCCGCGGTCGCCAATCTTGTGGCAATTAAGTCACTACCCGGCCCACCGCCATCGGAAGGACTGAAGTCCTCCCGAACGGCTCCGGATCTGTCGAAGGACTCGATTGTGGCGCCCCCACCCGAAGTCACCCGCGATTCCAACCGAATCCCCGGATTGGCGTCGAATGTCATCGCTCCACCGCCTACGGTAACGCCAGAGAGGACGCGGCAGACGATGGGTTTGACCACCGCCGTCGTTGCCCCGGCACCAAGAGACATTCCTCGCGATCAGTCCCAGTCTCTCATCTCGGTGAATAGCCGAATTATCCAGCCTGCCCCGGATGACGTTCGCCGCGATCCACCCCCGCTGCGCGGACCTGCGTCTGCTTCGGTTGTGGTCGTTCCGCCGCCTGTTTCGGCGCCGCAACGCGAAACTTCGCAGAATTCGCGACTCTCGCTGCCGGCTGCCGGAGTGGTTGCTCCTCCACCATCTCAGGTCACGCGCGATACGCACGTTTCCGGCGCGAGCCTGGTGGATCCCAAAGTCGTTCCACCTCCGACAGAGTTAGGCGGTCAATCGCAAGACAAACGCGCTGTTGTCGGCCTTGTGGCGGCGAACCAGGTGGTTCCGCCGCCACCGAGCGTGAGCGGCGGTACATCGCTTACGGGCGGAGGGCGCGGTCACAACGACAAGGCTGGCGGCTTCGCCACAACCTTGAGCGCAGAAAACGTTGTGCCTCCACCCCCGACCGTTGCAGGCGACGCTTTAGGCTCAGGGCGTGGACGTAGCAGTCCTCAGGGCACCCTCGGCGGAGGGCTCGACAACGCTGCAGTCGTGCCGCCTCCTCCTAGTCTCAGCGGAACGGCGGGCCTTTCCGGGCGCGGAACCGGCAGCAAGGGCGCCGGTTTCGGTGGGCCTTTGGACGCCGGATCAGTTTTAGCTCCGGCTTCGGGCGGAGGAGCTAACGGTGGTGGCAAGGGCGTAGTCGTCTCCAGCCAGCCTGGCTCAGAGAAGGGCGTTCCGAACAATGGCGCGGCGGGAACGCTCGCTATGTCACCCGGCGGTCATGATAAGAACGGAATCGGCGGATCTGGCGGTGGATCCGGCATCGGACGCGGCACCGGTCCGGGCAGCGGACTCACTGGCGAGGGCACCGGAGCCGCCAAGGAAGGCTCTGGCCGCGGTTCGGATCCAAACGCCCGCAATGGCATTTCCCAGTATCCGGGCCAAGGCGGCAGCGGCACTGGAACGAACGGTCAGCCTCCCATTCCGGGTGCGTCCATCGCCGGGGGAAGCACGAGTAGTGTGGTCACCCTCCCCAGCTTCGGTTCGGGCGGACCCGATCCCGGCGCCATGCCCGGAGGTCCGGCCGCAAGCAAGATGCGGCGAGGATTTAGCGCCAGCGTAGTGGCAAGTTCGCGTTCGGGCGGTGCCTTCAATCGCTACGGACAACTGCCCGGCGACAACTACACGATCTACATTCCCACAACGCTGGGAACCGCCGTCATGCAGTACGCCGATCCCACATCCGCGGGCCGACCTTATGCAGAAAAGCTTGTGGATCCCGAACCCATACGCGTTAACCTGCCAGAAGGCCTGACCCCTTCACGCCTGGTGGTGGCCTGTGTTTTACGCCGCACCGGAATGCTGAGCGATATCAAGATCATCGAACCCGGCACGCAGCCCATGACCTCGAAAGTGGTGGCCGCTCTTTATACCTGGAAGTTCACGCCCGCGTTGCACGGCAACCAACCTGTCGAAGTAAACGCATTGCTCGGTTTCAACATCGACACGCGCTAGTCTGTCGGCGAATGACTCCGTTGCGGTTGAGCTTTTGCCGGTACAATCCAGCCGAAGGGACAAACCGTGGGAGTGTGGGGAGCCGGCCTCTTCTCGGACGACTTGGCCTGCGACATACGCGATCACTATCGTGAACTCCTGGAAGACGGTGTCGAGGATGATGCCGCAACGCGACTGATTCTTGAAAAGTTTCGAGCCTATTTCGAAGAATCCGAAGGAATCGCGGTGCTCGCCCTTGCTGTCACGCAGTCAAAGGTCGGTCGGCTCGACCCTCACATCCGGGATCAAGCTCTGAAGGTACTCGACAACGGTGCCGACCTTGAGGTATGGAAGCGCGAAAATCCGAAACTGCTTCCGGTGCGCCGCGCGGTGCTGGAGAAAGCCCGGACACAGCTGGCCGGTCCTCAACCGCTCCGGAAGCGCCTGCGCCCGCCAAAGCGCATCAGCTCGGGTCTCGCGGCTGGAGACGTTCTCGCTCTTGCGCTTCCCAGATGCGTGGCACTGTTGCGGGTCGTGCGCATTCGCTCGCATCGGCTTGGGGAAACGCCAGTGCTTGAGGAGCTGGACTTTAACGGCACCAACGTACCCGCAAGGGATGTTCTCGAACGCATTGGTCCCAAAGTCAAGGACTCGATCGTCCTCGTGCACGCCTTGTCACCGGACACGCGGCTCTTCGCATTTGTCGCGCAGGGCATCGATTGGCAACAAGCCGGTTTCCGGAAGGTACAGACGATTAGCGCTCGCGCCGGCGACGAGCAGGCGCCGCTGCCAAGCTCCGGCTTTTCGTGGGCGGTGCTCGCCGAGCGCCTAGTTCGGAGATCCGAGTAGCAATCCGGTAATGCCGGTCCGGCTCTCATCGGAGGTCCGATGCAGTAGTATCGCAGTGTCATCTTCATAAACGCCCCGCCACCCGGGAAGAGTCTTGAGAAAATTACCCAGCGCCGAGTTCCTGGGGAACAGCACCCATCGGACTTGCATCTCCTGAAGGGCCTGACCGCTATCAACCTGCACTTGAACAATCTTCAAGTACTTCTTTAAGAACTCGGGGCCGTACAAGTCATGGCGGTCATCCACCACAACTTGCGACTGCGGGTACAGCCGATAGATCAAATATCCGCCCCAGGAATCAGGACAGAACACGGGTGCGCGCATATCGTCGCGAAGCAGAAGGTCCACCGCCCGAACCGGAAATTTCTTTTCGTCGAAATGCGCACTCATAAGTGAACGAGAACCGAAGCGGCCTTGATGAAAGCAAATCCAGAGGCCTAACACCACCACCACCACCGGCCAGGCATGCCCACGAACACGTACCCCGGTTTGGCCCATTCGCGTCCCGAAATCGTGCCATCGCGCCAGCCTTCCCTTCCCGGGATCGCTCTCGCCCTCGCGTACTCGATCCTCGACCGCCTTCGAGAGCATCGGAGCCACAATCAAAACGATCAACATGGAGGCAACCGGAATATTGCGCGACGCGTATAAGCCCGTGTACATCGCGAAGCACAACACCAGCAATTGACTGACTCCAACCCGCCGTCGGTTCACCGCCATCCCGACAATGCCCAGCAACAGAAGAACCGCAAAGCACCTCTGCGGCAAGCCATGGAAATTCGGAGACAGAAACTCGTCGATGTGATCCATCAGAAAGCGGTCGCTCAGATAGCGATAGATATGAACGTGCAGTTTGTAACCGTAGGGGTTCGCGAAGCTCGCCACCAACATCAAGAGCCCCGTCTGCAGCAGAGCGCGGATACGTCGCCAGGCCTCGCCTTGATCTTGGATGTCACCAGACTTACTTGCCCATGCGCCCACCAGGTAAGCGCCCTGCATAACAAAGGCCACCAGAAAGCCTCCGTGCAGGTTCACCCAGACGAGAATCAGAATTGGCATCCAGAACAGAACGCGCTGATCCCCCCGCGCCTCGAGAGTCTCCAAAAGCCAAAACGCGATGAGCGTGAAAAGCCAACTCAGAACATGAGGCCGGGCTAAGAAGTGAATGCTCGACGCGAAAACGGCCAGCAGCAGCATGATGAAGGCAATCGGCAGGCCGGCGCCTCGAGCTACTGCCATCCGGAATACGAGGACGAATGTGAGCGCGATGAGGAATGCCGTGAAGAAAACGACGCCATTGAGGCCCGCAAAATGGTGAATCAGTCCCACTGCCACGTCGTAGAGCCATTCCCATGCATACCAGGGCTGCCCATGCATCGTGGACGAAAACGGGTCCACCCGCGGGATGGTGTGGCTATGGAGTATGAGCTCTCCGGTGCAGATGTGCCATCCGATGCCTGCATCCCCGAGCAGCCTCTGCGCCAGAGGAGCCATCGACAGCGACACCAGAAGCAGAACGAAAATCAAGTCGGCGGCCGACGGCAGCACGAAGCGAGCCCATCCGGGCAGTTCGGAGCCACGTGACACGTACCCTTGGACCGCGGGACTCCGCGAGTCTCCTTCATTCGCCAAGCTGGTTTCGTCGGAAGGCTTCAAGACTCTTTGACCGTGGTTAAACGGGTCATCTTACTCGATGCGAACGCATCAGATCTTCTCTCTCGTTCGACGGGTATGCCCTCGTTGGATTGCACACATCAAAACTGCCAGTACGACAGCCCAACACGCATATGGTGCATCAGCGAGTCAGGGAAACTGTACGCAATCGCTATTCCAAGCAATGCATGGACGATGCCGAGAGGATAAATACTTCGATACTTGCGGAAGAGCGTCGTAAAGAACACCGCGCCGGCACACGTCATCAGCGCCAAAACAAGATTGGGGAGATGTGCCACCGTAAACAGCGCCGTACTCCCCAGCACGGCCCAGCGAGTTCCCAATTGCGATTCCAGGCGCAGAAAAAAGAACGACTGCAAAAGAAACTGCTGCGCGAATGCCCAAATCACGTAAGGCCAAAGGTTGTGAAAGGTTGGCCAATCGGGATTCGCCGGCACCGATTGGCCGCTTAAGAGTGCCCCGACCGGAATGGCAATCGCGACCAGCCCGCCTGTCGCCAGGCACAAGATCGTGCCGTTCCTGGAAGGCCAAACCAGGCCCAATTCCGCCCGGGAATTTCTGCGAAAGCTGAACCACAGGACGCTCACCACCACGAGCGCAATCGTGAGGCTGTGTCCCAGGCTGCGTGGGGTCCACATTACGCCCTCGAAAACCACAAACACGAAAACGATTTCCAGCCAGTCCGCCCAGCGGCTACGAATGGTAGGAACGACCGATGTTTTTGATAAGGTTACTGGCCCAGGTACAGTATCCTGAAGAAAAGTTTTCGACCCGACGGACATTCCTGCAATCTTATAAGTAGGACGTATGGCCAGCAAGGGTACATCTCGGGTGGTTATTGTCGGGGCAGGTTTCGGAGGCCTGAATGCCGCCCGTTCCCTCGCGCACGAAGATGTACACATCACCATCGTAGATCGTAAGAACTTTCACACCTTTCAGCCCTTGCTTTATCAGGTAGCGACGGCGGGTCTTTCTCCGGCAGAAATTGCTGCCCCCATTCGCTCGGTTTTTCGTGGAAAGAAGAACATTGTCAGCCTGCTGGAAGAGGTTCAGGATTTCGACCTGCAAAGACGCATCGTCAAGACCAGCGAGCAGGAATTGCCTTACGACTACCTGGTCGTTGCAGCCGGAGCGACACACGCCTACTTCGGCCACGACGAATGGGAGCCCTACGCCCCCGGCCTCAAGACCATCGAAGACGCCTTGGAGATCCGTCGCCGAGTTCTATTGGCCTTTGAACTCGCGGAGCGCCAGGCAGCAAGCGGTGACAAGCATGAGGCGCTGAATTTTGTGGTCGTCGGAGCAGGGGCCACGGGCGTCGAACTGGCGGGCACGTTGGCTGAGATTACCCACCACGTACTGGCCCACGAATTTCATTCCATCGATCCGCGCAGCGCCAAGATTTTACTGCTGGAGGGAGGACCGCGAGTTCTCCCCGCCTTTCCTGAGGACCTGTCTCGTAGCGCCGAGGACCAACTCCGCCGGTTGGGCGTAGAAGTTCGTACCAACACCTTGGTCACCCAAATAGAACCGGGCGCGGTTCGCTTCGGTGGAACCCGCCTGGTGGCGCCGGTGATCCTGTGGGCTGCGGGCGTGGCAGCATCCCCCTTGGGGAAGAAGCTGGGAGCGGCTTGCGATCGTGCCGGACGCGTACTGGTAGAACCTGATCTGAGCCTCCCGGGCCATCCTGAGGTATTCGTGATCGGCGACTTGGCCGCCCTGAAAGACGAAAGCGGCAAATGGCTCCCGGGAGTCGCTCCCACTGCAATTCAGCAAGGCAAGTTCGTAGCCAAAACTATTGCCCGCGATTTGGCACACGAGCCACGTAAGAACTTCAAATACTGGGACAAAGGAAGCCTCGCCACCATCGGGCGGGCCGCAGCGGTAGCGCAGTTCGGCAAGATTCATATCTCCGGATTTGTCGCCTGGCTAGCCTGGTTATTCGTTCACATTTTCTTCCTGATCGGATTCCGTAACCGCATCCTCGTGCTTACTCAGTGGGCCTGGTCGTACTTAACCTACGAACGCGGGGCCCGGCTGATTACGGGGAGCAACACCCTGCCCGGCTGGTCCGGCACGCAACCCACGACCGCCGCCGAAAGCGAACCGCGCCGTAGAACGGCGTAGCAGGCTCATGGAAAAACCCCAGTCGGAAGAAGTCTGGAAAGGCACGAGTTCACAGGCGGCTGTTGTGCTCGATTCGGGAAGGGCACGACTTCAGTCGTGCCAAGAAAGTTCTCCCGTCGCGGCGCTTCAGTGCCTGAGGTGAGCCGTCCGTCGGGCAGGCTTTGACGTACTCGATTTACGAGAACATTGCCGGGAAAGAGAGCAGACCTCAGTCGCTAAAGCGACATTACAGTTTCGACAGATGCGGCACGAGTAAACTCGTGCCCTTCCCAGATCCACTGACGATAAGGTTTTTTCCGCAGCCTGTTCAGTCGTACCGACACAGGCGCTCGGTCTTGGTCGGCGCTTCAGCGCCTGAGGTCGGCTTCTCCTGGTTATTGAAACTGTTTCCGCAAACTGCTAAGAGCGCGTTCCCAAGCGGAAATCCCAGGCCTTCCCGCTTTGCGGCCACTCAGATTCCATATCCCCATCCCTTCAATTTGCGCGACAATAGAACTGCAGGCTGGCTTGCGGAGAAAGCGCAGCCGCTGCTTTTCTCATGAAGCGCCTATTGTGCGTGCTCGCTGCCCGTCGGCTCGCCGCATTTTGCGTCCTGATCGCCGCCTCGGTCGCGTCCTCGGCCGAAGTCCTTAAGATTGTCATCAACGATACGATCCAGCCGATCACGGACGAGTATATCGGCCGCGCCATCACCGAAGCCCACGCGCAAAAAGCAAACGCCCTCCTCATCCAGATCAACACGCCCGGCGGGCTGGTCAGTTCCACCCGCAACATCCTTGAGAAGATCACGACGTCGCCCGTCCCGGTGATTGTTTACGTCGCTCCTGCTGGGGCGCGGGCCGGTTCCGCCGGTATCTTCATCCTCGAATCGGCCGATGTAGCGGTTATGGCGCCCGGCACGAATGCTGGCGCGGCCCATCCGGTCGCGCTGGTCGGCCCCATGCTGGTCAAGACCGACGATGTGATGAAGCAGAAGCTTGAGAACGATGCAGCCGCTCTGATGCGCTCCGTGACGTCGAAGCGGGGACGCAACATAGAAGCCGCTGAAAGCGCAGTGCGCGAGTCCAAGTCTTTCACCGAGCAGGAAGCTCTTTCGCAAAAGTTGATCGACTACGTTGCCAGCAGCGACCAGGATCTGTTTCGGCAGTTGCAGGGCAAAACCGTAAAGCGCTTTGATGGCCAGACCATTACGCTCAATTTGATGGGCCAGTCCATCAAGCCGTTTGACATGACGCTGAAACAGCGCATTCTGAGCAGCATGATGGATCCCAACGTCGCCTTCGTCATTCTGGCGATCGGTCTTCTCGCTCTCTACGTCGAATTCAACCATCCCGGCGCCGTGGTTCCCGGGACAGTGGGTGTCGTTTTTATCCTTCTGGCCGCGTTCGCACTGAATCTGCTGCCCGTCCGCTTCGCCGCGTTGGTCTTGATCCTGGGTGCATTTGTATTGTTCGCTCTGGAGGCAAAATTCGCGACTCACGGGGTGTTGACCACCGGCGGCATCGTGCTCCTCACCCTCGGAGGCCTGCTGCTGGTGGACGCTCCCATTCCCGAGATGCGCGTGCATCTCTTCACCTCACTGGCCGTGAGCATTCCTCTGGGAGTCATTACCGCCTTCCTCATGACCATCGCCTTACGTGCCCGCCGAAACAAAATTGTTACCGGCGTACAGGGATTGGTCGGCGAAGTCGGAACCGCACAAACTGCTTTGGCCCCTGCCGGCAAGGTCTTCGTGCACGGCGAACTGTGGGATGCAATGTCTTCGTCACCTGTGCCGGCCGGGTTCAGAATCGTGGTGCGCCAGGTAGACGGACTCCGCCTGCAGGTAGATCCGGTACCCGCGTCCGATGCACGCCCTATTCCGTCTGCGGTTTCATAGTGGGCCCACGCATCTGCCAAGGCAACAGAATCGACCGCGTCTGGGCCGCGTGGCACGCGTTGAACGCGGTACAATCCGCTTCAGCGGGTGCTCGTGCCCGCGCAATGCGCTGGAGGCCCGTCCATGGATCTTTTGCCCGTAGTCGCAGGCATCATCATCGTTCTCTACCTCTTGAGTTCCATCAAGATTCTGGCCGAGTATGAACGCGGCGTTATCTTCCGCCTCGGACGTCTGCTGTCTCACGCCAAAGGTCCCGGGATCATTCTGGTCTTCGCGCCGATCGACCGCATCGTGCGCGTCTCGCTTCGGCAGGAAGCGCTCGAGGTCCCTCCGCAGGACATCATCACTCGTGACAACGTCACGCTAAAGGTGAACGCCGTAATCTTCCTGCGTGTCATTGATCCTGCCAAAGCCGTGGTGGAAGTTTCAAACTACGTCTATCAGACGTCACAATTCGCTCAGACGACGTTGCGTTCCGTTCTCGGCGAGCAGGAACTTGACGAACTGTTGTCCCACCGCGAAAAGATCAACCTCCGCCTGCAGAGCATTCTCGACACCCACACGGCCCCCTGGGGCGTGAAGGTGGTCAATGTCGAGGTCAAACAAGTCGACATGCCCGAATCGATGCTGCGTGCCATGGCGAAACAAGCTGAGGCCGAACGCGAGAAGCGTTCCAAGATCATCCACGCAGAAGGCGAGTTCTCCGCCGCGCAGCGCCTGGTAGACGCCGCCAAGTTGCTGGCGACCGAACCGGTCAGCGTGCAGCTCCGCTATTTGCAGACCTTGACTGAGATCGGCGT